>Ga0136846_1217891_pt1 | contig 14226 bp, 22 predicted proteins | sample HopSoiMetagenom2_FD_96841 | JGI IMG/M metagenome (GOLD analysis project Ga0136846, IMG submission 96841) | Grasslands soil microbial communities from Hopland, California, USA - 2 Assembly 2016 (version 4) | ecosystem: Environmental > Terrestrial > Soil > Grasslands | place: USA: Hopland...
ATACCCGTAAAGCCCATACATTGCATCGACAAAACCGTCAAGCCACTTGTGTCAAATATCACACGCGCACCCGGTAGCACACGTGAGCGCGTCCTGTCAAGATACGTATTCACGCTACTGTTACCCCCGGGAGGGGGGATGAAATGCCACCAATGAAGGTGCGGCCATGCGTCCACTGTGGAGTGAACGTCGACCGCGTCCGATGGGCCAAAGGGAAACACTGGTGTTCGAATTGCGGAATAGCCCGAGGACTCAAAGCCGTTGCTCTGCAAGCCGTTTGGTCATCCTTTGACCTTGACACGCAGCTCAAAATCATGGCCCCGTACCTTGTGGACAATCCACTATGGACGGCTACCCTTGACGCAAAATCCCAAACGGAGGAGTGACCATGCCGAAGCAGACCCCCGCCGAACTCGCCGCTAAGTGGGCGACCCGCACCGGCGCAGCGACGCAGGACGTTGTCGCTGGCGTGGACCGCGTGACCGAGCACCCGGGGCGGAAGGCCGCTGCGCAGCAGGCCGTATGGGCGCAGAACACTGCCGCCGCACAGGACAAGTGGGCGCGCCGGGTCCAGGCCGGCAGCCTGGAAGACTGGAAGGCGGCCACGAAGTCCGGCGCGGCCCGCATCGCGGGTGGGGTCCAGGCGAAGAAGGGCAAGGTGGAGGCGTTCTGGCAGGAGTTCGGCCCGTTCCAGGACTCCGTCACGCAGCAGACCAACGCCATGCCCCGCGGCTCGCTGGAGCAGAACCTGGCGCGCATGCTGAACCAGGCGCGGCGCACCTCCGAGTTCAAGCGCCAGCGGTAACCGGGCCTGACTGTCCACATCAGACACTCACGATAGGACTCGGTACCCATGGGCGGAATCTTCGAAGTCATCACAGGCCGTGCGACGAACCCCGCGGCCCTGACGGCGCTCACCATGAACACGGGCGACTCGCTCGCCGTACGCCAGTTCGGGGACAACGTGGCGTGCTACCTGGAGAACATCTGGACCCAGCAGGCCACGGCCGGTTTCGCGCGGGTGCGCTCCCCCCGGATGCACGACAGCGTGCAGGGCATTCGCCTCGCCACACCGGCGGCCACCCCACTCCCCCTCATGCCGATCGAGCTGAATCAGCGCCTCTACGCCACCGACACACTCACGGCCGAGATTCAGGGCGGCGGCGCCGAGGTCGATAACATGGCGCTTCAGGTGTACTACGACGGCGTGACGTCAGGTGCGGCCCGACTCGCCACGTGGGATCAGGTGAAGCCGCTCATCAAGAACGTGTCCGGGCACCTGGTCGACGTCGCGGGACCGGCCACGTCGGGTGACTGGTCGGCGGGTACGAACCTGACCAACTCGAACGACCAGTTCCACGCGGACACCTACTACGCGGTTCTGGGGTACACGACGGACGCGCCTGTTCTGGCCGTGGCCATCAAGGGCCCGGATACCGGCAACTACAAGGCCGGTGGCCCCGGTGCGCAGAACGTCATCGACACCCGTGACTACTTCATCGAGTGTTCACGGCTGACGGGCCTGCCGCACATTCCGATCTTCCAGGCGCAGAACAAGGGCGGCACGCAGGTACACGTCGCGCGTATCACTGCGGCGGGTACCGTCAACGTGACGCTCATTCTGGCGGAACTGTCCGGCGCGGCGGGCTGATTCCGCACACCGCCTGGATACCGTCCACAGTGGACCCTAAGACCCCCGGGGTTCACTGTGGACGGTCCCGATTGGAGGGTCCACAGTGTCCACAAAGTCCGCGGTGAGCTTCCTGCAAGTCGTGACCATCGCCAATCCCGTCGCCGGAGCGGAGTTCACCATCAAAGCGCCCGGGCAGGGGCTTTGGCGAGTGGTCTCTGTCGCCTTCACGTTCACCGCAAGTGCGGCGGCGGCCAACCGCAGGGTTGCGCTCCTCGCGGACGATCAGACCGACACGTGGTTTGCGGCCGCATCGTCGGTCGACCTGACCGCAGGTTTGACAACCCGGATTGGCGCGTACGCCGGCGCCACCGCGTCCGGCGTCGTCGGCGGCGCGGTCAGCATTCCCCTACCCCATAACGGACTTGTGCTCATGCCGGGGTACCGGTTGCGTTCCAGCGCGTTCAACCTCGACGTCGGCGACCAGTACAGCAATGTGCGCGCGCAGGTCCAGGAGTACCCGTACGGGCCCGATTTCGAGTGGCTGCCAACAGTCCCCGTGCAGATTGCAGAGATGGAGTAGCGCCGTGACCGTACGGAGAATCAGCAGCGGCACCCTCGTGGACACGCCCCTTGTCACGACGGCCGAGACCGTCGTCGCCACCGTGACGGGCGTGTCGACCGGTCAGGCCGGTCAGTTCGTCGACCTTACCGGCGATTTCAATGTCACCCTCGGCACCAACACGACGGCGGTCACGGTGCGGGTGCGGCGTGACTCGCTCACGGGCACGCTGGTCGGTGAGGCGACGCCCGAGGCAATCTCTACTGCCGCGGGGTCCGCGGAGCGACACCATGTGTTCTTCCAGGACGCGAACGCTGGCGAGTTCCTCGGGCGTACGTACGTCCTGACGGTGCAGCAGACGGGGGCTAGCGCCAACGGTAACGTCACGGACGCGGGCCTGGCGTGCGAGATCTACCCGTAGCGGTGATCATGGCTCAGCGTGGACCACAGAGGGCGGGGTGATGGCGTGGCGACCAGGACCGAGACAGCGACAGTCGCGGTTCCGGCGGGGACGGCCATCACCGCACCGCAAGTGACCGCACTGTCGCTACGTGACTCGATCATGGAACGGATCGAGGTCCGGGTGCCTCCAGGGCCCTCGGGTCTTGTGGGGTTCGCGTTCGTCCACAGTGGACAACAGGTCATCCCGTACACGGACGGCCAGTGGATTGTCACGGACAACGAAAGCCTTGTCTGGCCCGTGGAGGACTACCCGACCGGCGACAAGTGGTCCGTCAAGGCGTACAACCTCGACGTCTATCCGCACACCCTGTATTGCCGCTTCCACCTGCGGGAAATCGGGCAGGCGTCCAACGCCATCCGGCCACAGGTGGTCATCGGCGCCCAGGGCTCCGCGGTCACCGGGGGCTGACGGCCATGACCTCCCCACTGCTCCACGGGTTCCCGGACTGGGCGCGCCAATCCGCCGAGTCGGACATCTCCGTCTACTTCGCGAGCGCCGTGGCGCTTCCCGCACTGGCCACGATCGGGCCGCTGTTCGTCGGCGGGATACCGTCGCTGTACCTCGCCTACGGCGGCTCTGGGGTCCGCAACCGCATTCAATGCTCGTTTTACGCCGACGCGGCGGCCACGCAGCTCATCGACCAGGACGCCATCACGGTCGGCCAGAACGGCGCCTTCACAGGCTCCATCACCGTATACGGGCCGTGGGTTACGTTCACCTTCGAGGCGGACTCATACCCGCAGACGTACAACGCCAGGGTGGCGATGGCGCCGGCCGCGCGGGCGGCAACCGGCGCGAACGCGTCCGCGGGTCAGATGCTCCTCGGCGCACCCCTGAACGTGGCCGCAGGGACGAACGTCGACGTAATCAGTAGCATCACGTGGCGCGGTTCGGCGGTCCTCTACACGGAATCCCCCGCGGCAGCCGGAGCGCGCATCGACCTCTTTCACCGCCGCTTCGACGGATCGCTGATCCTCATCTATCACGGCCTGGATAGCGGGCGGGAAACGGTGGAGCTGGCGCTCCAGCCGTCGATTGTGCTGGCGCGCGTCATGAACCCCGCGGGTGCTGCGAGAGACTTCTACTTCGCGCTCAACGCGAAGCGTCAAGGCGACTAGAGGATAGCCATGGCGGGTAAACTCGCGCCGAGCTTGTATGGCCTGTATGCGTCCATTAACTTCCTGTGGCCGACGCGAAACAAGGGCATTGACGGCTGGTATCACGCGCCACAGGCAGGCTATCCGATCGGTCACCAGCCAGGCCATAACGGCTACTCGCATGCTATTGACGTTGATCGGCGCGGCATCAACCCGCAGTGGATCATCGACCACATTAACCGTCGTTCCGACGTGACGTGGTACATCATTTGGGACGTTCGAGTCTGGTCGACCGAAACGGGCTGGAATGGGCATCCATACAAAGTGCCCGCCGGTGGCAGCGACCACCGGGACCATATGCACATCGAGATTAAGCAGACAAGTTTCGCCGAGGGGTTTCAGGGGCCGTGGTTCGGGTCCGGCGGCTCCAGTAGCCCGCCCGCGGACGGGGGCGGCGGCGGGGGCGGCATTGGTGCGGGACTGAGTGCGGCAGACCCCCGCGATTATCGCGGGGATGTGTACGACCTCGGGCACGGTGCGGAATGGGCCTACAATTATATTAAAGGTGCGTCGAACAATATCCGCGGCAGTATGGGCTATTAGGGAGATTCGGTCATGGCCATGGGATGGAGCGTCATCTCGCAGCGTTCACAAGACAATCTCACCCCGCAGGGCACATTCGAGCCTGTATGGGTGATCACGTACAAAACTGACCCGGAAGGTGTGGTGGGCACGCTCACCGTGTCGGATCGGCTCTACAGTGCCGACTACGTCCAGGCGGCCATTGAGGAACAAGTGGCGCGCATCAAAGAGATCCACAACCTATAGCGGGCGGGGCGGCGGCCATGTCATCGAGTGACGACGTACGAAATTACGTTTACGATCTCATCAACATATTCCCGGGGTTTCTGCAGACTCCGGCGCGGTGGGTGGCCGACCGCGTTTTCGGCATCTGGAACGAGATTTTCACCTTTCTTGTTGCCCTGCCGAATCCGTTCAAGTTCTTCCAGCAGCGATTTAACCAATTCTGCATCAACGTCACAGAATTGGCCCAGCAGGCCGCGAACGGTCTACGCTGGCTGGTAACCACCTTCGTCCCCCGGTGGGCGCGATGGGCACTCAACACGGCATTAAGTACGCTGCGCGCCGAATACAACCTGATCCGAAACTCGCTATTCGGCGTCATCAACACGTTGCGTTCATGGGCACAATCGGCGATCAACACGGTATCCAAGTATGCCCACGACATATGGAATACCGTCTCCCAGCGGCTCGCGCAACTGTGGGGCACCCTCAACTCGGTCAAGAATCTTGTATGGAAAATGTTGACCAGTCCCGAGTATCTCGTGGACTGGCTGTTTGGTGCACTGTGGCGCCGATTCTGGAAGTACGTCAACGACCATGCTGAACCGATCGCGGCTGCATGGTGGGCAAACCGCAACACCCTCATACTGAAATCCATGGACCGTTTCGAAGCGTTTCTTGCGAGGATCCTATGACCGGCCCCATTGACACCCCTGGAGCGAACCTTGGCGGCAAGGTAGCGGGGCGTATCGCGTCCGTCGTGGTCCAGGCAGCCTTGCAGGCCAAAGCCCAGTCCGGCGGCCACGTCGCCAATGTCGCGCAGACGGTCCTCCGTGACTTCACGAACCACGTCTCAGACGAGATTCGGTCCACGATGGGTCCACTGTGGACCAAGTTTGCGCAGGACGAGGATACGCCCGAACTGTTGCGGCCAACGTTTCAGGCCCTGTCCAGCGAGACCGGACAGGCGTGGGGGCTGATCGGCGGCCTGGCCTCATCGAGCGTCCTGTCAACCGGACTCCTCGACGGCATCAGCAACGAATTTGCGCCCGTGATCCAGAAGTGGATCGGTGCCATTCCGAACGCGCGGCTGTCCCCCGCCGATGCGGCCATGGCCGAAGTGCGCAGTATGAAGAACGGCCTGGACACCGCCTACGAGGCGGCCACGCAGGGCATCAATAACCAGCGATACAACGTCCTGGTCGAGTTGGCCCGGTCGCGGCTCACCGCGGGGGAAGTCATCGACGCGCTCCGATTGGGGCTCATCAACCGCGCGAACGCAGAGACCGACCTTATCCGTCTCGGCTACCAGGCGTCGGACGTGGCCGTGATCCTCGGGACCCTCGCCGTGCCACTCAGCCCGGCCGATGCGGCGGCCGGGTGGGCGCGCAACTCCCTGACCATCGACCAGACCGACACCATCGGCGCGAAATCCGGAATATCCAAAGGGGACATGGCGGTCCTACGCGACCTCGCAGGGGAACCGCCGTCCATTGAGGATCTCCTCTTCGCGTGGCGCCGCGGGATCATCACCGAGAAGGATGTCGACCGGGGCATCGTGCAGGGCCCGATTCGCAATGAGTGGATTCCTGTTGTCAAGGCCCTGCAATGGAATCCGCTTCCGGTCGCGGAGGCGGCGGACGCGGTGAATCAGGGTCACCTCGCCCTCGACGCGGCCCGGAAGGTGGCCGCACAGTCGGGGGTGAAAGCCGACGACTTCGATGTGATCATCAATAACGCGGGCATTCCGCCAGGGCCGCAGGAAGCTCTCGATTGGGTCAATCGCGGGCTGATCACGGAGGCGCAGTTCCGGTCGATCTTCCTCGAATCCCGCATCAAGAATAAGTACATCGACCTGTATCTACGCTCTCGGTTTGAGGTCATGCCACCGGAAACGGTCCGGCTCATGTACTCCCGCGGCGCACTGTCCAAAGAAGACGCCCTACACCGGTTGCAGCAACGCGGGTACACGCCAGAGGATGCCGCGATCGTCATCGATGGGGCCAGTGCGGACAAGACCACGAAAACCCGCGACCTCACCGTGACGCAAGTACTCTCCCTGCGCGCTGACGGGCTCATCTCCAGCGATGCGGCACTGGCCATGCTCCAGGCCGCGGGGTACGACGCCGAAGAGGCACTATGGGTGACCGAACTCGCGGACCTCCAGCGTGTCCGCGCGTTCGTGGCCGCCGCCATCAACCGCACCAAAGCCTCATACGTGGCCGGGCGACTGTCCGAAGTGGACGCAAGCGGCGTACTTGATTCCCTCGGACTCCCGGCGGATTATAAAGACCAGGCTTTCGCCCTGTGGGACCTCGAACGCACCACCGTGACAAAAGGGCTCACCCCCGCGCAGATTGTCTCGGCCGTGAAAAAGGGTGTCATCGACAGGGACGGCGGCCTGGCGAGACTGGTCGGTCAGGGCTACGCGCAAGAGGACGCGCAGGTGTTGCTTATCATCGGCGGCGCTGTATCCAGCCCAACGCAACAGGGAGGTTGACCGTGACGAACCCCACCACACCCGAGGGTGTCATCACCCGATCCGCGCAGCGCATCTCCGCGGCGCGGGACGCCACCCGCGCACTCGCCGCGGAAGTGCAGGCGAAGCGTGCCGCCGCCGCCGCCGACCAGGCGCCGGCCGCCGACAGCCAGGACGGGGCGGCGTAATGCCGTACATCTGGACCGCGCTACGCCGAGACGGACCCATGACCATCATCGAAGTGGTGACAGAACCGGGGCGCACGGCCGAAATTCCGGTGCGAACCTCCATCGTCGGCACGCCAGCCATGGACGAACTCCTCGGCGCCATCCTGGCGAAGCACGCCGAGACGAAAGACCAGCTAGGGGAATTCTCGTGACCGAGGGTGTCGACTACTCGGACGCGCACCCCGACCCCGCGGGCCTGTACGGGGCGGGAAAGCGGTTCGTGTGCCGCTACGGCGGGGCAGGCACGTCCGACAAGTGGATCACCGCGGACGAGGTGGCCGCCCTCCACGGCGCTGGACTGTCCATTGTGGCCAACGTGGAAGGCGCAGCACGAGGGCTGATCGGCGGCGCGAAGGTCGGCGCACTGTGGGCAGACCTTGCGGAGCACCACTTCTACACGCTGGGTATGCCAATCACGCGACCGATCTACTTCTCGGCCGATTGGGATGTGCAGGCGGTGGAGTGGCCGACCGTCCGGGCCGCGCTGGAAGCGGCTGGCCGCGTGATCGGCGCGTCGCGGGTTGGCATCTACGGGGGTCGGCACGCGATCGAGTGGGCGCAACGTGATCGTGTCGCGGCGTGGTTCTGGCAGACCTACGCATGGTCCGGGAACCCTACGGTTTGGGTACCCGGGGTGCACATTCAGCAGTACCGCAACGGTGTGACGGTTGCCGGCGGAGACTGTGACCTCGACAGGGCGTTGACTGTCGACTTTGGACAGTGGGAGGCAAACAACATGCTCGATCTCAGTCAGTCAATCCCGGGTACCGCAACACCCCCGCACGTCACCCGGGATCGCACGCTCGGCGAGGTCCTGGGCGACCTCTACGGGGTCCGCGCCATCGAGTACGGGGAACGCAACCCCGTACCTGGCACGCCCCTCGCCAACCACCTGGATCATCCCCTCGTGCTCGACGCGGCCGGTGCGGCACTCATCGCGGCCGCGCTGGAGCCCATGATCGTGCAGGCGGTGGAGTCCGTGGTGCGGCGCGTCGGGTTGACGGTGACCCCCGATGTCTAGCCCGGCCGGGACTCCCGTCGTCGGGGTGCGTCTGGCGCAGTGGCTCGTGTGGTGGCAGGCGCTCCTCGCGTTCAGCGGCTACATCACCGCCGCGGGGGTGCTGTACACGATCGCCTCGCCGAGGATGGCCGCGCTGTGTCTCGCCATCAACGGCGGACTTAACCAGGCGACCGGCGTCATCATTTCCCAGATGGTCCCCTCGGCGATCCGGCGGGCGGGCTCAGAGCCTCCGTGAGGCGCTGGTAACGGCGGTGGGTTATCCTGCCCCACGATGCGCCCCGTTCGTCGTCCTGAGTAGCGCTCAGGGCGTGCCGTGGTACTTCCTGGCGGTGGCCTGACCAGCCAGGGCGGGGCGCCTTGACCGGCCCCCACGTGACGCCTACCGTGGGGGCCGGTCGCACATCAGTACCACCCACAGGAGGTCCCAATGGCGGAAGCCACCCCGCCGCATCGACCGCTACCGATCATCCGGGGCAAAGAGGTAGAGGTCGCCCTGATCCTCAAAGAGGTCAGGGCCCTGATCGCGGACATCCCGGACGCTACGTCCCGCCGGGGTATGGAAAACGCCTGGTCGGTCGCGGTGGCCATGGCGAACACGCAGGACGGCTCGGGCATCTGGAACGCCCGCGGCGAGGATCTCCTGGCGCAGCTCGGCGACGCGCATTCCGGGCACCTGGTCGCGGCCATGGCCCTCTACATGTCGTTTTTCCCCGTCACGTCGGACGGCGCAGTGCATATCCTGCTCCACGCTCGGCGGTACGTCGCGTACGTCGTCGCGAACACCCCGCGCTGACCATGCAGGCAGCACCCCGCACGCTGCCCTTCGAGGTCACGATCCACGCTAGGACATGCCGATGTGACCAAGCACCCATGGTCATCGGCCGAACGCAGCAACTCGAAAAAGCCGTTCGGGTGATCTCCGGCTACTGGAACGTCTATCTCGGCTTTTTCGGCGACCAGCTAGTGTGGCTGCACTTCCAGGTCACGGACACCCGCACGGGGCGCGTGGTCTGGCGCAACGGTCGCTACACCAACACCACAGGAGGATTCGATGGCATCGACCAGCAAGACCAGGGCCCAGCAGCAGGAAGCGGAAGAGGCGGCGCCGTGGGAGGTCCCCCCGACCGAAGGTGACCCCGCCATCGGCGAGGGCCAGGCCATGGAGGTCGCCGGAGAGATCGTCGACCCCGGGCTACAGAACGCGATGCAGACCCTCATGGACTGGTGCCAGGAGTACATGATGGAGAACGCGGCCGACTCGGCCGCCGCGATGGCCGCCGAGGTCGCACGCATCCTCTCCGGCGAAGACGCCGAAAGCGTCCTGTCCGAGTCCGCCCCGCTGAACGGCAAGGAGCACCTCGAAAAGCCGTTCATGCTCCACGGGTTCACGCTCAACCCCACGGACTTCACCGAGGGGTGGCCGTTCTACGCGGCCATGGACGCCTCCATCCCGGGCACCGGTGACCGCTTCGTCATCACGTGCGGCGGGCCGAAGGTCATCGCCGCGCTGAAGCGGCTCCACGAACTCGGCGAGTACCCGTACCCCGTCAAGATTCGGGGCAAGGAGACTCGGGCGGGGTTCACGGTGCTCCAGTTGGTGGTCGCGGGGGCGTAGTAGCTACACAGGGTCCGTCCCGCGGGGGGTGTCGCGGGACGGTAGGTCCCCCGCCGCCACGGGGGGCAGGGGGTCGCGGCACCTTTGAGGGAGGGTGCCGCGGCCCCCCTTTCGTTTCCTGCACGCTACCTGGGAGGATCGATGGAATTCTATTTGCGGTTGACGCACAGCGCCGGCCGTCTGGACACGCTAGAGCGCCTGGTCGACCGACCCACCCACGCGGAGGCGAGCGACGTAGCCATCCGTTGGTTGCGGCTGGAGCGCAACGCGCACCCCGACCTCATCGACGGTTACGACACGTGGGCGATCCACGAGTCAACACCAGGCGGTGCGGGGCGCATCATCGTGACCGGGGACGCCTCGCCGTTGCTCGCCGAGTAGCCCCCGGTGGCTGCTTTCCCTATCTGGGCTGCGGTCCGGACCATCAAAAGCAAACTCGGCACGTGGGTGGGGTTCGAGCGATACTCAGAACTCGACCCCACCATCACGAGGCAGCAATGGGCAACCGCGATCGGTCAGGCGAGGGCCGCACTCGCCAACCGCGTTGGCGAACTCACCAGGCCCGTCAACCGGCGCCCCGTGCGCGGAACCCCGGAAGTCACCCCGTACACAGCGCCACGCGCCAAAGGGTTCATGCAATACGTCGATGTCTATGTCATCAACCGCGAGGGCGGACCACCCGAGGCCCGACCCTGGGCAGTCCGAGTCGACAACCTACGATCCAGGCAGGCAATCATCAATGAGGCGTGGGCACGCTACGAAGCGGCAACCCTCCCCGAAGGGACCTTCGAAGGGGAAACCGTCGTCGGCGTCGCCTACGCGGGCACGGTCGAATTCGTTCAGGAAGAACAGGGGTAGCCATGCCACGCAAGCATTCCAGCGAGAAAGTTCAGCAGTATCGATTCGCGGCAGGGACCATCGTCGGATGGTTCGAAGGTATGACCGAGTGCTCTGGCCGTGTCCTCATCAACGTGCCAGGCACACAGTGGAACGTCGGCACGGTCGTCGTCCGGGACTCGACCGGTAAACAGCGACCCGTGCGGGCAGACAGGGTGTTTATCAAGGTTCAGCGGGACTGACGGTGCGGGACTGGCTGTTTCTCGCGCTCATCCGGATCGTGTTCGGCCGTTACCCGCGGTGGCAACGCCGATGGGCAGCGTTTCTCCTGTACAGCTCCCCGTGGCTCACGAAATCGGATGAGTGGTGACCCTCCACCATGGACACCCGCACATGGCATTACATCAAACCCAACGAGACTACGAAGGTCCCGCGGCGGTTGATCTTCCTCGACACCGAGTCACACCAACAGCGTTCAGCACTCGGGCACGTCCAGACGTGGGCTCTCGCCGTGGCCTGCTACCGATCCCAGCGTCCCGACCGCAAACCTGTGGAGCAGTGGGAGACCTACGATGATCCTGAGATTTTATGGAAAGCGGTTGATGCGTGGGTCGGTTCGTCGGGCCGGACTGTCCTCTGGACTCACAACCTTGGCTACGATGCGCGCATCGCGGAGGTCTTTGAGATCCTGCCGGCGCTTGGGTTTGAACTCGTGGCGCATAACCTCGTGGGTAAGGGGACGTGGCTTATGTGGCGGCGTGGTCGCGCTTCCCTCACCATGGTTGATTCAGCGTCGGTGTTCCCCTGTGAGCTTGTCCGTCTCGGCGTCTACGCTGGTCTTCCGAAACTCCCGCTACCGCCATCGTCTGCGGCTGGAGTTGGTCTATATTCTCGATGTTGGCGGGACGTTGAGATTCTCCGGCACTCGGTATTGGAGTACCTACATTGGCTGGAGACAGAGGATCTCGGCAATTGGCAGTTGACTGGAGCTGGACAGTCCTGGGCGACGTTCCGGCACCGGTTCATGGACCGGCGGTTGCTCGTCCATGACGACCAGGCCGCCATTGAGGCAGAGCGCCGGGCGATGTGGACCGGGCGTTGCGAGGCGTACTGGCACGGTGAAATCGCCTACCAGGTGGTGCACGAGTGGGACCTGACCCTTGCCTACGCCCGGATCGCGCAGACGATCAACGTCCCGGTCCGCCTGGTCGGACCGATGCCAGACGATTACGACTGGAGGAAAGTGCTTGGGTCCGAACGCACGGCGCTACTGGCCGAGTGCGAGATCACCACAGAAGTGCCCGTGGTGCCTGCGAGTGTCGATGGCCGGATCATCTGGCCGGTGGGAACGTTCACGACAACCCTGTGGGATGTGGAAATCGCCGAAGCCATCGACGCCGGAGCGACCGTAACCGTCCACAAAGGATGGTTGTATTACAAGGCTCCAGCACTGAAAAAGTGGGCCGACTGGCTCATCGAGCAACTCGACAACCTCAAAGACATGACCGACCACTGGCTGTACATCGTCCTCAAACACTGGGCGCGCGCCCTGATCGGGCGGTTCGCCATGACCTACACGAAGTGGGAAGAGTACGCATATGCGCCTACACCGGCTGTTCGCGCGCATCCGGTCTATGACGGCGACACGGGGGAAACATTCCGCGTCGTCCAGATCGGCAGAACAATGTGGAGGGACGTCGGCATCCGAGAGTGGTCCGAGAGCATGCCCATGGTCACTGGCTATATCCAGGCCGCTTGTCGGGTGCGTCTCTGGCGCATCATCGCCGGATCACCTACCGGAAGCGTTCTCTACGCAGACACTGACTCAGTGCTCGTGGCAGACATGCACTCATCCGCGCTCTCCACGCTGGCCGCCGCCCACCCGGAATGGGGGCTGAGACTCAAACGGTCATGGCAGGGCTTCGCCGTGTGGGGGCCGCGCCAGATTCGCACCGGGCCGTCCGTACGGATTTCCGGCGTCGCACGGCACGCAGTACGGTCCGGGCCGATGACGTTCGAGGGTCAGGTGTGGGAGACTCTCGACGGAGCCATCAAACGCGGCCACTCCAGCACAGTGGAGGTACGCGATCGAACATGGCTCATCAAAGGCGTCGACTATCGGCGCCACGGAACGGGTTTCGGTTGGACGCACCCCCACAGGCTCCCCCGGTCAGGAGAGCCGATCCAACCGACATACACAGGGAGGCACCATGACAGTCCTGGCGATTTACCCGCCGCCGCCCCCACGCCGGCCGGAGACGGAGTACGTCCCGCGGCACACACCCGGGGAGGGGCGGACCCCGGTCGAGTGGCACCTGACGATGCCGGGACCGTACCCGACGCACACGGCCGGCGAGGGGCGCACACCAGCACCATGGATAGTGACCGGCCTGGCCAACGCACGCGCGCTCCGCGCAGCGGACGCAAACGAGGAGCGGCTACGCCAAGCACTGATCCGGGGCTACACCCGGCCCGCTGAGAGCAACGCTGGCGCCTGAACACACGGAAGCGGCCCCCGGGGTAACCCCGGGGGCCGCTTCGCTGCTCAGCGACGCTCTCAGTCCGTCCGGCGAAGCAGCTCGATCAGATAGGCGAGTAGCGCGATGGTGTGCGACAACAGCACAGCGTGCTCCATCGCACCGGCCGTGAGCGCGTGATCCCTGAACGCGACCAGGTCCCCCCGCAGGTACTCGATACCCTCCGGGGTGTAGTCGATGCCCTCAACCCTGAACGGCTCCGGCCTGGTCATCCGACAACCTCCACGGTCATGGCGCCCCGACTCAGCGCATAGCGGCGCAGGGCGAAAATCCCCGCATTGGTGATCTTCCATGGGGCGCGCAGCGAGTCAAACCTCAGATCGACAACCATCGGCGAGGTGATCAGATCCCGTAGCGCCATCGACGCCAGCGAACGCCGAGCGTGCGTACTGGACTCCCCCGGGTTCAGGACCTCGCCCAGCACACGCCCGCGGACCGACAGAGGGTGAAGCACCCAGAGGACAGTCAGAGCGCCGGCCTGGCGCTGACCGATCGCCCTCACTGCTGCTCCATCACGACGAACCGATCAGTGAGGTACTCACGCCACTGGCCTGAGAGGACCGTGCCGTCCAGTAGGTGATCGGTAGGGGTGCCCGGTCCGGGCAGGAAGCCATGCGCGCGGCAGAATGCGGGACCCAGGAGGAACACCTCCATTGAGTCGCTGTAGCGGCCCCAAAGTTGGCCGAGCACGCACGCGCTACAGTCGTTGATGTCCAGTGTGGACAGATCGAGGAAGTCCTGCGCGTGCGGGTAAAAACGGTGCAGGTGAAGGCTTCCGCGCGCCATCCGCGCGTCCGTCGACAGGTCCACAGTGGACCAATCGATGCGGGACGCCACGAACAACGCATCGACATCGAGCACTGACAGTTGCGGAAGCCACCATGCGCCGTCCGGGCGGCACTGGACGGGGGCGTGTTCGATGAGGTCTTCCAGCCGTGCCGCGAACACGTCGCG
>Ga0136846_1233914_pt1 | contig 14226 bp, 10 predicted proteins | sample HopSoiMetagenom2_FD_96841 | JGI IMG/M metagenome (GOLD analysis project Ga0136846, IMG submission 96841) | Grasslands soil microbial communities from Hopland, California, USA - 2 Assembly 2016 (version 4) | ecosystem: Environmental > Terrestrial > Soil > Grasslands | place: USA: Hopland...
GCGGCATCGCTTCCGGCAGGGATGAGAATGCCTCTATCGTCCCCGAGAAGCTCGCGATTACCGCCGACGTCAGTTGCTATGACGGGCACCCCGGCTGCCATGGATTCCAGGATTGCATTCGATAGGCTCTCAGAAGACGAGGGCAGCACGGTCGCATCAACCGATGCCAGGATGGCAGGGATATCTGCTCTATCTCCGAGGAAAACCACTTTCTGCATGATCCCAAGCGCATTCGCTTCACGCTCTAAGTCGGACCGCAGTGGCCCGTCACCCACGAAGAGTACTTCCAGCGCCACAGAGCTTGGGAGTTTAGCCACTGCTCGTAACACTGACAGGTGGTTCTTTGCGGGCGTGTTCATCCGCGCGATCATCGCGACACGAAACAGGCCAGCAGTCTTCGGCAACGCCGCTGGGGTGTCTGCGAAGAGGCTTGGCGAAAGACCATTGCCGATCACACAAACTTTCTCCGCACGCAAGCCTTGCTTACGGAGTTCAGCGGCGGCGGCTTGCGAGTTGCATATTATGCCGTCACAGCAACGGAAAATTAAATTCTGCACTCGCGCCTGCGCCGGGGTGAGTAAGTCGCCGAGTTGCCGCTGGCTTCCTATCACAACGGGTACTCCCGCCAGTCTCGCAGCTGGAATCAAAGTAAGATTCGCGTAGAAATCGAATGCATGGGCCACGGCAGTTTGCTGACGTCGCAAGTACTGCGCCAGGCGATAGCGGGTACGCATCGAATGCAGGCGGTATAAGCTTCCGCCAATGCCGAAGTGGTGAATGGCACCCAAGCTCCCGAGAAAGCCGCCCTTCGGCTGTAGGCAGCCGAGTTCGAGATGATACTTGTTTGGACCAAGAGAGCGTGCCAGCTCGACAAACTGCCGCTCGCTCCCTCCGATCTCCAGGCTATTGATCATCAGGAAGACGCCAGGAACAGGACCGGGGACGTCGTTAACCATGCCGTCGTGCTTTACTTCCGAGGAACCTCGGGTATTGCACTCCAGTTCGGGCTCCGTAGACAACGTCATACTGCCTCTCCGGGTGTGGACACGGCTGCCTCAAGCGGGATGCCTGTCTCAGGCCTGGGTATCGCCTCCAGGTAATTCCGATGCCACAGTTCAAACGCGAGCAGTCGCCAAATCCGGCCAGAGTGATTCCGGCGCTGTCGAAAATGCTCATCGAGCAATTGACGCACTGCTTCGGGTTTGAAGTAGCCGCGCTGCAGAGTGCGAGGCTGAAGCAAAACGCTCATGATCATGTCTTTCAGGTCGTGGCGGGTCCAGTGAACCAGCGGAAGGGCGAACCCCTGCTTGGGGCGGTCCAATACTTCGCGAGGCACCCCAACGCGCTGCGCCAATTTCTTCAGCATGTACTTCTGCTTGCCCCCGCGCATCTTCCACTCAGGTGTGAGGCTCGTTGCCCACTCGAGAAAAACATGATCGAGAATTGGCACCCTGACCTCAAGCGAAGTCAACATGCTCATCCGGTCAACTTTTGTGAGAATGTCGCCAGGCAGATAAGTCTTTGAGTCAAGATAAAGCAAGCGGCTCAGCGGGTCCTTAGCCGGTGCTCGTTCAAGATAATGATGTAATGCATTGAGAGGATCATCTTGTTCGGCTCTCGCAAGTACGTCTTCCGAGAGCAGCCGTAGCTCTCTAAATATGGGCTGCAGCGAAACGTCTTCCGCATAGCGTTTGTCCCACGGCAAAGAGATGCTGTAGGCCAAGCTGCGGCCCGGAACTGAATACGGAAGGCGCTGATGAATGTGGTTGCGATAAAGGCTGCGCGTCCACTCTGGTACCCAGGGGAAAGCGCGGTCGTGGAGCGCCGTGCGGTAACGATCGTAGCCCGCGAAGACCTCGTCGCCGCCGTCGCCGGAGAGGGCGACGGTCACATGCTGCCTCGCCAAGCACGAGATGAAATACGTCGGCAACATGGACGAGTCGCCGAAGGGTTCTTCCAGTGATCTCGTCAGCTTTTCAACTGTGCCGACGATGTCCGGCTCCAAAATGAGCTCGTGATGATCGGTGTGAAATCTCTCAGCAACCAAACGGGCATACGGTGCCTCGTTAAAATCAGCTTGCTTAAACCCGATGGAAAAAGTCTTGACCGGCTCCGAGCTGGCCCGTGCCATTAGAGCGACAACGATCGAAGAATCCGTTCCACCACTCAGCAGTGCGCCCAAGGGAACCTCCGAGATCAAGCGGATGCGGACGGCCTCCGCTAGCCGCCTTTCCATTTCGACGAGACACTCTTCCTCGCTGCTCGGCGAATGAGTCGCGTACTGCGGCAAATCCCAATATTGCTGAATTCGAAGTTCGCCTCGTTCAAATTCCAAAAGATGTCCGGGAGGAAGTTTGCGGATGGGCAGGAATGCTGTGAGCGGGTCCAAGATGTAGCCAAAGTACATGTATTGCAGCAGAGCCTGGTGATCAATGCGAGCGAGTTCGGGGGCTACAGCCAAGATGGACTTGATCTCGGAACCGAAGAGCAATCGGTCACCAGCGAGCGCGTAATGCATCGGCTTCTTTCCGAGGCGATCGCGCCCAATCAACAGTTTGTCCCGCGTCCGATCGTACAGGGCAAACGTAAACATCCCGCGCAACTGGCTAACGCAAGCTGGTCCCATATCTTCGTACAGATGAACGATTACTTCTGTGTCGGAATTGGTGGTGAAACGGTGGCCGCGGCGCTCAAGTTCCGGACGGAGCTCAGGGAAGTTGTAAATCTCGCCGTTGAATACGATTGCTATCGAGCGGTCCTCGTTAAAGATCGGCTGATGTCCGCCGGCAAGATCGATGATGCTGAGGCGGCGCATGCCAAGTCCCACCGGGCCCTGCGCGTAGATGCCCTCATCGTCGGGTCCGCGATGCACTATAGCGTCGCACATGGCACGGATCGTGGCGCCATCCATCCGTGCGCCCCGGTCTTTACTGACGATTCCTGCAATCCCGCACATTCCTAGCTCCCCACACTCGTATTTGAGGAATGCGACGAACTCGTCAGGCTTGCCTGTTGTGCCAATTTAAGCCGATAGTCGCGATATTCCCCAGGGTTGCCGTCCCTTCCATCGCACGCCGCCCAGATAATGTTGACCATCTCGCGAGCGGTCACGAAGTGAATCGTTTCGCGACGATCCGGCGCGCCCCCTATCAACTCCGCAAGGAAGCTTTGAAAAGGACCACCGAGCACGGCATCGTAGTCGGTCGGATCCATGCCATGGCAATACAGCTTGATGAAAATCCACTCGGGTCTTCCCTGCACGCAAATGGCTGCCTTCTTCCATAACCGAAGGCGCCGAAGAGTTGGAGGATTGCTGCCGGTCAGCGAGCCATTCTCTAAATGAACCAAACCATTACGGGCTGTTGGACCGAGTGAAAACGACAGTGGTCCTTGGATCATGAGTGGAAACACGCGGGGCGATCTTCCTTGATTCAGATCGCGTCCCTGACGATGAGCAGCCCGTTGCGTCAGTGGCAGCGTACATTCGTACAGCGAATTCACTTTGCTAATTTGTGCGCGGTGCAGAGCGGCTGCGGGCATCGTGAGATCGGCGTAACAACCGGTGTCAGCCAAAACTTGCAGTTCGGTATCGACGCCGCAGGCACGTCCTCCGGCCGAATTGGCCAGCGCGAAATTGCCATGCACGAAGGCATACTGAGGAGATGCTGAGCCATCGATATACGACAAGCAGCCGTGCGTGAACGCCAACGAATCTCGAAACTCGATCAGCTGCCGTCTCGTATTCTCTGCGGTATCAGGCTTTTCCAAGCCGTGATGTAGATGAATCTCGACTTCTCCCCAGCCTTGGTGACAGTGATCGGCCAAGCGCTCCATGAGCGATTTTTCGTACTGTTCGGCAGGGTAGAAGTAAGTGTGAAGTAATGGACGGCCGTCGCTGTCGCGATAGGCATCTGCGACCTTGGGATACTCCCTGCACCATTCTTGCAAGCGTCGCTCCTGTTCCGCATAAGGAGCGTGCGCGCGTCCTTTCCCAGGCACGATGGAGGGTTCAAAGTGATCCGCTACGGCGATGATCAAATGGGCAGGACCGCAGCTCGGGCGTCGAGTGATGACTTGCCATGCGTAAAACGGAAGCCAGCGAGAGTACGACAACTTGCTGAACAGGAGCTTGCGCGGCCGTCGATTGCCTGGCCTTGTAGCCTTGACCAATGACGGCTCGGCTCCCTTGTTGTTGCGGTCGTGTTTGGCTGCGTTTTCAGTCAAGGTAAGCTCATCGTACAAAATGAGGACCCATCAGCGACCAACGCTTGCCGACTCCTGCGGGCGCGATCTGGCTGTCCTATCCCAGTAGGGTCTCTGTAGCCTCGGGGCTGGCGGAGGAGTGGCAGAGTGCCTGTCCTGTTCTTTCACAATCGCGATCAGAGCCGAGGTGTATGCAACCGCAAAATACGGAAAGAATTGATACGCTTCCGGCGCGAAAGTCGCACCTACGATAAAGCCGACCATCGAACTGTGCAGGGCGCCCACAAACAGCACGGTCTGTACGTTTAAGTCTTTTCTCTTGCGCAGAACCTTCAAATTTGAAAAAGCGCAGGAGAAGAATAAAAGAAAGAGAATTGCAGTAGGAATCCCTCCCTCAACGGTGATTTGTAAGTACGTCATGTGAACGTCGCGCCAAACCGTCGAGTACACCTGAAAATTCTTCGCTCCTACGCCCAGGATGGGATAGTGCTCAATACCTTCTATAGCTTTTTCCATCAAGAACTTGCGCTGTTCGTAGGATTCATATGCCGCCTCGCGACCCTCGACCGTCTCGCCCGACATAGCCTCAAAGCGATCGATCAACTTGCCACCCGCAGCGATCAGAACTATGCCACCGACTACGGCAGTACCCACGATGAGGAAAAATCGTCGCCCACGAACACCAAAATGCCACAGGCAAACCACACCTGTGATCACCAGCGTAATAAAACCGCCCCGCGAAGCCGTCATAAAAAGTGCCGCCAACATGATCAACATCGAGACCAACCAGATCATCTTGCGAATGGCATTTTTTGTACTCACCAGGAACGCCAGGCAGAACGGCAGGGATAGGGCAATCGCGAAAGCTAAATCGTTGGGGTTGGAGTAGATTCCTCCGATAACGCCCTCGAGCCTGGGATGGGAATGCCCCTTCACGATCGAGATGGCACAAATCGCAGCAACGGACGCAGCTTGGATGAAGATGATGCGACGAAATTTCTCAAAGCTCGTCACCAGCATGAAGGTGAGAACCCATGCGATGTAAATCTTGCCGAATGCGAGCGTGAAACTTACCGCACCACCTTTCCATATCGGAGACAACAGGCCGGCCAACAAGAGAACTAGAATCATTGCGAGGAGATAGCGTGATTCTTTGGGAAGATCACGAAACCGCCGCTCGCTCTTACTCATACTGGTCATCAGACCGACAAACGCACCGAATGCCGTGATTTTTGCCAGAGGAATATGCGAGAGGCCAGGAATCCAGTCTTCTGGCCGGGCACAATAGACCACGTAGAAGGCGCTCAACCAGGTGAACGCTCCTGCCAGTACGTCGCGTTTTCGTGCCGAGAGTCGGCTCTGCGGAATTTGTTCAGCGGTGGCGGACAAGATTCTCCTTCACATTCATATGGCCTCCTAAGCTAGCTCCCTGTCGCAGCCACGCATTCTTCACTAGAGGGCGCAGGATTCGCCATTCCCTTGGACAGCACTTGCGCAAACCGTTGGCCAACGGTGGGCCAGTCATACTGAGCGGCGAGTTCTGCTGCTGCGACCTCATACTGATGCCGTCTCTGAGTATCAAGCAAGAGCTTCACTACTGACTCAGCAAATTGTGCGGGATCGTCCACTAAAGTGATGTCCCGTCCATTGTGTACATCCAGGCCTTCGGCTCCGACCGAGGTGGAAACCACTGCCTTGGCCGCAGCCATCGCCTCATAAATCTTCAGACGAGTTCCCCCCCCGATTCGCAGCGGAACAACAACAACTGCGGCCTCCCGTAAATGGTCCAGCACCGATGGCACGCGGCCGGTGATCTCGACCGAACTGGACGCCAGCTTATGGACGCGGGCATCGGGATTTCGGCCTACAACTCTAAAGCGCGCACCGGGGATTCCAGCTAGCACCTTGGGCCAAATCTCAGAGCAGAAATACTCCATGGCATCAATATTCGGCTCCCAATCCATCGCGCCTACAAAAACAACCAGCGACGAGTTGTCGTCTGATTTCTGCGGTGTGTATTGCTTCAAATCAACGCCGGTAGGTACGACAGACACTCTCGACGGCTCAGTCCATGCGGACATCAAATCGCGGTCGTGATCCGATACGGCAATCACGTGCTGGAACCTTTGCACTATCGCTCGTTCATAACCGAGCATTTTTCTGAATTCGAGCGAGTAAAGCATCCGCTTGACTGGGTTCGATTCAGCAGACGCGTGGCGGCGCCAGATCTCGCTTTCGATGTTGTGCTGAAAAAGCACGCTCGGGATTCTCAACTCTGAAGGAAAATTGATGGCGGCGTCGAGAAAGTCGCAGATTGCGACATCGAACCTGCCGCTGCTGAAGCAGCTATCGAGCTGCCGCTGAACTTCACGACACTGAAAGCGACTCACCGCGAAGGGCGCCGCTTTTCCGACGTGACAGATGTATTCGACAAAACGCGCCAGCCTCGCTTCCGATTTCCCTGTGCAGATACAAACTGCGCCAGGAAAGTGCACTGCCAATTCCCTCTCGTACGAAGGATCAGGCGAACCGTCATAGTACGAGAGAAATGTGAGTTCATGCGCCGACGCAAGCTGGCGCGCCAAATGATAGGAACGGAGATCCCCGCCGCTATGCACCGGCAACAGCTTGTTGGCTTTTACCCAGAGGATCCTCACCGCGTCTGGACCTCCCCACGCTGTGACGAGATGGGCGTGAAGGTTTCTTCGTTTAGGGTTCCTGGCAACATGACCGCCGAACAATGGTTTGGATTCATCGCAGCGCCCGACCCGGCTATCTCACCCATACGGTCCTCCGTCCAGTCACGAAGTTCTTGAATGCGACAATCGCGGCGGTGTTAAGGACGACAAACGTAAGTGCAGCATCCGCCGCCTTAGCTAAAGGGCCGCTCTTCAGATGCGCAAAACCAAGCAGGCTGAGACTGTAAAACGCCAGTTGAAGGACCAGGGCAACCCGGTAGAGGTTTTCCGGGAGAAAAAAAGAGCTCACCAACGCTAGAGATAGGGCGAACGGAACCAGTAGACGGAGCACTTTATGACTGACGAATTCAAACAAGAGGGGATTGCCGCTCGACAGTAACCAGGGCTGACTTTGTACTAGCTGGTAATTGCCGCTCAGAGTTCTTACCTTGCGGGTAAACTCCTTTTTTTCCCCTAAGTTGGGACTGTCCCAAGCCCTTGCGCGATCATCGAACACGACCCGACGGCCTTGCCGGGCAATCTGCATGGGCAAATAAACGTCATCAAGAATCGTCTCCGGAGGAATTGGAGCCAACACTGTGCGCCGGGCCGCATAGAAGGCCCCAGTTGCGCCGACTACGGAGCCCGATGCACTTTCTAGCTCTCTCACCATCTTCTCGATGCGCCAATAGAGGCCCATTCCCTCGCTCACCTCGCCGCCCGCGGGATCTCCGAGCATCAACTCGCCGCTCGCGCAACCGACATTTGCATCGGCGAAGTTCTCCATCAGCAGGCGAGGACCCTCAGGCTCAATGTATTGACGTGCATCCGTGAAAAGAACAATCTCGCCTTGGGCGATTCTGATGGCTTCATTCAACCCGAAAGCCTTGCCTTTGCTTTCGGGCAACAGCAGAGTGCGAAAGCGCGGGTCGGTAATTCCCGAAAGCATCGCAGCTGTCGAATCCGTCGACCCGTCGCAAACGATTACAAATGTGATTTTGTCTTGCGGATAGTTCAGGGACACGAGGTTGTCGATTTTCTTTCGAAGGTTTTGCTCTTCGTTTCGAACTACCATGCAGACCGAGAGTTCGGGGGTGTGCGGAATCCGATTGACCGGACGTCCACTCAGGCGGGCACGAACCCATAGCCAACCCAGATAGCCGAGGTAGGTGTAGGCAATCATCCCCGCCGAGGCCCAGAATATCCATTTCATTGCGCGCCTCTGGCCAGGAGGATGGTCTTGACCGTCTGGAACATGATCAACACATCAAGACCCAGGGAGATGTTCTTGATGTAATAGAGATCGTATTGCAGCTTCTCCTTGGCATCCTCGACCGTGTTGCCATACTTGTAACGGACCTGCGCCCACCCCGTGACGCCAGGCCGTACTACATGGCGGACGGGATAATATGGAATTTCTTTCGTAAGCCACTCCACAAACTCCGGGCGCTCGGGACGTGGCCCGACAAACGCCATATCTCCGCGTAAAACACTCCACAGCTGTGGAATCTCATCCAGCCGCGATGCTCGCAAGAAGCGCCCTACCCGCGTTATGCGAGGATCATTTGCCCCCGCCCAAACCGCGCCAGTTTTCGCCTCCGCGTCCTGCTTCATCGTACGAAATTTGTAAACGTAGAAAGGAACATTGTTTCTTCCTACGCGAAGCTGCTTGTAAAGGACCGAGCCGCGTGAGTCGAGCTTAATCGCAAGCACCACGAAGGGAATTATGGGCAACAGCAAGATCAGCCCTACGAAAGCGATGCCCACCGAAATCATTCTTCGCATCAGCATGAATCCAGCGCTAAAACGAAAACCATCGGCGAAAATCAGCCAGCTGGGATAAAGGTTTTCGACTTCAATCCTCCCAGACATCTTCTCCAGCCATGACGTGGCGTCTTCCACTTTGACGCCGTCTAATCGCAGCTGCAACAATTCCCCGACGGGCAAAGCGCCGCGCCGGTCAGGCATCGCCACAATGACGCGGTGCGCCCGTTTGCGGCTAATATCCACAAGGTGCTCTGCTACTTGGTCGCGCGTCGGAACCCCTTCCAACGTGCCCGTCCACCCGACCACCTCAACGCCCAGCTCTGCACGTTGCCGCAAACCTGCCACAAGTCGCTGGGCTCGCTCCCCAGTTCCCAGGACGTATATTCGCTCACGCAAATACGGTTGTTGCACGAGCCAGTCGTAGGCCGTGCGCCAACCCAGCAGGGCCAAGGTGAGGATCATCAGACCTAGCAGAAAAGCGCCGTTGCCCAGACTGAAATCCTGAAAATAGTGCTCAATAAGGGCCAGCAAGAGGGCCAGCAGCCCAGGCACTAGAAGCAGGCGGAAGTACAGTTCGCCTTTGGCATTGAACCGCGCAGGATCATACAAATCAAACCAGTGGCAGGAAATCAGCACGAAGGCGGTGACGCCCACGATCTTGTACCAGCCATGCTGATCCACCAGAACGAAATAGCTCTCTTCCCTGTTCTGTAACACCGTGGCCAGCAAGAAAGATGTCCAGACGATCAGGGCCTCTCCGGCCAGCAGGATCAGCGAGCGTACCGGATAGTAGACATTGAAGAGACGGATCAAGTTCTAACTCTTGCTCTCCGGGATGCCTTCTTTATACCCGTAGTAGTAGCGCGAATACGCCGAAGACTCCGCATCCACTCCGTTGAGAACGACTCCAAGCAACTGTTTGTCCTGAAACTCCTGACGAACTTTGCGCGCAATATCCGAAGGCGTCACATTCGACCGCACCACGATCAACACGCCATCGCAGAAATTCGCCAATAAACTCGGGTCAGAAACCGGCACAGCCGGCGGCGAATCAAGAATGATCCAATCAAAGAGTGCCTCGACACGGTTCATCAGGAATTTCATGCGGCCATTAGCCACCAGTTCTGCCGGACTCGATACCTGCCGCCCAGAACCTATGAAGAACAGGTTCTCCATGGGTCCACGCTGCATGACTGCGAATTCATCGCTCTCACCCATCAAGTAGTCGGTCAGTCCAGGAGCGGCAGAGGTTCCCAACGCGAAATGAAGTCGTGGTCCGCGGAGGTCACCATCGATGAGCAGCACTCTTCGTCCATGCTGCTTGACCATGACCTGTGCCAGATTCGCCGCCACAAAGGATTTGCCTTCCTTGGGAAGTGAACTGCTGATGAGGAGCTTCTTCAACGGAAATTTTTCTCGCAGCTGGTACAAACGCGAACGCAGCGTGCGGAATTCTTCCATGCCAGGGGCGTGATCCTCCGAGCCGAAGAACAACATGGTCTTCTCATCCGGATGCCATATCGTTTGCGGGCAGCGCGCCAACAATGCATCGAATGTAAAGTGACCCGATAATTGCGGTGAGCTTTCCATTGTGCTCGCTGCATTCATGGGCATGTCTTGTCCCAGAGGTATTCCCCCGACCAAAGAAGCGTCCGGCTGCGAAGCTGCTCTTTCCTGTTCCGCCTTCTTCAAGGCTTCATGGATTCGGCTCATTGTTTACCTTCCTTTGTCACTTCCCGTTCAGACTGGCGCAGGCGGTCCGCCAATGTGGCTAACGTTTTCAGTGCTTCCAACAAGTCGAACTTCTCTCCTGTGCTTGAAACGGCCTCAACCTTCCGCGGCGTGGAGCCGTTTCCGTTCGGGCTTCCATTGCTGGTGTCGGATGTCAGGTCGAAATCGCGGGCAACTGCTTCGACCACAGCCGGCGCAACCGTCTGTTGCTGATCCACGAAGGCGGAAACCAGCGCATGCTCGCACAAAAGATTCACCACGCGTGGAATACCGCCCGCGTAGCGATGGATCGCAGCCACGGCTTCCGGCTGAAAAATCTGGCGCCCATTGTTACCTGCGATTCTGAGCCGTTGCGCCACGTAGGCGTGTGTCTCATCCAAGGTGAGAGGGTGGGTCTTCGCGCGAAGAGTCAATCGCTGTCGCAACTGTCGCAAATGCGGCTGCCGTAGCTTCAACTCCAATTCGGGTTGTCCCACTAAGACGATCTGCAGCAGCTTTTCGGTGAATGTCTCGAGGTTAGTGAGCAGGCGGATTTCCTCGAGCACCTCATCGGACAAATTCTGCGCTTCATCTACGATCAGTACCGCAGTTTCGCCTGCGCGATAACGGTCGAGCAACCAGTTATACAGACGCAAAAGGATTTGGCTCTTGGATCGCGATTCGATGGGCACCCCAAAGTCGGTCATCATGTAATCGAGAAATTGGGGTACGTTCAGCCTCGAGTTGAAGATGAACGCCGTGGCAACCTGCTGCAGTCGGAGCCATTCTAGAAGCTTGTTGATCAGGGTCGTCTTACCCGTGCCCACTTCGCCGGTAAGCAATACAAAACCTTTGCGGCTCTGGATCCCATAGGTCAAGCAGGCCAATGCCTCTTCCGTATGCCGCGTCAGAAACAGATAACGCGGATCTGGATTGACATTGAACGGGTTGGCACGCAGCCCAAAAAATTCCTTATACATGTCTAACCTTAAACTTGGACCGTTTCTTTATCTCGGTCCCTGGTCGAAGTGCCGGCCTCTAACCGCTTCTTGCCACTGTTTTCGTCTTCCACTACCCAGGGCAGAGAAATAAGCATGGGCAACTCCATCACGGCTTCCACGTCCAGTTCGTTGCGAATGGCTTTATCCTTCAGTTCGAGCCATAGCGCCAAGGCAAAGCCGATAGCGGCTCCGGCGCCGAGGCCGCCGCCCGCGAACAGGAGCCGGTTCGGAAAGCTTGGCGCCGAAGGAAAGCTGGCGGGATTCATCAGGCGAAATTGCTCCCCCTGCTGCTCGCGCTCCATGTCGGTCGTCATCGCCGACTCGCTCTTCTTTCCCAAAAGGTCAGTGTAGAATTTTTGGGCGGTGTCATAGTCGCGCGTCAGCTGTTTGTATTGTTCCTCAATAGCGGGGCTCAACGAGACTCGACTTTGATAGGTCTTGATAGCTTCCTGCAAACGTTTTTGTTCCGATGTCGCTTGGCTGATGGCCTGTTCGTATTGATGAATCTGAACCCGTAAGTTACGAATCTCGGGCGGTTCGATGGCGGAAACCTTGTCAGTGTTCTGTTCCGGCTGTGCCGAGTTCACTTCTGCCAGTCGCTTCTTCAGTTCTGCGATATCATTTTTCTGCTTCACCACGTCCGGATGGTCAGCGGTATATCGGCCTTGCAACTGCAAAAGAACGGCTTGTGCCTGAGCCAATTGCTGTTCGAGGGCCTGCGGACTGGTTGACGATTGCGAACTGGCCTTCCATTGAGACATCATGGTCGAAAGCTGCGCTTCGGCATACGACTTGTCCTGCTGAGCGCGGTTGAGACTCTGGGTGTTCGCGTCCAACTGGGAATTCAATCCCATCAGTATTTTGAAATTGTTGTCTTCATCCCCAGGCAATTGCCCGAAGTGATCGCGTTTGAAGGCCGCCAACTTGGAATCTTGGTCGTCTAAAGTGTGTTTTGCTTCTTCCAACTGGCGGGATAGGAATTCAGTTGTACCCTGCGCCAGTTGCTCGCGAGCCTTGAGATTCTCTTCGAGGAACATCGAAGTAAGCTGATTGCAGACCTGCTGCGCGTTGCGCGGGTTGGAAGAAGTAAATCCGACCTGAAAGCCCAGAACGTCCGATTGTCCGGGCTTCTTCTTTGCTCCGCCAGCGTCGGGAAAAACTGGCGTAATCGTCATGTTCTTGCGAATATCATCCATGACTTCGTCGACATTCGCTCCTTTCGCCAGGCCAAGGCGCTCCACAGCTGTTTGCAGTTGGGTTCGGCTGAGCACCTGCTGCTGTAGCGAAGATATACGCTGCATGAGATCTTCACTATCGATGGGCTTCACGTACCCTTGTGGCACCTTCTGTGCTTCCACCAGCACGGTTGATTGAGACGTGTACTTCGGCGGAAACAGGTACGAAATGCCAAAGCCGATTGCCGGGGCAATCATCGCTGGTATCAGGATCACCCACAGGCGACGTCGTAGCATCGCCACATAGTCATCTATCGTTAGTTCCCGATTCTGAATCATCTTCTTTGTCCTTGCCCCTATCCAGGTGGCGAAAAATCAATCCAGACGAATGGCCTGAGGATGCCAGTCCAGGCCAAGACCCACGAGCGTCCGGTTGGAGACGCGTCCGCAGTTCGTTGATCCACCGATGCAAACTGAGTTGCTGAACGATTGCTCGTTGAACCGGTAGAACGCATAACCAGTCAAGGTGCGGCCCAGAATGCGATTCAGGCGCACGCCCCCGTAACCCAGGCTGTAGCTCGTCGCATTAGCGCCCAGTAGCGAGGTCTGCAAACGGCTGTTGCGGGTATACCCAATATCGCCATCAAGGGTCCACAAACGCCCCATTTGGCGAGATCCATTGAGTCGCACCAGATCCGTTTTGGCTCCCGCAAAAAAGCCTGATCCACCGCTGGTGAAGTGGTCATAATCGAGAGAGACTGAAGCGCGCGTGAATCGGTAGCGAATTGTCGCCCGACCGCTGCCAGAGATGCTTCGCCTAGACCCGTTCACCGGGCTGGAAAAGTGCAGGAACTGAGGACCGCCGCCTAAAAGCAGACTCATACGTCCGGATAATTGATAGCCGTACAGGACATGCACCAGATGGTTCTCAAACCTGCCGCCGCCCGCTGTGGGGAAGACAAAATTCCGATATCCGTACATCGCCGCTACCGTACTGCGTCTGCTGACGGAGTAGTTGTACCCAAACTGGCCCGACACCTGGCGGCTATCGATAAAGCCGGGAGCAGCATGCGTGAAATGCAGGATCCCATAACCACCCGCCAAGGTGATGGAGGAGCGAGGTGTCAATGTTTCCGATATATCGATCATCGTCGTATTGTTGAGTCGCGGCACGTTCCCCACGCCACCGAAGGTTGCGCCCCCAAAGCCGGTAAATCCCCCGCCTCCGCCGGCTCCACCGCCCCCGCCGAACCCGCCGCCTCCGAGGCCGCCCAATCCTCCGCCGCCAAGGGAGCCGCCAGCCACTGCGCCAAATCCGAAAGAACCCTCAGGAAGGTAACTGGCCGAATCACGAATCTGCAGAACACCCCGGCGCCACAACATGCGCTGATCGAAATACAAACGATGAACCTGAGTCGGACTGGTGCCTGAATTGTCAAAAATAGAGACCCCGCCCGCATAGTCGAGTGAGGTTTGATATCGCTTCCAAAGGCGCTGCAGATCCACCGATCCCTGCAGGTGGGTCACCCCCGTCCAGGATCGGTTCCCGCCCAATGAATTAGTTGCATTGGTGCTGCCAAACTGTGAGACACGAAAACTTGGCGCTAGAAAGCTGCGAGCGGCGAGGTTCGGTTCGAGTGCGGCCTCGTCCAGGCCGGTCAGCGGCGGTGCTTCAGCTACAGGCGGAGCGAC
>Ga0136846_1220146_pt1 | contig 14225 bp, 18 predicted proteins | sample HopSoiMetagenom2_FD_96841 | JGI IMG/M metagenome (GOLD analysis project Ga0136846, IMG submission 96841) | Grasslands soil microbial communities from Hopland, California, USA - 2 Assembly 2016 (version 4) | ecosystem: Environmental > Terrestrial > Soil > Grasslands | place: USA: Hopland...
CGCAGCGGCAAGGTCAGCGTCGTCAAGCGCGGCGAGGCGAGGGTGGTCGAGGTGAGGGTCGAGGACGGGGTCCAGGTGGTGCGGGTCGAGGTGATGTGAGGAACCGGCCCAGAGCCGATGAGCCCCTTCTTCTCCGCTGCGCGTTGATGGGCTAGGTCCATCCCCGAGACCGACGAGGTGACCGGATGCGCTGGCTGCAAGCGATCCTGCCGAAAGAAGAGCGGTTCTTCGCTCTCTTCGCCGAACATGCGCGCGCCGTCGTCGCCGGCGCCGAAGCCTTGAAAAGCGCGCTTGCCGGCGGGGCGGCGCTCGCGCCGAACCTCAAGACCGTGATGGATTGCGAGCACGAGGGCGACCGCGTCACCCGCGAGGTGCTGCTCGCCGTGCGGCGCTCCTTCATCACCCCGTTCGATCGCGGCGACATCACCCGCCTGATCCAGTCGATGGACGACGCCATCGACCAGATGCAGAAGACGGCGAAGACCATCCTGCTCTTCGGGGTGACGCGGTTCGAGCCCGAGATGATGCAGATGGCGGAATGCATCGTCCGCGCCTCGGGCCTGATGCAGGAGGCGGTGCCGCTGCTGTCGACGATCAGCAAGAACATCGGGCCGCTGAACAGCCTGACCGAGAAGATCGTGCGGGTCGAGAGCGAGGCCGACGACATCTACGACGCCGCCCGCAAGCGGCTCTTCGAGGAGAGGGCGAGGACCGAGCCGGTCGATTTCTGGGTCGCGATGGAGATCATGGAGCACTTGGAGAAGGTCGCCGACAGCCTCGACGACGTCGCGAACGAGATCCACAGCATCGTCACCGAGCACGTCTGAGGCCGGGCGTGGACGCCGTCGTCGTCAGCTTCCCCCTGCTCGTCGGGCTGATCTTCATCGCCCTGCTGTTCGATTTTCTGAACGGGCTGCACGACGCCGCGAACTCGATCGCGACCATCGTCTCGACGCGCGTGCTGAGCCCGCGCTACGCGGTGCTGTGGGCGGCGTTCTTCAACTTCATCGCCTTCCTGTTCTTCGGCCTCCACGTCGCCGAGACCATCGGCAAGGGCATCGTCGAGGCGAGCGTCATCGACGCCCGGGTGGTGTTCGGCGCGCTCATGGGGGCGATCGTCTGGAACGTCGTCACCTGGATCGGCGGCATCCCGTCCTCGAGCTCGCACGCGCTCGTCGGCGGCCTGCTCGGCGCCGGCATCGCCAAGGCCGGCAGCCCCGGCATCGTCTGGGCGGGCGTGCTCAAGACCGCCTCCGGGATCGTGCTGTCGCCGGCCGTCGGCTTCACGCTGGCGATCGTCCTCGTCGTCATCGTGACCTGGACCTTCGCGCGCATGTCGCCCTATGTCGTCGACCGCTATTTCCGCATCTTCCAGTTCCTCTCCGCGGCGCTGTACTCGATCGGGCACGGGGCGAACGACGCCCAGAAGACGATGGGGATCATCGCCGTCCTGCTCTACTCGCAGGGCTATCTGTCCGGCGCGTTCCACGTGCCCTTGTGGGTGATCCTCGCCGCCCAGAGCGCGATGGGGCTCGGGACGCTGTTCGGCGGCTGGCGGATCGTGAAGACGATGGGCTCGAAGATCACGCGCCTGACGCCGATGCAGGGCTTCTGCGCCGAGACCGGCGGCGCCATCACGCTGTTCCTCGCGACCGAGCTCGGCGTGCCGGTCTCGACGACGCACACCATCACCGGAGCGATCATCGGCGTCGGCGCGGCGCGGCGCGTCTCCGCCGTGCGCTGGGGCGTCGCCCGCGGCATCCTCGTCGCCTGGATCGTCACCATCCCGGCCTCGGCGCTGATCGCGGCGCTGTTCTACGGCCTCGCGCGCCTCTTCGTTTAGCCGCGTGACACGCCAAAGCCGCGCCCCTAAAAGCCCTCGAAAAGCGAAAGGGATGGCGTGGCGGACAACTTCCAGGGGGACCTTGCCGCGGTGGCGCGAATCGACGCGGTGCCGACGATCCTCGAGGTTGTGTGCCGCACCACCGGCATGGGCTTTGCCGCGGTGGCGCGGGTCACCGACGAGCGCTGGATCGCCTGCGCGGTGCGCGACGAGATCAGCTTCGGGCTGAAGCCCGGAGGCGAGCTCAAGCTCGAGACGACGATCTGCAACGAGATCCGGGCGAGCGGCGAGGGCGTCGTCATCGACCATGTTGCCGACGACGAGGCCTTCTGCGGCCACCCGACGCCGGCGATGTACGGCTTTCAGAGCTACATCTCGATGCCGATCGTCCGGCCCGGCGGCGCCTTCTTCGGCACGCTGTGCGCGATCGACCCGCGGCCGGCGAGCCTGAAGCGGCCCGAGGTCGCGCAGATGTTCCGGCTGTTCGCCGATCTCATCGCCTTCTACCTCGAGGCCGACGAGAGGATGGCGGCGACCGAGGCGGCGCTCCTCGACGAGCGCCAGGCGGCGGAGCTGCGCGAGCAGTTCATCGCCGTGCTCGGCCACGATCTGCGCAACCCGCTCGCCTCGATCGACGCCGGCGTGCGCATGCTGCAGAAGGAAGCGCTCGGCGGCCGGGGGCCGGCGATCGTGCGCCTCGTGCAGAGCAGCGTCTCGCGGATGGCCGAGCTCATCGACAACGTGCTCGATTTCGCCCGCGGGCGCCTCGGCGGCGGCCTCAAGCTCGACCTCAACGCCGAGGCGCGCCTGCGGCCGGTGCTGGAGCAGGTGGTCGCCGAGCTGAGGTCGGCCTGGCCGGAGCGGGCGATCGAGACGGCGCTCGTCATCGACCAGCCGGTCAACTGCGACCGCGCCCGCATCGCCCAGCTGCTCTCGAATCTCCTCGGCAACGCGCTGACGCATGGCGCGCCGGACGCGCCGGTGCGGGTCAGCGCTTCGAGCGACGGCGACGTCTTCGCGCTGTCGGTCGAGAACAAGGGCGAGCCGATCCCGCCCGGCACCGTCGATCGCCTCTTCCAGCCGTTCTTCCGCGGCGCCGGGCGCACCGGGCAGCAGGGCTTGGGCCTCGGGCTCTATATCGCCGCCGAGATCGCCCGCGCCCATGGCGGCACGCTGACGGTCGCCTCCTCGCCCGAGCGCACCCGCTTCACACTGCGCATGCCGCGCGGAGATGCGGGCGCATGAGCAAGCTCTTCACCGGCGCCGCCGGCAATCGGCTCGTCGCGAACGAGATCGGGCATGGCCCGCGCTCGGCGCTCTTGCTGCACGGCGGTGGGCAGACGCGGCATGCTTGGGCGAAGACCGCGCATCGGCTCGCCGATGCCGGCTGGCGCGTCGTCGCGGTCGACCAGCGCGGCCATGGCGACAGCGCGTGGGTCGCCGACGGGTCGTACACCTTGGCCGAGTATGCCGCCGACGCCGCGGCAGTCGCGAGCGCGATCGCGGCGCCGCATGAGCCCGCGCCGGTGGCGGTCGGGGCGTCGCTCGGCGGCATCGCGGCGCTTCTCGCGCTTGGGCAGGCGCGAGGGGAGGGCAGGGCGCCGCCGTTCTCGGGGCTGATCCTCGTCGACGTCGTGCCGAAGATGGACCCGCGCGGCGTCGAGCACGTGCAGGGCTTCATGCGGGCGCGTGCCGCGGAGGGCTTCGGCTCCGTCGAAGAAGCGGCGGATGCGGTCGCGGCCTATCTCCCGCATCGCCCGCGACCGCGCTCGCTCGACGGCTTGCGGAAGAACCTGCGGCTTCACGCCGACGGGCGCTGGCGCTGGCATTGGGACCCGCGCTTCCTCGACGGCCCGCGCCCCGTCGACAGCGGCCGCCAACAGGTCGAGCCGGCGCTCGAGCGCGCCGTCCGCTCGCTTTTTGTGCCGACGCTTCTCGTGCGCGGCGGCGCGAGCGAGCTTGTCAGCCGGGCCGCCGCCGAGGCGTTCCTCGCGATGGCCCCAGGCTCCGAGCTTGCCGACGTCGCCGAGGCGCGCCACATGGTAGCGGGCGACCGCAACGATGCCTTCGCCGACGCGATCCTGGCGTTTCTGGCGCGCCGCTTCCCGGTGCCGCGCGAAGCGGCGGCGGAATGAGCCGTCAGCCATGACAAGCCATGACCGGCGCGCATCGCACGCGTCCCCAGATATGGTAATCTAAAAACGTCGAGCCGGTTCGAGGAGGCGAGCATGTCCCAGGTCGTCGCAAGGGCGGAGGCGCCCGAAATTGCCGGCGTCGTCGATCCCGTCTGGGCGAAGCTGCGCCAGGAGGCCGAGGCGGCGATCCGCCAGGAGCCGTCGCTCACGAGCTTCATCCTGACGATGATCCTCAACCACGACACCCTCGAATCCGCCGTCGCCCACCGCGTCGCGGCCCGGCTCGGGCACCCGACGCTCTCGGCCGACCTCATCGGCCAGACCTTCTGCGAGGCGCTCGCGGCCGATCCGGCGATCGGCGACGCCTTCCGATCCGATCTCCTCGCGGTTGCCGACCGCGACCCGGCCTGCACCCGCCTTATCGAGCCGATGCTCTACTTCAAGGGCTTCCACGCTCTCGAGACGCACCGCCTCGCCCACTGGCTGTGGCAGGGTGGGCGGCACGATTTCGCGCTCTACCTCCAGAGCCGGTCCTCGGAGGTGTTCCAGACCGACATCAACCCGGCGGCCCGGATCGGGCGCGGCATCTTCCTCGACCATGCGACCGGCCTCGTCGTCGGCGCGACCGCCGTCGTCGAGGACAACGTCTCGATCCTGCAGGACGTGACGCTCGGCGGCACCGGCAAGGAGCGCGGCGACCGCCACCCCAAGATCCGTCAGGGCGTGCTGATCGGGGCCGGCGCCAAGATCCTCGGCAACATCGAGGTCGGGCAATGCGCCCGGGTCGCTGCGGGCTCGGTCGTGCTCCAGCCGGTGCCGCGCAACACCACGGTCGCGGGCGTGCCGGCGAAGGTCGTCGGCACCGCCGGCTGCGCCGAGCCCGCCCGCTCGATGGACCAGATCCTGTCCGAGCTCAGCGCCGACTGATGGGCGCCGCTTGCCCCGGCCGTTGCGCCGTGGCAAGCGTCCCGCCCCGCCACCGTCACGAGGCCTGAAGTGGACAAGAGCGAGCTCGCCAAAGTCGAGCGTTATCTGCGCCGGACCTTCTCGAACCATTCGATCCGGGTCGTCGGGCGGCCGAAGAAGGATGATCTCGCCGAGGTTTATATCGGCGAGGAATTCGTGGCGACGCTGTCGCTCGACGACGAGGACGGCGACCGGTCCTACGTGCTCACCATGTCGATCCTCGACACCGATCTCACGGAGTGATGCGCCGCCGGCGTTTACCTTAAACGAGCGAGCCGCTTAACCTCTCGTTAAGCCTCAGGCATGGTGCAGGGCGCGCAACCGGAGCCGCCATGCCGATCGACCCCGCCGCGATCGAGAGCCTTCAGGCGCTGGCGCTCGGCTTCGCCTTCGCCGGCCTCGTCGCGACGGCCTTCGAACTCTTCGCCGAGCGCCGGGCGAGCTTTACGCTGCTCCAGGCCGGCGGGCTCGCGGCGGTCGCCTGCGTGCCGCTCGTCGTCTTCTGCGCCCCGTTCATCATCCTGCGCAACACCATCCGCGGCCGCCGCCTCGAGCGCCGGCCGATGTCATTCGTCATGCTGGCGACGATCCTTGCATGCGTCTGGAGCCTGATCTCGGGGCGTCTCGTGCTCGACGTCGCGCAAATCATCACCGGCGCTTGACGGAGCCCTAACCCTCGCGCACTGCTCGCGAATTCTCCGGAACCGCGAGATCCGCATGCCCCTCTACGCGCTTGACGACCGCACGCCCGAGCTTCCGGCCTCCGGCCGCTTCTGGATCGCCCCCGATGCTCACGTCATCGGCCGTGTCCGCCTCGGCGAGGATGCGAGCGTATGGTTCGGCTCGGTCGCTCGCGGCGACAACGAGCTGATCGATCTCGGCCCGCGCGTGAACATCCAGGAAGGGTCGATGCTCCACACCGACCCGGGCTTCCCGATGACGATCGGCGCCGACTGCACCATCGGCCACCATGCCATCCTGCACGGCTGCACGATCGGCGCGAATTCGCTCATCGGCATGGGGGCGACGGTGCTGAACGGAGCGCGCATCGGCGCGAACAGCCTCGTCGGCGCGAACGCGCTCGTCACCGAAGGCAAGGAGTTCCCGGACAATTCGCTGATCGTCGGCGCACCCGCGAAGGCGATCCGCACCCTCGACGCGCAATCGGCCGAGCGCCTGCGCCAGACGGCGCTGCACTATGTCCGGAACTGGCAGCGCTTCGCCGCCGGGCTGCGGCGGCTCGATTGAGGAGCGGCGCGGAGACTACCGGTTCGCGGTCGCGGTCGGCGAGGTCACGCCGCCGAGCGAGGTCCAGGCCATCGAGTCGTGACCCTCGCGCTTGACGTAGACGTAGCCGGTCTCATCCCACGGCAGGACGGCATTGGTCTTGTTGTCGAGGATGTAGTCGCCGCGGTCGGTGCGGATCATCAGCACCGCGTGCCCCTCGTTGAGCTCGTCGATGACGACCGTCATCCGCATCGCGCGCTGCGGCAGGCCGCGCTCGCGCAAGAGCTTGCGCTTGAGGAGCTGGTAGTCCTCGCAGTCGCCGTAGCCGTCGTCAGGGAAGTCCCAGCGGTCGACGACACCCCAATGCGCCTTGTCGGTCATCGGCTTGATGCGGCCGTTGACGCGCCGGTTGACCGCGACGATCGTCTTCCAGATCTCCGCCGACATCGCGACCTTGGCGGGCTCGGAGGTATCGACCGCGCATTCGGAAGGGTAACGGCGGCAGAAGTCGTTCCAGGCCGCGACCGGGCGGGCGCTGCCGTTGTTCTCGATCGCCTGCGCGTTCGCCGGCAGCGAGGCGACGGTCTGGGCTTGCGTCGCCCCGCCGAGGACCAGCGTCAGACCGATAAGACCTGCTTTGGCGATGCCGGAGACCGTGCTAAGGATCCCGGCCACCGGACTTTGAACGCAGGTATGGAGACGCCCCTCAAGCGTATGCCGCATGCCCCACCAGCCGTTTTGGTTTTAATTGTATTTTCACCAAGGTGACACGGCGGCTGGCCCGGTCAACCGAAAAAACGAAACAGAAGTAAACTCGCCTGTTGAACTTTGGTTCCAGAGCGGGACAATTTTTTGCCTCTTCGCCCTCATCAGCCTGTTAAAGGCAAGCTCCTTCAAGGACTTACGCTTCATGGAGCTTCGCTGTGGCGCAAAAGAAACGGGGCCAGCCTTTCGGCTGACCCCGTGGCGGACCCGGTCGGGACGGGAGGGGTGGGGACGGACCGGGCCTGCAAACTTACACGGCCAAGCTTCTAGCGATTCGCTGTGACGGTCGGGGAGGAGGCGCCGCCGAGCGACACCCAGGCCGGGCCGCTCTGGCCTTCGCGCTTGATGTAGACGTAGCCGGTATCGTGCCAAGGCAGGACCGCATTGGTCTTGTTGTCGAGGATGAAGTCGCCGCGGTCGGTGCGGATCATGAGCACGGCATGACCCTCGCCCTTCTCGTCGATGACGACTGTCATCCGCATCGCCCGCCGCGGCAGTCCGCCTTCGGCAAGCAGCTTGCGCTTGAGAAGCTGGAAGTCCTCGCAATCGCCGTAGCCGTCGGTCGGCAGATCCCAGCGGTCCGGGACGCCCCAATGCTCCTGGTCGGTGATCGCGGTGATGGTGGTGTTCACCCGGCGGTTGACCGAGACGATCTGCTGCCAGATCCGCGGACTGAGCGCGACCACCGGCGCCTCGGCGGTGTCGACCGCGCATTCCTGCGGGTGACGCCTGCAGAAATCGACCCAAGCCATGACGGGCCGGGCCTCGCCCGTGACCGCCGCCGGTAGCGAGCCCCGCGGCAGCGAGGCCATCGTCTGAGCGCTCGCCGCCGCGGCGCTCAAGAGCGTTGCCCCCGCAATGGCGACGCCGAGCGCCGCCCCCAGCTTGTTCTTCATGATGCCCCCCTTCGTCCGTGAGGGGCAGCATGCCGGCGCGGCTTTCAGGCGCGCTCAATCCGATCGGCGCAATTTTATCGATCTAAGCTGCTGAAAAGCTTGAAAGAAAGGTAGGCAAAACCCCGCCTTTCGGCTTTGCCTCAAATGCCCTGCGACCGTGGCAAGGATCGGTAAACGAAAGCCGGCCTCGCCGAGAATGCCGACAGCCCGGCTGCGCTTAGAGGACGAGGTTCTCGTCGAAGCGATCGGGCGAGAGCGAGAGCAGGAACTCGACCGCCATGCCGCCCTGGAAGTGCCGGACCACGGTGCCGGCGGTGTGGCCGAGGGTGACGCTCGTGCCGATCGGCAGCTTGTCCTTCTCGTCGGCCGAGATCGCCGTGCCCGACATCGAGATGTCGATCAGGCGCACGATCATGACGCGGCCGCTCTCGAGCTTCAGCTCGGCGACCGGATTGCGCGGCACGATGCGCTCATGGCGGCGGTCCTCGGGCAGGCCGAGGTCGTGACGGTTGCCGAGCCAGGTCAGCTGCGAGGCGAGCTTGTCCCGTTTCCTGACGGTCGCCGAGATCGAGACCGTGAAGCCCTGCGCCGTGTGGCGGGTGATCTCGCCTTCGATGCGCCCGACATGCTCGAGATAGAGCACGACCCGCTCGCCGACCGCGCCCTTGACCGGCGCCACGAGCGACGCCCCGCCCGGCGACATGTCGGTGGTCTGGCAGGCGTATTCGCGGTGGTCGGCCAGCATGTAGCGGCCAAGCAGCGCCACGCGCACCCGATGGTGCCGGCGCCGTTCCATGCTGTGGCTGCGCGGTTGCTCGAGAGCGGCGGTTTGCATCGGGCTGGGCGGTCGCCGAAGGGTGTGAGTCGGGCGTTTCCCGACCTTAGGCAGCCAGGGTTAATGCCGGATTAGCCGCCCGCCGGCTCAGATGCGCCCTCCGGCGTGGACGACGAAGCGTTGCCGGCGTGCGACCGGCGAACCGTCGTGGTCGCCGCGCACGATCCTCGCCTCCCGGCCCGAGGGCCACAGCACGCGTTGCGAGGACGTCGTGAGGTGGCTGACCGGGTAGAGCCCGATCCAGGGCGGGACCACGGCCGGGGAGAGCGCGCCGAGGATCCGGGTGTGCGGCCGGCCCCGGTGCCGCAACGGCAGAAGGATCATCTCGAGCTCGGCCGAGGCGCCTTCCTCGGTCGCCGCGCTAAGACCGGCGACGACGCCGGCCGCTTCCTCGACGACGGCCTCGATCGCATGGTGCACATCCTCGGCCGCGTCCGGATGCCAGAGCCGATCGAACGCCTCGCCCTTGAGCTCGCGGCCGAAGAAGGCGCAGATGCGGGTTCCGGCGAGCCGGATCGTCGCGGTGCGCTCGGGCGCGACCTCGAGGACGAAGGTGTCGGCGAGGACGTGCCGGATCTCGCCGGGCTCGATCTCGCCGCGCTCGGGGGCGCTGCGCTCGCCGCGGAGCGCGTCCCAGTAGGCGAAGATCATGCGCGTCGTCGCGTGCTTCATGCCGTGCTTTCGACGCCGACCGTCCCGGCCGTCGCCGTCCCGTTTTGAGGCGGCGCGTGGTCCTCTCGGGCCATGTCGCGGATCGCGCTCGGTTCGGGGCGCTATCGTGCAGGCGGCGTGCCCGAGGGGGAGTCCGGCGGGGCTGAAACCCTTCGTTAGGGTTAACCGGGCGCTGCGGTTGCGGGCCGGACGGCGGCTGAGCCGTGCCGGCCTTGTGCGGCGGGCCGGCGTCGGCGATTGAGGGGCATGCAGGTGCAACCAGCCGAGCCCCGGCGCGAGCCGATCTTCAACATGCCGGGGATCGTCACGGCGGCGGTCGTCATCCTCGTCGCGATCCACGCGCTGCGCGCGGCCCTGCTTTCGGCGGGCGCCGATCTCGAGCTGCTTCTCGACTTCGCCGTCGTCCCGGCGCGCTGGACCGCCGCCTTCGACCCGTCGCGGCTCGAGGCCATCTTGCGCGAGGCCGGCGCCGGCTTTTCCCCGCAGGAGGCGGGGCTGCGGGAGGCGCTCGCGCGCTACGTCGTCGGCGACGGCGCGAAGCCCTGGACGGCGCTGACCTATGCGGTCCTGCACGGCTCCTGGGCGCATGTGCTCCTGAACGCGGTCTGGCTTGCCGCCTTCGGGACGCCGGTGGCGCGCCGCTGCGGCGCCTGGCGCTTCCTCCTCCTCGGCGCCGCCTGCGCCGTCGCCGGGGCGGCGGCCCATGTCGTCACCGACCCGTTGAGCGTCGCGCCGATGGTCGGCGCCTCGGCGGCGATCTCGGGCTGGATGGCGGCGGCGGCGCGCTTCGTCTTCGCGCCCGCGTCGCCCGGCTCGCGCCGGGTCGGCGAGGCCCATGAGCGGCCGCGGCAGAACATCGTCGAGCTGTTGCGCAACCGCGGCGCCGCGGTGTTCCTGCTGGTCTGGTTCGCGTCGAACCTCCTGTTCGGGCTTGCCGCCGCGCCGCTCGGCATCACCGACGCGTCCGTCGCCTGGGAGGCCCACATCGGCGGCTTCGTCGTCGGGCTGCTGCTGTTTCCCTGGCTCGACCGCCGCTAGCCGGACCTGCTCGGCGTCGCGACACCGCCGTCGCAACACTTGCCGTCGCGACACTTGCCAGCCCGCTCGCACCTTACCACTATGGTCTAATAAGAGATCCCGCCTCGGCGCCGGGACCAGCGGAGGAAGCGATGAACGTCGAGCATATTCTCATGGCCAAAGGGCGCGACGTCCTGACGATCGAGCCGAGCCGGACGCTTGCCGACGCCGCCCGCGCGCTGACCGAGAAGGGGATCGGCGCCGTCATCGTCGGCGGCCCCGACGAGGCCGTGCTCGGCATCCTGTCCGAGCGCGACATCGTGCGCGCGGTCGCGCGCGGCGGCGCCTCGGCGCTCGAGCACCCGGTGTCGCAGCACATGACTGGCAAGGTCGTGACCTGCACCCGCCAGACGACCATCAACGAGCTCATGGACGAGATGACGAAGCGCAAGTTCCGCCACATGCCGGTGGTCGAGAACGGCCGCTTGTGCGGCATCATCTCGATCGGCGACGTCGTCAAGCATCGCGTCGCCGAGATCGAGGCCGAGCATCAGGCCTTGCGCGAGTATATCGCGACCGCCTGAGCCTTCAGCCGACGCGGGCCGTGTCGCGCATCAGCTCGAAGAGGTCGGGCAGGACGCGCTCGGTCGCCTGCTTGCCGAGCTCGATGCATTCCTCGGCGCGGTGGAACTCGAACAGCCCGACCGGCGACAGCTTCGGCGAGATCATGACGTCGGGAGGATCGCCGGCGAGGCGCGAGCGGGCGATGCGGTCCTGGGTGATGTTGAAGGCGTCGACCATGACGCTGGCGATGCCGGGCGCGGCCATGCTGCGGCGGTTGCGGCTGCCGAGCATCGGATTGAGAACGCTCCAGCGCCGGCGCTCCTCGGTCGCCGCCTCGATGATCTCGTCGCTCTCCTCGATCTCGGCCGAGTGCGACTGGATGACCGTGCCGCGGATGCGGATGTCGCCGTTGAGGTTGACGCAGACGACGAGGTCGGCGCCGAGCGCCCGGGCGGTGGTGACCGGGATCGGGTTGACGATCGCGCCGTCCATCAGCCAGCGGCCGCCGAGCCGCACCGGATCGAACACCCCGGGGAGGGCATAGGAGGCCCTCAGCGCCTCGACGAGCGGACCGCGGGTGATCCAGATCTCGTGCCCGGTGCCGAGCTCGGTCGCGATCGTCGCGAAGCGCAGCGGCAGGTTCTCGATCCGCAGATCGGCGAGATCGTGCTCGAGAAGCCGGCGCAGGCGGTCGCCGGCGATCAGTCCCGAGCCGGTGATGTGGAAATCGAGCAGGCCCATGACGCGGCGCTTCGTCAGCGAGACCGCGAATTCCTCGAGCTGATCGAGCTTGGCGGCCGCATAGCAGCCGGCAACGACGGCGCCGACCGACGAGCCGGCGATCACGTCGGGGACGATGCCTTCGCGCTGGAGGACCCGCATCACGCCGATATGTGACCAGCCGCGGGCGGCGCCGCCGCCGAGCGCCAGGCCGATCTTCAGCCTCGAGCGGGGCTCGCGTTCGGCAGCGATCTGGGTCACGCCTTCTCCGCCTCCACCGTCGCCGAGCCCGAACGCGCGACGGGCGATCCCGTCCCACAACATGACCTTACTTCCCTACCCAACGGCGATCGTCGCACACGCCGATGAAAGCCTTATGAACAAACGCCAGCCGGCCGCGTTTCGATGCCTGCTGCGGGCCGGAAATGTCGCGCTTGTGAACGAGCCGTCGACGCTCCCGCCCGGGCTAGCGGATTCACACAAAGCCGGCGCGCGATTCCCCTCCCTCCTTGTGGGGGAGCGTAGGGAGGGGGGCGCCGGGCATAGGGCTCCTGGTCGAAGCCGGCGCCGTGCATCAGCCGCAGGGGCAAAGCCCACGCGATCCGCCAGGCCCAAGCCCCACAAGTGGGAAGGGAATCGCGCGCCGGCATTGTGAGAATCGGATAGCCCTCCGGGAGAGCTTGGCGGCGGCGCGGAACCCTCGGCACGGACCGCCGTTCTCGCGCTCATGGAAGCGGCTCTCTTGGATCTGACGCCCACCCTGCCGGACGGCATGCTCTACACGCCGGAGCTCATCACGGCCGCGGCGGAGGAGGCGCTCGTCGACCGTTTCGCCGAGCTGCCGTTCCGCGCCTTCGAGTTCCAGGGCTTCCTCGGCAAGCGCCGCGTCGTCTCGTTCGGCTGGCGCTACGATTTCAACCTGATGAAGGTCGAGGCGACCGAGGACATGCCGGATTTCCTCCTGCCGCTGCGCGAGCGCGCCGCCGCCTTCGCCGGGCTCGCGCCGGCGGCGCTGCAGCAGGTGCTGCTGACCGAATACGGCCCCGGCGCCGGCATCGGCTGGCACAAGGACCGCTCGGTTTTCGGCGAGGTGGTCGGCATCTCGCTCCTAGCGCCATGCGTCTTCCGCCTGCGCCGCAAGACCGCCGCAAAGCCGCGCCCGGCCTGGGAGCGCCTTTCGTTCACGCTCGCCCCACGCTCGGCCTACCTCCTCGCCGGCCCCGCCCGTACCGAGTGGGAGCACTCGATCCCGGAGGTCGAGAGCCTGCGCTACTCGGTGACGTTGCGGAATTTGCGCGTGCGGTAAGGCCGCGAACCGCGCTTCCGCCGATCGACGCCGTGTCGGGAGGTTGCGTCCTTCGAGGCTCCCCCTGGGTCAAGCCCCGGGGTCGCACCTCAGGATGGAGGCGGTGGGAGGGCCGCCGGGCAAACCTCATAGCCTTGCAGGGACCGCGGAGTGCACGGTATTATAATACCGCATCATCTAAAGGTCAGCTGCACAACACTTTTTCTGACTTCTGCGGCGCGCATATCGATTGACACTCTCATCACGCGCCGCTATATCCAGCCCATCGCCGCCGCGGCTTTCGCGGCGGTTTGTCGTTTCAACCGGGCCGACACGCCCGCTCACGGGACCAGCGCGATGAAAACCACTTCGCTGAAACCCGCCGACGTCGAAAAGAAGTGGGTCGTGATCGATGCCAAGGGCCTCGTCGTCGGCCGGCTCGCCTCGGTCGTGGCGATGCGGCTGCGCGGCAAGCACAAGCCGGCCTACACCCCCCATGTCGACTGCGGCGACAACGTCATCGTCATCAACGCCGATCAGGTGGTCTTCACCGGCCGCAAGCGCGAGCAGAAGGTCTACCACCACCACACCGGCTATCCGGGCGGCATCAAGGAGCGCTCGGCGAAGTCGATCCTCGAGGGCCGCTTCCCCGAGCGCATCGTCGAGAAGGCGGTCGAGCGCATGCTGCCGCGCGGGCCGCTGTTCCGGCAGATCCTCGGCAATCTCCGCGTCTACAAGGGCGCCGAGCACCCGCACACGGCCCAGCAGCCGGAAGCCCTCGACGTCGGCGCCCTCAACCGCAAGAATGTGAGCCTCTGACATGGCGACCCTCCAGTCTCTCGCCGATCTCGGCCAGGAAGCGGCGCCTGCCGCACCCGAGGCTCCGAAATACGAAAAGAAGATCGACGCCCAGGGGCGCGCCTACGCGACCGGCAAGCGCAAGGACGCGGTCGCCCGCGTCTGGATCAAGCCCGGCCCGGGCCAGATCACCGTCAACGAGCGCCCGGTCGAGCAGTACTTCGCCCGGCCGGTGCTGCGCATGATCCTGCAGCAGCCGCTGCACATCGCGAACCGCCACGGCCAGTTCGACATCGTCGTAACGGTCGCCGGCGGCGGCCTCTCGGGCCAGGCCGGCGCGGTCCGCCACGGCCTCGCCAAGGCGCTGACCGCCTTCGAGCCGGAGCTGCGCCCGGCGCTCAAGAAGGAAGGCTTCCTGACCCGCGATCCGCGCGTCGTCGAGCGCAAGAAGTACGGCAAGAAGAAAGCCCGCCGCAGCTTCCAGTTCTCGAAGCGGTAGGCG
>Ga0136846_1219239_pt1 | contig 14223 bp, 12 predicted proteins | sample HopSoiMetagenom2_FD_96841 | JGI IMG/M metagenome (GOLD analysis project Ga0136846, IMG submission 96841) | Grasslands soil microbial communities from Hopland, California, USA - 2 Assembly 2016 (version 4) | ecosystem: Environmental > Terrestrial > Soil > Grasslands | place: USA: Hopland...
CGCTATTAGCGGCCAGCAGCTAGCTGATAGCTACCCGCTGCCTACGACGTGACAGATCTCAATTGATAAAAGCGTACTGAACGCGTTTTCCTCCAGCACTATCGCAGACTGTCCCGTCGCCTGCAGCCCGAAGCTGGTAGCTAGCTGCTGGCAGCTAATAGCGGTGTAGTGCGCTTTTTAGTTCTCGGTCCGCAATCGACGAGATGCAGCTATATCCCAAGCCCCTCTCTCGCCTGCCGTGAGTCGCGAAAGACCTGGATCGTCTGCCCCAGGCCCTCAGCCCTCAATGCGAACATCCGCGCCATGCCGAAGACGGCGTCGTCGGTGGCGATGAAGGCGCGACGAGTGCCGGGCTCGAAGAATTGATCCAGCGATGTTTCGTTGATCATGCTGGTGCTGACGCCGATGCTCGTGATGGCCGTCATGTCCACCAGCTGCTGGTAGGTGGGATCAAACTTCGGATCCGTGCGCAGCGTTCTGTTGTGCTCGAGTATCTCGCTGTCCGTAACTGCACCCCAGATGCGACTCGTGACGAGCCGTCGCTGCGGATCGATTTCGTATGAACCTGGCAACTCTCTCTCGGGTAGGTGGGACGAATAAAGCGGTGGTGGAAGGAGTCATTGTAGTAGAGGTGCGTTGGGCGCGCATCCCGTCATCTGTTTCTTAACTCGAACTTAATTCGCTTTGCTCGCCCGCCGCTTTCGTTTGCAGCAAGACCGCAAACGCACACCCGACCCGGCAATATGTCTAACTTGGCGACTGTGATGCGACAACTCGTGGAGATGAACATCGGCGACCAAGACGGCCTCGCGCGCCTGCAGCTGCGTGGCGGTGTGCCTCATATCGTCACCACGCGCGCTTTCGACTGGCCCGGCCTTCGACTGGAAGCCGGAATGAACAACATCGTAAGTGTCGACGAAGTCTCCGGAATGCATCACTACGTGTCGATGAATCTCGATGACAGGCCGGTCACGCTCGAAGTGAAGGAACAGGGAGTATTCCGTCGCGTCGTGCTGCGTCGCGGTACGGCGTGGTTCGTCCCTGCGGGCGACGACGTCACGGTGCGCGTCAACAGCAACTTCCGTTATATCCGGATTTCGATCGATCCGATCTACTTCTCGCGCCTGGTCGGCCGCTCGGACAGCGCGCCGATCGAGCTGCACCGCAACTATTGCATCGCAAAATCGCAGATCGGACACATCCTGGATGCATTGGTCGCCGAAGCCGATGCCGGCAACCCGGGTGGCCTCGCGTTCGTCGAAGCGCTGGCAACCGGACTCAGCCATCAGATCACGCTGCACGCCGCAGAACCGGAGCGCGTGGAAAAGTTGCGCGGCGGACTTACGAGTGCGGCCAAGCGTCGCACGCTCGAGATCATGGAAGCGCACCTCGGCGCGCACCTGACGGTGGAGCTGCTGGCGCATGAAGTCGGATTGTCACCCGCGCATTTCTCGCGCGCGTTCAAGGAGACGATTGGACGTGCGCCGCATCGTTATCTGTTGACGATGAGACTGGAGAAAGCGCGGCGACTGCTCGAGAAGCCGGACGTCTCTCTGTCGGAGGTCGCCCAGCGCACCGGCTTCTCCGATCAGGCACACCTCACGCGTCTGTTCAAGCGAGAGTTTGGAACGACACCTGGGTCCGTTCTCCGCGGGCGTATCAAAGCTTCGAACTGAAGCTTCGCGCGGGACTGCCTGCCCGCGCCTCAGCTCGCCCATAGCAGCTTCCTTCAAAAAATCGCAACGCAATCATTCAAGACTCCGCCGCACCTGCGAACGAGATTGCGCACGTCAACAATCACCCCAGAACGCGGACGTATATATGATGAGAACAATCCTGGCGGCATCGCTGGTACTCGCGATCGCTGCATGCGGCGGTGCCGGCGGCTATGGCGGAACGGTCGCACCTCCTCCCCCTCCCCCGCCGCCTCCAACCGGAACGGTGGACGCCAACACCAACGACACCTTCAACCCCCGCCAGACAACGATCCGAGCGGGTAGCACGGTGACGTTCGTATTCAAGGCGGTCGGCCACAACGTCAACTTCGACACCCAGAACTCCGGCACGCCAGCGGACATTGGCGGCGTGAACGCCAACGTATCGGTGCAGCGAACGTTCAACGTCGCCGGCACTTATCAGTACCACTGCAACATCCACCCGGGCATGAGCGGCTCGGTGGTCGTACAATGATGCTCAGCGAACAGGACGCGATCGTCGATTACGCGCAGGACGTGTCCGTTCGGGTCATCGCCGCACCGGAGTTGGTGCAGGTCCTCAACGATCTGACCGAGCGGCTGGTGGAGACAGTCAACGACGGCTCTCCGCTCGGCTTCATGCCGCCGATCGACAGCGACATGGCGCGCGATTACTGGATCTCAATGCTTCCCGAGTTGCGCTCGGGTAAGCGGGTCCTGCTCGTCGCCATGTCGGAAGGCATTGTGCTTGGAAGCGCACAGTTGGTGCCTTCGCACCGCGGCAACTCTCCCCATCGCGCGGAGGTTGAGAAGGTATTCGTGAACCGCGCGGTCCGGAAAATGGGAGTCGGTTCGGCGTTGATGAACGCGATCGAATCGCTCGCTCTGCATTATGGTCGCACGCTGTTGCTGCTCAATACGCGGCAGGACCAGCCGGCACATGGCTGGTACAGGTCGCTTGGCTATAGCGACGCCGGCGTTGTGCCGGGTTGGACGATCGGCCCGAACGGCGAGCAGTACGATCACGTCACGATGTATAAGCACCTCGATTCATCGCCGCGGGCCCGCGGTTCAGAGTTCACGAGATGATTGCCGGTCGAGCTGCGCTCAACGCGTGTTAACCGGCAAGGTCCGCCGTCTCTCGCAGACGCAGTGGGTCGTCGTGGCGACGATCCTCGGTGTTGCCGTCGGTTTGCTTTTTCCCGACAGCAAGGCGGCGGGCTTTCACGCCACCGACATAGAAGTACTGTCGAACATATTTCTGCGGCTGATCAAGTCGATGATCGCGCCCCTGATTTTCTCGACGCTCGTCGTTGGCATCGCCGGACACGGCGATGACCTGCGACGCGTCGGGAAACTCGCCTTTCGCTCGCTTCTGTATTTCGAGATCGCCACGACACTGGCGCTGATTGTCGGGCTCGTCGTCGTCAACGTCGTACAACCCGGGCGCGGTGTGAACCTGACGGCGGTATCGGCCGCCGCTCCGGACATCCCGCAGGCGAAGTTGACTGCGTCGTCGATGCTCGAGCACGCCGTCCCACAAAGCTTCGTCGACGCCGCGGCCCGCAACGACTCGCTGCAAATCGTCGTCTTTACGATTCTGTTTGCGATCGGCTTGTCGCAAGTGAATGGCCCGGTGCGCTTCGTCATTCTCAATTTCTGTGAGAGCCTCGCCGAGGCGATGTTCAAGGTAGTAGGCGTTGTGATGAGGTTGGCGCCGGTGGGAATTGGCGCCGCGATCGCAGTAACAGTCGGCCGCAACGGGCTGGGTGTACTCCGCAGTCTTGGATTGCTGGTGTTGTCCCTGTATGGCTCGTTAGCGTTGTTCGCGCTATTTGTGCTGCTGCCGATTGCGTTGGTTGGTGGTGTGCCGATACGTCGGTTCGTTGCAGCTATCAAGGAACCCTGGCTGCTCGCATTCACCACGGCGTCTTCAGAGGCAGCGCTACCGATCGCGCTCCGCAACATGGAGAAGCTCGGAGTGCCGCGCTCAATCGCCGCCTTTGTGCTTCCAGCGGGATACACCTTCAACATGGATGGCACGACGCTCTATCTCGCGATGGCGTCGGTGTTCGTCGCGCAGGCGGCAGGAATCCACATGCCGTTGTCGCAGCAAATCCTGATGATGGTGACCCTTATGTTCACGAGTAAAGGAGTCGCCGCAGTGCCGCGCACATCGCTGGTGGTTCTCGCCAGTGCGCTGGTCCAGTTCGGGCTGCCGTTGCAGGGTGTGGCAGTGATACTCGGAGTCGACGCTTTCATGGATATGGCGCGCACGTCGATAAACGTTGTCGGGAACTGCCTGGCCTCGGTGGTGATGGCAACGTGGGAAGGTGTGTTCGGAAATACGGAGCATGCAGTACCGGAGAGGGGTGGACGGAAACCGGTGCTGCATGCTCCAGTTATACTTCCGTCCGGACGCCGGGTGATCAGCACATTTCCATGATCCAGGCAGAGGAGAAAGGGACAGGATACGTGACGCAGCTCACAATACGCCCGGTGGGTGCAACCGAGCTGGCGGACGTGATCAAGGATCTCGTTCACGTATTCCGGGACACCGTCAACAACGGATCGCCCCTCGGCTTCATGCCTCCGATCACAGTGGAGACTGCGCGCGACTACTGGCTCTCGATCCTGCCGCAGCTAATGTCAGGCACGCGGATTCTTCTCGTCGGGTCATATGAAGGCTCGGTTGTGGGTTCCGCTCAGCTCGAGCTGTCGCAGCGAACGAACTCGCCTCACCGCGCCGACGTGCAACGCGTATTTGTCACCCGCTCGCTGCGCGGCCGCGGAGTCGGCAGCGCCTTGATGCGGGAAGTTGAAGAAGCCGCGCGCGCTGAGGGCCGCACCCTCCTCACGCTCAACACCCGTTACGCCGAGCCAGCGCACGCGTGGTACAAGTCACTCGGGTATCTGGATGTCGGAGTGATTCCCGGCTGGACGATTGGGGCGGATGGGGAGAGGTACGATCACGTCACCATGTTTAAAGAGCTGCGGAGTAAGGACTGAACGGATAGGTACCGCGCTGGTAGCTGATGGCAGCTGGCTAGTAGCTATTCGCTGCAGGCGACGGGACATATACCGCGAGAGTCGGAGAAAAGTCGTTCTGTTTGCCTGTTATGCCATGAGATCTGTCTGGTTGCAGGCAGCCATTAGCTAACAGCCTGCTGCTATCAGCTACGAGCGCGCGCCCAAGCCCGCACTCCGCGGCTATTTTGCCCGCCACTCCACCGCAGGCGCGTCCTCAATCGCCCCCATAACCGCATTCGCAACATCCCGCCGCAGCGCCTCGTGGCGCAGGTTCGCGCGAGTGGGATTCACGCGGTTGGTAAGTAGCACCACGAACACGCCACGCTCGGGATCCATCCAGATGCTGGTGCCGGTGAATCCAGTATGCCCGAATGAGCGGGGAGAAAAAAAGCGGCCGGCGCTCGAGTTCTCGCTGGGCGTATCCCAACCGAGGGCGCGGCTCGATTTGTTCGATTGACGCGCGGTCCAGCGCGCGACCGTCGTCGGCTGAATCAATCGCACACCGTTGTACTCTCCGCCATTGAGCATCATCTGGGAGAAAACTGCGGCGTCGCGCGCGGATGAGAAAAGCCCCGCGTGACCGGCGACACCGCCGAGCGCGCACGCGTTCTCGTCGTGGACGATGCCGTGGATTTTGATGTGGCGGAACGCGGTGTCCATCTCGGTGACCGCGATGCGATTCAGTGCTGGATTGTCCTGCCGAAAGGGCGCGGTGCAGATGCTGTCGGGCGGAACTGGTCCGAGCGGATTGAATCCCGTGTCGTGCATGCCGAGTGGCTGCCAGATGCGCGTTGCGGTGAACTGATCGAGCGTCATCCCGCTGATTCTCTCGACGATGAGTCCGGCGAGAATGAAATCCCAATCACTGTAGATGGTACTGTCGCCGGGATTGTAAACGAGCGGCCGAGTGTTGATTTGCGCGAGATAGTCGGCTCGCCCCTTGTGCTCGCGCCACAGCGCGGCGAATGCCTCGAACCCAGCGCTGTGAGTGATGATCTGGCGGACGGTGATCTTCGCTTTCGTCGAGTCGGTCAGCTCCGGGATATACGAGCGAACGGTTGAATCGAGATTGAGCCTGCCTTCATCCTCGAGGATCATCAGCGCCGTCGTCGTCGCCACGACTTTTGTCAGCGACGCCATGTCGAACATCGTCGAGTCGGTGACGGGCGCAGAATCATTCGTGTTATCGATGTGGCCGTATGCCTTGAGGTGCACAAGCCGGCCGTATCTGCCGACGGCGAGCGCGACTCCCGGTGCGGCACCCTCCGCCATCGCGACGGTGACGATGGAGTCGAGCCGTGCATTCAGTTCACGCGCCATGTAGACGGCGGCGGGGTCAGTGCGAGCGAGAGTCGTCAGCGGTGTGAGATGCAACTGGGGATGCGTCGTAGCGCAGGCGACGAGGATCAGACAGAGGGTGAGGTTTCTCATGGAAGACCGAGGACTTGGACTAACGGCATCAAAAATCGCGGACTAATTGAGAATCGAGGACGACTGCTCAGGATGGTGAATCCGAGCTTCGAGCTAAGGCCGAGCTACGAACCTACTGCGAAATACGAGCTCAGTGCGGATTTCAAAGCCTGACTCGGTCTCATTCCTCATTCGCGAACCCTTGCCAGCGCAGTGATTCCCCTCGCATGATTTCCTCCATGATTACCTCAACTCTGCGGCTCGCCTGCCTGGGCGCCCTGACAGTCACCGGCTTCGCCGGCTATCAACAAAACGCCCCCAGAGCCGGAACCGAAAACGGCACCGTCCAGGGCGTTGTCGATTCTGCATCTGGCGTCCTCGTCTTCCGTGGAATCCCCTACGCCGCGCCACCAGTCGCCGATCTGCGCTGGCGCGCGCCTCGTCCCGCGGCAAACTGGTCGGGAGTGCGGGACGCGAGCAAGCTCGGCCACAACTGCATGCAGCATCAGCCGTACGATGACATCGATCCGTTCACTGCCGGCGTCTCCGAGGATTGTCTCTACCTGAACGTGTGGACTGCGTCGCTCGCTCCGAAAGTGAAGCGACCCGTGATGGTTTGGATCCACGGCGGCGGATTCTGGGCGGGGTTCGGCGGCGAAGAACGACACAACGGTGCGCCGCTCGCAAAAAAGGGCGCGGTCGTCCTCACCCTCAACTATCGTCTCGGTCCGTTTGGGTTCCTCGCGCATCCTGCGCTCGCCAGCGGGTCACGTGATCCCATCGGCAACTTCGGCCTCCTCGATCAGATCGCAGCACTTAAATGGGTGAAGCACAACATCGCGCGCTTTGGCGGCGATCCGAATCGCGTCACCATCTTCGGTGAGTCGGCCGGCGGCATGAGCGTCGGCTCCCTGATCGCATCGCCACTCGCCAAAGGACTCTTCCAGCGCGCCATCCTCGAGAGCGGCACTGGAGTCAACGGACTCGGCGTTTTCACGCGTGACACCGCCCAGGCGATCGCTACGCAATTCGTCGATTCGCTCCACCTCACGGGTAGCGGCGCCGATCTCGCGAGGCAGCTCCGCAGCGCGGACGCGAAGGATGTGCTGAACGCTTCGCTTCACCTCGGTCCGGCATACTCGCCGAGGTTCTTCCCCGTCGTCGACGGCAATGTGCTGCCGCACGCTGTCGACACTGCATTGATGAACGGAACTGCCAATCTCGTTCCGGTGATCGTCGGCACCAATCGCGATGAAGGCGATGAGTGGATGGCTGCGCCATCGCGCGCATTTGCCCGGCTCGTCACATCGCACCACGTGCCCGCCTACCTCTACATCTTCTCGCGCGTTGGAGCCGACAGCGTCAATCAGAAGCGCGGCGCATACCACAGCGCGGAGATCACCTTCGTCTTCGGTCGGCCGGAGCCTCTGCAGCCGAGTGCGGGGACGACCTCGTACGACGCAACTGTCGCCGATGCGATGAGCGATTACTGGGTCGCGTTCGCGAGCTCGGCGAATCCCAATGCGGCGCCGGCCCGCGGCAAATGGCCGATGTGGCCGAAGTACAACCCGAAGACCGATGCACTGCTGGAAATCGGTGCGGACATCGGGGCGCGCACCAACTTCAAGCGGGCGGTCTATGACTCGCTCGATGCCGCTGCGCGGTCGCACGGTAGATTGCGGCCCCAGTAACGGAGGCCTGGTTGAGCGAGGCCTGACGACAAACGGCATCTATGATCGCGGACTAAGTGAGGATCGACGACGTATGAAGCGCAGAGAGTTTGTTCAGCGGGGCGTGATCGCGGCGGGTGCAGTTGCGCTTACCGCCAAGCCTTCGTCTGGCGCCGCGCAGGGAATCACCGAGCTTATACCCCCGTCCGATCGCGCGAAAACGCGCGCGGATGCGCCGGCGCCGATTAGCGAAGCCGAGCGAGAGCAGCGTCGCGAGAAAGCGCGCACTCTACTACAGCAGCTCGGCTTCTCTGCGATGCTGATCGAGCCGGGCGCGAACATGGAGTATTTCGCCGGCATCCAGTGGGGGCGCAGCGAGAGATTGTTCGCGTTCATTCTTCCCGTTAGCGGCAAACCCGTCGTCATCTCGCCCGCGTTTGAGCAGCAGCGTGCGGAGGATCAGGTCAGCGGACGATTCGAGGTGCGAGTGTGGCAGGAAGATCAGAACCCGGAAGCCCTCGTCGCACAAACGCTCACCGACCTTGGCTTTGCGTCGGGCCGGCTGGCTGTTGATCCGAGCGCGCGGACTTTCGTTTTCACCGAACTCGCGGTAGCGCGGCCATCGATGCAGATGGGCAACGCAGCCATCGTCGTCAATCAATGTCGCGGTGTGAAGTGGGCGCACGAAGTCGAGATCATGCGCGTCGGGAATCAGACGACCCTCGCGGCGTATCGGGGAGCATTCAAGTCGCTGCGAGTCGGGATGACCCAGGCGCAGCTGGCCGCTAACGTGTCCGCCGAGATGAAGAAGCTGGGCTATGACGGGGGCGCGCTGGTGCTGTTTGGCGAATCGTCAGCCTATCCGCACGGCTTGCCGCACCCGCGGGAGCTGCAGGAGAATCAGGTCGTGCTCGTCGACGGTGGCCTCAACGTCCACGGTTATCAATCGGACATGACACGCACGGTGGTGTTTGGAACTCCCGCGGCCGAGATGCAGAAAGTCTTCGACATCGTGCATGAGGCCCAGTCGCGCGCGCTCGCTACAGCCGCGCCGGGAAAGAAAGCGGGCGATGTCGACGCCGCCGCGCGTAAAGTCATTACCGACGCCGGCTACGGTCCCGACTATCGCACTTTCACGCACCGACTCGGTCACGGTATCGGACTCGAAGGACACGAGTGGCCCTACTTCGTCCGCGGCAGCACGGTGATTCTCGAGCCGGGCATGACCTTCAGCGATGAGCCCGGAATTTATCAGTATGGGAAATTCGGGATTCGGCTCGAGGATATCCTCGCGATTACAGAAAACGGAGCCGAGATGATGACGCCAAGACAGACGTCGCTGCGCGCGGAGACCCTCTAACTGCAACTGCTTGCTGGCCAGCAAGCAGTTGCAGTTGACCCTGGTTACGGTAGCCCGTACACCATGATCCGGCTCTGACTCGCCCCACCCGGCCAAACCGGCGATTTCATTCCCGCCGCTACACCCACAAGTTGCTTTCCGCCGGCGGTATAGGTGACGATGCCCCCACCGGTCGACAAGCCGGTATCGGTCTGCCAGAGCATTCGACCGGATGCTGCGTCGAATGCGTAGAGTGTTCCGCCCATATCCGCGGTGAAGACAATTCCGCCAGCGGTAGGAGTCACTGCAGCGAGAATCGGCTTCGGCGCCTGATACTTCCAGCGTGCGGCACCGGTCTCGGCGTCGAACGCAGTCACCCAGCCGCGCGCGTTTGCCGGCGGATCCATCATCTGCGGCTGGGGAGTCTCGGCCCCGAACCAGACTTCACCGGCCTGCGGGATTTTGAGGGTGTCGCCCACCAACTGCACGTTGGCGCACCAGTCGACCGCGCCAGTGTAAAGCAGATTGGTCTTTGGGCTGTAGGCGGCGCCGTTCCATTCGTTGCCACCCTGAATGCCCGGACAGAAATGAGTCGAGTTGCTCCTCGACAACGCAACGTCAGCGTTCAGGCGCGTCGTCGTCGGAGTCTGCGATAGCATTCTGAGGTCGCCCAATAGGGCATTAGGATCGTGTCCAACTCGCGATCGATCGAGTATCGACAGCAGTCCATCTTTGTTCGCCGATGCAACGATCTGCCGACCGGAGCGCGTCGTCACCAGCGCGGGCGGACTGTCGACGTCCCAATCGTGAGCGTCGCGCTTCACAAGCTGATTGAAGGCGAGCATGCGGCCGCTGCGCGGTGAAATTGCGATCACGGAATTGGCATAGAGATTCTCGCCGGTGCGAACCGCGATATCGAAGTCAGGCGCCGGGTTTCCCGCCGGGACGTAGAGAATTCCCTTGTTCTCGTCGACGGTGAACGACGTCCAGAATGCGCCGCCCGATATTGGTAAGCGCGGATTCTTCCAACTCGAGCGCGCTGGTCCGCTCGCCGGCACAACGTCGAATTTCCAAACGACATGCCCGTCAACCGCGTCGAGCGCGTAGACATGGCCCGTCACGTTGGCGATGTCACCGCCAGCGTTGCCGATGAAGACATGTCCGTTGTACGCGATCGGCGCCATCGGGATCGAGACACCAGGGGCTTTCACATCGAGCTCGCGATCCCAGAGCGTTTGTCCAGTCGCAGCATCGAGCGCGATGACGTGCACATCCGATGTTCCGCGGAACAGCCGCCCATCGGCATATGCAAATCCACGATTTACACCCAGCATGCTCGGCGTCTCACTGTGGCGCACCTTGCGCCACTTCTCGGCGCAGGTCGCCGCATCGATCGCGTATGAAATCGTATCCGTCGTGAAGTACATCGTGCCGTTGACGACGAGAGGCCCCGTCTGCAGCGAGGTAACCTCCGGCAGGGTGTAATTGCAGACGCTACGCAGGCGCGAAACGTTGCTGTCGTTGATTTCCTGAAGTGGCGAATATCGATCGCCGGCAAGCGTGCGATTGTAGGCTGGCCAATCTCCGGGATTGACTGGCGGAGTCGGATACGCACCAGCAATCGTGGGCTCACCAGGATAGCTGTTTAGTGTTCGGTGCGCACACGCCAAGGCGCTGATGATTGCTACTGCGGCGGCGAGAGAACGGTATGTCATAGGCGGGCTCCGTTTACCGCTCACCAGGTGCAAGACTTTCGCCCCGCCTCACGTCGTCCCACTTCCTTCCGAGACTCGTCTCAGCCGACCACGTAGCCCAACCTTGACACGCCTTGGCCCAGTGGGATAAAACAGTTCCAACCCACCCGCGACCATTGACCTCCGTTCCGAGGCCCGCATGCGCCATTTCCGAATCGTTCTCACCCTTGCTGTACTACCTATAGTAGGAACCTTTGGCTCGCGGGCTACGGCTCAGGCGCCGACGCTCATGCCGCCGGTGGCCACAGCGAAGGCAAGAGTCGACACGCTGCACGGCGAGATTCGCACCGACAACTATTTCTGGATTCGGGAAAAGACCAATCCGGACGTGGTCGCGTATCTCAACGCCGAGAATGCGTACACGGAAGCGAAGATGAAGCACACCGAGGCGCTGCAGCAGAAGCTTTATGACGAGATGCTGTCGCGCATCAAAGAGACCGACGTCTCGGTCCCATTCCGCGACCACGGCTACTACTACTGGAACGCGACCGAGAAAGGCAAGGCATATACGATCTTCATGCGCCGGAAGGCGGCACCCGGATCGAAGGAAGAAGCTTATCTCGACGCCAATGCGCTGGCGGTCGGGAAGAAGTTCTCGCAGGTGGGCGGGATCGAAATCAGTCCGAGTGGCACTCGCGCGGCCTATCTGCACGATACCACCGCATTGCGCGTCTACACGATTTACGTCAAGGACCTCACCACCGGAAAGCTGCTCGCCGATACGATTTCACGCGTGGTACCATCGGTGGCCTGGGCGAACGACACCGTTCTGTTTTACCAGACACCGGATTCTGCCCGCCGATCGGACGCCGTGTGGCGCCACATAATCGGTCAGCCGCGGTCGAGCGACGTCGAAGTGTTCCATGACAAGGACGTGCTCAACAACGTCGGTGTTGGCCGCACGAAGGATGACAAGTACATCGTCATCAGTGATGATGGATTCACGTCGTCGGAATGGCGTGTGGTGCCGGTGAGCAATCCGTTTGCAACCCCGACGGTGATCGCGCCGCGGAAAGCCAACGTCGAGTATCAGGTAGACCACATTAACGGCGCGTTCCTGATGACGACCAACGAAGGGGCCCAGAACTTCAAGGTGATGCGCATCGCCGACGCCGACCTCGGCACGAGTAAATGGACCCCGTTCATTCCGGTGAGCGACTCGGTGTTCATCGAATATCTGGAGCCGTTCAAGAACAATCTCGTCGTAGTGCAGCGCTCGGGCGGGTTGCGCCGGCTGCGCGTGATGGATCTCAAAACGAAGCGCGCGGATTATTACATCACCTTCCCCGAGCCTGCGTACGCGGTCGGCCCAACGGGGAACGCCGAGTTCGACTCGGACACGCTGAGATTCAACTACCAGTCCATGGTGACTCCTTCCTCGACGTACGACTACTCCTTCTCGAGTCGCCAACGAATCCTGAAGAAGCGAGTCGACGTTCCCGGGTTCGACGCATCGAAGTACGACGTCAAGCGCTTCATGGTGAAAGCGCGTGACGGCGCGATGGTGCCGGTATCGATGATCGTGTCGAAAACGTGGAAGCAGGATGGAACTCATCCGCTGCTCGAGTACGCGTACGGCTCGTACGGCTCGACGACGGAAGCGACTTTCAGCTCAAGCGTCCTGAGTCTGGTCGATCGCGGGTTCGCTTACGCGATCGCGCACATTCGCGGCGGTCAGGAAATGGGCCGCGCCTGGTACGATCAGGGCAAGATGATGAACAAGAAGAACACCTTCAACGATTTCGTCGATGTCGGCCAGTATCTGGTCGACAACAAGTACACGTCGACGGATCGCCTGATCGCGAACGGCGGCAGCGCCGGCGGATTGTTGATGGGTGCGGTGGTCAACATGCGACCCGACTTGTTCAAGGCAGTCGTCGCCGATGTGCCGTTTGTCGACGTCATCAACACGATGATGGATGCTTCGATCCCGTTGACGGCGCAGGAGTGGCAGCAGTGGGGCGATCCGCATGATCCGGCGCAGTACGCCTACATGCGGTCGTACTCCCCGTACGACAACGTCGAGCGGAAAGCCTATCCGTGGATGCTGGTCACGACGTCACTAAACGACTCGCAGGTGGGCTACTGGGAGCCGGTGAAATGGGTCGCGAAGCTGCGCTCGATGAAGACCGATAACAATCCGCTCTACATCAAGATCAACATGGCGGGCGGACACGGCGGATCTTCAGGCCGCTACGATGTTCTGCACGAGCGAGCGTTCAGATACGCGTTTATGCTCGACGCCGTAGGCATAACGCAGTAGTCAACTCGGCGTAGAGTCTCAGCCAGGAGTTGGCCGGGCTCTACGCCGAAGCTTTACTGCCTTCGCCAATCGATGAATTGCTGCCTGATCTGCCAGCGCTCTTTCCAGTCGTCGAATCGAAGTACGAATAGCGACTGAACGAAGACTGGCTTGGCGTCGTCCGCCGACAGCGGGGCGATGAGGACGGCTGACACGAATGCCATGTCGCCACTCATGTCGAAATCTTCGACGGTGATGTCGACGTGCGCGCCCGCCAGAGTGGTGGTGAACATCTGCGAGACGACGCCGAGGGGTGTCGAGGCTTCGGGCTCGCGACCGATTACGGAGCGCGAATTCGGCGTATAATTCGCCGCCAGCGCGACGGAGTCCTTACGCTCGATCGACTGCGCCCACCGCTGAAGCATCGCGGAGATCTGCTCGCGAACCTTGGCGTGGTAGCGGGCGGTCTCGGAGTTTGCTCCATCGCGCGGCACCACCATATCCACGATGCCCTGCGCGGCGAGCGGGGCCGCGGAAACCATCAGAGCGAGCGCGATTGGTATCGTTCGGTACAGCTTCTCACTGGAAAAGCGCATGCAATTTGATCTGGTTCTGGGACGGGCTGGAAGTTTGACACTGGAGAAGGGTCAAAAGTTCAGCCAGCGTGGGCAAATTGTTAACATTCTTTCTGCACTACGGATCCACTCATGAGAATTCTTCTGACCGCTGCCCTCACCTTCGCCGCCGCCTCTCTCGGTGCGCAGGGGAGCATTGCGACCGCGTCAGGGCCGCTGGTGGCTCCCAACCTGCCGCGCATCCTGTACGAATCGCCGAGCGACGGAAAGAGTCAGCTCTGGCTCATGGACGGCGACGGCAACGGCGCGCGCCAGTTGAGGAATGAGTCGGCTGGTGTGAGCGGGGCGCACTGGGCAGCGAACGGGAACTCGCTTTTCTACTACGTGACGAAGGGTGACCGCAGCACGGTGTACGAGCTGTGGCCCGACAGCGCCAGACAGCATCAGATCGGTGTTTTCCCTGGGCGCGCAGTGCACGTCGCTCCCGGTCGCGCACAGGTCATTTACGA
>Ga0136846_1209690_pt1 | contig 14222 bp, 10 predicted proteins | sample HopSoiMetagenom2_FD_96841 | JGI IMG/M metagenome (GOLD analysis project Ga0136846, IMG submission 96841) | Grasslands soil microbial communities from Hopland, California, USA - 2 Assembly 2016 (version 4) | ecosystem: Environmental > Terrestrial > Soil > Grasslands | place: USA: Hopland...
GGGCTCGAGGTCTCCCTTGCCCGCGTCCGGGGGGGCGCCGGTCGTGATCGGGTCGGCCATGGACGGCGGCTCCTCCTCCGCCACGCTCACGTATGTTATAGTACGAAACTGTGAACGTACCGCTACAATATGGCATCTCCGGACGGAGCGCAAGCGAGGTCGCGACGAGCGTCGAGCGCGGGATCCTGGAGGGCCGCATCCCTCCGGGGGCCCCCCTTCCCACCGTGCGCGCCCTGGCCGCCGCCCTGCGCCTGAGCGCGGCCACCGTGGCCGCCGCCTACCGCACCCTGCGCGTGCGCGGGCTGGTGGCGGGCGAGGGACGCCGGGGCACGCGCGTGGTCCTGCGGCCGCCGCTCGTGGTGCGGCGTCCGCCGGTGGCGCCTTCGGGTGCCCGCGACCTGGCCGAGGGCAACCCCGACCCCGCGCTGCTGCCCGATCTCCGGCCCGCGCTGCGCCGCCTCTGCGGCCGGCCCGGCCTCTACGGCGCGGTCGATCCCCTGCCCGAGCTGCGTGGACTGGCCGCCCGCCACCTCTCCGCCGACGGCATCCCCGCCGGCGCGCTCGCGATCGTCGGCGGGGCCATGGACGGCATCGAGCGCGTCCTGCAGGCGCACCTGCGGCCGGGTGATCGGGTGGTGGTCGAGGACCCCGGGTATGCGGGCGTCCTCGACCTGCTGGGGGCGATGGGCCTGGTGGCGGAGCCCGTCGCCATCGACGACTTCGGCGTGCGGCCGGATGCCCTGGCCGCCGCGCTGTCTCCGGAGACAGGCGCGGTCGTGCTCACTCCGCGCGCGCAGAACCCGACGGGGGCGGCGTTCGACGAGGCCCGCGCCCGCGCGCTGCGCGCGATCCTGGACCGTCACCCCGACGTGCTCGTGATCGAGGACGACCATGCCGGTCCCGTCGCCGGCGCCCCCGCGTACACGGTCGTGCACGCGCGCAAGCGGCGCTGGGCAATCGTGCGGTCCGTCTGCAAGTCGCTCGGGCCCGACCTCCGGCTGGCCGTGCTGGCGGGAGACGCGACGACGGTGGCCCGCGTCGAGGGACGCCGCTCGCTCGGGACGGGATGGGTGAGCCACCTCCTGCAGGCCGTGGTGGCCTCGCTGTGGTCGGACGCGGCCATCGAGCGCCGCTTGCGTGAGGCGGCCGACGTCTACACGCGCCGCCGTCGCGCGCTCGTGGACGCGCTGGCGCGCCACGGTATCGCCGCCCACGCGCGGTCGGGCCTCAACGTGTGGGTCCCCGTGCGGGAGGAGGCCGCGACCATCGCCGCCATGGCCGCGGCCGGTTGGGCGATCCGAGCCGGCGAGCCCTACCGGCTGCAGAGCCCGCCCGCCGTCCGGATCACCACCAGCACGCTGGCCGTGGAGGACGCGCCGAAGGTGGCATCGGCACTCGCGCAAGTCCTGGATCCGGCGAGAGTGCGAACACCGGCGGCTTGATGATCGGGCTCCGGTCGGTGCGAGGTCGCTCGTAGCGATGAACTCGGCTCCGCCCGACGAGGCACTGGAGCGTCGGGCGGGGCCGAGCTTCGTTCGGGCTTCGGCCGCTGCGCTCGCTTGAATCTCATCGGTCCGGGCCTTATCCTCATCCGTCCCAATTGCTTGGGAGGGATACTGCATGGCCACGCGAACAGCCGCGGACGGGACCCAGAAGGAGCTCTCGTACCGCAAGCGGCTGATCGAGATCGCCAACATCATCAACTCCGCCGGCTCCATCCAGGACATCCTGGTCGACATCAAGGACAAGATGCTCGACCTCGTGGACGCCGAGCGCGTGACCATCTTCGCGCTCGACACCAAGAACCAGGAGCTGTTCTCGCTGGTCAAGGCGGGCAACGAGGTCAAGGAGATCCGCGTCTCCAAGACCTTCGGCTCCATCGCCGGTTTCACGGCCCTGAGCCGCAAGACGGCGAACATCAAGAACGCCTACGACCCCGCGGAGCTGACCCGGCTGCACCCGAACCTCAAGTTCGACTCCCGCTGGGACAAGGCCTCCGGCTTCCGCACGGCCCAGGTGCTGGCCACGCCGATCCTCTTCGAGAAGTACCTGCTCGGGGTGCTGCAGCTCATCAACAAGCGCAGCGGCGGGAGCTTCTCGCCCAAGGACGAGGAGGCGGCGGAGGAGCTCTCCAAGATCCTCGGCATCGCCTTCTACAACCAGCACCGCGCCGCCCGCTCGAACAAGCCCTCCAAGTACGGCCTGCTCGTGGACAAGGGGCTCGTGTCCGAGAAGGACCTCGAGAGCGCGGTCGGCAACGCGCGCGTGAACCAGATCGACGTCTCCAAGGTCCTCATCGAGGACCTCAAGGTGCCCAAGGAGGAGATCGGGCGCGCGCTGGCCCAGTTCTACAACACCCCCTTCGCCGACCTCTCCGGCCGCAGCCTGCCCCCGGAGATCAAGGACCGGCTGACCGCGGACTTCCTCAAGAAGAACATGTGCGCGCCCCTCGAGAAGAAGGAGGGCACGCTCACGGTCGCGGTCGAGGACCCGTACGACCTCACGCGCCTCGACGCCATCAAGGCCATGAACCTGGCCCCGCGCCACGACTTCGTGGTCGCCCTGCGCCAGGACATCATGCAGTACATCAACGAGAACTACGCGGGAGCGGGGGGCGGCCCGGCCGTGCAGGAGGAGGACCTCGGCCGCATCATCCTCGAGCTCGGCTCGGGCGAGGAGGACGAGATGGAAGGGGGGGAGGAGAAGCCCCCGGAGCCGGAGATCGACGAGACCGACAGCGGCATCGTCAAGCTCTGCAACCAGATCATCATCGACGCCTACAACAAGGGCGCCTCCGACATCCACGTGGAGCCCTACGGCAAGCAGGCCCCCACCGTCGTGCGCCTGCGCGTGGACGGCGACTGCACGAAGTACATCGACATCCCGCCCGCCCACCGCAACGCGGTCGTGCAGCGCTTCAAGATCATGGCCAAGCTCGACATCTCCGAGAAGCGCAAGCCCCAGGACGGCAAGATCCGCTTCCGGGGCCCCATGGGCACCATCGAGCTCCGCGTGGCCACCATCCCGACCTCCGGCGCCAACGAGGACATCGTGATGCGCATCCTCGCCGCCTCCAAGCCGCTCCCCATCGAGAAGATGGGCTTCTCCGACCGGAACCTCTCCGAGTTCAAGACGATCCTGCAGAAGCCGTACGGCATCTGCCTGGTGGTCGGCCCCACCGGCTCCGGCAAGACGACCACCCTGCACTCCGGCCTCGGCTTCATCAACACCGTGGACATGAAGATCTGGACGGCGGAGGACCCCGTCGAGATCACGCAGGCCGGCCTGCGCCAGGTCCAGGTGCACCCCAAGATCGAGTTCACCTTCGCGGTGGCCATGCGCGCGTTCCTGCGCGCGGACCCCGACGTGATCATGGTCGGCGAGATGCGCGACCACGAGACGGCCGCCACCGGCATCGAGGCCTCGCTCACGGGCCACCTCGTCTTCTCCACGCTGCACACGAACTCGGCGCCGGAGACGATCACGCGCCTGCTCGACATGGACATCGATCCCTTCAACTTCGCGGACGCCCTGCTCGGGATCCTGGCCCAGCGCCTGGTGCGCACGCTGTGCAAGGACTGCAAGGAGGAGTACGCGCCCACCCAGGAGGAGGTCGCGGAGCTCATGGAGAGCTACGGGCTCGAGTACTGGGACTCGCTCGGGCTGCGCTACTCGCCGACCTTCCGGCTCTACCGGCCCAAGGGCTGCCCGAAGTGCAACAACACCGGCTACAAGGGCCGCATGGGCATCCACGAGCTGCTGGTCGCCACCGACGAGATGAAGCGCAAGATCCAGAGGCGCGACCCGATCGAGGAGCTGCGCAAGCAGGCCATGCGCGACGGCATGACCACCCTGCTCCAGGACGGGATCCAGAAGGTCATCAAGGGGGTCACGGACTTCAAGCAGGTGCGGGCGGTCTGCATCAAGTAGCTACGGGCGCCTGGCCTTCTCGAGGGCCTGGCGCATGGTGGCGATGACGTCACGGGCATGGGTCTCGCCCTTGAGGACGCCTGGCCAGTCCTGCTGCTCGTAGGCCAGGAACACCACCCCCGCGGACTGGCGCGTCAGCTTCATGAGGGAGAGGAGCTGGGCGAGCTGGGCCTTCTCGACGCCCGGCGCCACGTCCGTGTAGAGCCGCTCGAGGTCGTTGATCTGCCGGTCGAGGTCGTTGTAGACGAGCTCCGCCTTCTGCTGCGCGTCCGACCGGCGGACCAGGGCCTGCTTCTGCGCCTCCACGGCATCGGCGCGGGCCTGCTCGGCCGCGCGGCGAGCCTCCCGCCGCTGTCCCGTGCGGACGAACTCGCGGGCCTGGTCCCGCTCCTGCTCCGCCTTCTGGAAGACGGGCAGGGACACGGCACCGTAGCTGCGCGCCACCCGGATCGCGCTGTCCGCGTCCTCGACGTAGTCCTCGGACGTGGGTCCGAGCATGCCCATCTCGATGAGCACGCGCGGGACCACCCACAGGAGGAGTGAGCAGACGAGGGCGGTGACGGCGATGCCGCGCAGGAGGCGCACGGCCACGAGGTGCCGGTCCGGCCTCCGTCGTTCGACCCGAGTCTCCATCGGGATCTCCCCACTGTATCGGCCATGCCGCCTGGCGGCAACCCCTATAATCCCCGGATGGCGAACTTCATGGGCGGGAGCGCGCCCGCGATGGCGAACCAGATCGCGGAAGGGTTCATCCTGCTCAGCGCGAATACCCTGCGCGGGCTCGGCCCCGGCGCCCTCGGCTTGCTGCGCGTGGAGCTGGACAAGCTGCAGCGGGAGGCGCGGGCGGAGGTGCCTCCCGCGGACGACGCCCTGGCCAACCAGGCCCGCAACCGGCGCATCGCCCGCCTCGCGTCCGCGGTGCAGATCGTCACCCATCGAATGACCGCGCGAAACTAGCGTGGCCATCCCGCCGCCGGTCGTGCGGCGAGCCCGCGCGAGCCTCGTGACCTCCCTTCCGGAGCGCGCGCAGGCCGCCGCGCCGGCCGTCAACCCGTTCGCGCGGGCCACGTCGCTGGTCCAAGCGTGAAGCTCCCCCTCTCCGCCGTCGTCGTCCTCGTCAGCTACGTGGTGGCGATCACCGCCTTCGGGACGTGGCTCGGCCGCCGAGGGCGCTCCGTCCGCGACTACTTCCTGGCCGCCCGCAGCGTCCCCTGGTGGGCGATCGCCACCTGCATCGTCGCCACCGAGACGAGCACGCTCACGTTCATCGGCGCCCCCGGCACCGCCTACAAGACGGACTGGACGTTCCTGCAGCTGGTGCTCGGGTACATCGTCGGCCGGATCGTGATCGCGTTCCTGTTCATCCCCGCCTACTTCCGCGGCGAGATCTACACGTCCTACTAGCTGCTGCAGAAGCGCTTCGGGGGCGCGGTGCGCAGCGTCTCCGCGGCCATCTTCCTCATGTACCGGACGCTCGGCGACGGCATACGCCTGCACGCGGCGGCCCTCGTCCTCGCCCTGGCCGCGGGCATCCCGGAGTGGTGGTGCATCGTCGCCCTCGGGGTGGCCATGATCCTCTACACCGAGGAAGGCGGGGTCGTGGCCACCATCTGGACGGACAGCATCCAGATGTTCGTGTACCTCGCGGGCGCGATCGTCTGCCTGGTGGCGGTGATCCATCGCCTGCCCCACGGCGTGGGGGGAGCCATGGCGGCGGCCTCCGCCGCCGGGAAGCTCGCCCTCTTCGATTTCTCGACCGACCCGCGCGTGCCCTTCACCTTCTGGGCCGGCCTCGTCGGCGGCGCCTTCCTCACCCTCGCCACCCACGGGACGGACCACTACCTGGTCCAGCGGCTGCTCGTCGCCCGCAGCCGCCGCGACGCCTCCGCGGGTCTCGTCCTCTCCGGGTTCCTGGTGATGGCGCAGTTCGCGCTGTTCCTGTTCCTGGGCACGCTGCTGTGGGCGCACTACGGCGGCCGTCCGTTCGCCCGCGGTGACGAGGTCCTCCCCACGTTCGTGTCCACCGAGCTCCCCGGAGGCTGGACGGGCTTCATCCTCGCGGCCGTGGTGGCGGCCGCGCTCTCGCCGTCGCTGAACTCGATGGCCTCCACCACCGTCCGCGATTTCTACCTCCCCTACGTCCGGCCCGGCGCGTCCGAGGCGCAGCAGATGCGCGTGGGCCGGTCGTTCACCGTCATCTGGGGCGTGGCCCAGATCCTGGTGGCGGTGGCCGCCCAGAACATGGACTCCGCGCTCCAGGGCGGCCTGGCCGCCCTGAGCTACGCCTCCGGGCCGACGGTCGGCGCGTTCCTGCTGGGCGTGCTCACGCGCCGGGCCCATTCGCTGGGCACGATGATCGGGATGGTGAGCGGCCTCGCCATCAGCCTCCTCTGCGGGATGCTCGCCCCTTACGTGCTGCACACGGAAGGCGTGGCCTGGACGTGGAACGTGGCCATCGGGGCCACGGCCACCTTCGTCGTGGGCATGGCGGTCAGCCTGGCCGCTCCCGCGCGGGAAGCGCCGGCGGCGGACGAACGCGTCGCGCCCAGCTAGTACAGCAGCACCTTCTGCCGGTCCTTGCGCCAGGCCTCGATCGCAGGCAGGTCGCTGGCGACGATCGCGTCCACGGGGTCGCCGCGGTCGATGGCCGTCCGCAGCTTCCGCGTGCCGACCAGGCGGTCGAGAGCCTGGCCTTCGCGGCGCCATTCGAACCCGTCCTGCCCCTTCAACGCCGCGAGCAGGCTCACCCCGAGCTTGTACGGCGAGAACGTGGCCGCATCCTTGACCGCGATGCGGATCCCCTGGCAGGGCTGACCCGCGAACTTCACGTCCGTCCCCGCGGCGCCCCCCGGCTCGGGCGTGAACGTCCCTGTCTCGAGGCTCAGGCCGCTCGAGGACAGGGACGGGATGACCGACTCCGGCTTGAGCCACGGCGCCCCGATGATCAGGAACGGCATCTCCGAGCCCCGCCCCTCGGAAACGCTGGTGGCCTCGAGCAGCGCCGTGCCCGGATATACGAGCGCGGCCTCCGCCGAACGCAGGTTCGGAGACGGCGGCACCCAGGCGCGGCCGGTATCGGCCCAGGTCATGGTCCGCTTCCACCCGTGCATCTGGATCACGGTGAGCTTGGCCGGCTTGGGCAGCGTCGCATTGACGTACTGCGCCATCTCGCCCGCGGTGAGGCCGTGCACGAGCGGACCCGGGGCAAGGCTCAGGAAGCTGTCCTTGAGGTCGTCGCCGGGATCGGTCGCCGGCCCCTCGACCCGCTCGCCGCCGAGCGGGTTCGGACGGTCGAGGACCACGTACTCGACCCCGGCGTCGGCGGCCGCCTGAAGGGTCACGATCAGCGTGCTCACGTACGTGTAGAAGCGGACCCCGCCGTCCTGCAGGTCGAAGACGAGCGCGTCGATGCCCTTGAGGTCCTCCGGCGACGGCTTCCGCTTCTCGCCGTAGAGGCTCACGATGGGAACGCGCGCGAGGGGGTCGAAGGCGTCGTCGACCTTCTCCCCCGCCGCCGCCTTGCCCTGCGCGCCGTGCTCGGGCGCGAAGAGGCGCACGACCTCCACTCCGGCCAGCCGCAGGACGTCCACCGCCCGCCGCGAATCCGAGGTCACGGACGCGGCATGCGCGATGAGCCCGACCTTCTTCCCCTTGAGGGCGCCGCCATGGTCGGCATCGAGCTGCTCCAGCCCGACCCGCACCGTCACCGCGGGAGTGCTCGACGGCTTGGCCCGGGGGGGGCCGCTGGGCTGGCGGGCGTTGTCGTTGCGCGGCTGCTCGGGACCCATGGTGTCCCCGCCGCAGCTGGCTTCGACGAGGAGGAGCGCGCCGAGGGCGCTCGCGGCAAGGACGAGGCCGGAGACGGCAGTCGAGGCTCTCACGGCTGGGCCAGCCCGTGGACGACGGCGTCGGCGACGGCGCGGCGCACTTCGCGAATGGCGTTGTTCTCCCTGGTCGGATGCACGCGGTTGGTGAGCAGCACCACGAAGAGGTGGCGGTCGGGATCCATCCACATCGAGGTGCCGGTGAAGCCGGTATGGCCGAACGATCGTGGACCGAAGAGGCTGCCCGCCGAGGAGTTCTCGCTGACCGTGTCCCAGCCCAGCGCGCGGCTGGAGCCGGGGACACCCGCCTTCTTCGTGAAGCGCTCGAGCGTCTCGCGCGACACGATCCGCTGGTGCTCGAGCACGCCCCCGTCGAGCAGCATCTGGGCGAAGCGGGCGAGATCGCCCGCGGTGCCGAAGAGGCCGGCGTGCGGAGCCACGCCCCCGAGGGCGGCCGCGTTCTCGTCGTGGACCTCCCCGCGCAGGACGTGGCCACGCCAGGGATCGTTCTCGGTAGGGGCGATGCGCGGCAGCAGCTCCGGACCGGGCCGATAGGTGATGTCCTTCATCCCGAGGGGGCCGAAGATGCGCGCCTTGGCGAAGGACTCGAGGTCCTGGCCGGCCACGCGCTCCAGGATCTCGCCCAGGAGGATGACGCCGAGGTCGCTGTAGACCGACTTCGTGCCCGGCTCGTAGACGAGGTCCATCGCCTCGATGCGCTTGAGGTAGGCCTCCTTGCCGTGCAGCTCCTTGTACAGCGGCGCCCACCAGTCCACGCCCGCGGAGTGGGTGAGCAGGTGCCACACCGTGACCTTGTCCTTGGGCCCGCCGTGGAACTCGGGCAGGAAGGCGGAGACGGGCTTCGTGATGTCGAGCTTGCCCTCGTCCACCAGGATCATGGCCATGGTCGTGGTCACGATGACCTTGGTGAGGCTGGCCAGGTCGTACATCGTGTCCGTGCGGACGGGCGCCGCGTCGGCGTCATAGGACAGGCGGCCGAAGGCCTGCAGGTGGGCGAGGACGCCGTCCTTCCCCACCGCCACCACCGCGCCCGGGAACGCATGCGCGGCCACCGCCGCCTCGATCACGTGGTCCACCTCCGCCATCCCGTCCGCGCGGAACCCCGCCTCGGCGGGAGTGCCCGCGCGCAAGGTCATCTCGTTCCGGGGCACGGCCAGCCCATCTCCATACGCGTAGAAGCCGGGAAGCGAGACCGGCACCTTCCCGCCCACAGGATACTCTCCCAGCACGGCCGCGATGGCCGCCTTCTGGCTCGACTCCGCGGCGCCGTAGGCGCAGACGTAGGCGGCGGCGGTGGGCACCTGCCGCAGAAGGTACGGACTGCCGAAGGAGACGAGAACGACCGGCCGCCCCGCCGCCTGCAGGTCGCGCAGCAGCCGCGCATGGCTCTCCGCCATGTCCGTGTTGCCCTTGTAGGCGGCCACGCGCACGAAGGCGGAGGCGAGCACGTGCGTGAAGCCGGGAGCGGAGGCCACGATGTGGGCGGCGGTGTCCGCCGCGACCTCCGGACCGAGCACGATCGTCTGCACCGGGATGCGCCGCAGCGCGAGCTCCGCCTCCGGGATGCCCACGATGGCGTCGTTGCGGGCGTCGCTGGAGAGCACGAGGTGCAGGATCCGGAGCGGCTCCTCCGCATGCAGGGGCAGCACGCCGCCCTCGTTGCGCAGGACGGTGATCGACTGCCGCGCGACCTCGGTGGCGCGGGCCACGTCCTCCGGACGGTCCACCGAGTCCATGGCCGATGGATCGACCGTCCTCTTGCGGTCCAGGGCCAGCCGTTGCTTGGCTTCCAGGATGCGCGTCACCGACTCGTCGATGCGCGACTCCGGCATCCGCCGCTCGCGCACCTCGCGTACGAGGGCCTGGATGGCCACTTCGGGATCGGGGGGCAGCAGGATCATGTCCGCGCCCGCGCGGACCGCTCGCACCGCCGCCTCCCCCGTCCAGGCCGCGCGCACGCCCTGCATCTCCATGGCGTCCGTGACCATGAGCCCCTGGAAGCGGAGGCTCGTCCGCAGCTCGCCGGCGATCGCCTCCGACAGGGTGGCGGGGGCGCCGGTGGGGTCGAGGGCGGGGACGGCGATGTGGCCCAGCATGACCGCATCCACCCCCGCCGCGATGGCATCGCGGAACGGACGCAGCTCCACGCGGTCGAGCCGCTCGCGGTCGGCGCTGATCGTGGCGAGCTGGAGATGGCTGTCGGACGCGGTGTCTCCATGTCCCGGGTAGTGCTTGACCGTGGCCAGCAGCCCGCCCTCGTGCGCGCCCTTCACGAAGGCGGCCGTCATCGCGCCGACCAGCTCCGGGTCCTCGCCGTAGGAGCGGACGTTGATGATGGGGTTGGCGGGGTTGGAGTTGACGTCGGCCACCGGGGCGAAGGCCCAGTGCACGCCGAGGGCGCGGCCCTCGCGGGCCGTGACCTCGCCCGTGAAGCGGGCGTCCTCCGCGGAGCGCGTGGCCCCCACTGCCATCGCGCTCGGCAGCGGGACCACGCCGCGGCGGATACGGAAGTTCATCCCGCGCTCCATGTCCGCCGCCACCAGGAGCGGCACGTCGGAGGACTGCTGGAGCGCGTTGAGGAGGATCGGCAGCGACCCGACCTCCGACTCGAACACCACCACGCAGCCGACCTTGAGCCGGCGGACCTCGTCCAGGAGCGACTGGAAGTCCTGCGAGCGCCGGTGCTGATACAGGCCGAAGGCGCGCACGCCGACCATCTGCGCGACCTTCTCGGACAGGGTCAGGCGCGCCAGCGTGCGGTGCGCCCAGTCGCGGGAGGCGGCGGCGGCCGTGCCCTCGACGGGTGTGCCGTCGCGCGCCCCCGCCGCGCGCGTGGTGGACACGCGGGACCCGGCGACGGCGGCGGCCAGGGCGATCGTGGAGAGGGCAAGGACGCGGCTCACCGCCGGTCTCTCCTTGGCCCGCTCGCCGCCGCCCCCGCGGATACGAGCGGAGCCGCGGTGAAGGACTCCCTGCGCAGCCGCTCCATGTCCGCCGTCGTGAACGACTCGTGCGAGAACAGGACCACTCCGGAGGCTCCCGCCTCGCGCGCGGCCTGGATCTTCTCGATCACGCCGTCGAGGGACAGCCGCCAGGCTCCGATGCCCGCCCAGATCGTCGCCCCCCGTCCGAGCAGCGCGCGCGCGTCCCCCACCTGGTCGCGAAACAGGCGCGTGTCCTGCGTGTACGCCATCGGGCAGACCGCGTCCACGATCCCGCGCGCCATCCAGGACGGCCAGGCCTGGAACTTGTGGTGGAGGGCCTGGGCCAGATCGGGGACCACGGCGGCGGAGACGAGGATCCCCGGCCGCGAGCGGCGCGCCAGCTCGCTCAGGCGCAGCGCGAGCATGTCGAGCACCCCCCGGCGGTAGCTCGCCCACCGCTCGGGCTCGGCGGCAGGTCCGCCGAGCAGGTCGCCGCCGCGCCGGCCGCGGAATCCCTGGAGGGCGACGCGCGACCAGTCGTACTCGGGTCCGGGATAGCGGATGAAGTCGAGGTGCAGGCCGTCGACGCGGTACGACCGTACCAGCTCGGACACGACCTGCTCGAGATGGGCGACCGCGCCCGGCGCGGAGGGCGAGAGGTACAGGCCCTCGGCGTCGCTCTCCTGCCGATAGCGCTCGAGGAGCGCCGGCAGCTCGGAAGCCGAGCCGGTCAGGGCCGCGGAAGCGGCGGCCCTGGGCACCATCAGCCAGTCGGGATGGAGACGCGCGACATGGCCAGCGGGCAGCGGCAGGCCGAAATGCGCGCAGAGGAGGACGTTGATCCAGGCGTGCACCTGGAGGCCGCGGCTGCGGGCGCGGGTCAGGAGACGCGCGAGGGGATCGAAGGTGGCCGGCTGCGATGCGAGCAGCTCGCTGCGTCCGACGATCCGCGAGGTGTAGAACGCGTCACCCCGCCCGCGCACCTGGACGAAGAGGGCGTTGAACCCGGCGCGCGCGGCATCGTCCACGACCCGGTCGACCTCGTCCGGTGTGAGGAGGCCGGTGCGCACCACCCACAGGCCGCGCATCTCGGCCGGGCCGGAGGGCATCGTGGGAACGGGAACGGGACCAGCCAGCAGGAAGAGGGCAAGGAGGGCTGTCATCCCGTGGGCGCGATGGTAACACGCGCCTCAGTCCTCTCCGATCCCGCGGCCGATGCGGAACACGTGGCCGTCCGGATGGCGCAGGTGCATCTCACGCACGTTCCACGGCATGTCCGTCGGCGGCCAGGTCACTTCCAGACCCTGTTCCAGGCAACGGCGATGCACGGCGTCGACGTCGTCGACCCACATCGACATCCACGCCCCCTTGTCGGCCGTCTGGTCGCCGGCGGGGCCGAAGGTCGCCGCCGCGCTCCCCCGGCCGCGGCCGCCCTGGCCGCCCTCGCAGAGGAAGATCTGGCACGGCCCGGAGCAGACGGCTCCGAACGTCGGCGGATCGCCCCAGTCCCAGGCCTTCTTCCATCCGAGCTTCTCGAACCAGGCGAAGCTTTCCTGGATGCTCGAGACGTTGAGGATGGGCGTGAGCCCGTGCGCCAGCATGGGAGCCTCCAGCGGAGTCATACCACCGATCCTCTCCCAGGTGCCGTCTCTCAGGGGGACGCGGCCACCGTGACGCGGTCCACGCTCACGCCCTGCTCCGCCGGCTCGCCCCGGAGGTTCCAGGTGGGCGCATCCAGACGGACACGCACGACCCCATCCGGATCCGGAGCGACGCGGACCCGATAAGGCGCGATCGAGCGCGTGAGCACGAAAGAGGTCTCGGAGCCGCCGGCGTGGACGCGCACCCCCGGCGCCTCGAACGGCGAAGGCGGCGGCGATCCCATCCACAGCGTGACGTCGTAGGCGGCGGCGTGCGCGGTCGGGAGGAGGCGGATCCACGCGCGGTGGCGGGACCAGCGACCGTCCCGCCGCGGGTTCGAGAAACCGCGCACGGCGCCATAGTCGCCGCGGCCGAGGAGCACCTCGTCCCGGGCCGGGGCCGGCAGCTCGCGCCAGGCGGCCTCCAGGGCGAGCCAGGGGTCGGCATTCCACGAGAATGCGTTGGCCGCCTCGACCGCGCGCGCGGCCTCCTCGCCGCGGCCGGCGGCGAGCAGTAGCGGCGGCTCCACGATCAGCGGGACCCACACATGCGGCTTGAGGTCGCGGGCGCGCGCGTACGACGCCAGGGCGGCGGTCGGATCGTCCACACGCGCAAGCGCCCGCCCGTAGCGCAGCCAGGGCCGCGCCGCCTCCGGATCGGCGGCGGTGGCGGCGCGGACGTCGCGCTCGGCGGCCGCGCGATCGCCCCTGGCCAGGGCCGACTCCATGGTGGCGAGCGCGGGGAGCGACCGCACGGCACGCAGCGCGGGAAGGACGTAGGGGGCCACGACGAGGACGACCAGGGCGGCCCCTCCGGCCAGCCCCGCACGCACGCGCATGCGCGACCCGTCACCCCGGGCCAGGACCGCCCAGCCGCCGGCGGCGCCGGCGAGGGCCAGCGGCAGGAGCGTACTGCGGTACCGGATCTCGTTGTGGAAGACGACCACCACCATCAGCAGGTAGTACGCCGTCCAGGCGGCGATGAGCTGGCGGGCCGCGGAGGGCGGTCCGGCCACGAGGAACACGGCGAACAGCACGACGGCGGGGAGCACGATCGCATCGTCGAGCAGGAGGATCGCGGCGTGCCGCCACCAGGGCATCGGCTCCTCGACCGCGAGCAGGAGCTGCAGGCCGTCCGGGCGGATGAAGTGCAGCAGGTTGCGCCAGGCCTTCTCCGCGAAGGCGGCCGGGTGGCCCGCGATCCCGCGCAGGGCGAGACGCGTGGCCAAGGCTCGCTGCGCGGCCAGCGTGGGCTGGGAGCGGATGAGCGCCTCCTGGCGCAGGCGCCGGTCGCCCTCCGCGAACGAGTCGTCGTCGTAGAGGTTGTAGATGCCGTTGGTCTCGACGGGGATGAAGTCGCGGGTGACCATCGCGTTGCGAACCGTCCAGGGCACGACGGCGGCGGCGGCCCCGGCCGCGATGAGGGCGGCGCGGGCGAGGGACACGCGGTCACGCCCAGGCCAGGCGCGCCACAGCGCCGCGATCGGCACGAACGCGGTCGCCACCGCGCGCGCGAGCGCGGAGAGGCCGAGGAGGAGCCCGCCCCCCAGAGCCATCCAGCGAGGACGCGAGGACGCGGGGCCGCGGTCGCGCCGTGAGAGGCCGGCCTCCTCGATCATGAGGACGAGAGAGGCCACGAGCAGCACGTTGCTGATGTTCTCGGTGAGCGTGGACGCGCACTGCTCGATGGCGTGGAAGTCCAGCGCGTACGCGATGCCCGCCCAGCCCCCTCGCGGTCCGGCCAGGCGCCGCCCGAGATGGGCGACGAGCACGGCCAGACCGGCGTCGAGCAGGACCTGCACGACCTGCACGGGCAGCAGGTGCGGACCGAACACCGCCATCACGCCCGCGACGAAGAGGTAGTACAGCGGCGCGATCGTCCA
>Ga0136846_1234488_pt1 | contig 14222 bp, 13 predicted proteins | sample HopSoiMetagenom2_FD_96841 | JGI IMG/M metagenome (GOLD analysis project Ga0136846, IMG submission 96841) | Grasslands soil microbial communities from Hopland, California, USA - 2 Assembly 2016 (version 4) | ecosystem: Environmental > Terrestrial > Soil > Grasslands | place: USA: Hopland...
AACTCATTTATGTTGGCACCGGCACCAGCGGACGAATGGGCGCACTCGACGCCTCCGAATGCCCACCGACGTTTGGCGTCGACCCGAAGCAGGTGCAATTCGTCATGGCGGGTGGCGAGAAGGCCCTTGGCAGAGCGGTTGAAGCCGACGAAGATTCGCGCGCTCTGGGTATGCGCGAAATTCGCAAGCGCAAGCCGGGCAAAAAAGATGTCGTAATCGGAATTGCCGCCAGCGGGCGTACGCCTTTTACCATCGCCGCGGTTGAGTGGTCCCGCCGCGCTGGGGCCAGAACGGTCGGTGTCACTTGCAATCCCAACTCGCCTCTGGAAAAAGCCGCGGAGCTGGCTATCGTCGTGGAAACGGGCGCCGAGGTCGTCGCCGGATCGACTCGCATGAAGGCGGGCACGGCGGAAAAAATGGTGTTAAATATGCTTTCCACCGGCGCCATGGTGCGACTGGGGCACGTTTATGGCAACCTGATGGTCAATCTGCATCAGAAGAATAGCAAGCTGGCGGAACGGGCGCTTACGATCCTGCAACAAGCTTTGGAAATCGATCGGAATGCCGCTCGCCGCCTGCTGAACGATGCGAAAGACAACGTTCCGGCGGCGCTGGTAATGGCCAAGGCTGGAGTTTCGCGGGTCCAGGCCGAAAGAGCACTTGATGATTCGCGAGGACATGTCCGCCAGGCAATTGCAATGGCCGCCAAGAAAGCGCAGCATCTCTGAGGGATGCGACAGGCGCGTCAACATGGATAAATTTGTAATTCGTGGCGGAAATGCGTTGCTCGGCACGGTGCGCGTGAGCGGCGCAAAGAATGCCGCGCTGCCTGCTATGGCTGCGGCCCTGCTCACCGACGAACCGGTGATCCTGGAAAATATTCCCCAGGTGCGCGACATCGAGACCACGCGCAAGCTGCTGGCTGCCATGGGCGCGGAAGTCGAACTCGGTTACGGACGCGCGCATCACCGCACAACCCTGTGCTGCCGAAATTTATCCGCGCCCGAGGCTTCCTATGAGCTGGTCAAGACCATGCGTGCTTCCACGCTGGTACTGGGACCGCTGGTCGCGCGTTGCGGGACGGCTCGAGTATCGCTTCCCGGCGGCTGTGCCATTGGCGCGCGGCCGATTGACCTGCACATCAAGGGACTGGAGCGGCTGGGCGCGACCATCAACCAGGAACACGGATACGTGGAAGCCAGCGCTAAACGGCTCAAGGGCGCGGAGATCGTCTTTGACAAGATCACGGTCACCGGAACCGAAGATCTCCTGATGGCCGCGACTCTAGCAGAAGGCGAGACCGTGATGCAGAATTGCGCGCGCGAGCCGGAAGTCGCCGACCTTGCCGATCTGCTGAATAAAATGGGCGCGAAAATCGAGGGCGCCGGCACTTCGACTATTCGCGTGAAGGGTGTCGAGAAACTTCACGGCGCCAGGCATCGCATCATCCCCGATCGCATTGAGGCGGCCACTTTCATCATCGCCGCGGCGCTCACCGACGGCGACCTCAACGTTTCCGGCTGCGATCCGGCGCACCTCGGCGCACTACTGCAAAAACTGCATGAAGTGGGAATCAAGACCAAGCTCACGCCCGACTCGGTGCGAGTTGAAGGCAGCGCCCTGAAAGCTACCGACATCGTTACGGAAGAATATCCAGGCTTTCCGACTGACATGCAGGCGCAGTTCATGGCGCTGGCCACGCAGGCCGAAGGCACATCAGTGATCACCGAAAATATTTTCGAGAACCGGTTCATGCACGCGCAAGAGATGGTGCGAATGGGCGCCAATATCAAGATTGAAGGACGGCGGGCTGTGGTTCGGGGAAAGTCTCAACTGAGCGGAGCGGCGGTTCTGGCTTCCGACCTTCGCGCCTCAGCCTCGCTCGTGTTGGCTGCGTTGGTGGCCGATGGTGAAACCATCATTGACCGCGTCTATCACATCGACCGCGGCTACGAAAATATCGAAGAAAAGCTGCGAGGGGTGGGAGCTCAAATCCGCCGCATCGGAGAGATCCTGCCCAAGCGCAAAGGCTCCGGCGCAGCTTAATTCGCGACAAATTTCACCGACAAAAGAAAAGGCCGCATGTCGCCATGCGGCCTTTCAAACAAAAATTACTTAGCGCCGGCCACCACCACCACCGCCGCGTCCACCGCGTCCACCATCGCGACGACGATGGCGTCCACCGCCACCTCCGCCACCACCGGGGCGTCCGCCACGGCCTCCTCGATCTCCACCACGATCCGGGCCGCGATCACCTGCCGGAGCCGAACTCGGGGACGACTCGACGCGATTGAAGTTCGGCTCATCGCCTTCTTCAAAGTCCGCGCCGCCTTCAAGTGTCAGAGCCGGAGCGCCCGCCGGAACCGTTTCCGGCTGAGCTTCTGCTTCTGTGCCGCCTTCCGGAGGAGGTGCCCCGCCCATCTTCGCGCGCTGCTCTTTCAGAATTGCTTTGCGCGAGAGGCGAATGCGATTGCCTTCGACCGCCAGCACTTTCACCAGCACCTGATCGTCTTCCTTCAATTCGTCGCGAACATCTTTAATGCGATGCTCGGCAACTTCACTGATGTGCAGCAAACCTTCCGTGCCGGGAATGATTTCGACGAATGCGCCGAAGTCCGCGAGCCGCGTGACTTTGCCAAGATAGGTCTTCCCTACTTCGGCAGTTGCGGTCAGGTCGCGGATGATCTGCAACGCCTTGTTGGCCGAAGCTTCGTCGTTCGAAGCCACGTTGACCTTGCCGGAATCTTCCACATCGATCTTCACGCCGGTCTGCTCGATGATGCTGCGGATCATTTTGCCGCCGGGCCCAATCACGTCGCGAATCTTATCCACCGGAATCTGCAGGGTGTAAATCCGCGGCGCGTAAGCTGAGACCTTCTCGCGACCCGCCGAGATGACTTCATCCATCTTGCCCAGGATGAACATCCGCCCGCGCTGGGCCTGAGCCAGCGCCTCACGCATAATCTGCGCCGTGATTCCGCCGACCTTGATGTCCATTTGCAGGGCGGTGATGCCGTCTTTCGTTCCGGCAACTTTGAAGTCCATATCGCCGTAGTGATCTTCCGCGCCGGCAATGTCTGTCAGGATGGCGTAGTCATCGCCCTCCTTCACCAGTCCCATTGCCACGCCTGCAACCGGAGCTTTGAGCGGCACGCCGGCATCCATCAGCGAAAGCGCAGCGCCGCAAACCGTTGCCATGGATGACGATCCGTTTGATTCCAGAATGTCGGAGACTACGCGCATTGCGTAAGGCCAGTTATCTTCATCGGGAAGCACGGCAACAAGCGCACGTTCGGCCAGCGCGCCGTGGCCGATTTCGCGGCGACCGGCTCCACGTAGAAATGCCACTTCCCCCACCGAGAACGGCGGGAAGTTGTAGTGCAGCATGAAGCGTTTCTTGGTCTCGCCTTCGAAACGTTCCAGCCGCTGCATATCGTCACTGGTTCCGAGAGTGGTCGTGACCAGCGCCTGAGTTTCGCCGCGGGTGAAGACGGCCGAGCCGTGAGTACGCGGCAGCACGCCAACTTCAATCCAGATGTCGCGAATCTTGTCGAACGCGCGCCCATCAGGACGCCGCTTCTGCTTGAGCACCGCTTCGCGGAAAATCCGCTCGCGCAGAGTTTCGTAATAGGTCTTGAGCTTGGCCTTGGCCGCTTCGTCGTCCTCAGGGATCGCCGCCTGCAGTTCTTTCTTCAGCTGACGGACCAGTTCATAGCTCTCGGCCTTGGGATGTTTCTCAGTATCCAGGCGATCGGTCAAATCCGCGCCGACCTTGGCCTTCAACTTGTCGTAATAGGCCTGGTCGAACTCCGGTGGCGTGACTGCACGCTTCGGCTTTCCCGCTTTCGAGCGCAGTTCGTTAATCGCCGCGCAAATCTTCTTGATCTCGGTGTGCCCGAATTCAATGGCGTCGACTACCGTCTCTTCTTTCACTTCCTTGGCGCCGGATTCGATCATCACGATTCCGTCGGCGGTCCCGACAACCATGATGTTCAGCAGGCTCTCGCCCATTTCGGCGTAAGTCGGATTAATGATGAACTGGCCATTCACCAAGCCGACTCGGACTGCACCGATGGGGCCGAGGAACGGAATGTCGGAAATTGTAAGCGCGGCTGAAGCGCCGTTGATGCCGGCGACGTCAGGGTCATTCTCAGTGTCGGCGGAAAGGACGAAGGCAATCACCTGAGTCTCGCACTTGAAGCCTTCGGCGAAAAGCGGGCGCACCGGACGATCGATCTGGCGGCTGGTGAGAGTTTCGCGCTCGCTCATGCGGCCTTCGCGCTTGATGAAGCCGCCGGGGATGCGTCCGCCGGCGTAGGCGTACTCGCGGTAGTCAACGGTCAGCGGAAAGAAGTCGATTCCCTCGCGCGGTTCAGGGTTCGCGGTTGCAGTAGCCAGCACGACGTTGTCGCCGATTCGCACCACGACTGAGCCGTGGGCCTGTTTCGCCAGCTTTCCGGTTTCAAACGAAATTCGTTTGCCGCCGGCCAGATCAACAGAAATTTCTTGTTTCATTGATTTTCCTTTTGGTGGAGTGCCCGGGCAAGTCAGCTTGTGCCAGTTGCTAGCTTCCAGGGAAGCTGGTTACCAGCTTGATTGCCAGTAAGCCAGCAGCTAAAAGCTGCATTCCCTCAATCGGCCGCCAGACACACAACGGCCCCGTCCCGATAGCTTTGGAACAAACAGTCCAACAGAAGCAGCCTTTTACTTGCGGAGGCCGAGTCTCTGAACAACCGTCTTGTAGCGCTCGGAATCGTATTTTTTGAGGTAGTCGAGCAAGCGCCGACGCTTGCTGACCAGCATGAGAAGGCCGCGGCGTGAACCGTGGTCTTTCAGGTGCGATTTGAAGTGTTCCGTCAGTTGACCAATGCGTTCGCTCAACAGAGCGACCTGGACTTCGGGACTGCCTGTGTCGGTCGGGTGGGTCCCGTACTGATCAATGAGGGCTTTCTTTTGCTCTCTGGCTAGCACTAACCTGATGCACTCCTTCTAAATTTTCAACTCGTTAGTTGTATGCATTGAGCCTAACACGCTGCTGTGGAAGGTGTAAAGAACGGGGTTACGACTATTGCCGGCTCGATCGGACTCATTGAAGTGGCCAGGATTTCTACACTGTTTTTATCGGGCCGGGGTACTGTGAAACCACGGAGTCGATCGTCAGCAAGGTAACGCCTTCGATCGTCGCCTGTGCGACTAAAACTCTATCGAAAGGGTCCTTGTGAATAGACGGCAAACTCTCGGTGGCAACGACATGATCACTGAGTATCGGCAACTCGCTGTACCCGTTATCCAACAGACCGCGACGAAGCAGCCTGGCGTCCACATTAAAATCCTGGCGGCCTAATCCGCGTTTGATCGCCACTTCCCACAAGCTAGCCGCACTGAAAAGAAGCTCGTTTTCGGGATCGTCGATCAAGTGGCGCGCCTTTTTTGAGAGCCGCTGAGGTTCGCCGGCAGCCCAAAGGAGAAGGTGTGTGTCCAGCAGAAGTTTCATGCGCCGTCGCCAAAGACTCGCTCAATTTCTTCTTCACCCATTCGATCAAAGTCGTCAGGCACCGAAATCTGCCCGGCCATGAAACCCAGCCGCCGTACTTGTGAACCAATGGGAGTGTTCAAGGCAGTGACTTTCACCAGCGGTTTGCCAGCCTTAGCGATGACGAAGGCCTCCCCTCTTGAGGCCGCTTCTACGAGTCTAGACAGTTGCGTTTTTGCCTCATGGATGTTGACGGTTTTCAGACTCGATTTCATAGACTTAGTCTACATAGTTTAGTCCACTGCTGTCAACAGGGCCCCAGTGAGTTCACCTGTTCCGAGAACCATACATACATGATGTCCTACTCATCCAGCAGCTTCCAACAGCAGCAGCCTTTCTGCCATCCAATGAGATACCATATGCTGGAAACAACCATGTACGTCAGGTGTACTCATTGCGGGTATGACAACAGTCCCGAATATCGCTTTTGCGGGATGTGCGGGGCTTCGCTAGCCCATCCGCCCGCCCCGGTAGCGGCGCCGCCGGCACGAGCCGTTGCGCCTTCTGTGAATAGTCGTGAGGCGGATTTTCGCGCCAACGAGCTTCGCGGAAATGAGACCCGTAATAATGACATTCGCGGTATCGAAAACCGCAGCACCGAGAATCGCAGTCACGACACCTCCAGCGAAAGCGTTCATGGCCCGTCTTTTCTGGGCCTGGCCGAAGATCCCAAAGTTGAATTTCATTATCTTTACGAGGACGAGCAACCCCGCAGCCGTGTGGGACTAGTAGTTTTTCTTTTGCTCATTCTTGGCGCAGCCGGAGCTCTGGGCTGGCAGTGGCACAACGGCGGTTTCCCGTTCAATCACCAGGGGAGCGCTTCATCCGGGCAGTCGGCGTCCCCGTCAGAAGTCGCGCCCGCCATGAGCCAGAATCAGGAAACTCACATCGACAAGCCGATGACTGGCGTGGGAGATGTCTTACCCACAGCACCCGACCAAAAATCCGCGGCTGACTCGGGACCGAACTCCGGACCGAACTCCGGACCAAAGACTGTCGATCTTCCGCCGCCCGGTGGCAAGGCGCCCGACGCAAATGCAAACGGCCAGCCTTCGAAACCGGAAAGCGCAGCGTCCACGAAACCCGCCCCCCCGGAAAAAACCGAAACTGCAGAAGCCGCACCCGAGCCCGACGTCCCTGAAAAGCCGACGCAGCAGGCTTCGACGCGCAGTCGCGTGCCAGCCGCCAAACCGGCTCCGAAGCCGTCGGCTGCGGTGGCTGCCCTGCCCGACACCGATCTAGAACAATCGGGCGAGCGGTACTTGTACGGAACTGGCGTGCCGCAGAATTGCTCACGAGCCGAATCGAGCCTGCGCACAGCCGCGACCCATGGCAACACCAAAGCGCAAACCGTGCTCGGAACGATGTACGCGACCGGGCACTGCGTAGGCCGCGATCTTCCTACGGCCTACCGCTGGTTCGCGCGCGCCCTGCACCAGGAGCCACAGAACTCGCGCATCTCCGCCGACCTGCAAGTCCTGTGGCGGCAGATGACGCCGCAAGAAAAGCAACTAGCCACCACCAGCGGCGGCCAGTAAGCGACTTTTCTCCTCTCCCGGTCACCCTTGCCGCGGTACCTCTGTGCTGTTATCGTCCGTGGCGCGGGGAGTTGCAGACAATCCATCCTGTGTTCCAGATTCGTACTCCCAACTGAGAGGCGTTTGTCCACGGCCGCGCCCAACCCGAATTTGAATGACGGGGCCCTGATTCTGGCGATTCGCTCCGGCAATCAGGACGCCATGGCGGAACTGTACGACCGCTATTCGTCCGTCGTGTACGCGGTCGCGATGCGTGTGCTCGGTGATACGGGAGCAGCGGAAGATGTGTTGCAGGAAGTATTTATGCAGCTCTGGCGCAATCCGAGAGCGTTCGACGCCGGCCGCGGAAGCTTGGCGCCGTGGCTTGCCGTGATCACTCGGAACCGCGCGGTGGACGTGCTGCGCAAGCGGCGTCCGCAAACGGAAATCAATGACACCTTGATCTCCATTGAGCCGGATCTGGCGGCAGACGCGGATCGAGGAAAGGCGGTGGACAAAGTCCGCGGCGTTCTCAAAGACATGCCAGCGGCGCAACGAAACGCGATCGAGATGGCGTATTTTGAGGGCTACAGTCACACCGAGATTTCCGAAAAAACCGGCGAGCCATTGGGAACGATCAAGACTCGCATCCGCAGCGGGCTTATGCTGCTGCGTAAGGCGGTAGAACCGAAGCCGTAGCGTACGAAGTTAGACGACGAAGTTTCGACAAAGTAACGATGAGCGTGCACGAACAATTCGCGGAAGACCTGGCGCTTTACGCGCTGGGCTGCCTGGAAGGCGACGAAAAGCTGTCGCTGGAAAAGCATCTACAGGAGTGCGCATCCTGCCGCCGTGAACTCGAAGAATTGCGCGGATCGGCGGCGCTGCTGGCGCTTACGGCTTCCGGGCCTCGTCCGCCTGCGCGCTCGCGGACACGATTGGTGGATGCGATTGCCAAAGAGCCGGCTACGATGCCCTCGCGCGTGCGTACGCCGTGGTGGGGAGTTCTCGGCTGGGTGACGGCCGCGGCTTTAGTGATTGCCGTTACGCTGGTATGGACTCAGAACACGCGGCTCAAATCTAATGCCCAGCAGTTGGCATTGCTCTCGAACCAGCAACAATCGGAACTCGAGAGCGCGCGCCGTGTTGTGGACACGCTTACCGCTCAGGACGCGATGCGCGTAAGCGTTTTGCCGGTCGACATGAAAATTCCGCCGCCCGAAGGCAAAGCCATCTACTCGCGCGAGCGCAACGGCTTGATCTTCATGGCGAGTCATCTTCAGCCTCTGCCTGCACAGAAAGCCTACGAGCTCTGGCTGATTCCAGTGCAGGGCGCTCCAATTCCCGCCGGCGTATTCAAGCCAGACGCTCACGGCAGCGCAACCGTCGTCAATCCGCCACTGCCGCCAGGTGTTGAAGCCAAGGCGTTCGCAATTACGATTGAGCCTGAGCAAGGATCCAAGACACCCACAATGCCAATTGTGATGGTGGGCGCGGGCGGATAACATTCGAAGCCGATGAGTTATTTTGCAAGATTCTGCGGAGTCGCATGCTTGGCGATTCTCTGCCTCAGTTCATCATCTCAATCCCAAACTTCTCCGACGGCTGCCGAACATTCCGCAGGCAAAGTGATCGTGGTAGAAGGCGTAGGAAACTTCGGCGAAGTCACTCCCCACCTTTACCGCGGCGCGCAACCTAACCGCGTCGGGCTCGAACAACTGTCCAGGATGGGTATCGACATTGTGGTGGATCTTCGGCTGACCAAAAAAGATGACGAAAGCCGGCAAGCGCGCAAACTGGGGATGAAGTTCGTGTCGATCCCCTGGCACTGCTATCTCCCCGAAGACAAAGTTTTCGCGCGTTTCCTCAGGCTGGTACAAGACAATCCCGACAAAAAGATCTTCGTTCACTGCCGCTACGGCGACGACCGCACTGGAATGATGATCGCCGCCTACCGCATGGCGTTCGAAGGCTGGACCGCGAAAGAAGCCCGCAAAGAAATGGAACAGTTCGGATTTCACCACTTGGTTTGCCCGTCACTGGGGCCGTACGAGAAAGACTTCCCCGAGCACCTGGCAAAACATGCGGCGTTTCGAAATCTGAGGCCAGCAGCGAATCCCTGATGCCGCTGGGCCGTTCGGACCGCCGCCACTCGAATTCAAATGGGCCAAGCTGATACCCTAATCAATAAGTTCGCGAAACACCCAGCAACCGTTCCATGTCCGCTTCTTACAAAACCGCAGTCGAACGCATCTACGCTCTCGGGCACGAGCTCGCTCAGATGCCGGCGCATAAGTTCGATCTGGCGCACATGCGCGTGCTCTTGACGGCGCTGGAAAACCCGCAGCGGCGGTTCCCCAGCGTCCTAATTGCGGGAACCAACGGTAAAGGATCGACGGCGGCAACGCTGGCATCGATTCTTCGCGCGTCGGGCTTGCGGGCCGGACTTTACACATCGCCGCATCTGGTGAGGATCAACGAGCGCATTCAGCTTGATGGCCTCCCAATCGCGGACGAAAAGTTTGCGCTGTTGCATGACATGATCGAGCGCACCGCCGAGCGACTGGTCGAGGATGGCGAACTGCCCTGGCATCCCAGTTTTTTCGAGATGCTGACCGCAATGGCGTTCGAGCACTTTGCAACCAGCAAGGTTGATATCGCTGTGCTGGAAGTAGGGATGGGTGGCCGGCTCGATGCAACCAATGCGGTTGATCCGCGGCTGAGCGTGATTACGGACATCTCGCTCGACCATCAGAAGTATCTCGGAAATACCGTCGCCGAAATCGCGCGCGAGAAGGCGGGAATTATCCGGCCGGGCGGCGTGGTGGTTACGCTGCCGCAAAGCCCTGAGGCCAATGATGCCATTGGCAACGCGATTTTAGAGCTGGGAGCACGGGCCATCAGCGCTGTGCCTTTTGTGCCGCCGGTCTCACCTGGGGCTGACGAACAAAAGCTTTTGACGGCTGTGGGCGCGGAAAATTATTCCGAGGCCGCGAAGAAACGCGAGATCGTTTCTCGATATGCATTGCAGGTGTTGGATAAGGAAATTACCGTCGAAACCCGGCTGTTGGGGCGGCATCAGCTGCGCAACATCGCGCTCGCTGTGGCTTCTGCCGAAGAGCTTGCGCGCCAGGGATTTCCGCTTTCGGCTGAATCGATTGAACGCGGAATTCGCGAAACCCGCTGGCCGGGAAGATTTCAGGTCATTCCTGCCACCGCCAGTCAGCCGGAGATCGTTCTCGACGTCGCCCACAATCCGGCGGGGGCATGGGCTCTGCGGTCGGCGCTTTCTTCTTTCTATGAAGATCGCCGGCTCATCTTCGTTTTCGGGGCCATGCGCGACAAGGCCATCAACGAGATTGCCGAAATTCTCTTTCCCCTGGGCGAACGCGTCATCGCCACCGTGGCCGACAATCCGCGATCGGCGTCGCCCGATGAAATTCGCGAGGCCGCCGCGCGCGCCAACACCGAAATCGAACCTGCTGCGAATGTTGCGGCGGCGCTGCAACGGGCGAAAATGTTGGCCGCGTCGGACGGAATCGTTGTGGTCACCGGCTCCATCTACCTAGTCGGAGAAGCCATGTCTGCCCTGGGAGTCGCAGCTGATGCAAGATAGTACGGTGACCGAGGCGCGTCCCGAAGAAAAGTCAGCCACAGCGCAGAAAAAATACGGCGTGTTGAGCCGGCTGCGCTCCTACTTCATTTTCGATCCTCTAATCTGGATGTACACGGTGGTGCTCGGCATTATCTCCATCCCATTCGGTTTTCTCGACAAAGATGGCAGCATTCTGCACGGCTTTGCCAGTTTCTGGTCGAAGCTGATCATGAAAACGATTCTTTCTCCGGTCCAGGTGATTGGCCTTGAGAAAATCGACCCTTCCCGGACCCACGTCTATGCCGTGAATCACGCATCGGCGCTGGATATACCAGTGCTGTATGCGTATCTGCCGTTTCAGTTTCGCATTGTTCACAAAAAAGAGTTGCTGGCATATCCGATAGTGGGCTGGCATTTGAAGCGCTCGGGCCAGGTTTGCGTTGACCAGCAAAATCCATCTCGCTCAGTTGGACATATCAAGTCCGCCGTGCGCACTCTGCAGCGCGGCATGCCGCTGGTGATCTTCCCCGAAGGTGGACGTTGCGCCGACGGCCGCATACAGCCATTCCTTCCCGGCGCATTCTTCATGGCCATTAAAGCCCAGGTCGACGTTGTCCCCGTCGCGCTGGTGGGAACCTACGAACTGCTGCCCATGGACACCTACCACATCAAGCCGAGACCGTTACAGATGATCGTGGGCCAGCCGATCCCAACCGCCGGGCTGACGCTGCGCGACATGGAAACCTTGTCGGCGCGGGTTCAGGACAAAATGGAAGAAATATATTACGAACTCGCTGAGATCAGAAAACAGTAGCAAACCTCCTGGCTTGCAGAGCGTCCTATAGCTTGTACATAATCGTTCCGGAGCCGATATGAAGATGATCCTGCTCGCGTTTTTCACTTTCGCTTTTGCCGCCGTTCTCGAAGCTCAAGCCGCCTCAAAACGCCCGACGGTGACGGAAGCTGAAGCCTTTATGAAGAAAGCCGAGGCCCGCCTGGCTGAGGTGGGGACTAAAGTCCAGCAGGCGAACTGGGTACACGAAAACTTCATCACCAATGACACCGAAGCGCTGGCTGCCGCCGTGAACGACGAGAACACTGCAGTCACGGCGGAACTGGTGGAAGAGGCGAAGCGGTTCGAAGGGCTGAAAATGCCCGACGACCTGGCGCGTAAATTCCTTCTGCTGAAGCTTTCGCTGGTGGCGCCGGGACCGAAGGATCCTGCGCTGCGCAAAGAGATGACTGAAATCGCGGTATCGCTCGAATCCGAGTACGGCCGCGGCAAGTATTGCGACGCCTCTGGCACATGCCGCGACATCACCGCCATTGAAAAGGTGATGGGCGAGAGCCGCGATCCCAATCAGCTGAAGGATCTATGGGTGGGATGGCATGCCGTCGGAGCGCCCATGCGCAAGCGCTACTCGCGGTTCGTCGAGCTCTCCAATCAAGGCTCGCGTGACTTGGGATTTAAAGACACCGGGGCATTGTGGCGGGCCGGTTACGACATGCCGCCGGACCAGTTCAGCGCCGACCTTGACCGCATGTGGGACCAGGTGCGCCCGCTCTATTTGTCGCTGTACACGTTTGTGCGGGCACGACTGTCGCAGAAATATGGGCCGCAAGTGGTTCCGCTCGATGGCCCGATTCCCGCGCACTTGCTGGGAAATCCGTGGGCGCAGGCCTGGGGAAATGTTTACCCGCTGCTCGGCATTCCGGAATCCAGCAATGGCTACGATCTCACGCAGTTACTGCGCGCAAAACAGCTCGATGCCAAAGGAATGGTGAAGTACGGGGAAAACTTTTATAAGTCGCTCGGCTTCGAGCCATTGCCACAGACCTTCTGGGAGCGGTCGCTGTTCGTGAAGCCGGCTGACCGGGATGTGGTTTGTCACGCCAGCGCCTGGGACGTCGACAACAAAGACGATCTGCGCATCAAAATGTGCATTCAGGTCCGCGATGTGGATTTTGTGACCATTCATCACGAACTTGGACACAACTATTACCAGCGGGCATACAAGCATCAACCATATTTATTTTTAAATGGCGCCAACGATGGATTTCATGAGGCTATCGGGGACACCATTGCCCTGGCCGCCACGCCTGAGTATCTGAAGAGAGTCGGGCTTCTCGAAAACATTCCGCCCGCTGAAGCCGACATTCCGCTTCTGCTGAAGCAGGCACTGGAGAAAGTCGCATTCCTGCCGTTCGGGTTGATGATCGACCAGTGGCGCTGGAAAGTTTTTTCCGGCGAGATTACCCCTGAGAACTACAACCGGGCGTGGTGGGAGCTGCGGCTGAAATATCAGGGAGTGGTGCCGCCGATTCCGCGCACTGAGGCCGATTTCGATCCCGGCGCAAAGTTTCATGTCGCCGGCAATGTCCCCTACATGCGCTACTACCTGGCGCACATTTACGAGTTCCAGTTCTATCGCGCCATGTGCCGCGCGTCAGGATACAGCGGTCCGCTGAACCGCTGCACATTCTTCGGATCGAAGGAAGCCGGCGCGAAGTTGAACCAGATGCTGGCAATGGGCCAGAGTAAGCCGTGGCCCGACGCGATGGAAGCCTTGACCGGTGAGCGCAAGGGCGACGCAAGCGCGCTGCTGGAATATTTTGCTCCGCTCAAGAAGTGGCTCGATGAGCAGAATCAGGGGATGATGGTGGGTTGGTAGAAAAAGGGCCATCATTCTTTTCCCGGATTTTTTTGAGGCTCGGCGGCGGAATATTTGCGCATGTTTCCGCAAACTTTCTGCCTAGGTGAACACAGTTAGTAAACATCAGGCTGCGTCGCAATCGATCATCGCGTTATCCCATTTTGTGTGGCTTTGCGTGCGTCAATCGTGGCGCAAATGAGTTGAAGGAAACCCTGCATACAGAATTCTCTTGACTTCCACAGGCGTGGTACCTCAGATTACCCAAGAGATTAGGAACCTGCGTTGGGTTCCTGGGATGCCCGCTCTGGCACCTCCCACCTTTGAATGGCCACTACTCTTGCCCCGGTAGATTCCCGGGAGGTCGTACGGTGCGACCGTTGCCTTCTGGTTCAGTTCCGCACATCTAACAGCCTTTGCCGCCGCTGCCACTTGTCATTAGACGAGGAGGAGCCGGAGATCGTGCAGGTGCCGGCGCCGCAGGTGATGCCGGTGGGCAGTCGAGGCCACCTCAACCTGGCGGCCTCGATTCGCGCCATGCGGCTGCGCAATGGCCTCAGCCAGCGCCAGCTCGCGGGCAGAATGTCCGTTCCGCGGACGTATGTGTCGAAAATCGAGAACGAGAAAGCCACGCCGACGCTTTCATCATTGGAGCGTCTGGCGAGGGCCCTGGAGGTGTCCGTGCCCGACTTGCTAAGTGGTGGCGAACGCAATCGTCAGGAAGAGATCAGCGAATTGATGAAAGATCCCTTCATTGCCGAGATGCTGCCCTTTGTTTCTCAATTGAATGGCATGCAGATGTCGAGCATTCTGACCCAGGTCAGAGACTTGACCATGCGGCCAAGACGCAGCGCGTAGAGATTTTGTGTGTGGGGCGGACACTCTTGTCCGACGCTTTTGATCTTGGGTTTGGTTTAAGACCAAAT
>Ga0136846_1235470_pt1 | contig 14220 bp, 14 predicted proteins | sample HopSoiMetagenom2_FD_96841 | JGI IMG/M metagenome (GOLD analysis project Ga0136846, IMG submission 96841) | Grasslands soil microbial communities from Hopland, California, USA - 2 Assembly 2016 (version 4) | ecosystem: Environmental > Terrestrial > Soil > Grasslands | place: USA: Hopland...
GAGGGGTCCAGCGGGACCGTCTGCAGGCGGTAGCGGAACCCGAGCTTCTTTCGGGCGAGTTGACCGGCCGCGCGCAGTTTCACCATCGAGTCGGTGTCGTCCCACAGGAGTTCGGCGGGGTCGTAGCCGGGCTTGCGGTGGATCTCGACCTGGCGGGCGAAGTCGGGGGCACGGTCGTCGTCGAGCCAGTAGTAGTACGTGAACCAGGCGTCGGCGTCCGCCACCGCGACCAGCTCTCCCGAGCGCTCGTGGTCCAGCCCCTGTTCCGCCTTGCCGACCGGCCCCAACACCTGGTCCACACCGTCGAGTTCACCGAGGATCTTGGCGACTTCGCGTACGTCGTCCGGGTCCCGTACGTAGACGTGCGCCACCTGGTGGTCGGCGACGGCGAAGGCGCGGGACGTCCAGGGGTCAAGGTACTCCATGCCGTCCTGGGTGTACACCTCCAGCAACCCGGCCTGGCGCAGGGTCCGGTTGATGTCCACGGGGCGGGAGACCGGGGTGATGCCGTATTCGCTCAGTGCCACCACCGTGGCGCCGGCGTCGAGGAAGTGGTCGATCAACGGGCGCAGGGTGTCGTCGAGTTCGCGGGCCGCGCGGATGGACGCCTCGGACTCCGGGCCGGAGCGCTGGGGTTCGTAGTCCATCTGCGGGATGTAGACCAAGGTCAGATCGGGGTTGTGTTCGTCGAAGATCTGGCGGGCGGCGCCCAGGATCCACTGAGTGGAGGGCATGCCGGCGTTGGGGCCCCAGTACGTGAACAGGGGGAAAGGGCCCAGTCGTTCGGTGAGTTCGTCGTGCAGGGAGGGCGGCCAGGAGTAGAAGTCGGGTTCCTTGCGGCCGTCGGAGTAGTAGATCGGGCGCGGGGTCACCGTCCAGTCGACGTCTGCTCCCATGGCGTACCACCAGCAGATGTTGGCGACGGTGTAGCCGGGCGCGTGCTTTCGGGCCGTGTCCCAGATCTTCTCGCCACCGACGAGGGCGTTGTGCTGCCGCCAGAGGAATACCTCACCGAGGTCGCGGAAGTACCAGCCGTTGGCCACCGCGCCGTGCGTGGAGGGGGGTTCGCCGGTGAGGAAGGTGGACTGGGCGGTGCAGGTGACGGCGGGGAGTGTGGTGCCCAGGCGGGCTTTGAAGCCTCGGTCGCCGAGGGCGGCCACGGCGGGCATGTGGCGCAGGAGGGTGGGGGTGAGGCCGACGATGTCCAGGACGACGAGTCGGTTGGTGTTCGGTGTTTCGGTCATGAGTGGTTCCTCGATGCCGGTCATGAGTGGTCCTCTTTGAGGCCGAGGCCGGTCAACCGGTCGCGGGCCCAGGCGAGTTCGGCGGCGATACCGTCGGCGAGGTCGGCGGGTGGGCGTGGCAGGACGGACCAGGTGTAGGTCTCGACCTCGATGTGGTCACAGACGGCGCTCGGGCCGCCGAGAAGTCCGGCGAGGACGCTGGTGAGCTGGTCGGCGGTGGTCCGCAGGGGCGGTTCGGGCTGGGCGTGCAGCGGGGCGTGGAAGTGCGTGCGCCAGGGGCTTCCGGTGGCCGCCGGAAGCGCGTCGCCGTCCAGGGCGTCCGGCAGGTCGTCGACGCCGACCACCGTGCCCTCGTCGACCGTTCGGGTCTGGTGCAGGAACCGGCGTTCGGCCAGTTCACGCAGGGCGGCGCGGGCTCGCGGGTCGGTCGGGTCGGGGGCCTCGACCGCGCAGGACGCCTGCAGCTTGACGATGGGCAGCCCGGCGTCGGCGAGCCGCCCGAGGGCCTCTCCGGGTTCCTCGAACTGGACGGCGAGATGGCAGGCGTCCAGACAGACGCCGAGACGGTCGCGGTCCACGTCGGCGAACTCCCGTACCGCCTGAGTGGTGGTCTCCACGACGCACCCCGGTTCCGGCTCGAAGCCGACCCGGATGCGCCGACCGGTGTCCGACTCCAACTCGCCGAGTCCCAGAGCCAGTTGATCGAGTGCTCGGCGGGCCGTGTCCGCGCGGTCGGTCGGCCATGGGGTGCGCCAGCCGAGCGGGAGGGTGGAGACGCTGCCGCGTCGGGCGTCGTCGGGGAGGAGGGCGGCGAGGACGCGGGCGCAGTCGAGGGTGTAGGCGAGGCGGGCCGGGTCGGCCCAGTCGGGAAGGTAGACGTCCTTCTTGACGACCTCGCGGTGGAAGCCCTCGTACGGGAAGGCGTTGAGGGTGACGGTCTCCAGGCCGCGCGCCGCGAGTTCGGTCTTGAGGGCCGTCAACGCCCGCTTGTCGGCAGCGAGTTCGGTGACGGCGGTGCGGGCCAGCCAGAGGCCGATGCCGAGCTGGCCGACGCCGAGCCGGTTGCGTACGGGCTCGGCGTGGGCGGCGAGCTGGGCGATGACCCCCGCGAGGTCCTCGGCCTGGTGGACGTTGCTGCAGTACGCGAGGTGGACGGGGGTGCCGTCGGGGTGGCGGAAGCGCACAGGCGGGTCACTCTCCCCCGCGCCGGATGGAGTTGCCCTCGAACGACGAGGTCTCGTCGGGCTTCGGCTCATCCAGGTCGAGGCGTCCGCTCTGGCCGTAGAAGGTGACCGGGTTGCGCCACAGGACACGGTCGACGTCGTCGTCCGTGAAGCCGTCGGCGAGCATCGCGTCACCGGTCTTGCGGGTCTTCAGGGGGTCCGAACTGCCCCAGTCCGCCGCCGAGTTGACGAGGACGCGGTCAAGGCCGTGCTCCCGGAGGATGCGGACCATGCGGTCCTCGCTCATCTTCGTCTTCGGGTAGACGGAGAAGCCGGCCCAGCAGCCGCTGTCGAGGACCATGCCGACCGTCAGCTCGTTCAGGTGGTCCAGGACGACGAGTTCGGGGGCGATGCCCGACTCCCGTACGACGTCCAGGGTCCGCCTGGTCCCGGCGGCCTTGTCGCGGTGCGGGGTGTGGACGAGGGCGGGCAGGCCGTGTTCCACGGCGAGTTGGAGCTGCCGGGCGAGAACCTCGTCCTCCTCCTTGGTCATCGAGTCGTAGCCGATCTCACCGACGGCGACGACCCGGTCCTTGGCGAGATAGCGGGACAGCTCGTCGAGGACGGGGAGGCAGCGTGGGTCGTTCGCCTCCTTCGGGTTGAGGGCGATCGTGCAGAAGTGCTGGATGCCGAACTGGGCTGCCCGGTAAGGCTCCCAGCCGAGCAGCGAGTCGAAGTAGTCGTAGAAGGTTTCGGGCGAGGTGCGCGGCTGCCCGAGCCAGAAGGCGGGCTCGACGACGGCCCGTACGCCGGCCGCGTACATCGCCTCGTAGTCGTCGGTGGTGCGGGAGGTCATGTGGATGTGGGGGTCGAAGATGCGCATGTCACTCGGCTCCGGGGGTGGTGGTGAAGGGGCGCACACGGTTCACGAGAGGGGCGATGTCCTCGGGGACGGGGCGTCCGGCGGCCGTCCGCTCGCGGGCGAAGTCGCTGAGCATGCGGACGAGTTCGGCGTCCGCCCGGTCGTCGAGTCCGGCGACGTGGGCGAGCGGGATCTCGCAGAAGACGCATTTCAGAACGGCCTGGCGGTATTCGTCCGCCGGGAGATGGGCCGCCGCGTAGGGGCCGAGGGCGGCCTCGATCAGTGTGATGTCGTTGCCGCGCAGGGTCTGCCGTACGAGGTCCAGGAACCGGCCGGTCCCGCCCCCGTCGATCTGGGGCAACGCCCGCAACACGGCCCGCTGTTCGGCGGGGTCGCCGTAGCGGTGCAGCGCTGACACCTCGTCGACGAGGGGCTGGTCGCGCAGGGGCAGCGCGGCCAGGAGCAGGGCGCGGGCGGCCTCGTCGACGGTCCGGCCGTCGGGCAGCGGGGCGCGACCGCAGTGGCGGCGCACGGCGGGGAAGAGGGTGCGGATGGCGGCGGGGTCAGCGGCGATCTTTGCCAGCGCGGTGTCGAGCCAGGCGCTGGCTTCGGGGGTGAGGGGAAGGGGAGTGGGAAGGGTGGCACGACCGGAAGGCGGCATGGGGGTTCCCTGAGGGGAGTGGGAGAGGTAAAGGGAGCCGGGGGAAGCGGGAATTGCCGGAAAAATGGGTCGCCAAATACTCGCGAGCACATGACGGGATGTGGGGGGAAATTACGGGTCAGGAGGAGAGGGTCAGGAGGAAAGGGTCAGGAGTTGAGCAGGCTCCGCGCCTCGGCTCTGCGCAGGAATTCCAGGGAGCTGCGGGCGATGTCGGGGGCGTCCAGGGCGCCGCCCTGGATCTCGACGGACACCAGGCCTCGGTGTCCTAGGTCGGTCAGTGCCGCGAGTACCGGCGGGAAGTCGATCTCGCCCGCGCCGAACTCCAGATGGCGGTGGACACCGCGGACCATGTCCTCGATCTGGACGTTCAGGAGGTGCGGCGCGGCCAGGGCGACGCAGTCGAGCAGTGACGGCGCCTCCACGCAGTGGGCGTGTCCGATGTCCAGGGTGACGCCCAACAGCTCGTGTCCGCCGAGGAGTTCGCGCAGTCTCAGACACTTCGCGACGGTGTCGACGAACATGTGCGGCTCGGGTTCGAAGGCGAGCGCGACCCCGTACGCCTCCGCTGTCTCCAGGGCCGCCCCGACGCCCGCGGCCAGCCGCCGCCAGGCCTCCGCCCCCGGCACGTCGTCCGGAGCCGGTCCGCTGCACCACTGGACGGTGGGAGAACCGAGTTCGGCGGCGACGCGTACGGCGCGCCGCAGCAGGTCGACTCGGCGTTCCGGTTCGCCGCTCATCAGCGTCGGCTGGTGCTTGCGCCAGGGGTCGAGGAAGTAGGGCGCCCCGGTCTCGACCGTGACGGTCAGCCCCAGTCGCTCCAACTGCTCGCTCACGCGGGCGACTTGGCGGGCCAGGTCGTCGGCGTAGGGGTCGAGGTGGTTGTGGTCGAGGGTGAGGGCGACGCCGTCGTAGCCCAGGTCGGCGAGGATGTTGAGGACATCGGAGAGGCGGTGGTGGGAGAACCCGTTGGTGCCGTAGCCGAATCTCAGGCCCATGGCCCGCCACCCTTCGTCACACAGCTCATGACATGACGCGCGGTATGTGTCATGTCGGGGACACCCGCCTCGCGAGGCGCTGGGCCACCGGGTGCAGGGCACCCAGAAGCGCGGCGGCACCGGGCGCTCCCGCACGCGCCGTGAGCGCCGCCTGCAGGGGGACCATGGCGAGGATGCCCGCCCCCACCGCACGCCGTACGGAACTCGCGCGTGGATCGCGTACGGCACGCATCTGGGCCCGGCCGTACGTCCCCAGGTAGGCGAGAACTCCGGCGGAGGCGACGGCAGTTCGGGCGACGGCGTCGCGGGGCAGGGGACGTCTGGACGACAGCACGGCGGGGAGCAGGGCGGGCAGCACCGTCGACAGCGCCGTGGCCGACGACACGGCCAGCGTCGTGGCGGGCAGCCGCGCCGGCGCGCCGGAGATCTCGTGGCGACTGAGGGCGGTGAGCGTATAGGTGTGCACCCCGGTGAGAAGGGCGGGCGCCGCACCGCGAGCGAGCGCGCTGGCCGCGCCGCCCCCTCCGGGCCCGTGCCACGGGGGGTTGCCGCCGCCCGCGACCGCACCCGCCAGCACGTCGAGCGCACGCGCGCCCGCCATCGCCGCCGGACCGGCCGGAGTCGACTTCAGCTTCAGGTCGTACGCCCATATCAGCGCCGTCAGCGGCAGGGCGACGCCGAGTCCGCGCCGGCCGCCCGACAGCGCGGCGAGGCCCAGGCCGGCGCCGGTCAGACCGGTGGCGACGGCCAGCGCGGTCCGGCGCGGTATCCGGCCGGAGGGCACCGGACGGGCGGGTCTCTCGACCGAGTCGATGGCGGCGTCGGCGTAGTCATTGAGGGCCATGCCGGCCCAGTAGAGACAGACGGAGGAGGCCATCGCACCGACGGTCCGGGGGCCGAGGGGTCGGCCGGCAGCCGTCGCGCCCGCCAGGATGTCACCGGGGACACTGAGCGCGGCGGGGGCTCGGACAAGGCTCACCAGGTCGGAAAACGGGGGAAATTGAACCCTGGTGCCAGGTAAGGATCGTCGGGAACCGGCGGGGGGAGCTGCTTTCCGGTCACTCATGGCCCAATCATCACCAGATTCATTTGAAAGCTAACGCTTTAAAGGATGTTGCCCCTGTGAGGAACATGACAACGTCATTGTGTTGACACCGCACGGGAAAGTCACAGGAGATCCACACCGGCAGTCAGCGTCGCGCGCGCCAGTCCCCGCCCTCGATGAGCCCGCCGTGCGCCCGCAGCACGGCTCCACGGTCGCCGGCATCGGCCGGGCCAAGCTCGGCGCGATCTGGTACAAGGCGCTGACCACGTACATGACGTCGTCGACGAACTACGCGGGCGCGCGCACGGCCACCCTGAACGCGGCGCGTGACCTGTACGGGGCGGGCAGCACGGAGTACGCGGCTGTGGCGGCCTCGTGGAGTGCGGTGTCGGTGGGCTGAGCGAGGGGGGTCAGCGGAGGGCCGAGAGAGCTGAGCCGGAGGGCCGAGCCGGAGAGCTGAGCCGGGAAGTTGATCAGAAGGTGTGCGGTTGGTGGCCATCCGGGAAGTTCGCGGGGTGGCCACCGGTTTGTCCGCTGACCGCGCGTAGGGGGACACGTATCGTTGGCCTTGGGCGTTAAGTTGAACCTTGCACAAACGCGTCCGCTGCGACCGAGGAGACGATGCCAGCATGTCCGAGCCCGAACAGAGAATCGATACCTCGGTACCGCACTCCGCCCGCATCTGGAACTACTGGCTGGGCGGCAAGGACAACTACCCCGTGGACGAGGCGGCCGGCGACGCCTACACGGCCGTCTTCCCCGGCATCGTCACGATCGCTCGCAGCAGCCGCGCGTTCCTGGGCCGTACGATCCGCCACCTGGCCGGGGAGGCGGGCATCCGCCAGTTCCTGGACGTCGGCACGGGCCTGCCGACGGTGGACAACACCCACGAGGTGGCCCAGTCGGTCGCCCCCGACGCACGCATCGTGTACGTGGACCACGACCCGCTGGTCCTGACCCACGCCCGAGCGCTCCTGACGTCGACCCCCGAGGGCGCGACGGACTACGTCGACGCCGAGCTGTACGACACGGACCGCATCCTGGCGGCGGCGGCGAAGACGCTGGACCTCACCCGTCCGACGGCCCTGATCCTGAGCGGCATCCTGGGCCACGTGGCGGACCACGACACGGCGCGCGGCATCGTCCGCGACCTGATGGCGGGCCTCCCGCCGGGCAGCTACCTCTCCCTGAACGAGGGCTCCCGGGGCACGGACCCCGCCTACGAGCAGGCGCAGGACGCCTACAACGAGACGGGCGCGGTGCCGTATTTCCTGCGGCCGGTGGACCAGATCGAGGCGTACTTCGAGGGGCTCGAGCTGGTGACGCCGGGGGTGGTCTCGGTGCCGCTGTGGAGGCCGGAGCCGAGCGCGTCCGGGGTGGCGGCGCCGGCCATCGGTCAGCACGGGGGGCTGGGGCAAAAGCCCTGACCCGACCGTCCGTCACGGCGCGCCGAATACCGCAACCGCGGCTCGGCGCGCCGGAGTATCGGAGGTCGCGGGCTCAGTCCTGCTTCGGGGCGGTCTGCTGGACCACTTCGAAGGACCAGAGCGTCGACGCGGAGGCAGCGGGCTTGGGCCGCTCCCCGCCGGGGGACGCGGGACGGTGCGCGGACTGCATCGGGCCCGCCATCCAGGCCTGGAAGTCCTCCTCACTGCGCCAGCGCGTGTACACCAGGTAGGTGTCGGTGCCCTCTACAGGCCGAAGCAGCTCGAACCACTCGAACCCGTCCGACCCCTCAACAGCACCGGCCCGCGCCGCGAACCGCTTCTCCAACGTCTCGCGCTGCTCTTCGGGAACCGTGAGGACGTTGATCTTTACGATGCTCATGAGGGCCATCTTGCCGCAGGGCACTGTCCCGTTCGCGTGAAGGAGGGGGCGCGTTCGGTAAGGGCGCGTTCGACTCGGAAGGGACGGTCGCGCGAAGACAGAACCGGCGTCATCGGCGACCGCCCGCGTCAGTCGTCCCCGCAGGCCCTCGCCCTGAACTCCGCCACCGGAACGGTCTCTGCGGATTTGTAGCCCTGATAGCGGACCATTCCCGGTGCCAGCCGGTCCCGGTCCGTCAGGGTGAAGGAGACGTTGCCCGACGACCAGGAGTTGTCCTTCGTCCAGCCGTACAGGTCGTAACTGGTCTTGACTGTAAGCGGTTTGAGAGGTTTCGTCGCCGTCCAGCCAGCGGCAGGGGCGTCCAGGGTCCAGGTGGTGAGGCCGGCCTTCAGGGGGCGGGCCGCCGTCCAGGAACCGACCGTCACCTCCTTGTCGATGTCATCGCTGTCCACGTAGAGAGTCGCGCCGTCGATGTGATGTCCGCAGACCATCATGACGCCGACCAGATGACCGTCGTTGGTCACCGAGATGCCCGCGACGGCGTCAATGGGAACCGTGCACCCGGAGGTTGCGGCCAGAGCCGCGCAGACAGCGAAGGCCGCAGCGGCTCGTCTGAGCTTGGGCGACGAAACGGTTGACGGCACGGTGTCCCCCTGATGTACCCCTGACCTGGGGGCACGCAGCCGTACCCCCTCCACAACGGATGGTAGGGACGATCCGCGTCGAGTCGCGGTGCCGCCGCCCACTCGTTGCGTGCTCGTTGTGGCCCTGTGGCCGGAGTTGACGCCGGACGGGGGCAGGGGCCGTCCGGTGCCGTTCGTAGCCTCGGTGGTGGTGGACAACTCGGGGCGGGCCCCGGAATCCCGGGACCCGCCCCGAGCGTGCGCTTCGCATGGCGAACGGCCACTACCCCCCGTACGCCCGCGCCACCCGCCCCTCCCTCAACGTCCGGCCCCACCACACCACTTGGTCCAGCATCGTCTTCGCCGCCGCGTCCGGTCCCGACGGGTCCCTCAGCTGTCCCTCGTCGTCGAAGGACGCGCCCGCGTTGTGGAAGGACACCGTGTCCCGGACCGTCGTCGCGTGGAGTTCCGCGAAGACCTGGCGGAGGTGTTCGACCGCGCGGAGACCTCCGGAGAGGCCGCCGTACGAGACGAAGGCGACCGGTTTGGCCTGCCACTCCGTGTAGTGCCAGTCGATGAGGTTCTTGAGGGCGGCCGGGTAGGAGTGGTTGTACTCGGGGGTCAGGACGATGAACGCGTCGGCGCCCGACAGTTTCGGGGTGATCGCCGACAGTTCGGCCCTCGTGGCCGCGTCGGCCGCGAACGTCGTCGGGAGCGCTGTTTCCGCGACGTCCACGACCTCCGCCACGAGGTCGTCGCGGGCCCCCAGCCGGTTCAGGATCCAGGCGGCCACGACCGGGCCGAAGCGACCTTCCCGGTTGCTGCCGACGACGACAGTGACACGTACGGGTTCGACAGGTTCGAGCGGTTCGAGCGGTTCGAGCGATTCGAGCGGTTCAGTCAGTGTCTGCATGCGCGCCAGTCTAGTACCTCAAGCTTTCTTGAGGTCAAGCCGTCTGTCCGCACCCTCTCCGGGTCACCCGTTCACACCCCCCGCCCGCGCCCATCCGGTTCTCTTTCACAACACTCCGCCCGTACGGCGATGACCTGCCGAAACGCCGACGCGCGCACCGGTTCCGGCCGTCCCGGGCCACCCGTTCACCCTATTTCTGACGGCCCTTCAGGAAGCGCGTCCGCGCCCCTGCCACTTACCTCGGAAGCAGACCACCCCGTTCGCGAGCTCTCGGAGGAGCCAGGCCGATGCGACGCACCGCCGCCCGTCTGCTGACCGGTACAGCGCTCGCCGTCGCCCTCGTGGGACCGGCAGCGCTCGTCGCCGCGCCCGCCTACGGCGCTACCGGCGGCATCGGCGGCGGCGCTCTGGAGGTGTACCCGAAGACCGTCACCCCCGGTACTCAGGTCACCGTCAACACGACGGCCTGCGGAGCGGGCGGTACCGCCGCCGGTGATGCCAGCGCGGTGGGCGCCGGGGCCTTCGTTCTCGCGCCCGGTACGCACAAGGAGGTCGCCGTCGGGCGGTTCCGGGTGCCGCCGGGCGCGCAGCCCGGGACGTACGAGATCGTCGCCCGGTGTGACCGGCAGGGGGGCGGACGGGAGGTCAGCGGGGATCTTGTCGTCACGCTCACCTCGACCCGTATGCCCATGGCCGTACCCGTACAGCCCAAGGGGAGTGTGAAGACGGGGGTCGGTGGCGCGCTCGGTCCCGATCCCGTGCAGACCGCGGCCGGCGTGGCGGCTCTCGCCGTCGCCGCCGCGGGCGGTACCTGGCTCCTGCATCGCCGGGCGAGAGGCGACAGGATCTGACGGACACCCTCCGCCGTCCGTCCGCGGTACCGCGTGTCCCCCTCCCTCCGGGCCCGACGCCCCTCGCGGCCCGGAGGGGGCCAGGGCAGCAAAAGATCAGGGCGAAACAGGGGGCCAGGGCACAGGCCGGGCCTGGACCCGGGCACAGGCATGTGCACAGACATGTGCACAGGTACGGGTACGGGCATCCGGGAGGGTCACAGTGCGCCGATTCACCAACCTCGTCATAGCCGTCGTCACCGTCGTCGCCCTCTGCTGCGGCGCCTGGCTGGTGCGCGGCGGCGGCGAGACGCACGCCCCGCCGCAGCCGTCCGCCGCTCAGGCCCGTACGCGGCCCGCCGACCCCCGATCGGCCGGACCGGAGTCCCCCGCGCTCCCGCCCTCCCCGCCCCTGCGTATCCGCATCCCCGCCATCGGCGTGAACGCCCCGCTGATGGGCCTCGGCCTCACCGCCACCGGCAGCCTGGAGGTGCCGCCCGCCGAGCGTGAGGACCTCGCCGGCTGGTACGAGGCCGGCACGGTACCCGGGGAGACGGGCACCGCGATCGTCGCCGGGCATGTCGACAACGCCGACGGTCCCTCGGTCTTCTACCGCCTCGGCGCCCTGGAGAAGGGCGGCGCGATCGAGGTCGAGCGGATCGACGGGAGCACCGCTCGCTTCACCGTCGACGCCGTCGAGGTGTACGCCAAGGACCACTTCCCGGACGAGAAGGTGTACGGCGCCGCGTCCCGCCCGGAGCTGCGGGTCATCACCTGCGGCGGCCCCTACTCACCCCGTACGGGATACGCGGGCAACGTCGTCGTCTTCGCCCACCTCACCGGCGGCACCCCGCGCCCGCCGAGCGCCGCTACGCCAGCCACTGCTGGTACGCCAGATTCGCCACCAGCGTGAACACCACCACCAGCAGCACCACCCGTACGAACCCACTCCCCTTCTTCAGCGCCGTATGCGCCCCCACCATCCCGCCGACCAGGTTGAACGCGGCCAGCAGTGCGCCCAGCTCCCAGTACACCGTGCCCTGCCAGGCGAAGATCGCGAGGGCGCCCGCGTTGGTGCAGCAGTTGACGATCTTGGCGGTGGCCGACGCGGTCACCAGGTCGAGGTGGAGCAGCGCGGTGAGCGAGAGGACGAGGAACGTGCCGGTGCCGGGGCCGATGAGGCCGTCGTAGAAGCCGATGCCGAGGCCGGCGAGTCCGATCGCGGCCAGGACGCGGCGCGCGGAGACCGGGGTGGTCGCCGGGGCCGTGCCGAAGGCGGGCCGGAAGATCACGAAGGCGCCGACGCCGAGCAGGACGACCATGATGACCGGCTTCAGGGTGTCCGTGCTCATGCCGGCCGCGACGAACGCCCCGGCCGTCGATCCGGCGACCGCCGCCAGCCCGATGCGCACCGCGAGGCGTACGTCCACTGGCACCTTGCGTGCGTACGTCACGGCCGCGCCCGTGGTGCCGACGATCGCCATGGCCTTGTTGGTGCCGAGCGCGTACTGCGCCGCCGACGACGTGTCCGGCAGCCCCAGCAGCAGTACGGGCATCATCAGCAGGCCGCCGCCGCCCACGACGGCGTCGATCCAGCCGGCCGCGAGGGCGGCGAGACAGAGGGCGGCGACAAGGGGCAGCGATATGTCAGGCATGATCGCGAGCTTAGGTCCTGTCATTCGGCGGCCAGTACGGCGGATGGATTTCGGCCGTGGCGGTGGAGGCCCGCTCTGCCGTATGGTTCCCGCACCTCACAGCCGCCTTTCGCGCGCCCACCGAACCCTCACACCCCTCCCCCGCCCTTGCTGAGGGAAGCGTGCCCCCCGGGAAACAGACGTGATGCTGCCGGGTAACACCGGCAACGCACGCTGCGGTACATGACCTCGAATGCGCGTGTGGTGGTGATCGGCGCCGGGCTCGCGGGCGTACGGCTCGCCCGGCGGCTCGGCGAGCTCGGCCTGTCCGCCTCGGACGTCGTGCTCGTCGGTGAGGAGGAGCACCGCCCGTACAACAGGGTGCTGCTTGCCGAGGTCCTCGCCGGGCGGTACGCCCCCGAGGTGATCGCCCTGCCGACGCCGGACCGGCTGGTCCGGGCCCGCGCCGAGCGCGTCGACCGGGCCGAGCGGATCGTGCACTGCTCCGACGGGTCGTCGATCGCGTACGAAACGCTGGTGCTGGCGACGGGCTCCAACCCCGTACTCCCGCCCCTGCGGGGGCTGTTCACCCCGGACCACGAACTCCCGGAAGGTGTCCACGCGTTCCGCACCATGGACGACTGCCTGGGCCTGTCCAAGGCCGTACGTCCGGGGGCGCGGGCCGTCGTCATCGGCGGCGGGCTCCTCGGTGTCTCCGCCGCCCGCGCACTCGCCGTACGGGGCGCGCAGGTCGTCCTCGCCCAGCAGGCCGAGTGCCTGATGGAACGTCAGCTCGACCTGGGCGCCTCGGAGTTGGTGCTGCGGCACCTCAAGGAGCTGGGCGTCGAGGTGCACACCGAGTGCCGGGTGCGCAACGTGCGCTGTGTGGGCGGCAGGGTCCGCTCGGTCGAGATGGCCGACCACTACGCACTCGACGCCGACCTCGTCGTCCTGGCCTGCGGTGTCCACCCCCGGGTGGGGCTCGCGCGCGACGCGGGACTCGCCGTGCACAAGGGCATCCTCGTCGACGACGAACTGCGCACCTCCGACCCGCACATCCGGGCCCTCGGGGACTGCGCCCAGCACCAGGGAACGATTTACGGTCTGGCCACCCCGGCCCTCGAACAGGCCGAGGTACTGGCCGAGTTGATCGCGAGCGAGTCGGGCGAGGCAGGTGCGTCCGGCACGTCGGGTGACTCCGCCGCCCGGTACACCGGCACCCGTGCCCTCACCCGGCTCACCCTCACCGACTTCACCGCCGACACCGGCAACCCCTTCGATCTCGCCGCGTTCGGCGAGCCGACCGCCCGCCCCGGCGACGACGTCATCCAGCTCGCCGACGCCACCCGGGGCACGTACCGCAAGGTCGTCGTCCGTGACGACCGGCTGGTCGGCGGGGTGCTCGTCGGCGAACTCGGCACCGTCGGCGCCCTCGCCCGCGCCTGGGAGGGAGCAGAGCCGCTCCCCACTGACGGCGGCCCGTTGCTCCACCTGCTCACCAACGATGGAGGCTCCTAATGACCGCCACTGATGGGGCCACCCCCACGATCGTCCTCGTCGGCCACGGCATGGTCGGCCAGCGCTTCCTCGAAGCGCTCGCCGAGCGCGGCCTGACCGCCGCGCACCGTGTGGTCGTGCTGTGCGAGGAGCCGCGTCCGGCGTACGACCGCGTGGCGCTGACCTCGTACTTCTCGGGCAAGACGCCCGAGGAGCTCTCGATGACCGACCTGGCGTTCATCGAGAAGGAGGGCATCGAGCTGCACATCGGTGACCCCGCCGAGACCATCGACCGCGAGGCGAAGCGGGTGACCGCCCGCTCGGGGCTGGTCGTCGACTACGACATCCTGGTCCTGGCCACCGGCTCCTACCCCTTCGTACCGCCGGTACCCAACAAGGACGCCAAGGGCTGCTTCGTCTACCGCACCATCGACGACCTCCTCGCCATCGAGGAGTACGCCGGCACCCGTACGACGGGTGCCGTGGTCGGCGGTGGTCTGCTCGGACTCGAGGCGGCCGGCGCGCTGAAGGGCCTCGGACTCACCTCCCACATCGTCGAGTTCGCGCCGCGGCTGATGCCGGTGCAGGTCGACGACGGCGGCGGCGCGGCGCTGCTGCGCACCATCGAGGACATGGGCCTGTCCGTCCACACGGGTGTGGGCACGCAGGAGATCGTCGTCGGCGAGGACGGCGCGGTCACCGGTATGAAGCTGTCCGACGGCAGCGAACTCGCCACCGACCTGGTGGTGTTCAGCGCCGGTGTCCGGCCGAGGGACCAACTCGCCCGGGCCTGCGGCCTGTCCGTCGGTGAGCGCGGCGGCATCACGGTCGACGAGCAGTGCCGTACGGTCAGCGACCCGTATGTCTTCGCGATCGGCGAGTGCGCGCTGGCCTCCGACGGCCGGGTGTACGGCCTGGTCGCCCCC
>Ga0136846_1208117_pt1 | contig 14216 bp, 10 predicted proteins | sample HopSoiMetagenom2_FD_96841 | JGI IMG/M metagenome (GOLD analysis project Ga0136846, IMG submission 96841) | Grasslands soil microbial communities from Hopland, California, USA - 2 Assembly 2016 (version 4) | ecosystem: Environmental > Terrestrial > Soil > Grasslands | place: USA: Hopland...
CCGCTCGCCTGGCTGCCGATCGTCACGATGCTCGTGAGCGCCTTGTATGTCTCTGCGGATCCGCTGTTCGAGAAGTCGTTCATCAATTCGGCGATCACGGTGACGCTGTGCTCGCTGTGGACCACGGTGATCAACACCGCGGTCGGCGTGGCGTCGATCGACAAGGACCTGCTCAACGTCGCGAAGGTGCTCAGGTTGCGCAGGAGCACGCAGCTCACCAAGCTCGTGCTGCCTGCCGCGCTGCCGTACATCTTCACGGGCATGCGCCTGTCGCTCGGGGTGGGCTGGATGGTGCTGATCGCGGCGGAGATGCTCGCGCAGAATCCGGGCCTCGGAAAATTCGTCTGGGACGAGTTCCAGAACGGCAGCTCGGAGTCGCTGAGCCGCATCATGGTGGCGGTGTTCACGATCGGCATGATCGGATTCCTGCTCGACCGCATCATGCTCGCGCTGCAGAGCGCGGTGACCTTCGGGAATACGCGCTGATGGCCGCGCATCTCGAGCTGCGGCACGTCGCCAAGAACTACGGCGGCACGCCGGTGCTGTCGGACATCAACCTGTCGATCGACGAGGGCGAGTTCGTCGCGCTCATCGGTTTCTCGGGTTCCGGCAAGACGACGCTGATCTCGATCCTCGCGGGTCTGATCGAGCCCGACGCCGGCGAGGTGATGCTGCGCGGCGAGCCGGCGAATGCGGCCGGACCGGGTCCGGATCGTGGCGTCGTGTTCCAGAGCTATTCGCTGATGCCCTGGCTCACCGTGTACGACAACGTCGCGCTCGCGGTCGACACCGTGTTCGCGCGCGACCCGAAGCAGCAGCGCCGGGCGCGCACGGAGAAATACGTGCGCATGGTGGGACTCTCGCACGCGATGGACCGCCGGCCGGCCGAGCTCTCCGGCGGCATGCGCCAGCGCGTTGCGGTGGCACGCGCGCTCGCGATGAACCCCGAGTTCCTGCTGCTCGACGAGCCGCTGTCGGCGCTCGACGCGCTGACGCGCGCCAAGCTGCAGGACGAGATCGAACAGATCTGGCGTGAGGAAAAGAAGACGGTGGTGCTCGTGACCAACGATGTCGACGAGGCGCTGCTGCTCGCGGATCGCATCATCCCGCTCAAGCCCGGTCCGCGTGCCACGCTCGGCCCCGAGTTTCGCGTGGGCCTCGCACGACCGCGGGATCGCAAGGCGATGAACCACGATCCGGCGTTCCGGCAGCTGCGTGCGACGATCACGCAATACCTGCTCGACGTCGAGGCGGCGAAGCCCACGTCCGGTGACGCGGATCTCAAACATCCCGACGTCGTGCCGATCACGGCGTCGGAGCTGCTGCCGAAGGCAGTACGTGTGGCGACGAAACCGCGGCCGCTGCCGAACCCGGACAAGTACGTCGAGTTCTACAACGTCAGCAAGGTCTACCCGACCGCGCGCGGACCGCTCACGGTGGTCGAGGGATTCGAGCTCGACATCAAGCGCGGCGAATGCGTTTCGCTGATCGGCCACTCGGGCTGCGGCAAGTCCACGGCGCTGTCGATGTGCGCCGGGCTCACGGAGGTGAGCGACGGCGGCATCATGCTCGATGCGCGCGAGATCACGGGCGCCGGTCCCGACCGCGGCGTCGTGTTCCAGGCGCCGAACCTGCTGCCCTGGCTCACGGCGCGGCAGAACGTCGCGCTCGGCGTGGACCGCGTCTATCCACACGCGAGCGCGGCCGAGCGCCGCGACGTCGTCGACTATTACCTGACTCGCGTGGGGTTGGCGGATTCTCTCGACAAACGCGCGCGCGACATGTCGAACGGCATGCGCCAGCGCGTCGGCCTCGCACGCGCATTCGCACTGTCGCCGAAGCTGCTGCTGCTCGACGAGCCGTTCGGAATGCTCGACGCGCTCACGCGCTGGGAGCTGCAGGAGGTGCTCATGGACATCCTGCGGCGCACGAAGATCACGGCGATCTGCGTCACGCACGACGTCGACGAGGCGATCCTGGTCGCGGACCGCGTGGTGATGATGACCAACGGCCCGCGCGCGCGCATCGGCAAGGTCATGCAGGTCGATCTGCCGCGACCGCGTACGCGGAAGATGCTGCTCGAGCATGCACGTTACTACGCCTATCGGGAAGAATTGTTGAGCTTTCTGGAAGAGTACGAGCACGGCGGAGATTCGCGTGCTGCCTAATAAAGTATCGGGAGGTTTCGAAATGAGTGTGTTTGTTGGTCGGAAGCGGGCATCGGCGCTCGCCATCGCGGTGACATTGGTAGCGGCGGGACAGACCCGCGCGGACGGGCTGTCGCCCATCTCCGGCGCTTTCGGCGAGACGAAGCCGATTCTCGACGTGCGTTTGCGCGCGGAAGAAGTCGACCAGACGCCGCTGCCCGAGGACTCCCACGCCATGACGCTGCGGCTGCGCGCCGGCTTCGAAACCGGCAAGGCGTGGAACACCTCGCTGCTCGTCGAAGGCGAGGGCATCCTGCCGATCCAGACGAATTACCGGAAGGACCCGACGATCCCGGAGATGACGACGCACCCCGTGATCGCGGACGCGGAGGACTACGAGATCAACCGCCTGCAGCTCACGAACACGAGTCTGCCGGGAACGACGATCACGCTCGGTCGGCAGCGCATTTCGCTCGACGACCAGCGCTTCGTCGGCCCGTCGGCCTGGCGCCAGAACGAGCAGACGTTCGACGCGCTGCGCGTGGTCAATCGCAGCATCGCGAACCTCGTCATCGATGCGACGTACTTCGACCAGGTCAACCGCGTGTTCGGCGAGCGGTCGCCGCAGGGCGATTACGAGGGTGACAGCGGGCTGCTCAACGTGAGCTACCAGACGAAGGTGGGGAAGATCACCGGCTTCGGGTACCTGCTCGACTTCCAGAACATCGTGGGCGTGCCCGCGGCCGTGCGCGACTCGACGAAGACCTATGGCGCGCGCTTCGCGGGCGAGCAGCCGGCGGGCAAGCTCAAGTTCGCGTACGCGCTGTCATACGCGAAGCAGAGCGAGTGGGCGGACAACCCGCTGACCTTCGACCTCGACTACAAGTTCGCCGAGGGCAGCGTGACCTGGAAGCAGTTCACGCTCGGCGCCGGCGCCGAGTTCATGGAGGGCAACGGCGTGAAAGGCTTCACGACGCCGCTCGCCACGCTGCACAAGTTCGACGGCTGGGCCGACAAGTTCCTGACCACGCCGCCGAACGGCCTCGAGGACCGATACGTGAATCTCGGCGTCACGCTCAAGGGCGTGGGCGCGCTCGACACGCTGTCGCTCGTGACGGCATATCACGACTATCAGGCCGAGCGCATCGACGCGAATTACGGCAGCGAGAGGAACGTGTCGCTGGCGGCGAAGTACAAGCGCACGAACTTCATGCTCAAGTTCGCGGACTACACGCAGGGCGTGCTTGCGAGCGCGCGCGATACGCAGAAGTGGTGGGGCCAGGTCGAGTTCGTCTGGTGATCCGTCGGGGAATGGCGCGACCGCGGTCACGGCATTCCCCGCTTCTGCACCGCGTTCAGCGCGCGCGTGTACCCCTCCGCCACGTTTCGGTGCACGTGGCTCGAGGCGGGCCGCCGCTCGCGATGATCGCTCCCGCAGCGACACTGGCATGGTGATTGCTTTGCCTCGGCAGAGCGCAACGACTCAAAGGGTGGAAGCAATGTCCTATCTGGCTCCTTCGGAATTCGTCACGAAGATGATCGACGCGGGTGAGTCGAAGATCTTCATGTCGACTCGCGATACGTTGATCCGCAGCGCGATGGCCGGCGCGATCCTGGCACTCGCGGCGGTCTTCGCCGTCACCATCAACCAGCAGACGGGCGTGCCGATCGTCGGCGCGGCGTTGTTCCCCGTCGGCTTCGTGATGCTCTATCTGCTCGGGTTCGATCTGGTGACCGGCGTGTTCGTGCTGGCGCCGCTCGCGCTGCTCGACAAGCGTCCGGGCGTGACGCTCCAGGGCGTGCTGCGCAACTGGGGGCTGACATTCATCGGCAACTTCATCGGCGCGTTCGTCGTCGCGGTGCTGATGTCCACCATCTTCACGTTCGCGTTCACGCAGGATCCGAACCCGGTCGGCCAGTTCATCGCGCACATCGGCGAGACCCGCACGATCGGCTACAAGGAGCACGGCCTGGCCGGCATGCTCACGCTGTTCGTGCGCGGCATGCTGTGCAACTGGATGGTGTCGACCGGCGTCGTGGGCGCGATGATCTCGACGTCGGTGAGCGGCAAGGTGATCGCCATGTGGATGCCCATCATGGTGTTCTTCTACATGACGTTCGAGCACTCGGTGGTGAACATGTTCCTGTTCCCCTCGGGCATCCTCATGGGCGCCCACTTCAACTGGGGCGACTACTTCGTGTGGAACGAGATCCCGACGATCGTCGGCAACATCGTGGGCGGCATCGCGTTCACCGGGCTCACGCTGTATTCCACGCACGCGCGCACCGCTCCGAGGCGGCAGCTCAAGATCGCGGCCTGACGCTCCGGCGGGATCCCGCGACCTGGCCGTGACCTCGTCCGCCGTTTGCATGCAGAATGGCGGACGAGGTCCGTGAAAGAATTTCCCCAACTACTCGCCGTTGCCCTTGGTCAGCACTCCGACAAAGGGCGCAAGGAGACCAACCAGGACTTCCACGGCGCATGCGTGCCCGGGGAGCCGCAGCTCTCTGCCAAGGGAGTCGCGCTGGCTCTCGCGGACGGCATCAGCAGCAGCCCCGTGAGCCGCCAGGCCAGCGAGACCGCGGTGCGCGTGTTCCTCGACGACTATTACTGCACGTCGCCGGCGTGGTCGGTGAAGAAGTCCGCGTTGCAGGTGTTGATGGCGGTCAACTCGTGGCTGTACTCGCAGACCCGGCAGAGTCCCGAGCCCTACGAGAAGGACCGCGGCTACGTCTGCACGTTCAGCGCGCTGGTCTTCAAATCGACCACGGCGCACCTGTTCCACGCGGGTGATGCACGCATCTACCGGCTGCGCGACGGCGGCATCGAGCGGCTCACCGACGACCACCGGCTGTGGGTCTCCGCCGAGCAGAGCTACCTGAGCCGCGCGCTCGGCGTGAACGCGCACCTCGAGCTCGACTATCAGTTCACTCGGCTGGAGCAGGGGGATGCATTCGTCATCGCGACCGACGGCGTGCACCAGTCCGTGAGCGAGCGCTTCATGGTCAACGCGGTGCAGGACCACGCCGCCGATCTCGACGCGGCGGCACGCGCGATCGTCGCCGAGGCATTCGAGCGCGGCAGCGCTGACAACCTCACGGTGGTGGTGGCGCGCATCGACGCGTTGCCGGTGGCCGCCGCCAACGAGGTGCTGGAACAGCGGACCGAGCTGCCATTCCCGCCGCCGCTCGCGCCCCGCATGGAGATCGATGGATACCACGTGGTACGCGAGCTGCACGCGAGTGCGCGCAGCCACGTATTCCTGGCGACGCCGCCCGGCGGCGGCGCGCCGGTCGTGCTCAAGACCCTGGCGACCGAAATGCGTGCCGATCCCGCGGCGCTCGAGCGCTTCCTGATGGAAGACTGGATCGCCCAACGCATTGCCAATCCGCACGTGGTGCGCGCGGCCGGGCGCGGGCACGCGCGCAAGTTCCTCTACACGGTGAGCGAGTACGTCGAGGGGCAGACACTGCACCAGTGGATGATCGACAACCCGCGGCCCGCGCTGGAGACGGTGCGCGGCTTCGTCGAGCAGATCGCCAACGGGCTGCAGGCGTTTCATCGCCTCGAGATGCTGCATCAGGATCTGCGTCCCAAGAACGTGATGGTCGACGGTACCGGGACTGCGAAGATCATCGACTTCGGATCGACGCGCGTCGCCGGCATCGCGGAAAACGCACTGCCGCTCGCGCAGGCCGAGATGCTGGGCACGCTCCAGTACATGGCGCCGGAGTATTTCCTCGGCGAAGGCGGCGACGAACGGTCGGATCTCTTTTCGCTCGGTGTCATCGCGTACCAGATGCTGTCGGGGCGCTTGCCGTACGGCGCCGAGGTTTCGCGCGCGCGCACGCGCGCCGCGCAGCGGCAGCTCAGGTATCAAAGCGTGCTCGCGGACGATCGCGAGATCCCGGCATGGATCGACGCGGTCCTGCGGCGCGCGGTGCACCCCGATCCCGCGCGCCGATACGGCGAGCTGTCGGAGCTCGTACACGATCTGCGGCACCCGAGCGCCGCGTGGCTCGAGCGTCGGCGTCCGGCGTTGCTCGAGCGAAATCCCGTCGCATTCTGGCGCGGGCTCGCGTTGATCCTCGCGGCCGCGCTGATCGTCGCGCTGGTCACGTAAGGTGGTGTCGGAAATCGGGAACGGCAACCGTCCAAAATCGTGGACGGCGTCGCGAGCCTGTCCCCTGTTGCTGCAAACCAGGAATGTCCCCATTACGATGGCGCGATGAAAATCGCGGTGCTGTTCGGTGGTACGAGTGAGGAGCGTGACGTCTCGATCGCGAGCGCCGCGCAGGTGATCCCGGTCCTGCGGTCGCTGGGCCACGACGTGGTCGCGGTGGATACCGCGGTCGGACGGCTCGAAGGGCCGGCCGAGAGCGCATTGCTCGAGAGCCGCGTCGCGCCGGCGCCGCCATCGGACCAGGGCCTCGCGAACCTGCGCTCCGGCGCGCTGACCAACCCGGCGACGTCCATCGACCCGCGCCTCGTCGACGTCGTATTCCTCGCGCTGCACGGCGGCGCGGGCGAAGACGGCCGCGTGCAGGCGATGCTCGATCTCGCGGGCCTCGCGTACACGGGCAGCAACCACATCGCGAGCGCGACCGCGATGGACAAGGATCTCTCGAAGCGCCTGTTTCGCGCGGCCGGTGTGCCGACCGCGGACTGGCTGATGTCTCCGACCAACGCCGACGCGGTCGGCAGGCAGCTCGGCTGGCCGGTGGTCGTCAAGCCCAACAAGCAGGGGTCGACGGTCGGTCTCTCGGTCGTGCGCGAAGCGGGCCGGCTCGCGGCCGCGATCGAGCTGGCGCATCGCTACGACGACGAAGTGATGATCGAGAGATTCGTGCCGGGCCGCGAGTTCACGGTCGGCATCCTCGCGGGCGAGCCACTGCCGGTGGGCGAGATCATCGCGCCGGGCGAGGTGTTCGACTACCAGTCGAAATACCAGGTCGGCGGCGCGCGCGAAGTCTTCCCGGCCGACATTCCTGCCGATGAGGCCAGGACACTGCAGCGGCACGCGCTCGCCGCGCATCACGCGCTCAAGCTCGGCGCGTACAGCCGCGTCGATTTCCGCCGCGATCCGGACGGCGGCTATTGGTGCCTCGAGGCGAACTCGTTGCCCGGCATGACGGCCACGAGCCTGCTGCCGCAGGCCGCGAAGGCCGGGGGCATCGACTTCGCGACGCTGCTGTCGAAGATCTGCGCGGGGGCGGTGGGAAAGAAGCGCGCGACCTGACGCGGGCGCCGGACGCCGGCGCTCAGCGTTCGTATTCGAATCGGTCCTGCGCTTTCTCGCCGGCGGGCGCCAGTGTCCACGTGATACCGATCCAGGCGATGCGGCCGTTGTTACGCCAGGTGCTGCGTTCCGACAGCGTGGGCGTGTCGATGACGTAACGCGTACGGCGCGTCGCAAACGCGTCGGACAGCGTCGCCGTGAGCGACAGGCTCGGCCCGAACTGGTGTCGATATCCGAAGTCCGCCGACACGCTGCCCACCTGGTAGCCCTGCGGCGTGAGTTGCTTGCCGATGCCGGCGACGTTGACCTGCACGCGGTCTCGCGGCGCGAGCCGCCAGTTGAGCGCGGCCTTCCAGTCCTGCGTGTACGCCGCGCGCTTGCCGTCGAAGCCCAGGTTGGACGCGTCGATCTCGTCGTGGTGGGCGTTGGCACTCAGGCTGTAACCGAGACGCTGGCCGATCTTTCCGGACGCCGCGAGCTCGATGCCTGCCGAACGATCCTCGCCGACGTTGCGCGTCGTGTTGAGCGTGGTGCCGGTGTCGAGCAGCGTTTTCACGTAGGTGAGGCTGTCGCGCCGCACTCGCGCGTAGGCGGTACCGCTCAACGACGTCTTGCCCGTGTCCCGCGACCAGCCCGCCTCCAGAGAATCGATGATGCTCGGACGCAGATCGGGATTGCCCGCGTCGAATTCGTGGGGCTCGTACTGCAGTCGATAGGGGTTCATCGCCTGCCAGTACGGCCGCTCGACGCGCCGCGCGTAGCTGACCGTCAGCAGGCGCGCGTCGTCGAGCTTGTGCGAGACGTGCAGACTCGGATACGCACGGAAGTAGTCCTGGCCGCTGCGCTCGCCGGTGGTCACCTGTCGAAGATCCAGGTGCGCCTGCTCGAGCCGCAGTCCTGCGAGCACCGTCCAGTCGCCGACCGGCTGCTCGACCGTCGCGTACAGCGCGTGGATCGTCTGCTCGTAGCGGAACACGTTGGTGAACGCGGAATCGGGCACGCGCGGATCACCCTCGATCGCGGCGACCGTCTGCGCGGCGTCGAAGGCGTTGTCGTCGCGCTGCAGGTCGTAGCCGGCGCGCAGCTTGCGCGCGCCCGGCCCGGTGGTCGCGTAGTCGACGGAGCACTGCTTCGTCACCGCGTCCTGGATCCAGCGCTGGTCCTGGAACGTTGTCGGCCCGACGGGCAGCGAAGGTAGATAGATGTTGTGCAGCGGTCGGTGCTCGAACTGTTCGGAGCGCTCGACCGAGACGGCGAGCGTATCGTCGTCGGAGCCGCCCGCGCGCCGCCAGCGCAGCAGCGCGTCGCTGCTGGAGTCGTACGGGTCCCAGCGGCGGTCGCGCGCGTACCGTGACACGGGGACACCAGCCCCGTCGGCACTGCGGGTCTCCTCGCGCACCAGGCCGTCGGTGTCGCGGCGGTAGTAACTGGCTTCGGCGTCGAGCCGGTCCCGCGAACCGACCTCGTAGTCCGAGCCGACCGAGATCTTCTTCGCGAGACGATCGTCGTCGGCGCGCGAGCGCAGATCCCGCGTCGCCAGTACCGCGCCGGATCCGTCGCGCACGGTGCGGTACGTCGCGATCTCGCGGATGCGACGGTCCTGGCGCACGCTGGCCGAACCGCGCACGTCGAGCGCGGCGAGCCGCCCCGAGCGCGCGGCGTTGAGGTTGTAACGGTCGCCCGTGCCGAGGCTCGCCTGCGCGCTCGCGCTGCGCGTGCCCTGCGGGCGTTTCGTGATGATGTTGATGATCCCGGACGAACCCTCGCGCTTGTAGCGGGCCGGCGGATTCGTCATCACCTCGATGCGTTCGATGCCGCCCGCCGCGAGCTGCTGGAGCTCCGCGCCGCGATTGGCACCGTTGAATTCAGGGCGATACCGGCCATCGACGAGGATCTGCACGTCGGGATTCCCGCGCAGGCTGGGATTCCCGTCGAGATCGAGGCTGACGGACGGCACGTTGCGCAGCACGTCGGCGGCCGATCCGATGTCGGCCTGCAGATCCCCCGATACCGCGTAAATCCTGCGATCGACGCGGTTCTCGACGGTCGGGCGCGAACCGGTCACGACGATTTCGGTGACGACCGGTGCGGGCGGTGCAACGGGCCCGGATGCCGGCGGTGCCTCGCCCGCCAGCGCAGCGTGAACGACGGCGCAGGCCAGGATGGCCGCCGGAATCGAACGACGATGGATCGGGAGTGGGGCGAGCACGGACCTTGTTATACCAAGCCGGCGCGGAGCTCCCTGCGGATCAGTTCTCGTACTCGAACTTCTCTGCCGGCTTCTCCTTGCCGCTCGCCAGGTTCCAGGTGAGGCCTAACCACACGATGCGTCCATGCGGTCGAGTGGTCAGCCGCTCCGACAGCTCGGGCGTATCGAGCACCAGGCGATCCTTCTTCGACGCAAACACGTCGGTCAGCGTGGCCGACAACGACAGGCCGGTGCCGAGCGTGTGGCGATATCCGAGATCCATGGTGGAGCTGCCGAGCCGGTAGCCCTGCGGCGTGAGGCGCCGGCCCATCGTGGCGAGGTTGATCTGCAGGCGATCGCGTTCACCGAGGCGCCAGTTGAGCGCGGCCTTGCCGTCGCGCGTGATCGTGGAGCGCGTGCCCGAGAAGCCGAGATTCGTGGCGTCGATCTCGTCGTAGAACACGTCCGTGGCCAGGTTGTAGCTGAACGAGCCGCCTAACTTCCCGGACGCCGTGATCTCGAGGCCGCCCGAGCGGTTGTCGCCCAGGTTCTCGGACGTCTCGAGCTCGGTGATCGGCGTGACGAGCGTCCGCACTTCGGTGGCGACGTCGTAGCGGCGCTTGCCGTACACGGAGGCGCTGAACGACGTCGAGCCCAGGTCGTAGTTCCACGCGAGCTCGAGGGAATCGATCTCGCTGGGTTTGAGATCCGGATTGCCCGCGCGCAAGTAGGTGGGATCGATCTGCACCACGTACGGATTCAGCTGCTGCGCCCACGGGCGCCAGACGCGGCGCGAATAGCTGAACGTGAGGGTCTGCCGCTCGTCGAGTTTGCGCGACACATGCAGGCTCGGGTAGACGCGAAAGTAGTCCTGGCCGTCGCGCTCGCCGCTCGTCACCTGGCGCAGGTCGAGCTCCGCCTTCTCGAGTCGCAGGCCCGCGAGCGCTGTCCAGTCGCCGAACGGCTGCTCGTACGTTGCGTACAACGCGTGCACGGTCTGCGAATCGCGGAACACGTTCGTGAACGCGGGATCCGGCATCGCGGAGCCGCCCGGCGTGAACGGCAACGAGAGCCAGTAGTTCGACGAGTGATCGGTGATCTGCAGGTCGTAGCCGGCGGTGAAGCGCCGTTTGCCGGACAGCGCGGTCGCGTAGTCGACGCTGAGCTCGGTCCCGACCTCGTCTTCGATGATGCGCTCGAGCTGGGAGACGCCGCCCTGGGGCGGCACCGCGTACGAATACTGGAAATTCCAGACGGGGTGTTCGTGGTCCTGCGACCGCTCGAGAGCGATGGTCAATCCATCGTCGTCTCCTGCGCCCGCGTGGCCATTGCCCGCGTGACGATAGCGAAGCAGCGCATCGCTGCTGTAGTCGTAGTCATTGGCGCGGCGCTCGCGGCTGTATTGCGAGAGCGCAGTGCCTGCGCCGTCGCGGAGGCCCGAGTTTTCCGTGAGCACGCCATCGGAGTCGCGACGGTGGTAGCTGCCTTCGGCGCTGAATCGGTCCAGCTCGTCGAGATCGTAGTCCGCGCCGATCGACACCTTCTTGTAGACGCGATCGTCGCGCGTGGCGGTGCGTTGCTCGCGTTCGTTGAGCACGTTGCCCGAATCGTCGCGCACGGTGCGCTGGTCGGTGATGTTCCGCAGGCGCAGGTCGTGGCGCACGCCGGCGGAGCCGCGCAATGCGAGCGCGCCGAACTGCGTGCTCGTGTTGCCGGCGACGTTCCAGCGGCCATTGCTGCCGACGCCGGTCTGCAGCGTCGCGCTGCGCACTTCGGTCGAACGCTTCGTGATGATGTTGATGATTCCGCCCGAGCCATCACGCTTGAAGCTCGCGGGCGGGTTGGTCAGCACCTCGACGCGGTCGATGCCTTGCGCCGCGAGCGCTTCGAGCGCCGGCCCTTTGTTCTGCCCGTTGAACTCCGGCCGGTATCGGCCGTCGATGAGGATCTGCACGTCGGGGTCGCCGCGCAGGCTCGGATTGCCCTCGAGATCCACGCTGACCGAAGGGATGTTGCGCAGGACATCGGCTGCCGAACCGATGTCGCCCTGGAGGTCGCCGGAAACGGCGTAGACCCGCCGGTCGATGCGGTTCTCGACGGCGGGGCGCGAGCCGGTCACCACGATCTCGGTGACGACCGGTCCGGACGGCTCGGCCGGCTTCGGCGCGGGTGTCGAAGGCGGAGCGGGAGGGGCGGCGGCTGCCGGCGCCTGCGACATCGCCGGTCCGGCGGCAATGATCATCGGGAGCGCGGCGACGATGGCGCACGGACGCCTCGAAAGACGGAGCATGGAGACCTGTTTGTCCAGGATCGGGATGGGGCAGCCTTCCGATGGACCACGGCGCCATATATAAGTGTCCGTGTTCTTTACATAATATCCGCCCGCCGGGATATCCCGGTTTCCCGACCCGGCACCGCGGGGTTGCGGGGCGAAATCTCGCTGTTATACTGCGCGCCCTTTCGCGGGGTCCCGTGGCTCTTCCATGGAACCAAGCGATTGATTTCCAGCGAAATCGGGCGAGGTTGGGCGGCCTGTAAAGGCCGAAAAACCCAAGACCACTCGAGCTTCGCGGGCACGTTCGTGCGCCGCGTTCTCATTGGTTTACCTCTTCCGGCCTAGCTACTCGCGCGGGCAATTGTATCCGCGCGGTATGAACGAGAGGACAGTCATGAGCGTTGCTCTTATCGGCCGCAAGGCCGGCATGACTCGCATCTTCACCGATGCGGGCGAGACGGTTCCGGTAACCGTCATCGAGGTGCTGCCGAATCGCATCACCCAGGTGAAGTCCGTCGACAAAGACGGATACCGCTACATCCAGGTCAGCTTCGGAAAGAAGCGTCCGCAGCTGCTGACGAAGGCGGCCGCTGGTCACTACGCGAAGGCGAACGTCGAGCCGGGCAAGTCGCTCGTCGAGTTCCGCCTCACGGAAAAGGAAGGCACGGACCTCGCGGTCGGTGCCGAGCTCAAGGCGGGCATCTTCGAAGTGGGCGCCATCGTCGACGTGACGGGCACCACGATCGGCAAAGGCTTCGCCGGCACGATGAAGCGCCACAACTTCGCCGGCCACAATGCGTCGCACGGTGTGTCCGTGTCGCACAGGACCCCGGGCTCGATCGGCCAGCGCCAGACGCCGGGTCGCGTGTTCCAGGGCAAGCGCATGTCGGGTCACATGGGCGTGGTTCGCCGCACGACGGAGAACCTCAAGGTCGTCGAGATCGACGTCGAACGTAACCTGCTGCTGATCCGTGGCGCGGTGCCGGGTTCGGAAGGCGGCCAGGTCATCGTGCGTCCGTCGGTGAAGGCCGCGCGCCTCAAGAATCGCAAGAAGATCGCGCCGGCCAAGATCAACACCGGCACGTCCAACAAGAAGTAATTGGCGGCACACATGAAACTGAAAGTTGCCAATGGTGGTGCCGAGCTCGCCGTCTCCGACGCGGTCTTCGGCAAGGAATTCAACGAAGCGCTGGTGCACCAGGTCGTCACGGCGTATCGCAACGCCGGCCGCTCGGGCACGAAGGCCCAGCTGACGAAGGCCGAGGTGTCCGGCGGTGGCCGCAAGCCGCGTCCGCAGAAAGGTGGCGGCACGTCGCGCGCCGGCTCGATCCGCTCGCCCATCTGGGTCGGCGGCGGCCGCGCATTCGCCGCGAAGCCGCGCAGCTTCGAGCAGAAGGTCAACAAGAAGATGTACCGCGGCGCGCTGCAGTCGATGCTCTCGGAGCTCGTGCGCCAGGATCGTCTCGTCGTGACGCAGGACTTCACGGTCGACACGCCGAAGACGAAGCAGGTCGCGGAGAAGCTGAAGAAGCTCAACCTCGAGAAGGTGCTCATCGTCGTCGAAGCGATCGACGAGAAGCTGTTCCTCGCCGCGCGCAACCTGAAGCACGTCGAAGTGCTGCCGGTGTCCGCGCTGAACCCGCTGTCGCTCGCGAGCTACGACAAGGTACTCGTGACGTCGGCGGCCGTGAAACTCATCGAGGAGCGTCTGCAGTGAGCGCCGCCAAGAAAGAAGCCGCCCCCAAGGCCGCGAAGGCCGAGAAAGACGCCGCCGTGAAGGCGCCGAAGGCCGAGAAGGCCCCGAAGGCCGCCAAGCCGGCGAGCACGAAGGGCAAGAAGGTCGTCGACATCAAGGACGCCCCGAACAAGTCCGCGTTGAGCCAGGAACGGTTGATCTCGGTGCTCATCGCCCCGCACATCACCGAGAAGACGTCGCTCGCGATGCAGAACGCGAACACGTATTCGTTCCGCGTGCGCCGCGATGCGACGAAGCCGGACGTCAAGGCCGCCGTCGAACTCATGTTCAACGTGAAGGTCGCCAAGGTCGCCGTGGTGAACGAGACGGGCAAGTCGCGCCGTTTCGGCAAGCTCCAGGGCCGCACCCAGGACATCAAGAAAGCCTACGTTCGCCTGGCCCCGGGCCAGACGATCGACTACGAAGCCAAGCTCAAGGCCTGAAGGTAGTTAGAAATGCCAGTCATCAAGATGAAACCGACTTCGCCGGGCACGCGCTTCCGCGTCAAGCTCGACAAGTCGCACCTCTGGAAAGGCGGTCCGCACGCACCGCTGACCGAGAAGCAGAAGAAGCACTCGGGCCGCAACAACGTCGGTCGCATCACCACGCGCCACCAGGGCAGCGGGCAGAA
>Ga0136846_1209350_pt1 | contig 14213 bp, 12 predicted proteins | sample HopSoiMetagenom2_FD_96841 | JGI IMG/M metagenome (GOLD analysis project Ga0136846, IMG submission 96841) | Grasslands soil microbial communities from Hopland, California, USA - 2 Assembly 2016 (version 4) | ecosystem: Environmental > Terrestrial > Soil > Grasslands | place: USA: Hopland...
GCTGATGGCATAATTCGCGGAATCGCCCAGGAAGTCCAACGCGTCCGCTTGCAGAGAAGCCGAACCCGCGGCGGCACCGGCGATGATCTCGCCCAGGAACATGCTGGCATTGACCGCCAGCGCAACCCACAGCGCGCGGCGCCAAGCCGGGCTATTGCCCGCCTTGGTTTCTGAAGCGCAGCCGTCGTGAGAACAGCATCCAGACATGACGACGTCCGATCGTTGAAGTTGTCGTTCTGGCCACCTATATGGACCCTGTAGTTACTATAGGGTCAAGCGATGACGGACAGTTTTTCAATCGGCACGTTGGCCAAAGCCACCGGCACCAAGGTCGAGACCATCCGGTATTACGAAAGTATCAGCCTTCTCCCGAAGCCGGCGAGAACGGCCGGTAACTATCGCAGTTATGCCGCGGCCCACTTGACCCGCCTCGGGTTCATCCGCCGTGCCAGGGATCTGGGTTTCTCCCTAGATGAAGTTCGCGCATTGCTTCGCCTTTCAGACGATCGCAGCCAGTCCTGCGGCCAGGTCGACACGATCGCCAAAGCGCATCTCGCCAATGTCGAGCGCAAGATTGCTGATCTTGAGGCGCTTCGGGCTGAACTCAACGGGCTTATTCGACAATGCCGTCACGGCACGATCGACGGGTGCCGGATCCTTGAAGCGCTGGTGCTGCCGGATCTCCATGAGAGGCATCTTGGGCGGATAGCGGGTCGGGATTTTACGACGGCCGCCGGGTAGCGATCACCAGCGGAGAAGGCTCGGGCCGAGGATGGCGCCAGCGAAGCGCAGAGCAGGATTGGGCCGCCATACCAGAACGCGACGAACGGAATTGAGCCGCTGGGATGGTGAAGCGCGAAGACCAGCACCCAACGCGCCAGCAACCAACCCTGCGATGGCCCCGGTGCGCGTTAGATCGCTCGGCGCTCCTTTGCGCAACACCTAAATCAGCGCGCCGAACGGTACGACAGCGAAAGGGGATGCAGACAAGAGACAAGCTGCCCATTGCGGTTCAACGATCATCGGCGCAAGAGGCCTATGAGAAGGCCCTCGCCCGCATTCTCAGCTGGGCTAGCTGACGCTAGAGGAGTTCGCTGTCACCAGCACGCGGTCCGTGCAACGGCCCCGCGCCCATGGTCGTTACCCCAACAGCCCAGATGGGCTCAACTCACGGCGAGACTCTACCAATCGCTGGATGAAGCTTGGGCCTCTCGTCAGGCGCCACCAGGATATGGCTCCGAATTCGGGATCGCCAGCCTCGGCAATTCCAAAGCCCAGAGTGCGTCACGGTGCTCATGCGCCAAGTACGAGTGTCTCCTACGGAAGAGCTAGCTAGAGTCCGAAGGGAAAAGTTTCGGGGAGGCCGGGCTGCAGATTCTCTCGGCCGAGCGGCACGGCGGCGTTCGTCTCGTCGAACCAAAGAAAGGCGTCGAATTGCTGCGCCAGTGAGGCCTCGGCGTAGTGGCTCTGCAATTCGGTCTCCGGTCGATAGATCACCCCGATGAAGCGTTCAAGCCGTGGCCGCCGCAGGGCGCGGTTGACCGGGTGGTCGCCTGAGAGGTCGAGCAGGCAAGCGCCGGCGCCGGAATCATGGAATTGGCGTTCATAGCTGTCAGCGCGGGATGGGTTGACGCGTTTCACCGCCATGGGTTGATCCCAGTCGTCGGCCGCCGCGACGGTGCCGCTATGCGTGCCCATGCCGATCAACGCGACGTCGTTCTCGCCAAAGCGCTCCCGGCACAGCTGGCCGATGTTGAGTTCGTCCCGGATCGCGCCCATCGCGGTGTGCCGCGCGTCGCCGATATGCGAATTGTGCGCCCAGACGACGGCCTTCGCGCCGGCGCCACGCGCCTGGAGAACATGGTCGAGCGTCTCGAACATATGGGTGTCGCGCAGGTTCCAGGATTCCGCGCCGCCGTAGTACATGATACGATAATAGCGTTCGGCCGATGCGATCAGGCGCGCATTCTGTGTCGCGTCCAGAAAGCTGTCGGGATCTTCCTCCTCATAGCGCAACCGGTCGTGGAGCAGATCGCGGAGCTGGGCCACGACGGCCGCTTCGCATTTTCGATAGCTCTCGGTCAGCACCGCGCGGCCATAGGTCGAAGGTTCGCGCTGCCACGGCGTGAGGCAACCATATCTCTCCCGCGCGACAGCGGCGGCGGCGGGATCGATCTTGTCGAGATAGGCCAGGACTGAAGCGATAGAGGCCGCCATGTTGTAGATGTCGAGCCCGTAGAAGCCGGCCTGATGCGTCGCATCGCGCTTGGCGTTGTGGTCTCGCATCCAGCCGGTGAAGGCATGAACGTCGGTGTTGCGCCACATCCAGGTCGGAAAGCGCTGAAAAGGTTTTTCACCAGAACGGTGCGGGAGGTGGCGCACATACCGGTTGACGGCGGCGGCGTCGGGCCAGTCGGCCTCGACGGCTACGATGGTGAAGCCGTGGTTCGCGATGAGATGCCGGGTGATTGCAGCACGCGCGCGATAGAACTCGGACGTCCCGTGGCTGGCCTCGCCCAAGAGCACGACGCGCTTCTCGGCAAAGCGATCGAACAACCTCCCAAAGCCGGGGTCGTCGAAGGCGGGCAGGAGCTCGGCTGCTTCCGCAATCAGGTCGGTCAGCTTCTTCTGCTGCGCGGCGCCCGGCAGATGCGTCGAAGACGATCGCCTGCCGTCTTCCACCCAGCCGTCGCCGCCGATCAAAGGTACGAAGCGCACCGAAGCCAGGTGCTCCTCATCGTATTCGGTTTTGGAGCGGCGGGTCAGCTTGAGAAGTTCCTGCCCTTCGCCCGCACCGCCGACCGGAATGACCAGCCGGCCGCCGATCTTCAACTGGTCTTTGAGAGGGGAAGGGATTTCGGCGCCGCCGGCTGCCACCAGGATGGCATCGAATTGCCCGTCATCCGACCAGCCGGCCGTGCCGTCGCCGTGCCTCAGGTCGATATTGCGGTAGCCGAGCTTTCGATAGCGCGCCTGTGCCTGCGCAACCAGGCTCGCATGCCGCTCGATGGCGCAGACTTGCGCCGCGAGCTGTGCCGCCAGGGCTGCCGCATAGCCAGAACCGGCGCCGACTTCAAGAACACGGTCCGTCGGACCGATCTCCGCGGCCTCGAGCATGAGGGCGACGATATAGGGCTGGGATATCGTTTGCCCTTCCGCAATCGGGAGCGGGCTGTCCTCGTAGGCGAATTCCTCGTAGCCTTGCTCAACGAAAGCCTCGCGCGGCACCGCCCGCATCGCCTCCAGAACGCGCGCGTCGCGTACGCCGCGCTTGGCGATCTGGGTGTCCACCATGTGGGCGCGCGCTGTGCTCACGCCAGGTCCTCGGCCGGGGCTGCTCTCGTCCGGCCTAATGAAGACCGAGTGCGTTCTCGAGCTGGCGCTTGGTCATCTTCGAACGGCCCTCGATATCGCGACGTTGCGCGTTGGCATAGAGTTCCTGCCTTGTGTGGCCGTCGGTGCGGTGGGCGCGGGAATTGGCGGCCTTCTTGCCGCGGGCCGTCGGCTTTCGGGCGTTCTTGCCGCTCATGGCTGCAGTGCTCTCGCGTTTGCCGCGAGCGCCGACATGCGACTTGCCTTCGCGCTCCTGTTGGCCGGTCCTGCCCTCGGATTCCTTGCGCTCGGTCCGCTTCAGATTGCGCCGGTTTCGACGGCCGCTTTGGTATTTCGAATCCCCGGCTTCTTCCAAAGCGATCGCGACGGCCTGCCGGCGGCTCTTGACCTTGCCGCCCTTGCCGCCTGGGCCGCTCTTCAACTCGCCATGCTTGAATTCATGCATCACGCGGCCGGTGATGCGTTTTTGTCGGGCTGTCTCGGCCATTTCAATCACCATCCATGAGAGGAACCTTTCTGGGAAACCGGGCATAGACCGGAGGGTTCCGAAGGCGGGGATGGTCGGTGTTTCGCCAGGCCGCGCTGCCACGGGACGCGAGTTCCGCAAGGAGATCCGGAAGACCCGGCGTCAGGGCCCGCCGCGACCGCCAACCGCTCCAAAGATCTGGCCGGTCGTGTAGGTCGCTTCGCCCGTTGCCAGCAGAACGTAGAGTGCTGCCAATTCCGCCGGCTGTCCGGGACGGCCCATCGGGCTGTCGGCGCCGAACTTCGGCAAGTCTTCCGGCAGCTGCCCACCGCTCGGCTGCAGCGGCGTCCAGATTGGGCCTGGCGCGACACCGTTGACGCGAATGCCCTCGGGTGCCAACTGCTTCGCGAGGCCCTTGGTGAAGTTCATGATCCCGGCCTTGGTGCAGGCATAGTCAATGATCGTCTCGGGGGGGTCATAGGCGACGACTGAGGTCGTGCTGATGATCGTGCTCCCGGCCTTCATGTGTTCCAGCGCCGCCTTGGTGATCCAGAACATGGCATAAAGATTGGTCTTTAATGTCGCGTCGAACTGTTCGTCGCTGATCTCCTTGACGTGCTTCACGGCATGTTGCTTCGCCGCGTTGTTCACCAGGATGTCGAGCCCGCCCAGGGCACTCACGGCTTCGCTCACCAGCTTCCGGCAGAAGGCTTGGTCGCGGATATCGCCAGGCAGCGGCACCGCCTTGCGGCCCTCCGCCCGAATGAGTTCTGCAACTTCCTTCGCGTCCGATTCTTCCTGCGGAAGATAGCCGAAGGCGACATCGGCGCCCTCGCGGGCATACGCGATTGCCGCTGCGCGGCCCATGCCGGAATCGCCACCGGTTATGAGCGCCTTGCGCCCCGCGAGGCGTCCCGAACCTTGGTAGCTCTTCTCTCCGTGATCGGGGATCGGGTTCATCTTGCTGGCCAAGCCCGGCCAAGGCTGCTGCTGCGGCTGGAACGGCGGTTTCGGATATTTGGTGACGGGATTCTCAGGTGTGCCGCTCGTCGCAGGCGCGGCAGCCCCTGCAGCGGAGTCTTGAGCCTGAGTAGGCCCGCCGAGCCCTGCGAGTATAAGTCCAGTGGACAACCCGCCGATCAGGACGCGACGCGTCGTGTTTGCTTGATCGGAGGCCTCGCCCGGATCCTTCTCGATCTCCTCTACAGGGAAATTGCCGGCAGCCATGTTTGCTCCTCTGGGCATACGGCGGGCTGGCTCGCCCGCGCTTCGTATCGCTCCGCATGACCAAGCCATACAAGGCCTAGCGGTTCCGCACCGTGGGCACACACTGTCGGGCCCCGGGAGACATCGCCGGATCCACAGAATTGGGCGGCCTTGTATCCGGTAACCAAATCTTTGCTCAAGGGTTAGCGACAAAACCAACTTAAACGGGGCGCGCATGCACTTTGTCGTCAACGGCGGCGGAGTCGACCTCGAGTTCGACCCCAGGACCTCACTCCTCGATTTGCTTCGCGAGCGGCTTCAGCTCTTTGGTGCCAAGAAGGGCTGCAATCAGGGCGCATGCGGCGCCTGCACTGTGCTGGTCGATGGGGAGCGTATTAACAGCTGCCTTGCGCTGGCGGTCCAATATCAGGATCGAGAGATCACCACCATCGAGGGGCTCGGCGCACCCGGCACGCTTCACCCTTTGCAGGCGGCCTTTGTCGAACACGATGGCTTTCAGTGCGGCTACTGCACCCCCGGCCAAATCTGCTCGGCCGTCGCTATGGCCGAAGAATTGAAGCGCGGCGTGCCGAGCTATGTCAGCGATGATGTGACGGCAGCGGATTTCGCCCTTACTCGGGATGAGCTGCGCGAGCGGATGAGCGGCAATCTGTGCCGCTGCGGTGCTTACAATGGCATCGTCGAGGCCATCGAGGAAACCTTCGGCATAACAAGCACCGGCTCCGGCAAGCGAGAGGCCGCCGAATGAATCCATTCACCTACGAACGCGCTTCCGATCCGCAGGCGGCGCTTGCTCTCGGTGCACGCGCCGGAACCAAATACCTCGGTGGCGGCACCAATCTCGTCGACCTGATGCGCGAGACCATCGAGCGTCCCAATCTCCTGGTGGACGTCACCGGCCTCTCCTGCGCCATTGAGGAGACCGAGGAGGACGGGCTGCGGATCGGCGCCGGAGTGAAGAACACCGCTGTGGCAGCAGACCGGCGCGTGCGCGATCGTTATCCCATGCTGGCCCAAGCGATCCTGGCGGGCGCCTCGGCCCAGATCCGCAACATGGCGACGATGGGCGGCAATCTCCTCCAACGCACCCGCTGCACCTACTTCTACGATGACGCAGCGCGCTGCAACAAACGCAACCCTGGGGCGGGTTGCGACGCCGTCGAGGGTTTCAACCGGTATCACGCGATCCTCGGTGCTTCGTCTGCCTGCGTGGCCACGCATCCATCGGACATGGCCGTGGCCTTGGCGGCGCTGGACGCCGTGGTGGCGGTTGAGGGCCAGACCGGTCGGCGCGAAGTGCCGCTGACTGACTTCCACCGCCTGCCCAGCGAGACGCCGCAGATCGAGACGGTGCTGGAGCCGGGAGAGCTGATCACCGCCGTCACGTTGCCGCCGGAAGGCTTCGCGGGACGTTCCAGCTATCGCAAGGTACGCGATCGCGCCTCCTACGCCTTTGCCCTGGTCTCCGTGGCGGCTGCGCTGGAGGTGGAGGACGGCACCGTGAAGAAAGTGCGGATCGCGCTGGGCGGCGTGGCCCACAAGCCATGGCGCGCCACCACGGCTGAGGCAGCCCTGAAAGGCGGGCCGGCGACCGAGCCGGCGTTCCGCGCGGCGGCGGAAGCGGAGCTCGCTTCCGCCCGAGGCCTCAGTCACAACGTCTTCAAGATCGATCTCGCCCGTCGCGTGGTCACCGACATGCTGGTCAAGTTGTCCGCGCAGAAGGGTGTCATCTGATGGTCGTCCTCAAAGAGGCTGTTCAGGCGGTCACGAAGAAGGCGATTGCGCTGGCACCCGACAGCTTCATCCCGGGTGGCGTGCCCGATCCCTTGATCCGGCATAAGCATGGCTTAATCGGCGCCGCGGTCAGCCGGATCGACGGCCCGCTCAAGGTTTCCGGCCGGGCGGCCTTCGCTGCGGAATTCCCGATTGAAGGCATGACCTACGCGGCGCTGCAGTATTCGACGGTCGCACGCGGGCGCATCGTCGCGATCGACACCGCCGCCGCAGAGGCTGCGCCGGGCGTCGTTCTGGTGATGACCTACAAGAATGCACCGCGCATGAAGCCCGCGCCGGCCTTCATGACCAAGCCCAAAGCCCTGGCCGGGGACGATGTGCCGGTCATGCAGGACGATCAGGTCCATTGGAACGGCCAGCCGGTCGCGCTGGTGCTGGCCGAGACGCAGGAACAGGCCGACCATGCCCAGTCTCTGATCCAGGTTACCTATACTGCGGGAAGCGACGGAGTGACATCGCTGGACGCGGCCAAGGCGAAGGGCAAGGAAACCGGCGTGTTCCAGGGCGAACCGCTGAAGGTCGAGATCAATGATGCCGAGGCCATGCTGGCCAAGGCACCCCATAAGATCGACGTGCGCTACACGACCCCGCGCCAGAACCACAATGCCATCGAGTTGCAAGCGGCGACGCTAGTTTGGGAAGGGGATCGGCTGCGCATCCACGATACAACGCAGGCGGTCGCCCACGAAGCCTGGACCGTGGCACAAGTGTTCGGGCTCGATGAGAAGAATGTCCATATCACGTCGCCCTATGTCGGCGGCGGGTTCGGATCGAAGACGCTGTGGCAGCACCAGATTCTGGCGGCGGCGGCGGCAAGGCTGGCGCAACGCCCGGTCCGGATCATGCTGTCGCGTGAAGGCGTGTTCCGCATCGTCGGTGGGCGGACGCTCACCGAGCAGCGGGTCGCGCTGGGCGCCCAGGCCGACGGGACACTTGATGCCCTAATCCACACCGGCACGGTCGCGATGACGCCTCATAACAATATGCCCGAGCCTTTCATTCTGCCGGCGAAGAGCGCCTATGCAGCCCGCAGCTTCCTGCTCGAGGTCAAGACCGTCAAAATGAACATGACGGCCAACACCTTCATGCGGGCGCCCGGCGAGGCCGTCGGTACCTTCGGGCTCGAATGCGGCATCGATGAGCTTGCCCATGCCATGGGCATGGATCCGATCGACTTGCGGATCAGGAATGAGCCGGAGAAGGACCCGACGACAGGTCTGCCCTTCTCTCACCGCGGTATCGTCGAGGCCTGGAAGGTCGGCCGCGAGCGGTTCGGCTGGGCAGCGCGTGGGCAGCCGGGCGCTCGACGCGACGGCGATTGGCTGGTCGGCATCGGCTCAGCCACGGGCACTTATCCTTATTACCGGATGCCGGGGGGCACGGCGCGGATCACCCTCACCAAAGACGGCCGCGCCACCGTCGGCATCGCCGCGCATGAAATGGGCATGGGCACATCGACCGCCCAGACACAGATTGCCGCCGAGCGCCTCGGGCTGGCCATGGAAGACGTCGACTTCGAATATGCCGACACCCAGTTGCCCGGTACGGTTCTGGCGGGCGGCTCGCAACAGACGGCGGCCATCGGCGCCGCGGTGATCGCTGCCCATCACAAGCTCGTGCAAGAGCTGCTGACGCTCGCCGGTAATGACTCACCCCTTGCCGGCTTGAAGCCGGACGAGGTGGGCGGGCTCGACGGCGGTCTCTGTGCCCTCGAAGATGAGAGTCGGCGCGAGAGCTACGCCTCCATCCTCACCCGTGCGAAGCGCGACGAGATCATCGCCGAGGCAGACGCGCCGATGCCGCTTGAGTTGCAGCATTGGTCGATGCACAGCCACAGTGCCCTGTTCTGCGAGGTGCGGGTCAACGCCGTCACCGGCGAGATCCGGGTGAGCCGCTTCCTCGGCTCGTTCGACTGCGGCCGCATCATCAACGCCAAGACGGCCGCGAGCCAGTTTCGTGGTGGCATCATCATGGGCCTCGGTCTTGCGCTGATGGAGGAAACGTACTTCGACGAGCGAACCGGCCGGGTCGTGAATCCCTCACTGGCTGAGTATCACATTCCGGTCCACCTCGACGTGCCGGAGATCGACGTGATTTGGGGTGACGAAGCCGATCCGCATACGCCGATGGGCGCGCGCGGTATTGGCGAGATCGGAATTACCGGCGTGGGTGCGGCCGTCGCCAACGCAGTCTTTAATGCCATCGGCAAGCGGGTTCGCGATCTCCCGATCACGTTGGACAAGGCGATTTGAGGCGGAGACGGGCTGATTGCCGCCTCTTGAGCTCGCGCCGCGGGCCTGAGAGTCGGCCACCCCCGAAGTGCCGGGCCCGGTCGCCTCACCATCGATGATCGCTTCACCCACATCGAGGGCTCGAGCACGGTCCGCCAGCGCCGCGAATTCCCGCGTCCGACCATGGCCTCTCCGAGTATAGACCGTGACCTTGCCGTCACGGATGTGCCGCTGCGCCCGGTAACCGTCCGTTTTGATCTCGTAGAGTCAATCGGGACCTAAAGGGAACGTTCGGCCTGCCGATCCAAAAAATCACCTGACGGCGCGAACACGACCTGATTCGGCCGCCAATTTTCTAATTTGCTTAATCCAGATTAAAGCATGAACGAGCCGACGCCGATATTCCTTACGAGATGAAGGGGACCGGCATCGAAGACGACAAACATCTGATTGTAGCCGTAGGCGCCTCCGGGGCGGACGGCCTTCGGGACATGCGTGATCTGCTTTCGGGCCTCCCAGAAGGACTATCAGCCACAATACTGTGCACCCTTCATCGCCCGCCGGATCGGGAAAGTGAGTTGGCTTGGGTTCTTAGACGGCGGTCCAAGATGGAGGTCAAAATTGCCTCAAACGGTGAACGCCTCAGGCGTGGCTGCTGTTACATCGGCATGCCGGCGCAACATCTGACATTGACAACCGGGCGCCGGGTTTACTTGCTTCCACATATCAAGCAGCACCGTGGAAAAACGGTAGATCTGCTGTTCAACTCTGTTGCCACCCACGCGAAGCGCAATGGAATTGGCGTCGTCCTGGCGGGATCCCTCGGTGACGGCTCCCAAGGCCTTCAATCAATAAAGCTTGCGGGTGGCGCCGTATTTGCCAGATCTACGCGCGATACCGACCTAAAGGGCATGCCAGCGAACGCAGTTGCGCGCGCAGGACCGCTGCATCTGGTCGATGAGATAGATAACCTTGCTCGGGGAATCGTCCGTCGGTGCGAATTGGATCAATATCGTTTGGTTCAGCAACCCGCAATCGTCAATGTGGCAGGACTTGTTGGGCAGTGCCCGGGCGACCACGGCCCAACGCAAGCGAACCGGCTGGAACTTAGAGATCGCGAATTCGTTAATGCAATAAATCCGACCAGACCCGAATCAGAGCATCAGCGGGCTGAGTTCCGCGCAGAAGCCACGGATCGAGGAAGGTATGGACAGCCCGCTCATCAAGAAAATGGAACAGTTCACCGCCTTCGATAGGGAGGATCGCGAACTGCTGAACAGGCTTACGACCGAGCGACAAAGAGAGTATGGAGCGCGCGAGGACATCATTCGCGAGGGTGAGCATTCCCCGGATATCCATGTCGTCATCACCGGCTTGGCATGTCGCTATAAACATCTGGAGGATGGCGCCTGTCAGATCATGGGTTTTCTGGTCCCTGGTGATCCCTGCGACTCTGAGATCTTCATTCTCAACGAGATGGACCACACCATTGGGACCTTGACGCCGAGTATCATCGCGTCGATCTCGGGAGAGATCATGAAGGATCTTCTTCTTAATCGACCCAGCATCGCGCTGGCCTTCTGGTGGAACACTCTGCAGGATGAAGGGGTCCTGCGCGAACGCATCATCGACGAGGGGCGCCGCGATGCCTACTCGAGAGTCGCGTTTCTGATCTATGAGATATTCTTGCGAATGCGTGCGTTTGGAGTGATCGAGGATCAAAAGTTCGATTTCCCGGTAACTCAAACGGATTTGGCCGACGCAACCGGTCTGACACCGGTCCACATAAGCCGCATGCTGAGTCGCCTTCGCAAGCAAAACCTGATTCTCATCGACGGAAAGAGCTGGACAGTGCCTGACCCGGCGGGATTGCGCGCCGCTGCGCGGTTCGAGGGCAATTACTTGCACCTTGATCGGGCCAAGGACGAGCCCGACAGTGAAGCCGGCAAGCGCCTGAAGGGCCTCCTTTGATGTCGACTTCTCACGGCCCTTCCACGCCCGACGACACGAACCGCCCTCTTGGCCAAGATGGTCCCATCAATCTAACCGAGATCGCCGAAGGCATGAGCTGGAGGCGGGCCTGTGAGACTTTGCGCGTCGACCTCAAGGCGCAAACGGCCGGGCTAAACATTCAGCCTCTCGACGACGGTCACGGCGAGCAATCCAATGACGGCACCTCGGACACGATCTATTTCGTCATTTCTGGTTATGGCGTTCTGCAATGCGAGGATAAAGCCATGCAATGCACCGCCGGCGATGTCTTATTTATTCCCCGTGGCCATCCACATCGGTTCGAGCGAATGGATGGAGTAATCCGGATTTGGATGATCAAGCTGGCCCAGCAGCCGTAGCGGCCGATGAAATCGTATGAGAATGGACCGACAGCCATGAGTCAAGAAACCCAAAGTCAGATGGCGCATAGTAGACACTGACCTCAGAAGGAACCGCCCACCTTGGGGCGAGATCTAACTCGGCCGCGTAAGGCCATGACCTGCTTCATGCGGCGTACCGTGTCGGCGACGGGTACGGGCGGCGGCCCCTCGATGCTAGGTCTACTGGAGACCGAACGCGGCCATTCCTATCTCCCGGTTCAGCCAAGCGAACTTGTACGCCCACCGGCGCCGATTATTCGGAACCTCATGGGCCAGAAAAGATTTGCATCCGGACAGCTCATCTCGAGGCAACCCATGGACAGATTACGGAGTATCGCATTGCGTGAGGCGCGAACCGGATGGGGCGCTTTGTGATCCGCATCGCCGTTGGCACACCGCTTTCCGGCAGTTCCGCGGCGCTCGGCGCCGAAATGAAGCAAGCTGTCGAGCTTGCTGTCGAGGAGCGGAACTCGGCGGGTGGCTTCGCGGGAACTTCGCTGGGCGTTGAAGCCGTCGATGACGAAGGCCGCGTTGACCGCGGCGAGGCGGTTGCGCAGGCGTTCTGCGCAAATCCCGAGGTGCTGGGCCTCATCGGCCACTATAACAGCGATGTCATGCTCGCTACGATGCCGCTTTATCGCGCGTCCGGACTGGCTGCGATCATGCCGATCGTCTCCAATCCAGCTGCAACCGGCCCCGGCCTGCCGAACGTCTTTCGGTTCACCAATCGCGACGACCAGACGGGCGCGGCGATCGCGGAATATCTCTTCCGAAAGCGCGGCAAGCGCCGCGCCGTCATCGCCGAAACGGCCACCACGTACGGTTCCAGCATGGCCGAGGCATTCTCCCGTGCCTTCATGCGCCGGGGCGGCAAGGTCCTCGCGCATCACGTCGTTCGTCCCGGCGAACAGGCCTTTGCTGAACTGATCCGCGCCTGCCCCGCCGGTTTCGATCTGCTGTTCTATGGCGGCAGCTTCGAGGGGGCGCCCATTCTTCGGGCCCTGCGCGCAGCGGGATGCGACCAGCTCTTCGCCGCCGGCGATGGTTGCTGGGACGTCGTCAATTTCCTGCAGCCTGCCGAGAAGGCGGCGACGCAGGGCGAAGGCGTTCTGATCCTGTCGGCAACGCCGGAACTGGGCCGGGTGCCGGGCGCGCTGGAATTTGCGAAGCGCTATACCCGGCGGTATGGGCCGATCGGCAATTACGCAGTCAATGCCTATGACTCCGCGTGCCTTCTGATCGACGCCATTGATCGTGCTGCTGCCACGGCTGGGGCCATTCCCAATCGGCACGACGTTGTGGCCGCGGTGCGGGCCGCCCAGTTTCGGGGAATTGCCTATCGCGATCCGGTCGTATGGGACGAGAGAGGCGAGAATCTGGCAGCGGTCACGGCGCTTTACGATATCGAGGGCGATCATTTTCGGCAGATCGCAGAGCTCGCAAACGCTGCCGGAACCGATGTGCGCGGAGAGAACGCGAACAATGCGGCATGAGTCGTGACGGAGGCGGGGCGAACACCTCCGCCTCATCCGTAACGGAGGATCAAATGACGATTGTCAGCCAGACCAATGCCGTCCGAATCCATGCCTTCGGCGGCGCAGAGAAGCTACGGTTTGAATCGCTTCCGTTGCCGGCTCTCGGACCCGGCGAGGCCCTGGTCGAAGTTCATGCGGCGAGCGTCAATCCGGTCGACTACAAAATTCGCGAGGGGAAATACCCGGCCGTCAACAAAGACCGGCTGCCCTGAGTGATGGGACGAGATGTCTCCGGCGTTGTCGTCGAGACCGGCCGCAGCGTCATGTTGCCCAAGGTCGGCGATGCTGTGTTCGGCATGCTGGGAATCGACCGCGGCGGCTACTCCGAGTACGTCGTCATGAAAGAGGAGGAGATGGCATTAAAGCCTCACACCCTCGACCTTGTGAAAGCGGCGGCCGTCCCGCTGGCCGGCCTGACCGCGTGGCAGGGGTTGTTCCGCCATGGTCAGCTCCAGGCCGGTCAGCGTGGTGCTTATTCATGGTGGTGCCGGCGGAGTCGGGCACTTTGCCGTTCAGTTCGCGAGAGCAAGAGGCGCGCATGTCATCACCACCGTCTCCGACAGGCATGTCGATTTCGCGCGTTCGATCGGTGCGGACGAGGTCATCGACTGCCGTTGCCCCATCCACAATCGACGAAATCACCTGACCGTTCCGGAACTAGCCTTCCTCCCAGTCAATCCGACAACAGGTGCCTTTACGGACGCTCCGCTACCCCGCCATGAGGCCAATGCGGACGGTACAAGTGATCCATCGGGGTAGCGATAAAGGTCCCAGCGATTGCTGACGTACGCGGCTAATTGCACAGAGTCACGTTCATGCCGAGCGGGCAGCCAGACGGCGAGATTTGCAGGTGATCTCCCTGATGAAAAGTCTGATGAGAACACTGATGGGAACGACCAGGCACCAGAATCCCGCGCGAGGATAGAGGAGCGCACTGATGAACGCGCCCGCAGCAAAAGCCCCGAGGACGGGAAGCGCGCGGCTGATACGAGTCCGGACCTCATCGGTTCCCCGACCGACCGCAAGATCCACGAGATCGATCACGACTTCAGTCAGGTTGCCCGTCATGATGGTCGTGGGCGCATGGCCTGCAAACACTGTCCGTGAAGCCGTGTTTTGAATCGCCATCGCGATCACACCCAGCATCCCGGTCGTGATCACGCGTGATGCATCGCCATCGCCGATCGGCGAGATTGCGACGCCGGCGGCGAGGAACCCGGCGAGAAAGACAATCTCGCATCCGAACAGAAAGGAC
>Ga0136846_1219520_pt1 | contig 14211 bp, 16 predicted proteins | sample HopSoiMetagenom2_FD_96841 | JGI IMG/M metagenome (GOLD analysis project Ga0136846, IMG submission 96841) | Grasslands soil microbial communities from Hopland, California, USA - 2 Assembly 2016 (version 4) | ecosystem: Environmental > Terrestrial > Soil > Grasslands | place: USA: Hopland...
CCTGCGCACCCACCACATTGTCCCGCACGAGGCCGGCATCACCATTACCGCCGATGCATTGGCTGGGAGCTACTACGTCGAAAACCTGACCAACTCTCTCGAGGCGAGGGCGCTGGAGCTGATTGAAAGAGTTGATGCGCTCGGCGGCTCGGAGAAAGCGATTGCCGCGGGATTCTTTCAGGAAGAAATCGCGCGCAGCGCTTACGAGCACCAGTTGCGTGTAGAGGCTGGCGAGACGGTAATTGTCGGAGTCAATCGTTTCACGGACACCGACGCGCCCGAGGACATTCCAGCACCCGACTACTCTGCTCTGGAAAAAGAGCAGCTCGTGGAGTTAAAGGCGCTTCGCGCGAATCGTGATTCCGCTGCCGTAAACAAAGCCCTCAACGCACTGCGTGATGCGTCGGCCGGCAAATCCGGTGAGCTTCATTTGATGCCTCTGATCATCGATGCGGTGCGTGCGCGCACTACTGTCGGCGAGATTGCGGAAACTCTTGCTTCGAACTGGGGATACTACAGACCCTCAGCGTAGCGATCATAGTTCGTCAAGCTTGAGACGATCTCGCTGCGGAAGTAAGTTCATAGCAGCGCAGCCCCCTCCCAAAACCACAATGCCCACGTACGAGTTTCGTTGCCCGGAGGGCCACGAGTTCGAGAAATTTTATCGCTCCATTTCTGGGGCGCCCTACGAGCTCGCTTGCCCAGTGTGCGGAAAGACGGCGGAGCGCCTGATGTCGGCAGGGGCCGGGTTGGTATTCAAGGGGTCCGGCTTCTACATCACCGATTACGGAAAGGACGGAAAGAAGTCTCAGACTTCCAGCGATTCCAAGAAGTCCGAGACTTCTGGCGGTTCCGAGTCCGAGACGTCCAGCTCCTCTAAAACCGACTCCTCCGCCAAACCAGATGCGCCGTCGTCCGATGCGAAACCCGCTCAGGAAACAAAGCCGGCCGCATCCACGGCGCCCGATAAGTCCGCGTCCACAGGGAAGAAGAAAGCCAGCGAATGACGGCCGCTGAGCAGATTCGCGCCGAGCTGATTCGCGCGGCGCGCGCACTCGGCGCGCCCGAGGATGTCGATCCAGTTCTCGAGCGTCCGAGAGACACATCGCACGGTGATCTGGCGACCAACCTGGCAATGCTCCTCGCCAAGCCGCTTCGTTCGCGCCCTCGCGAAATCGCCGAGAAACTGCGCGACTCCATGCAGCTCGAGCGCGCCGGGGTTTCCAGGATCGACATCGCCGGTCCGGGGTTCATGAATTTCTGGATCGACCCGGAAACGATCGCCTCAGGGCTTCGCGACGTCATTGGTGCCGACGCAAAATATGGAAGCAACGGAGTTGGAGCAGGCCGCGTCGTGAACATTGAGTTCGTCTCCGCCAACCCCACTGGACCGCTGCATGTGGGACATGGACGTCAGGCTGCGCTCGGCGACGCGATCGCCACGTTACTGGAAGCCACCGGCTGGAAGGTGACGCGCGAATTCTACTACAACGACGCCGGTGCACAGATCGAAAATCTTGCCGCCAGCGTTGAAGCCCGACTGAAGGAGCTACGTGGTGAAGCCGCCGCGATTCCAGAGGGCGGATACCACGGTGAGTATATCCGCGAGTTGGCCGAGCGTTACGCGGCCGACTCAGAGGGGCTGTCCGTCCGTGAGTTCGCCGTGCGCGAGCTCAGAAAGGAACAGGACCTCGATCTACAGGCATTCGGCGTAAAGTTCGACCGCTATTTCCTGGAATCGTCGCTGTACACAGACGGGATGGTCGAGGAGACCGTTCGGCAGTTAATCTCGTCGGGCAAGACCTACGAGCACGACGACGCCCTCTGGCTTCGCACCACCGAGTTCGGCGACGACAAGGATCGGGTGATGCGCAAGCGCGATGGAACGTACACCTATTTTCTGCCGGACGTCGCCTATCACGTCACCAAATGGAAGCGTGGATTCAAGCGGGCAATCGACGTGCAGGGTGCTGATCACCATAGCACCGTCACTCGCGTCCGCGCGGGTCTGCAGGCTCTCGACATGGGCGTCACCAAAGACTACCCCGAATACGTTCTGCACCAGATGGTGACGGTCATGAAGCACGGCGAGGAAGTGAAGATCTCCAAGCGCGCCGGCAGCTACGTGACCGTCCGCGACCTGATTTCGGAAGTTGGCCGAGATGCCGTCCGTTACTTCTTCCTAATGCGGAAGAGCGACTCACAGCTGATCTTCAACGTCGATCTTGCAGCGGCCCAGTCGGAGGAGAATCCGGTTTACTACATCCAGATGGCGCACGCGCGTATGTCTGGAATCTTTCGCGTTGGCGGAATTGACCCTGCTTCCGTAACTGCTGAAGGCGTGAAGTTCGGAGTTCTGAGCGAGCCTGAGGAACAGGCTCTGATAAAATCTTTGCTCGAATATCCGGAGCTCGTCGAATCGAGCGCGGAGTCTCTGGAGCCACACCGCATCGCCAATTACCTGCACGAGACGGCGCGGCTCGCCCATTTGTGGTACCACAAACATCACGTGCTCGAACAGACCGAAGACGTTACCCGCGCCCGTCTGGCGCTGGCGAGGAGCGCCCAGATCGTGTTGCGCAATGGACTTCAGATCCTTGGCGTCACCGCGCCGGAGCGGATGTAGTTGCTGACGCCGCCGGCGTCGTTACCATTAGCTGGCTGACAACTCTCCAATCAAATACGAATGAGTGTACTGGTCGTTGGCTCGGTGGCGCTCGACTCCGTCGAAACTCCCTTCGGTAAGGCGGATGATGTGCTCGGCGGCTCCGCGAATTTCTTCGCCGCCTCCGCGAGTCACCTCACCAAGGTGAGCGTCGTCGGTGTGATTGGCTCGGACTATCCCGTCGACAAACTCGAGGCGTTAAAAAAACGGGGCGTGGACTATAGCGGCGTCGAACGCGCCGAGGGCAGTTCATTTCGCTGGCGCGGGCGGTACCGCCACGATCTCAATTCCGCGGAAACCCTCGAGACTCACCTTGGAGTCTTCTCGCACTTCAGCCCAAAGATTCCAGAAAAGCTGCGGTCCTGTCCCTACGTCTTTCTCGCCAACATCGATCCCCGGCTTCAGATCGACGTGCTCGGGCAGGTCGAGAGACCGAAACTGATTGCGTGCGATACCATGAACTTCTGGATCCAGAGCAGGCGCCCCGATCTCCTGACACTGTTGGGGAAAGTGGATCTGGTGACGCTCAACGACGCGGAAGCACGCCAGTTGTCCGAGAAGGCGAATCTGGTCCAGGCAGCGCAATGGATCATGGGGCTCGGCCCTCGTCACGTCATCATCAAGAAGGGCGAGCATGGCGCGTTCATGTTCACGGCGAACTCGATTTTCTTTGCGCCCGCGTTTCCACTCGAGAATGTGTTCGACCCAACGGGGGCAGGCGATTCATTTGCCGGCGGATTCATCGGCTACCTCGCCGCCACCGACGATCTGAGCGAGGCCAACATGCGCCGCGCGATGATTTATGGCTCAGTGATGGGATCTTTCGCGGTCGAGAAGTTCTCGATTGAGCGCCTAATGACCGTGACACGGGCCGAGATCGACCAGCGGATGCGCGACATGCGGCGACTGGTGGCATTCGAGGAGGCGCTGCCAGCGTGAGCGACGAAGCGCTTCGCTACGGAAGCGCCGGTGTGGATATCGATGCGTCCAACGCGGCAAAGCAGCGAATAAAGAAGCTCGTAGAGTCCACCTTCACGACTGGCGTCGTCGGCGCGTTCGGTGGTTTCGGCGGAATGTTCCGGGTGCCGTCCGGTCTCCGAAAGCCCGTGCTCGTATCGAGCGCTGACGGTGTCGGCACCAAAATCAAAGTGGCCATCGATGCCCGTCGTCACGACACCATCGGCCGGGATCTCGTAAACCATTGCGTGAACGACATCCTGGTGCAGGGGGCCTTGCCGCTCTTTTTCCTTGACTACGTGGCGTTCGGAAAGCTCGACCCCAATGTCGTCGAAGCAGTCGTGGCGGGTGTTGCCGCGGGCTGCCGGGAAAACGGCTGCTCGCTCGTAGGCGGCGAAACGGCTGAAATGCCGGGTTTGTATACACCGCCCGATTACGACTTGGCGGGTTTCATCGTCGGATATGTGGAAGAAGACGGGATACTTGGCGCGGATCGGGTAAGGCCTGATGACGTGCTGATCGCTCTTCCAAGCTCGGGTTTGCACACCAACGGTTATTCGTTGGCGCGAAAGATCGTCGCGGACCGGCTCAGGCTCCGACTGACAGACGCATTTCCGGGTAGTGGCGGGACAGTTGCCGATGTGCTCCTCGCCGAGCACAAATCGTATCTCCCGGCCGTGAGGCCGGTGCTGGACCGTTTGCACGCGATGTCTCACATCACCGGTGGTGGACTGGTCGAGAATCTCGACCGGGCGCTGCCACCGACGCTGGATGCAGTGATCGACACCGCGAGTTGGAGGGTTCCGAACGTTTTCCGGGTCCTTATGGAAGCGGGGCAAGTCGAGCCCGCCGAGATGTACCGGACGTTCAATATGGGTGTAGGAATGGTGATTATCTGCGCGCCGTCCGACGAAAAAGCGGTGATGTCGGCGGCATCCGCGGCGGGGCTGGCAGGCTGGAAGATCGGCTCGCTGAAGACCGGCGGGGGAGCAGTCAAACTTTCTTGAGGAATAGAACCAATGAAAGCTGGTTTGTTCGTTTCGTTCGCGCTTGTTGTCCTGACAGCGACTTCGGTCGCAGCTCAAACCGGAGTGGACACGCAGCGGTGTCCCACTGGGACCGTCAGCGGCCCTCTTAACATACCGGACCAGGATCGTGCCTCTCAGGACGCATGCCAGAAAGCGCTGGACGTATTCAAGTACATCGCTCCGCAGCTGGGTGTGAGTATCACCGGTGGTAATGCAACCCTGGGTCAGACAGGCAACCTCGGCGGGCTGGGGCATTTCTCAGTCGGCCTCAGGTTCAACCTTGTCGAGGGTAGCCTTCCGCAGGTTCAGAACATCACGCCATCCGTCAACGGTGCGCAAAGCGATCGTTTCGAGACGAAGTCGCAGGTTTTTCCGATGCCTGTCCTTGATGCGGCGTTTGGCGTGTTCAAGGGCATTCCCCTCGCTCTTACGAACGTCGGAGGCATCGATCTGCTGGTCAACGCTGCATATGTCCCCGAGTTCAGTAACAGCGGCGTAGATGTCAAAGTCCCGAACGGGTCGCTCAAGTTCGGCTATGGCGCGCGCCTTGGAATTCTGCAGGAGAGTCTGCTGATCCCGGGCGTATCGGTCAGCTATCTGGTGCGTGACCTGCCGACCGTCAACCTGGTTGGTCACACCGGAGGCGATTCTCTCTACGCCAACAATCTCAGCCTCAAGACGAAAGCGTGGCGTGTGGTGGCGGGAAAGAATCTCCTGATCTTTGGAATCGCTGCCGGCTTCGGCCAGGACAAGTACGACGCGTCGACGGACATCGGCGTGCACGTCGCGGCGCGAACTGTTCCGCCGGTTCCGGCCACCAACGCTGGTCCCGTCGCCATGTCGCAGACTTTGACGCGCACCAATATCTTCGGCGACCTGTCGATGAACCTTTTGGTTTTCAAGCTGAATGCCGAAATTGGACAGGTGTCCGGCGGCACGATCAACACCTTCAACACCTTCAGTGGCACACAACCAGCCGACTCAAGACTCTACGGATCTCTCGGAGCTCGAATCGGGTTCTAACGACGGGCGCGACGCGGAATACATGCGTCGCGCACTTTTCCTCGCCCAGCAGGGGTGGGGTCAAACAGCGCCGAACCCAATGGTCGGCGCTGTTGTCGTTCGCGACGGTGTCGTCGTCGGCGAAGGATTCCATGCGCGTTTCGGCGAGCCACACGCCGAAGTAGTAGCGCTCAAGGCAGCGGGTGAACGCGCCAAGGGCGCGACGATGTATGTGACGCTCGAGCCATGCAATCACTTCGGGAAAACGCCTCCGTGCACCGAAGCGATCATCGCGGCACGGGTCGGTCGCGTCGTCATAGCGGCTGCAGACCCTACGGCTCTGGCCGGTGGGGGCGCTCGTTATCTCGCAGATTACGGAGTTCAGGTCGATTTTGGCGTCGAGGAGGCAGCCGCGCTGGAGCTGAACGCGCCGTTTTTTTTCGCCGCGACGAATCCGGATCGCCCCTGGGTCACGCTCAAGCTGGCGTTATCGAGCGATGGCAAAATGAACGACCCCTCGGGCGAGACGCGCTGGATCAGCAACGAGCAGTCGCGCCAGGAAGTCCATCGTCTTCGCGCCAACGTGGACGCGATCGCTGTCGGACTTGGAACGGTCAAAGCCGACGACCCCCAACTGACCGCTCGGGGAACGATAAAGGCACGGATCCCGCCATTGCGAATCGTGTTTGACCGCGACGCGCAGACTCCACTGGAATCCAAACTCGTGCGGACAGCAAGGGGGACGCCGACGGCGATCTTCTCACACCATCCTCCGGTTCCGCGGTTGGCGGCGCTCCACAACGCCGGCGTCGACGTCTTCGAGGCCGAAGATCTGTCCGCAGCCCTCGCAGCGCTACGCGGTTTCGACATTCAACATCTGCTGGTCGAAGGGGGCGCGCGCGTCGCCGACGAATTCCTCGAGCGAAAGCTCGTGGATCGCCTGATTATCTTTCAGTCACCGATGTCACTCGGCACGGATGCTCTGAGTCCGTTTCAGGGTTCGCGCACTGATTTCAGGCAGTGGCTAGCCAGTCTTCCCATTATCAGGCGCGCCGAGTTCGGTGAAGACGTGATGTCGGTCTACGCGTTACGCGAGGCGTAAATGTTCACCGGGTTGATCGAGCAGGTGGGTGAAGTGGAAACGGTACGGCAGACGGAAGCCGGCCGGGAGCTCCGCATCCGCGCTCCTTACATTGATCTGGTCTCGGGAGAGAGCATCGCCGTCAACGGTGCGTGTCTGACCGTGCGCGAGTTCGGCACCGGCTGGTTCGCCGCCGCAGCGGTCACCACCACCCTGGAACGCACTACGATCGGCGACTGGAAGAAAGGAACGAAGGTGAATCTCGAACGGGCGATGCGCGCCGACGACCGTCTCGGTGGACACATCGTTCAGGGTCATGTCGACTGCGTCGGAACCGTCGCCGCTGTTGACCGGGATGGTGACGCGATGCTCGTAGATATCTCGATCCCCTTGGCGTTCGAGCCGCTGTTCGTTCTTCACGGCTCAGTGGCAATCGATGGCGTGAGCCTGACGGTCAACGACATCAAGCGACAGGGTGTTCAGGTTTCGCTGATCGAATACACACTTCGGCAAACAAACCTGCGAGAATTGAAGCTCGGAACCAGGGTGCACGTTGAAGCCGATATCATTGCTAAACACGTGCGCCGCCTGCTCGAGCCCTATCTGCGCCAGCCATCCTCGCTAGATTCACTCACGGATTTCTCGCTGGAGCATTGAGAGTCATGCAGTTTGGAACAGTCGAACAGGCAATAGCCGACATCAAGGCCGGCAAGCTGGTAATCGTCGCCGATGATGAGGATCGCGAGAACGAGGGCGATCTGATCTGCGCCGCCGAGCTGGTCACGCCCGAGCTGATCAACTTCATGATCCGCAAAGCCGGCGGCTGGATTTGTCTCGCCCTCACCAATGAGCGCGCCGACCAGCTGGAGCTTGCTCCGCAAACAGAAGTGAATACCGAAGAATACCGGACCGCGTTCACCATCAGCATCGACGCTGACGAGCGATTCGGTGTGACGACGGGGGTGAGTGCGCAGGATCGTGCCAAGACTATTCGAGTAGCCGTCGATCCAAAGACAGTCCCGTCGGATCTACGCCGTCCGGGACACGTTCCGCCGCTCCGGGCGCGCGATGGGGGAGTCCTCCAGCGCGTCGGTCACACGGAGACGGCAGTCGATCTTGCGGCGCTGGCCGGCCTGAGCCCCGCCGGTGTTGTCTGTGAGATCCTCAGCGAAGACGGCAGCAGTGCCCGGCGGCCCGAGCTCGAGCAATTCGCGCAGAAGCATGGCCTGACATTCATCACCGTCGCCCAGGTGGTTGCCTACCGGCTTCAAACAGAACGGCTGGTGCACCGTGTGGCTGAGGCCCGTCTTCCGACGGAAATGGGTACGTGGAAGGTTCTCGGCTACCGGAACGATGTTGATCAGCACGAGCACATCGCTCTCGTTTTCGGCGATGTCGGGCCCGACTCCAGCGTGCTGGTCAGGATGCATTCGAAGTGTCTCACCGGCGATGTCTTCCACTCCTTGCGCTGCGACTGCGGGTGGCAGCTCGACACGGCGATGAAAATGATCGCCAAGGAAGGCAAAGGCGTCATCGTCTATCTGGATCAGGAGGGCCGCGGCATCGGGCTCCTGAACAAGCTGAAAGCGTATGAGCTACAGGATCAGGGAATCGATACCGTTGAAGCGAACGAGCGGCTTGGCTTCAAACCCGATCTCCGCAACTACGGAATCGGCGCCCAGATTCTTCTCGACCTCGGCCTCAAGACCATTCGGCCGATCACCAACAACCCGCGCAAGCTGGTCGGCCTTGAAGGCTACGGCCTGACCATCGATGAACGGGTGCCGATCATCTCCATCGCGCACGACGAAAACTCAAGCTACCTGGAAGCGAAACGCGCTAAACTAGGTCATCTCTTCGCGTCGTAGACCACCCGCCTCCCGCCTCTCGCTTCCCGCATATGCCCGAGTTTCACGGACAGCCGAGTGGTGTTGGCCGTCGCATCGTTGTAATCGCCAGCCGCTTCAATGAGCCGATCGTAAAGAAGCTCGTCGATGGCGCGATGGAAGCGCTCGTCAAGCATGGCGTCGGCTTCGAGGACATTGATGTCATCTGGGTTCCTGGCGCGTGGGAACTTCCCCTCGTCGCGCGTTGGCTCCTCGGCACTGAGCGCTACGATGGCATTGTCGCGGTCGGCGCTGTGATCCGGGGTGATACCGCCCACTTCGACTACATAGCGGGCGAGGCTTCACGCGGACTCGCCGCGGCCAGCGCCGAATCGGAAACACCAATCGGATTTGGCGTCCTCACCTGCGACACCGACGAGCAGGCCGAGGCTCGCGCAGGCGGGGCGGACGGCAACAAGGGATTCGACGCCGCCGTTGCAACACTCGAGATGATCGACCTCTACAACCGTCTCGCTCCGGACGATGAGGATTGAATCACGTGCCCGTGCGCGAGCACTCCAGGCGCTCTACGCCTGGGAGATGCGGGGCGGGAAGAATCTCGATCGCGTAGCTACCCAGGTGTGGGATGACCTGGCGGTGGCGCCGGAAGAGCGCCGCATCGCGGGATTGCTGGTGCGCGAAGTTTCTAAAGCGGGCACCGAGCTGGATTCCCGCCTCGCCGACCTCACCACCAACTGGCGTCTCGAGCGCATCGGCGCGATCGAACGTTCGGTGCTCCGGCTCGGCGCCGCGGAGCTGATGAAGGGCGATACGCCGCCCCGGGTGGCCATTCAGGAGGCGGTACGATTGGCGGAGAGGTTCGGCACCTCGGCGAGCGCCAAGTTCGTGAATGGAGTGCTTGATGCTTTCGCCAGACAGGCCGGCATGATCTAGTGCGCATACTCGTTCTGAACTGGCAGGACGTTACCAATCCGCAGGCGGGCGGCGCGGAGCTGCACCTTCAGGAGATTTTCAGCCGCATAGTTGCGCGCGGCCACAGCGTGGATTTGCTCTGCAGCTCGTACGCGGGCGCGGCGGAACGCACGGCGATTGGCGGGATTCAGGTTTACCGCTTCGGCAGCAGGCACACCTATCCTTTCGTGGCCCGCGGTTATTACCGGCGGCATCTGGCGCGCAACGGTTACGACGTCGTCATCGAAGACCTCAACAAGATCCCGCTGTACACGCCGCTGTGGAGCTTGAAAAGGTTGGTAGTGGTGGTCCACCATCTCTTCGGCTCGACGGCTTTCCGCGAGGCCTTGCCGCCGCTCGCAGCCGCGGTGTGGCTGTCGGAACAACCGATCGGAGTGATTTATCGAAGCGTCCCATTCGAAGCCGTCAGCGTGAGTACTGCGGACGATCTGGTCGCGCGCGGAATTTCGCGTGAATCGATACGCGTGATTTACAACGGCGTCGACTCCGCTCGTCTCACTCCCAACCCTGCTGAACGTTCCGACCGACCCTTGTTCGTCTACCTCGGCCGACTGAAGAAGTACAAGCGCGTCGATATCGTAATTCGGGCGTTCGCCGAGCTCAATCTTCCGGAAGCGATTATGGAGATCGCGGGCACCGGCGACTATCGCGCTTCGCTGGAAGGGCTGGTAAAATCACTCGGACTCGAAGGGCGAGTAAAGTTTCTGGGTTTCGTTCCCGAAGAAGAAAAGGTTCACCTGTTGCGACGCGCGTGGGCGTCGGTCCTCGCGTCTCCCAAAGAAGGGTGGGGAATCAGTAACCTCGAGGCTGCTGCGTGCGGTACTCCGGTGATCGCGGCGAACTCACCGGGAATTCGGGAATCGGTCATCAACGGCGAAACAGGTTTCCTCGTGCCGCCCAATGATCACGGTGCGATGACTGCGTCAATGCGGGGCCTGGTCGAGTCACCGGATCTGGTGGAAGTGCTGGGTCGAGCGGCGCGGCGGTTCGCTGAGGGCTTTACCTGGGAACGCGCGGCGAGTGACACTCTGTCGCATTTGGAGGAAGTGATCGCGAAATGATTGTCGCCCGCTTGAAACGAACGGAGCCTGCGTGGCCAATCCGAAGGTAACAGTCGGCTCGCTTCTCGACCGGTTGCGAGGCACGCTGCAGCTGGAAGAGATCGAGCCCGGGACCGGGCTTGATCGCCCCGTAGGGAACGCCGAAGTATCGAGTCCGGGCATCGTCCTCGCGGGCTACGTCAAGCGCTTTTCCGCGGAGCGACTCCAGGTGCTGGGAGAGACCGAGATCACGTACCTCGCATCTCTGAGCCCGCCCGAACGGAAGAAGATTCTCGAGTTGTTTTTTTCCTTCCCCATCCCGGCGGTGTTCGTGACCAAAGGTCAGCGACTGCCGGCCGGCCTAAAGGAAACGGCCGCCGCCGCCGGGATCCCGCTCATCCGCACCAAGCTCAAAACGGCGGAATTCTATCGCCGCATCAAGCCCGTGCTGGAGATGGAATTCGCTCCGACCGTTTCTCTTCATGGATCGCTGGCCGACGTCTTCGGTGTCGGCCTTTTTTTCACCGGTAAAAGCGGCATCGGCAAGTCCGAGTGTGTGCTCGATCTCGTGGAGCGCGGCCACCGCCTCGTCGCTGACGATCTGGTAGTCGCCAGCAAACGAGGCAACGATGTCCTGATCGGGCGCGGTCACGAGATGCAGCGTCATTACATGGAAATTCGCGGTGTCGGCCTCATCGACATCCAGGCGATATTTGGTATACGCGCTGTCCGCCAGCAGAAGCGCATCGAGGTAGTCGTACAGCTCGAGGAATGGGATCAGCACGCTGTCGTCGAACGCGTCGGCATCGACATGGAAACGGCGACCATTCTCGACGTCGATCTGCCAAAGGTCACCGTATTCCTGAATCCCGGAAAGAACATTACGGTGGTGGCGGAAGTCATCGCCATGAACCATCTACTTCGTTACTCGGGCGTCAACTCCGCGGAAGCTTTCAATGACCGTCTGGTTGGCCGAATGAAGGCAGCGGCCGCAAGCAACATTCAGCAGTATCTACAGGAAGATCATGAATGAGGAAACGGGCGGCGGCCCGGCAAAAGCGCGCGCCATTGTCGTGGGTCACGGAGAATTCGCAGCGGGACTCGTCTCCGCGGTCGGTCAGATCTGCGGTATGGCCGACAAGCTCGTCGTGCTCTCGATGATGGGAATGACTCCCGAGGATATCGAAAACACCATTCGTGAGCAGCTCGCGCGGACGGGGGCGAAGGTGATTTTCACGGATCTTCCCGCCGGGAGCGCTACCATCGCGGCGCGTCGCCTTGTCAAGAACACGCCCGGGCTGGTGCTCGTTAGCGGAGTAAACCTCGCGACGCTGCTCGACTTCGTCTTCAGCGCCGACGTTTCGCCCACTGAGGCCGCTCGCACGGCCGCTGAGAGAGGAAAAGCATCGCTGATCGTGGTCGGTCGCTGATGGGGGTTCACCTCTATCGCATCGACGACCGTTTAATTCACGGACAGGTGGTGGTCGGCTGGGGCCAGCCGCTCAACATTCGACTGCTCGTACTCGTCGATGATCTGGTCGCCGCGAGCGATTGGGAGCAGGAGCTTTATCGCATGGCAGTCCCGCCCGAGATGGAGGTGCGCTTCGCCGACGTTGCGACGGCGATTCGCGATCACCCCAGGTACGCGGGCGATCCGCGGCCCGCACTCGTGCTGACTGGAGACATCTCCAGCATGTACCGGCTCGTGAAGGGCGTCAAAGCCATCGGCAGCGTCAACCTTGGCGGGATTCACCATCGCGCCGGTCGCGCGGAGAAGCTTCGCTACATCTATCTCACGCCCGACGAGGAGCGGCAACTGCGCGATCTCGAAGCGGCGGGGGTAGAAGTCACCGCTCAGGACGTTCCGTCGGCGCGAGCGGTTCCACTGCCCGAAGTTCTGGAAGGGGCTGCGACGTGAATCTCGCGGAGGCATTGCCGATTGGACTCCTCGGCGCGCTGCTCGGTCTTGACGTCGTCAGCTTTCCGCAGGCGATGATCTCGCGACCGATCGTCGCTGCCACGCTTGCCGGCGGCTTCATCGGCAATCCCCAATCGGGTCTGCTGATCGGAGTTGTGCTGGAGATGATTGCGCTCGACACGCTTCCATTCGGAGCGTCGCGATACCCGGAGTGGGGATCAGCAGGCGTTGTCGGCGGCTCGCTTTTCGCCGCACAGTCGGCTTCCATGCCGGGCGCGTTGCCGGCTTCGCTCCTCGCTGCGCTTCTCACGGCCAGCATCAGCGGCTGGAGCATGGTCGTTCTGCGACGGACGATCGCCGTCCGACTGGAACGCGTGCGCGACCGGCTCGAGGAAGGTTCGCGCGATGCGCTTCATTCGTTCCACCTGATGGGCATGTCGCTCGATCTGTTGCGCGGCTTGCTGGTGACGATCGTGGCGATGTTGGTCTTCGCGCCGATAGTCAGAGCGATAGTGGCAGTGTGGGGAAGTGAGTCCTCCACCTCTCATGTGGTCGTCATCGTCACAGCGTCCATTGTCGCGGGCGGCGCTCTCTGGAAGGTGTTCCACTCGGTGCGTCACGTCCTTTGGTTTTTCCTCGCCGGCGTCGTGATGTGGGGAGCTACGCTGGTAGGCAGACGATGACAGTGCCCGCAACGTTCGGTCTCCCGTTCCGCATCAAAGCGGCGATGTACTTTCGGCTGCTTGCACTCCAGGGATCGTGGAACTACGAGACGCTTCTCGGTACCGGAATCGGGTTTGTCATGGAGCCGGCACTGAGACTACTTCCAGGTGGAGTGAAGGGAGAGCGATACCGCGCAGCCCTCGCCCGCGAGTCGCGCTACTTCAACGCGCATCCGTATCTGGCTGGCGTTGCCGTTGGTGCTCTGACGCGCGCGGAGCTGGATGGGGTCGACCCGACGCGAATCGAGCGGTTTCGAACGGCACTCGCTGGCCCCCTTGGCAGTGTCGGCGATCGCCTCGTTTGGGCGAGCTGGCTGCCCTTCTGCTCGCTGGTGGCTATCGGCGTGTACGGTGCAGGCGGTTCGGCTCTGGCAGTCGTTGGTACATTTCTATTGCTCTACAACGCTGGACATTTTCTTCTCCGGGCGTGGGGACTTCGGATCGGTCTCTCGCGCGGGCTAAACGTTGCCGCCGCCCTGGGCAACCCGGTACTGAGGCAGGGACCGGTTTATATCGGCCGCGCAGCTGCATTGATGGCAGGAGTCGCTCTGCCCCTGGCGTTGCAGCGCATCGCGGGCCCGGGGCGTATGCTCGTCGGCGGTGTTATCGGTGCGGCGTTGATTGGGATTCTGCTTCTCGCACGGCTTCGCGAGCGCGCTGAAGGGTGGCGCATAGCTCTCGGAGTTCTGGCTGTATTCGTACTCTACTCGGTACTGACCTGATGCCTGAGCGCGAAGTAAAGATCGTGAACAAGCTGGGGATTCATGCCCGCCCAGCCGCGGAGATTGTGAAGACCGCCGGGAAGTTCAAGAGCAACATCACCATCATACGCGATGACCTCGAGGTCAATGCAAAGAGCATCATGGGAGTCATGATGCTTGCGGCAGAGTTCGGGTCAACGATCCTCCTGCGCGCCGTCGGAGAGGACGCCGAAGCCGCGCTCGATGCTCTGTCGACTGTGATCGCCAATAAGTTCGGA
>Ga0136846_1236303_pt1 | contig 14211 bp, 17 predicted proteins | sample HopSoiMetagenom2_FD_96841 | JGI IMG/M metagenome (GOLD analysis project Ga0136846, IMG submission 96841) | Grasslands soil microbial communities from Hopland, California, USA - 2 Assembly 2016 (version 4) | ecosystem: Environmental > Terrestrial > Soil > Grasslands | place: USA: Hopland...
AGCAAGAATTTATCAAATGGGTATTAAAACCAACTTACGATCAAAATTATGTCCTGAAAAGTGATTTGGTTTTGCTTGATATTTTGAAGAACAATTTTTTCAAACGAGACTTTTATTACTCTGGCACTTCTGTGGATTCTTCTATTGGAAGTCTTTATCTTGATGCAGCAAAGTATATCGCTTTAAATGGAGTTATATGCGAAGTGGTCAGAACACCAGACACAGCATTTCTTAATATTCCTCCAAGTCTAAAGAAATACAATATTGATAAAGTGCCACAAGAGTATATCAATAACTCACCAGATGTGTTATCATCATTCAATCAAATGCGTTATGCCTATTTAGTGTATGTTTGGGGTCTTCTGGAAAAACAAAAATTTAAAGAAGCAAGAATGCTTTGGAGTGAAATGGAACTGAAGTTCCCTCTTTCAAAACTTCCCCTGGCAAATGGTTGGGATGAACAATATGAAAAACTTCGAAAAGCTACAATGGAAAGTAAACAATTTCCTAATTAATTGTCTTAGTGCCGGAATTAATCTTTTTAGTTATTGATGCTCCCTTACTTTCAAAATCGATAAAATGATTTAAGGTAGACGGGAAACACCAACAACGAGGTAAAATCAGAAAAAGGAGTGATTAATATCGGACTCGGAAATGGTAAAGTGTTAAATATAGTCAATTCTTAAATTAAGTCATTTAATGTAGTTCCATGAGCGATAGGACGAGCAATTGGACAAAATTATTTTATACTGGACTCCAAGATAGTATGAAAGCTTTGGAGTTAAATAGTCTTTAAAATACACTTAAAAGCTATAGTTATAAAAAAAGCCTTGTGGGATTTGCTTTAAAGTCTGAAATCGTTGTATTTAAAAAATATAATCTATTTACCTATAAGTTTTGATGGGCATGTTTAATTTTTTTAAAGGAAAGGCTGCTAAATTAGAAAGACATGTCGCTTTAATTAAGGCGGTCTGTCGATTATTGCCAATACAGTTCAATTATTTAGGCGAACAGGTCAACGATGGAATTATTAATGGAGTTCGACTACTTGAAAAACCATTTCCAAATTATAAGAAATTCATATTAGATACTAGCTTGATAAAAAGGTACGAGGACGAGAAAGGGCGATCCTTTTTTGTGAAAGGAATTTTAGTATATGACCTTAAAAGTCAAACCTTCGTTGAAATCTACCTTGTTATAGGGTTTGGAATTTTAATGGGATATTCGACTTCAACTGTTTCTGATTTCGACCCTGATTTTAATCAAATCAATACAGCCTCAGTTTATACTCAATATTTTGGAGAAAACGAGTTTAACAAACTAAGGGGATTATTCACGCCGGATGAAATTAAACTTATTAACCCGGCAAATTTTTACTTAGTTGAATTACACTCAAAAAACTATTATCACATTAAAGACCTGGAAAATGGCGATTTTATAGGTATAGATATGGAAAAGAATTTGTATAAAATTACTCATGATCCCTTTGAGGTCAATAAATTGGATGTAGACTTATTACATATTTTGTGAGAATAGTTTTTTGTCAATCTGGGTTTATAAATTTTTTCCAGGCATTCCTCAACCAGGTTCCATAAGTATGGAATTTGGTGAGAAAGGTAACAGGAAAGGAAGTAAAAACCTACCTATATAATGGAAAGGGAATTGTTTATTAGAAAGCTAAAGACGCTATCACCGAACTATCTATCGGAAAGTATATTGATGTGATTCTGATTAGTGGCTCAAATAGCAGGTTTTTTATAGTAAGAAAAAATGGATATAAAACAGGCAGTTATTACAACAAAATATGTTATTGAAAACAACTCACGGGTTGTTTACGTGTGTCATGATGCAGATGGATGGCAATTTTTCGGAGCAGAAAGGGATATAGTTGAATCTGATTCTCGTATTGTTTCCTTGGAAAGAATAATCTCTGCAAATCCACATGTGAAAGATGTTTTATGGATTTCTGAAAATATGGAGGCTTGGATAAATAACGAGAAGGATGAGTGGCAAACAGGTGTAGCCAATTATGAATAAGCAAACTGCCCACCCCATCTGAAAATTACGTTCAATTCCCTCATAAGGGCGGATCTGAATTAACCCAGCCTCTTGACGAAGACGAACTCTTTGAGTTAGAAATGAACATTCATAAATGTGAGCAAACTAATGAATTAACGGAAACACGACTTAATATTAATAACGAAACATCTTTGAGCAAGTCGAAGGAAAAAAAGGGATTTCAAATAATAAAACTGATTAGAAAAATATGGGAACGAAAAAACTGAAGATTAGCAATGGAGCCAATTTTTCTAATAAAGGACATCAATAAAATCGTTTATGGGGATTTTCTCTAAGGAACACGCGAAGGTGATAGAATGGAGCCCGGCCTGGAGCTGTGGCGCTCCTTGTCCACAAGTTTTTTCAGATGGGCATAATGCCTATTTAATCTACTACACAGATGAGGATAACGGTTCTTTAGCTATTGCCATTTTTTCAGCATGTCATTCCTTTCGATTTGGGATTGTTAATGATGAGGCAAGTAGTGGGCACCCTTTAATCCGAAGAGGCCTAAGTGTATACAATGCTCACATTATCGAAAATTCAAGCTGGATTGAAGAACTCAAAAATATTCACAAGGTCCATCCGCAATATTCTAGCAAAAATTGGGAAGGGTATATGCATTACCTGCTCTTTTTTCATGATGAAATTTTTGAGGTAGTTGCTAAGAACTATAAAATTGAAAGATCCGAATTGCCATTAAAAGAACTTGCTATCGAAGTTGCAACTCGTTTAAACTCATAAAATCAATTGCGGCAGATAGAACATCAAAGCCGAGAGGCTCTCAAGGGTATCATTGATTATCAGTGCATTAATTAGTAAATCTTTGCAGAATTGATAACATGTATATTTATTGGGCTAAAAAAACACTTATATCATGAGGATAATTCTAGCTGCCATTGAGCCTAAACTTATTGAGGCGTGGAAGGAGTTTTTCGTTGGTGAAGAGAAAGTGTCAATAATAGAAGGTGACATTACGAAAATTGAATGTGATGCAATTGTAAGTCCGGCTAATTCATTCGGATTTATGGATGGTGGGCTTGATTATGAACTCTCAGAAAGATTCGGATGGGATTTGGAAAAGAGACTACAGCAACAGATACGAGATCTACCAGAAGGTGAGTTATTAGTTGGCCAGGCCATGTTATTAGAAACCGGTGACGCTGACGTTCCATTATTAATTTCAGCGCCAACAATGCGCATCCCAACAAATTTTAATATTGACACCTCCATTAATGCCTATCTAGCTATGAAGGCCATTCTAATTAAGGTCAAAAACGATGATAGAATTTCATCAGTAGCAATTCCAGGACTTTGTACCGGCGTGGGACGTATGCAACCAATAATTGCAGCGCGTCAAATGTTTCAAGCTTATAAAGAAATTATATTGGAACAGAGAATGGATTTTAAAACATTCGGTGAAGCCCAAAAGTATCATTGGAATATCAACCCTCAAGGTATGATTTGGACGCATTAATGCAAAAGCTGAAACATACTTTCAGCCATTCGTCGTGCCAAGCCTGGAATCGAGCTAAAATATTGCTATATGATTCGGGAAAGGATTTTTAAAAGTGTATTTTTATGCTTGGATTTGTGTAATACAGGTGCCAAGAAAAAGTGAGTAATTCGTGAGTTAGTCAATCTAGATTTCTCCAAACTATTGAATTTCAGGACATTTAGAGTATAGGTTCGAATCCCTCAGTCTCTGCAGGAATCAATATCAAAAGAAGTCAAAAGCACGCAAATCATTGAATTGCGTGCTTTTTTGTTTTTACTGACTACCCAAATTGCTCCTATTTACTCCAAAAACTTAATTTCTCTCTATGCAATTGCGATTTAGTAAATCGGAGAATCTCATACGCTACGAGTTTGAAGAAAACATAACAGCAATTGAATTTACCGAGATTGCAATGATCAAAGGCTTACTTTCTGAACTGACCCTTTCGGTCATCTTTCGATATACAAGCGGCGTAAAGGCGTTCTGCCCCGTATCACTCATCCTACAACCTGCGAATCCAAATAATAAGGGTGTTGACCTAATCAGCAACATCACTATGCCAAAAATAGTTCAGGTCAATCAGAATCTCGAAGATGTGGAATCTGTTTCTATAACATGTGAATCCGCAGAAAAATTTGAATTTACGCTCACCTGCAACTTTTTTAAATAGCATGAATAATTTTACCTTCTTTACCTTGTCGTACATCAAATTAATACTTGCTAGAAGCGCTTATTGTAATAATGGTGCTGGTTTTACATCGTAACTCAAATCAAAATTTAGGGAGAGTTAGTGATGTGATCGTGAGTATCAGACTGCCACCTTTTCAAGGTGCCATCCTTTTCCAATTGGTTGATCGTATCTTTTGTATAATTTTTACTGAATGAATTTATCCCATCTGGTATATACGTTTGGGATTGTGTGGACCAGAGGAATGGCTGACTTTCAACAGAGTTGGTGCCGGATCATAATACCATCTCCAACTTCAGGCGTGACAATGAAAAATCCATTCGCAAAGTATTTCGTCATACTGTTTCCATAGCAAAGCAATTTAACCTTATTGGCGGCAGGCTTATAGCATGCGACAGTACCAAACTAAGAGCACAGAACTCCAAGAAAAATAACTTCAATGAAAACAAGATCATACAACATCTCCAGTACATAGAAAAACGCCTCGATGAATATAACCAGGCTTTAGAACACGCAGATGAAGAGAACCAAAAAACCATTTCTGAGCAGATAGAAAAGCAAAACGAAAGGAAACAAAAATACCTTGACTTGAGCAGGCAGCTAAATGAAAGTGAAGAAACGCAGATAAGCACTTCTGATCCTGACAGCAGGCAAATGATCATTCGTAACAGCATTACAGAAGTAGCCTATAATGTGCAAACAACAGTAGACGCTAAAAACCTGCTTACCCTTGATTATAAACTAACCAATGAGAATGACAGCAAGGCAATGGGACCAATGCTTGGAAGAGCAAAGAAAATATTGGGCAGTGCAGACTTTACAGCCCTTTATGACAAAGGCTATCATACAGGCAGTGAGCTGAAAACAGGTATTGAAATGAGTGTGAAACTGATGGTAGCTATACCTGGTGTGGCCAGCTTTGCTCCTGATAGCAGGTACAACTTCGATAAGTTTATTTACAATGATGAAAATGACACTTACACCTGCCCTCAACAAAAAGTATTGAACACTAACGGCAACTGGTATATCAAAAGCAAACAACGCTATATCTATTATGTAAAGCATTATAAAACCAGTGCCTGCAGCAGTTGCCCTGCACTAGCTCTGTGCACTAAAAACAAAAAAGGAAGGCTTATTGAAAGAAGTGAGTACCAGCCCTACATGGACCAGAACAAAGCAAACATTGAAAGGAGTCCTGACATTTACAAAAAACGTCAGGCTATTATTGAGCATACCTATGGAATTATAAAACGGCAATGGGGCTTTTACTTCATCAGCACTAAAAAAGGAATAAAAAGAGCCAGTGCTGATGTAGGACTGATGTTCACTGCTTTAAATCTGCGGCGATTGATGAACATCATTGATAAAAATATGTTCAAAAGGTTCCTCAGAGAACTTGCTTCACTATTTGTACTCAAAACCGCCTTACTGAAACTATTTTCCGCTTCAACAAAACCTCATATCGCTTCACCCGATTTTTGCTACATCGAAATAAAATCATCCGCATAAGCCTTCTAATCATCCCTATTTTTATTTAGATTACAACTTAAATTTAGTTTTTAGACAAACTGACGTTGCCTGCCACCCTTTTTGGACACAGCGTTTAAGTGCAGGCAGGAAAGAAATTAAGAAGTCATTGAGTTATTCGCAGCCTTTCGTGGTGAGACAGAATTTTTTGAAACGCTTTATTTTTTCACAGTTTGCTTCAGGTGACGAAAAACACAACAAGAAGCTACGCAACACACTATGCCAAACTATCGACCAAGAACTGAAGCGGTAAAAAAACAAGACCAACTATCACAGCGAGAAACTGAACTGCGACACGCCATTCAGAACAAACTTTCATCAGAAAAATTAGCAAAAGCAGTTGACAAGTATAGAGAAGCTCAACTATCACTTCTAAAAGCTCAACTTCATATAATTCAAGATAAAGAATTTCAAAAGCGACCACACAGTTTTATAAGTGAGAAAATTGAAAACAATATCAAAATATGGACAACTAAGAGTGATGAAGAAATCATCAGCGATTTCAAAAAGGAACACAATTTCTAAATGTTTCATGCGCATGTGTGGGTGACAAAATCTGCTTTTGAGCTTGTAACACTCTAAAGGGGACTGAATAGTTGAAAAGCTCCTAATGAAACAGGATTTTCAAAGTCGCTTATTATTTTCATGCAGGTTGCAGGTGACAGGACGAGGGCGGCAGCCAACAATCGGTTTGGCGTTATGGCGGTGGGACGTTGGAACAATCGGCAGCAGTTCGCTAATCATCTGCTGTTCCAGCAGGAAGTTATAAATTAAGCAGTAGAGTAATCAATGAACATTTGTACATTTAATCAACAACAGTTGTCAGCTGACGGAACACAGAATACCGCCACATCGCCAAGCCGTAACCGTTAGCGGTCATTGTAAAACGACCAAAAATCAAACTGACAACTTTCCGACATTTTACATCCCGACAAAAATAATTGAATGAAATTTGCGCAGTCAAATAACTTCATGTATATTTGCAGTCATATAACTGCACAAAATGGACCTAAGACGAGATGTTTTTCAAGCAATAGCTGACCCAACAAGGAGAACGATTTTGAGTTTAATCGCTCTGCAAGCGATGACACCAGGTGTTATTGCTTCTAATTTTGATTCTACAAGGCAAACAATTTCAAAACATATTCAAATACTTACTGAATGTGAACTTTTACAACAACGGCAGGAAGGCCGGGAAATATATTATCACTTAAATCCGCAGAAAATGAAAGAAATAGCCGACTGGTTGCAGCCATTCCACCAATTATGGGATGACAGATTCAGACGTTTAGATACTTTATTAAAGAATCAAAAAACAAAAAAAAAGTAATGGATAATAGCAACAAAACAAAAATTACCGCCGAAGAAGGCAAACAGGAACTTTTTATTGTACGGGAATTTGATGCATCAAGGGAAAAAGTGTTTAAAGCATTTAGTACACCAGAATTACTTATGGAGTTTTTTGCGCCATTTGGTAACAAGATGCGTTTCAATTACCATAACTATCAAACCGGAGGTAGTTACAGCTGGTACAATGAAGACCAAAAAGGTAATGTTTTGTGCACCTTTAATGGTATTATTCACGAGATAGAAGCACCAATACGTCTCATACAAACTTCTGAATTTATGGAACTACCAGAAAGAGGACATGTAGTGCTTGAAAAAATGTTATTTGAAGAACTTCCCAATGGCAGAACAAAACTAATAATTCATGATGTGTGTTTTTCCGTAGCTGACCGAAATGCAATGATTGATAGCGGTATGGAAAAAGGTCTGATTGAAATATTCAATAATCTCGACCATTTGATCCGAAATTCAAAACTCTAATACAATGAAAAAGGAAAAAATTATTTTTTGGGCTGTAACCATTCTCATTTTCTTAATGCAAGGTGTTATGCCGATACTGACACCGCAAGCCGAATCGGCTAGGACGGGAGCTCTGCATTTGGGATATCCTGAATATTTTGGAAATGTATTAAAAGTTTTTAAAATTTTTGGGGTATTAGCTTTGGTTATCCCACAAGTTCCAAGACGAGTAAAGGAGTGGGCTTATGCAGGTTTTGCATTTGATTTCATTTTTGCTTTTATCAGTCATTATGTAGTTGACGGCTTGAGTTTTCAATTAATCTTCCCTTTAATATTTATGACAATTTTGATCGTCTCCTATATTTACTATCATAAAATGAATACAATAAACTTAAAAAAATAAACCAATGGCAAAATTAAATCCTTACTTGAATTTCGACAACAATTGTCGGAAGGCAATGACCTTTTACAAAGACTGTTTGGGAGGAGAACTTTCTCTGCAAACAGTTGGCGAAGTGCCAATGATGGCAGCACAAATGCCACCAGAAATGAAAAACAGCATTTTACATTCTCAATTAAAAAGTGGAGACATAGTGATAATGGCTTCTGACTTGAATCGTGATAAACGAGTAGAAGGTAACACTGTACATCTCTGCATCAGTTGCAACACTGACGATGAATTAAATTCCTTTTTTTCAAAACTTTCTGTTGGTGGGAAAGTAACAGACCCATTAGCAGATATGCCCTGGGGAAGGTCGGGCGCTCTTACTGATAAGTATGGCAAACATTGGATCTTCAATTTTGATAAAACCAAAAAAGGATAGTTGTTCAAAAGGAATTGAACAGAGTCCGAAGCTTAATTTACCCTATAAGAGATCATGAAGTTCAGAGAAACGAAAACATTGAGAAAGTTAAGAAAGAGAACAAACAAAGAAAACAACGAACCGCTAACAGCACCTACCAGTAATTGACGCGGACGAGGTAATATAAAGTTTTGTATCTTTAAACAACCCATTTGTAGGTATAGACAGTTGAGTGTTCCAAAACACCGACTACTGGTAGCCGCAAAACGTCAAACTGTCTAAAAACTATGCACATTTGTCGATAACTGTTAGTTGCGTTTGGGTGTGGTGATTTTTATTTTTACTGATGCAATATATTAAAGGAACAGATCATACACAGGCTGTTCTTTTTCCACAAAGTCTTGATGAAATTATTGATCAGAGCAATGAAGTTCGCATCATTGATCTGTTTGTAGAAAGCATAGACCTTGCTGACTTTTGCTTCCATGTAAAATCATCTGCGGAAGGCAGACCTCCTTATCATCCAAAGGATTTGCTGAAGCTTTATGTCTATGGTTATCTTAACTCTATTCGTTCTTCAAGAGCACTGGAAAGAGAATCAAAAAGAAACATTGAAGTAATGTGGCTGCTTCAGCAGTTGATGCCTGATCACAATACCATTTCAAATTTCAGGCGTGACAATGAAAAAGCAATACGCAAAGTTTTTCGCCACCAAGGGAGTCGTGTAATTGCATTAATAAATTGTTTCAGATAGTTCCATCATTTCCGGCACCTGATTCAAAAATAATCGGAACACCTTTTCCTTTAACAATATTAAAGAAGAGGAAATGATCATTTCCAATCTTAAGGCAGGAAAAAAAATAGAACGACATGAGACGATCAGGCTTACCCGATCTGGGGAAAAATTACAGGTTTCTGTAACCGTCTCACCGGTCAGGAACTCCAAAAACGTTATCGTCGGAGCATCTACAATCATTCACGATATTACACGGCAAAAGCAGAATGGGCAATTAATTGGTGAATATGCCCAAAGACTTACCTTAATTAATTCCATAAGTAAGGTTATTTCCGCCCATCTCGACGTATCTACCATTCTTCAGAAGGTGACTGACGTAACAACTCAAATAAGCGGAGCAGCATTTGGAGCGTTTTTCTATAACACCATAAATGCAAAAGGTGAAGCTTATATGCTTTATACTTTATCGGGTGCGCCCCGGGAAGCCTTTGAGAAATTTGGAATGCCAAGAAATACTGATCTATTCAAAACCACTTTTACTGGTGAGGCAATAGTCCGCTCAGATGATATCAGAAAAGATCACAGGTACGGTAAAAATCACCCACATCATGGCATGCCTGAAGGACATTTGCCGGTTGTCAGCTATCTGGCTGTTCCTGTTACTTCCCAGTCGGGCGCTGTAATCGGTGGATTGTTCTTTGGTCATCCGGAACCTGCCCGGTTCACGGAAGACCATGAATACCTGGTTAGTGCAATTGCTTCACAAGCCGCTATTGCACTAGATAATGCCAAACTTTATGAAGAAATCAGAGTGCTGAATAACAGGAAAGATGATTTTATTGGTTTTGCAAGTCATGAATTAAAAACGCCTTTGACCACCTTAAAGGGCTTTATACAGATGGCAAAGAAAGGGTCTCCTCTATCTGATGCTATCATTGATAATATGGGAAAGCAGGTATCGAGACTAGATACGATCATTGATGAATTGCTTAATCTTTCAAGAATCCGGGCAGGGCGGATGCACCTGAATTTCAGCAAAACCAGTTTAAAGAACCTGGTGCAGGAAAGTATTAACACTGTCCAGCCAGCAAATCACCTGATCAATATTGAGATGCCTGTTGAAGAAATAGAACTTTGCGTTGATGCTAAAAAATAGAGCAGGTACTGATCAATATTTTATCGAATGCCGTTAAGTATTCCCCGGCTGGATCAACAATCAATGTTGCTGCAATTCTCTTAGGTGATGAAATTAAAATTAGTGTGCAGGATGAAGGACCCGGAATCCCTGCCTAGGAAATTCACAGAATATTCAATCAATTTTACCGGGTTTCCAATACCAGGGACCGTGAAGGATTAGGCTTAGGGTTATATATTTCAAAAGAGATTATGGAAGGGCATTCTGGCAAGATCTGGGTTGAGAGTAAAGATGGAGCCGGGTCTACCTTTCATATTGTATTTCCAGTTTCAAAAATCTAATTACGTCTACGGGGAATAATGCTACTTCTTGGATTGCCCAACAGACATTCGCTAGTAAATAGGCACACGCCCCCACCCAAAGTCATTTTTGAGGTATTTCATTCACACTAGTAGAGAAAAATACGGTGGTTTCCGCTTATGGCACACCTGCATACTTTTTGATATAAGTACGTATTAACCACTAAATTCTGATGAAGGACCTGAAGCATGCCAGTGAGACGGACCTGTTGGACAGGTTGTGTGAGTTTACGTCCGCCTATATGAGAATGCTCATAAGGGGAGCGTCAAGGACGCTATTTTACCAATGCAAAAACGAATTAGACTATATTCAAAAGGAATTGCAATCCCACAATACCATGCCTGATAAAAGAAATGATGGACCTCCTGGAACTAATCACCCAGGTATTGAGGATTATATTTAGCATTCAATAAGTTGGAATGAATTTGCAGCCTCTTTACCACTTCAGCTATTATTGCGATGAGACTTCCTGCTAATTCAAAAAAATATGGAGGATAACATATTTTCTTTACTTTATTCGCCCATTTTATAGTAAAATTACTAACCGAATTATTTATATGTTTAACAAAATTCTTATTGTGAGATATTTAAAAATGTAGTAGTTTACATTACCTTCTTTCTGAAGAGTAAATAATTAGTGCCCGGTAAGACATACCGATTCTTAAAGCACCAAGTACCTTATCATTCTCACCTGCACCTATTCCCGAAAATCATTAGAAATCGATACCATATTGGTAATCGCTACTGTCTGCCCATAGACTTTTTTCAACCAAAACTATACAGATACATTAAAAGGTTTAAGGAGCTGCCTCAGCTTGTTGCTGCACGCCCAGGAAAATATTCTGACAAATGAAACGAGTTTGCGCCATCCAATCTATCCTATTCATTACTGAAAATAATGATGATCTCATTTTATTACAATTGGCTCTCCATAAAACTCCTTTTATAGTCAACTTAAAACATTCGTTCACTTCAGAAAGGATATTGTCTTTACTTAACAGGCAGGCGCCGGATTTACTGTTTATCGATATCAATCATCCAGGTTATAGTAGCATTTACGGTATTTCAGTTATCAGGAAAAGCAAAAACTTTAATAATCTACCAGTAATCGTATATACAACGTCTGAAAAGCAGGAACATATTAACGAATGCTATTCTAATGGGGCAAATTTCTACTTCATAAAGCCTTATACAATAAGAAATTTCGTTGAGGAATTAACAATGTTGCTAACAATAGACTGGAAAAGCTCGCTCTATATTCCACCACGGTCAGAATTTGTGATTGGCAAATAGGTTTTATTAGTTCACATTGACTGGATACATATCGTCTTTCTGATCATTACATCAGTACACTTATTTATTTGGAACATAAATAATTAAAAGCCTACTTTATGAAATTGTTTGTTTCAAATCTTGCTTTCGGAGTGAATGAGAATGATCTAAAAAAACTTTTTGAAGTTTTTGGGGAAGTAATTTCAGTCAAACTAATTATCGATAAACAAACAGGTCGCAGCAGTGGTTTTGGTTTTGTAGAAATGGGATCTGATTTGGAAGCCACCAAGGCTATTGCCGAACTAAATAATAAGATAATTCAGGGATATTCTGTATCTGTTACAAAATCAAATGAAAGAGAGTCAAAGCTTAGACGTACCTGGTAGACTTTAGTTTATTTTCATTTCTTGCGCACATTCATCTGTTCCATATACTAACATTTTTTGCAATGATTTGAAAATTTTGTTTTAAATCATGGACTTGGCACTTTCGCAAATAGATCTCCGTTTTTATCAATCTGCGCCTTCACCGTTTCTATCCTGAACGCTTCAGAATTCAGTGCTGGTTTTATTTCCGTCCGCTCTAATGGGGTAGAAACTGTAGCAAACCCATGGTAAGCGGCAGGCTTTTCCTGACCAGAAACTGCTCGATATCTTTAGCGTATGTCTAGCGTATAAACATCGTCAGCACTATTCTTAGGTCCAAAAGGTGTATTTTTATACTAGGATTTGCGTTACTCAAAGTAGTGAGTAATTCGTGAGTTAGTAATTTCTGATTTCTTTAAAATATTGGATTTCAAGACCTTTAGTGGCTAGGTTCGAATCCCTCAGTCTCTGCCCCCTGATCGTTTATTTAGATAAAGTGTTGTTCAGGTATCAATTAAACTAAACTACCATGGCAGGCAATTATTGCTTTATCACTGAAAAGGTGTACACCGTTGCATCGCCAGGGGCATGATTTGTTCCTTTCATAAAGGTGCTTGTAGTGATCACAGTAAACCAGATATACCCTGGAGCTAACTCAAACCGGATTGATCTTCCTAAGAGTGTATAGGGCACATTGGTATATGTTGGTAGCGTAGTTGGACCGCCAAAGCTCAGGTCTAGCACGGATCCTGACTTAAATTTTAAAGTAACATTGGATGCTGACCAGACAGTATTAGCCAATGCGGGTATGTCTCCTTTACTCAATGTTGCATTTTTTAATGTTCTTTGGGCTGCATCGGAATTTTGGATATTGGTTAGATCATCATTGTCGGAAATATCAGCAGTGAATGAGTGGCTGCCGTCAAGACTTATATTCAATTTTCCTTTATTAAGCTTCCATGTTCCGGCATGTGCAGCCAATAATTCGCGCCAGGTAAGATTACCGTCTTCACTAAACTCAATGCTGATCGGTTCTGCAGCCTTGGTGGGATAATTAAACTCGCCGGTCCACATCGAGTTTTTAAATAAAGGGGTGAAATCACGATCATTATCCTTTTTGCATCCACCAAAGCCATATGAAGCGAGGAGGATAATTAACAAAGCAAAAAATACATTCTTTTTCATTAGTTAAATTTTTAGACGAAAAATTTGTGTCCTTATTGGCACTGTAGGTATATACATTATAAGCAAATTGACAGTGGACCTTCATGGCACTTATATTTTCAATTAGGGGCAGGCCGTAAAGGGTGATCCGCGTATTAATTAATTGCAAGCTTTGTAATAAACAGTAAAAACAAAAGATCAATTGAGCAGTTGGCAGTACTGATTGATTAATCGGCAAGTGGAGAGTGGATAGCGACCCAACAGGTAGAATTCAACGCTTAACTATTTGAATTGATAACATGCTCTATAAGCCTAAGCTATAAATAATTCTAAGAGGGCTCATAACATGAGGTCTCTTATTTCTGAGTAGTTTTGGCTGAGTTTAAAAACCTATACTCGTCCAAAATCGCCTTTTTTTCCTAATTTTGGCTGAGTTTATATTTTTATACTCGTCCAAAATTTGATATGGAACAGCTGATTGGCCGTATAGAGGAACAAAAGATCCTGGGCCGTGTGATAAAGTCCGGCGGAGCTGAACTTGTGGCGGTTTATGGCCGGCGGCGGGTTGGTAAAACCTATCTGATTCGCGCTTATTATAAATCTAACCTGGTCTTTGAGTTTACCGGTGTTCATGAAGCAAATATGGACATCCAGCTACAGAACTTCACCATTGCCTTGCAACAAGCCATGAAAAGTCCTGTTCCAATGGCAGTCCCTCAGAACTGGCTGCTGGCCTTCCATTACCTGGATCAATATCTCAGTAGTCTACCAAAAAATAAACCTGCAGTCCTGTTTTTTG
>Ga0136846_1238731_pt1 | contig 14211 bp, 14 predicted proteins | sample HopSoiMetagenom2_FD_96841 | JGI IMG/M metagenome (GOLD analysis project Ga0136846, IMG submission 96841) | Grasslands soil microbial communities from Hopland, California, USA - 2 Assembly 2016 (version 4) | ecosystem: Environmental > Terrestrial > Soil > Grasslands | place: USA: Hopland...
CGATCCGGCGGCGCTCCAGCTGCCCGATACCGCCCTGCGCGCGTTCGATCATCTTCGGAAGCGCGGCGCATCATTCTTCACCGATCTGCGGACGGCGCTCTCGCTCGACGACGAGATGGCGAAGTCGGCGCTGGGAGCGCTGGTCGCCGCCGGCCTCGCGGCGTCCGACGGGTTCTCTGGCGTCCGCGCGCTGGTGTGGACGGCCCAGGGTCACGCGGCGACGCTCGATCGGCGTTTCACGTTCGCGGGACGATGGAGCGCGATCGAGCCGGCGGTGCAGGGCGCGCCGCGCGATCGCGAGGAGGCGGTGGAGTCGCAGGCCTGGGCGCTGCTGCGCCGCTACGGCGTCGTTTTCCGCCGGGTGCTGGCGCGCGAGTCGATCGCCGCGCCGTGGCGGGACCTGGCGCGCGTCTACCGGCGCCTCGAGGCGCGAGGAGAGATCCGCGGCGGGCGGTTCGTGTCGGGCATGTCGGGCGAACAGTTCGCGCTGCCGCGGGCGGGGGAGCGCCTGCGCGAAGTGCGCCGCACGCCGCCCGACGGGAGGCTCCTCACGATCAGCACTGCCGACCCTCTGAACCTGGCCGGCATCATCACGGCGGGGGATCGGATCCGGGCGGCGGCCCGCAACCGTCTCGTCTATCGCGACGGGGTGCCGCTGGCGGTGCGCGAGGGAGATTTCGTGCGCGAGCTGGCGGCGATCGAGCCATCGGTCGCAGGGGACGTGTCGCGTGCGCTGCGGCAGCGATTGGCGGGGGCACGGCCGTCGGCCGTGGGACGTTAGACGTCTGGCCGGGGGGCGGCGGCGGGGGCTTGACTTTCATTTTAGTTTAATCTAAAACTATTGGCGTGCTCGACAGCGCGATCCTTGCCGCCGTCGCCTCGCCCCGCCGCCGCGAGATCCTGCGGCTGGTCTGGTCGCGCGAGCTCGCCGCGGGGGAGATTCACGCCGCGATGCCCGACGTCTCGTTCGGCGCCGTATCGCTGCAACTGCGCGCCCTGAGCGACGCCGGCCTGCTCGCCTGCCGGCACGAACATCGCTACCGCTACTACTCGGCCAACCGCCAGGCCCTCGGGCCGATCGGCGCCGAGCTCGAACGCATGTGGGACACCGCGCTGTGGCGGCTCAAGCTGCAGGCGGAGCTCGAACAGACCCGGCGCGGGCCGAAGCCGGCGCGCCGGCGAAGGAGGCAGACGTGACGACGCTCACTCACCAGCTCGATCGCACCATCCAGATCGGTGCGCCGCAAGCCGCCGTGTTCAAGTACTTCACCGACCCGGCGCGCTGGGCCGCATGGTGGGGCGAGGGATCGACCATCGACGCGCGCCCCGGCGGGCGCGTCCTGGTGCGCTATCCCGGCGGCGTCGAGGCGACCGGCGAAGTCGTCGAAGTCGCGCCGCCGTCGCGCATCGTCTTCACCTACGGCTACGTCGGCGGCAAGCCGATTGCTCCGGGCGCATCGATGGTGACGATCCGCCTCGAGCCCGCGGCACAAGGGACGCGCGTCCACCTGTCGCACCAGTTCGCCGAGGCCGCGGTGCGCGACGAGCACGTGCAGGGCTGGCGCTATCAACTCTCGCTGTTTGCCAATGTCGTGGCGAACGAGATCCACGGCGAGCCGGCGCGGCTGGTCGACGAGTGGTTCGCCGCCTGGAACGAGGGGGATGAGGGCGCGCGGACCGCGCGTCTCGGCGCGATCGCCGGGGATGGCGTCACGCTGCGCGACCGCTTCAGCTGCGTCGAGGGCACGCGCGAGCTGACGCTGCACATCGGCGCGTCGCACCGGTTCATGCCCGGCTTCCGCCTGCAGCGCAGCGGCGACGCGCGCCATTGCCAGGGCATGCTGCTCGCGGACTGGACGGCGTTCGGCCCCGACGACCAGGCGCGCGGCCAGGGCACCAACGTGTTCACCCTCGCGCCCGACGGCCGCATCGCCGCGGTCACCGGGTTCTGGAAATAGGAGAGCGGCATCACACCGATTACCGTCATCGTGAACGAGGGCGCGGGTTCGTCCGGCGACGCGCCGCGGCGCCGCATCGAGGACGCGCTCACGCGCGCGACGATCGCCGCGCAGATCGAGGTCGTGCCCGGCCCCGGCATCGCCGCCGCCGCGGTGCGGGCCGCGGCGCAGGGGCACACCATCGTCGCCGGCGGGGGCGACGGGACCGTTTCGACCGTCGGCTCGGTCGCCGCCCAGGCCGGCGCGGTATTCGGCGTGCTGCCGCTCGGCACGCTGAATCACTTCGCCCGCGACGCGGGCGTACCGCTCGAGCTCGATGACGCCGTCAATGCCATCGGCCGCGGACGCGTCGAGGCGCTCGACACCGCGGAGGTGAACGGGCGCCGCTTCCTCAACAACTTCAGCATCGGTTTTTACGTGCGCATCGTGCGCGAACGCGAACGCCAGCAGCAGCGCGGCCGCGGCAAGTGGCCGGCGTTCGCGCTCGCGCTGGCCCGCGCGTGGGTGCGCTACCGGACGATCACGGTGCGGCTGGAGGTGGACGGCAAGACGCTGGTGCGGCGGACGCCATTCGTGTTCATCGGCAACGGCGTGTACCAGGCGCAGGGGCTGGAGGTTGGCACGCGGACGTCGCTGCAGGGCGGGATGCTGTCGATCTATATCGCGCCGGAGTGCGGACGGCTCGATCTCGTCGCGCTCTCGGCACGGGCGCTGGCCGGCCGGCTGACGCCGGACGTCACGCTGGAAGCGTTCACCGCGCCTCAGGTGACGATCGAGACCGCGTCGCCGCGGGTGGCCGCGGCGCTCGACGGCGAGTTGATCGCGCTCAGACCGCCGCTGGTCTGCACGGTGCACCGCGGCAGCCTGAAGACGCTACTTCCCAGCCCCTGAGACAGGCGCCGAGGCGGCGGTGGCGCGCCGCGCGGCGTCGAGTTCGGGACGTCCCGGGCGATCGGCCTTGACGCAAATCGCCAGCAGCTGACGATAGTACTTCCGCGCGGTCGCCACGTCCCCTGCCTGCGTCGCCGCCGCGGCGGCACCGGAGATCCCACGGAACCGGTTCGGCTCCTTGATCATCGACTTCTGGAACTCCGCCAGCGCCTCCTTCGGCTGTTTCAGCTGCAGCAGCATCTCGCCGAGCAGCTCGTGGGCCGGCGCGAGCGGTCCGGGCGTGATGGCGTTCTTTTCGGTGCGGTCCTCACGCGCGGCGGCACTGCGCATCCCGCTGAGCGCGTCATCCTGGCGTCCGGCGGCGAGCGCCAGCCACGCCGCGGCGCCGAGCTTCTGAATCGAGACCTGCTCCGTCCAGTAGGTCTCCTTCGCCTCGGTCAGCCGATCGACGAGTTTCTGGAGCTCGTCGACGGCGGTGCTGGCGAGCGCGGTGTCGCCACTGCGCGCGGCGCCGAGGCCGCGGGCGAACCAGGTCATCGCCTCGGCCTGCATCATGCCGCGCGCGGGATGCACGTCCAGGCGCGCGGCGTCGGCCCAGGCGCCGCGTTCGAGCGCGTAGCGCGCCGGAACCGCCGCCTGCGCGAACACGCCTGCGGCGGCCGGCGCCGCGCTGGCGGTCGCGCGCGCCGTCGTCGGATCGCCCGATCCAGCCATTCGGTCGACCAGCTGCTTCGCCGCCGCGTCCTGCGCGGTCTGCAGGTAGGCGTAGACCTGGTAGTCGATCGCGTGCAGCTCTTCGCTGAGTGCGCCGGCCTTGCGCGCCGACTCCGCCGAGAGGATGTTGGTGTCGATCGAGTCCTGCCAGTAGCCGAGCCGCGTGAACGTATGCGACGGCATGTGGAGCGCGTGCGGCGCCGCGGGGGCAATCTTCGCGTAGCGGCGCGCCGCGGTGACGGCGCGCGGCGCCAGCGCCGGCACGTCGTAGGCGTGGATGATGTAGTGGGGCAGGCCGGGATGTTCGGGCTGATCCTTCCATAGCCGCTCGAGCGTGGCGCCTGCCTTCAACTGATCGGCATACGTCTTGTCCGCCGGATCGGCGCAGAACGCGAGCGCGAGCGCATGAAAGGTGGCCGCCTCGGTGTCGGACGGATACTTTGCCGAGAGGCGCGCCATCGCGTCGCGATAAGCCAGCAGCCTCGTGCGCTGATCCACCGTCTCGAACTGATCGTAGAGAGCGGACGCTGCGGAGATGTAGTCGCGCTCGCGCTCGGTTCGAGCGCCGCTTGCCCTGGCGCGCCCGATCTCGTCGCGGCCGGCCTGCAGCATCGCCGCCGGCTTGATCCCCGCGGCGAAGGGATTACCCCACTGTGCGAGCGCCACCCCCCACCAGGCGATGCCGCACGCCGGATCCTTCTCCGCGACATCCTTGAAGGCGTCGATCGCGCCGCCGAATTCGAACGAGTGCAGCAGCGCCATGCCATGCGCGAACCCGGCCTGCACGCCAGGGGCGCAGGAGTTCGAGAACTTCACCGTCCCGAGCTGCGCGGCGCCGTGATCGTGCTCCTGGCTGCGCAGCGGCGCGACCGCAACGGCAAGCGCGACGGCAACGAGAGAGATGCGTCCCATGGTCGGTCTCCTAGCGAAGCGTGTTGTAGACGATCGCGACGAAATCATCCGGCCCCATCATCCCCTTGCCCCAGGACGCATCGAGATCGGCCGACGGCTTTGCCGCCTGCACTTCCGCCAGGGTCTTCCCTGCCGTCTTCTGGGCCTGGACGCGGTCACGGACGGTGCGCAGCGCGTGTCCATAGGCCTCGAGCGACGGGCGGCTGCCGAGCGGGCCGTGACCCGGCACGATCTTCGTCCGCGCAGTCACGATCTTCAACGCGGCGTCCACGCCGGCGATCATGCCGTTGATGTGCCCGCCGGTGCTGGCATCGATGAACGGATACATCCCATTGAAGAACACGTCCCCCATGTGCAGCACGTCGCTGGTCTTGCAGTGCACGAAAATGTCGGTGTCGGTGTGAGCCGCGCCGACGCGGGTCAGCTCGACGCTCTCGCCGTTGATCTGCAGGTTCAGCCCGGCGGGAAAGGTCTGGGTCGGCATCGCGGCGGACGGCGCCGGATCGAAGTGCATCCCGAGCAGATCGTGCGGCTCTCTCAGGCGCGCGGCGGTCTTGTCGTGCGCGATGATGCCCGCGCCTGCGGCGCGGAAGTTGGCGTTGTTGTCCGTGTGATCGAAATGCCAGTGCGTGTCGATCAGCGATTTGATCGGCGTCGCGTCGATGCCGTCGAGCGTCTCCTTCAGACGCGGCCACGCCGGCTGGACGAAGCCGTCCACCACGACCTTGCCTTGCGGTCCGTGGAGCACGACCACGTTGCCGCCGGGACCGGACAGGAGCAGCAGGCGATCGCCGAGCTTCGTCGCCGCGATCGGCGCGGCGCCCATCTGCGCGCGCATCGCATCGAGGCTGTTCCCCTGTGCGCGGACGAGGCTGGCCGGGAAGTAGTGGCTGGCAATCGCGCCGCCCGCGGCGATGCCGGTGGCGCGCAGGAAGTCGCGTCGGGAGTTCAGCACGGATAGAGGATACTGCGTCCATGCCGCAGACGATCGGATTCATCGGGCTCGGGCTGATGGGCAAGCCCATGGCGAAAAACCTGCTGAAGCGCGGATACGCGCTGGTGGTGCACAGCCGCAGCGCCGGTCCGGTGGACGAACTGGTCGCCGCGGGCGCGACCCGCGCGGCCTCCCCCGCCGACGTGGCGCGGCGCGCCACGCGCATCGTGACCATGCTGCCCGACTCGCCCGACGTCGAGCAGGTGCTCGAAGGGGCGGACGGTATCTTCACCGCGATGCAGGCGGGAACCATCCTGATCGACTGCAGCAGCATTTCGCCGGCGGTGACGCGCCGCCTCGGCGAGGCGGCGCAATCGCGTGGCGCGGTGCTGCTCGACGCGCCGGTCAGCGGCGGCGAGATCGGCGCGGTGGGGGGCACGCTGTCGATCATGGTCGGCGGCGACGCGTCGGCCTTCGCGGAGATGAAGCCCGTGTTCGAGGCGATGGGCAATCCCGAGCGCATCATCCGCATCGGCGAGTCGGGCGCGGGGCAGATCTGCAAGGTGTGCAACCAGATGGTGATCGGCGGGACGCTGGCCGCGGTGAGCGAGGCATTCGCGCTGGCACGCAAGGCGGGTGTCGACGCCGCCAGGGTGCGCGAGGCGCTGCTCGGCGGGTTCGCCTCCAGCCGCGTCCTCGAGGTCCACGGCGAGCGGATCCTCAACGGCAACTACAAGCCGGGGTTCCGCGCCCAGTTGTACGGGAAGGACTATCGCATTGCGAGCGAAACGCTGGCGGCGCACGAGACTCCCGCGCCGGTGGCGGCGCTGGTCCACGCGCTGGTCACGGCGCTCGTCGCCGCCGGACGCGGCGCTGACGATTACTCGGCGCTCGCGACGGTCATCTTCGATCTCGCCGGCCTCAGCCACCCCCTTTCTTCTTCTTGAAGATCCCGCCAAGAAAATCCTGTGCCCGCCGCTTCACTTCGTTGGTGAGGGCACGCCGCGCCGCCTCGCCGACATCGACGAAGACCGTCGGATGCTCGAGCGTGCCGTGGATCGTCGCCGGCAGGATCACGCGGCCGTTTTCCTGTGCGTAACGGCGCAGATCGCTCCCCGCCTGCGCGGTGAGCTCCTGCGACAGCGCGACGTCGCCTGCGGCGTCGACCGCGCCGCTGTCCACGGCCAGCCGCCCGCGCCCTTTCAGGTCGAAGTCCCTGGACGCGAGCCTCAGGTCATCGGTCGCGAGCGTGCCGCTCGCCAGCGTGAACGCGCCGCCCAGCGACGAGAACGCCGAACCGGCACCTGCCGGCGGAACCCCGGACGGTTTCCCGAACGCCAGTACGATGGAGCGCACCATGTCGAGGTGCGGCAGCGTGCCATCGCGTACGACAGCCGACATCGTGCCGTGCGCCGAGCGCAGCAATGACGGGCCGTCGCTGCCAGACGCCGCCAGCGACAGCCGGCCGCCGAGACGGCCGGTCATCGTGCCCGGCGATCCGAACGCGTTCATCAGCGCCGCGGTGTCGACGTCCGCGACGTCCCCGCTCAGCCGCAGCTGCGCCGCCGCGCCGCGCAGGTCGGCGTCGAGGCGTCCGCGCGAGAACGAACCGCCGAACATGCGGAAGCGGAGCGGGTTCAGCACGATGCCTTGCGGAGACAGGACGATGGTGGACGCGAGATCGCTGGCGTCGTATCCGGCGAACGAGAGATTCCCCTTGATCTCGAGACGAGCCCGGACGCGCGACAAACTGTCGAAGGCGCCGACGGCTTCCAGCCGCGTCGCGCCGCTGCGTGCGGCCAGCCGCGCGATGTCGAGACGATCGCCGGTCAGCGACGCGTCGAGATCGACGGCGACCGGAGGCAGGCCGGTGACGATGGTGATGTCGCGCAGCGTCAGCCGGCGCACCGACGCGATCGTGAACGCCGGCGCCGACTCCGGCGTATTTGCCGGCCGGGCGGGGGTCAATCCGAACGGCAGCGGCCACGCGATCTGCCCGTCGCTGAGCACCACCTCCGCCTCCTCGACACGCCGCGACAGCAGCCCGCGCAAACCGGTCATCACGCGCACGCGGGACAACCGGACCGACGCCGGCTGGCCGACCGCCACGTCGCGGAGATCGAGCGCCGGCGGAAAGATCGAGGCTCCGGCGGAGCCGATGTGGACCGGCTGCCCGAGCCGCGCCGACAGCTGCGTTTCCAGCGTCGATCGCAGCAGCTCGCCGTGCAGTCCGCGCGTGATCACGAGATAGACCGCCGCCGCCGCGACGAGCAGCAGCGCGACCAGCACGAGCAATGCCCGTTTTCGCATGAGGCGGCTACTGCAGGGGATGGAAGTTCACGTCGAGCGCCTGCAGGCGCGCCGCGTGCGCCGCCAATCGTGCGGTGAACCCCGCGTAGTCCTTCCGCTCCTTTGGCGTCCACACCACTTCGGCGAGCGCCGCGAGCCGCGGGTAGGCCATGTACTCCACCGCCTTCGGCGTTGCCATGTACTCGGTCCACAGCTGCGCCTGCGCGCCGAGCACGTGCGTCGCGAACTGCGGCTCGAGCTCCTCCGGCACCGGTTCGTAGGCGTAGACCTTGTCGATCGTCAGCACCGCCGACTGGCCGAGCGGCTCCTTCGACGTGTCGCTCGACTGCGCGTAATCGAGATAGGTGTTGCTGGTCGGCGCCATCACCACGTCGTGACCGGCGCGCGCCGCGTCGATTCCCCCGCTGGTGCCGCGCCACGACATCACCACGGCGTTCTCGGCCAGCCCGCCTTCGAGAATCTCGTCCCAGCCGACGAGCCGGCGCTTGTGCGCCGTCAGGAACGTGTCTATCTGCCGGATGAACCAGCTCTGAAGCCCGTGCTCGTCGGTGACGCCGAGCTCCTTGATGCGCGCCTGGATGCGCGCGTTGGTCTTCCACTTGCTCTTGTCGGCTTCGTCGCCGCCGACATGGATATAGCGTCCCGGAAAAATCGCCATCACCTCGGTCAGCACGTTCTGCATGAACGTCACCGTCGACGGCTCCGCGTTGAGGATGTCGGAGAAGATCCCCCACCGCGTCGCGACCTCGACCGGATCGCCGAGGCCCAGCTCCGGGTAGGCGGCAATCGCCGCCACCGCGTGCCCGGGCATCTCGATCTCGGGGACGACGGTGACGAAGCGCGCCCGGGCATAGGCGACGATCTCGCGAGCGTCCTCCTGCGTGTAGAACCCGCCATGCCGCGTGCCGTCGTATTGCGCCGCCGCGTCGCGCCGGTTGCGGCCGACGATCGTCTCCTTCCGCCAGGCGCCGATTTCCGTCAGCTTCGGATACTGCTTGATCTCGAGGCGCCACCCCTGGTCTTCCGTCAGGTGCCAGTGGAAGGTATTGAGCTTGTGCAGTGCGAGCAGGTCGATGTACTTCTTCACGAACTCTTTCGGCATGAAATGGCGCCCGGCGTCGAGATGCGCGCCGCGCCAGCCGAACCTCGGCATGTCTTCGATGGTGACCGCCGGCACCGTCCATGTCGTTTCGCCGGACGGCGCGTCGCGGAAGATCGCGGCTGGCAGGAGCTGCCGGATCGTCTGCACGGCATAGAACAGCCCCGCTGCTTCCGGCGCGCGCGCGACGATGCGCGTCGGACGCACGTCGAGCAGGTAACCCTCGGGCCCGAGACGCTTCAGGGCCGGATCGATGCGGAATTGAATTCCTCCCGCCGGCGCGGCGCCGCCGCTGCGCACGGGCAGGACGAAGCCGGTGGCGGGCTCGACGTAGCGCGCAAACTGGCGGCCGATCGCCGCCGCCGGGACGTCACTCCAGACCGCAGTCCTGCCAGTCAGCACGAATCTGCCGGCGTGCTCGACCACCTTGACGGGCTGCGGGATGACCGTGATGGCGGATGGCTGCTGAGCGAAAGCGGAACGGGCGGACACCAGGGCGAGGCCGCAGATGGCGCCGGCGAGCAGAATGCGCATGCGCCATCATCGCCCAAACCGTTATCATCATCACAGGAGGCCTCCTGATGACGATCGAACAACTCGCGCCTCTCGTGAACGGCTATTCGCTGAATGCGTGCGGCCAGACCATGGTGCTCGATCGGCTGCGGGTGCGGCGCATCTCGGATCGCGTGCTCGAATTCGCGTTCCTGATCGCGGGCACCGATCTCGTGCCGCGGCTGCGGCTCACGCGCGAGCGCTTCGCCAGCGCCAGCTGGGACGATCTCTCGCGCGTGTTCCGCCACGTCGCGTCACGCGCGGCTGGCTGCTCCTGAGCCTTCCGCCTGGAGGCGCAAGCCACGGGCGTCCTGGCCCTGGAGCACCCCGGCGAAGATCCCGGCGTCGACATTCGCGCCGGTGAGGACGACGGCCACCTCGCGGCCGCGCACCGTGTCGCGGTCCTGCAGCAGCGCCGCGACGCTGGACGCCGCGGCCCCCTCCGCCACGGTGTGCGTGTCGTCGTAGACGGCCCGCATCGCCGCTTCGATCTCGTCGTCGCTCACCTCGATCACGCGCTCGATGCCGCGGCGGATCCTTTCCAGCGCATCGGGATCCGGCGTGCGGCACGCCATGCCGTCGGCGATCCGCGTCGTCGGCGCCTGCGACACCGGCCGGCCGAGGGCGAGCGAGCGCGCATACGCCGGAGCGGAAGCGGCGACGACGCCGACGATGTTCGTGCGCAGGTGCAATGCGTCGCGCGCCGCGATCGCCCCGCAGATCCCGGAGCCGAGACCGATCGGCACGTAGAAGGTCTCGATCCCGGGCGCCGCGCGCAGCAGCTCCAGTGAATACGAGGCGACGCCGCGCACGAGCTGATCGTCGAACGACGGCACCATGTGCCAGCCGCGATCGCGTGCGATCTCGTCCGCGGCTTCGAGCGCGGCCTGGAAGTCCTCCCCCTTCTCGATCAGCTCCACGCCGAGCGCGCGCATCGCGCGGTTCTTGCTGACGCTGTTGCCGTGCGGCGCGACGACGGCGGCCGGAATCCCGTGCCGCGCCGCGGCGAAGCCGATCGACTGGCCGTGATTGCCGCGCGTCGCGGCGACAAGGCCGGGTACGGCGGCGCCGCGGCGCCGCAGTTCGTCGACGTAGACCAGGCCGCCGCGGATCTTGAACGCGCCCACCGGGGTCTGGTTTTCATGTTTCACCCAGATGCGCGCGCCGCAGCGCTCGTCGAGCAGCGGCCATCGCTGCTGGGTGGTCGGGGGCATCGCCTGGTAGACGACAGCTGCGGCGGCGTCGAGATCGGCCAGCGTCATCATCACGCCTGTACTTTCGTATAGACTCCGCGCATGAACAAAGTCCTTCTTGCCGGTGGCCTCCTCTTCCTGCCGGCGCTCCTGGTGGCGCAGCGCGGAGGCGGACAATTCCCGGGGGGGACCAATCCCGACGGGTCGCTGCGGCCCAGCGCTCCGGTCTCGCGGCCGTTCACGCAGGATGCGTACACCGAGTATGCCCTGCTGGAACCGGGCAGCGAGTCGTTCCGCATCCGCTTCCTTCCCGAGGAAACGCGCGCCGGCGCGACCGAGCTGGTGAACGCGACGCGCGGCGGCAGCGAGGGATCGGGCGTCGAAGTGTACGACCCGCGCACCGGCAAGCCGCTGAAGTTCACCTACGAACAGCAGGGCAACGACCCCGAGAATCACGCGATCCGCGCGACGCTGCCGATGCCGGTGCCGGAAGGGGGCATCGGCCGGGTGCTCATCTACAAGACCTACAAGGATCCGCGCACCTACATGATGAATGGCGACGACATCGTGTGGGTGCGCAGCCTGAGCGGCTATCGGCTCGGCGTGATCCTGCCGGCGAAGTTCGCGTTCATCTCGTCGAACGTCGCGGCGCAGCTGACGACGACCGCGGACGGGCGGCTGAAACTGGCGTTCGCGAATCCCAGCGGCCAGGCCAACCCGGTGACGATTCACGCGAGGAAGACGACCGCGGTGTTCCCGCCGTCGAAGTTCGACGACATGTTCTTCGACGACGTCAAGACGCTCTACGATCTCGACGCGCCCGAGACCGGCCGGGTCGCCGTCGAGCAGACCTACAGCGACTACCGCAAAGGGGAACGCGCGCGGCTCGACTCGCTGGCGTATCTACCGCTGCAGGATCTGAAAGTCGTCGATCTCGACACGGCGAAGCCGCTGGTCGCGACGAAGGACGGGGCGGCGATGTTCGCGAAGCTCGAGGTGCCGATCACCGACGACAAGCAAAGCGCGCATCTGAAGATCACCGGGACGCTCAAGGAGGGCTACGCCGTCAGCAGCGGCGAGCTGGTGTTCCAGCGCACGCTCAAGGGGCTGCGCAATACGGTGCTGCTGCCGAAGGGATGGGAAGTCTCGGGGGTGTCGCAGTCAGGCACGATCGGCACGGAGCGATCGAGCGGCCGGGCCTTCGTCGCGCTGATCAATCTCAACGCCGAGAACAGCTATGCGGTGACGATTCGGGCGCGCAAGGCGAACTGACCATGTCGCGGACGGAAGAATCCTGTGCCCGCTCGGACGACAAAGCGCGCTGTTCCTGGTACGTAGACGGTCAGTCGCAGCCGGCGTGCCGGCAGCCGCACCGCAGCTCGGTGATCTGCTTCGCGTCCTTGCAGTGTTCGCTGCAGTACTTGCCGAAGGCGCCCCCGTCCTGGACCATGCAGGTGCAAGCAGGGTGCGCGCATTTCGCTGAGGCCATGGTTCCCTCCCCAACGCGACACGGAAGAAAAGCCGGACGCCGACCGTTCGGCGTCCGCTGCGAAGCCGATTACAACGGCGCTACGCTAGACGACGCGAACGTTCTCGCCGCGCGGCCCCTTCGGGCCCTGACCTTTCTCGAACGTAACCGACTGTCCTTCCCGGAGCTCGTCGAAACGTGTGCCCTGGCACGCGGAGTTATGGAAGAAATACTCGGTGCCGTCGTCCGCGAGGATGAAGCCGAAGCCCTTGTCGCTCACTAGACGCTTGATCGTGCCGTTCATCGGTGCTGCCATTACCTGTCCTTCGAAAGAGTGACCGCTAAGTATAGGGTACGGACGCTATTTCAAGTAGTACTGCTTATATAACTTCTTTCGGAACACCCACCCCCCCAGCGGACCGAGCCATTTCAGGACGTGGTACATGTAGCCCAGGTCCATGAGCTCGATGAGGTTACCGTCGAAATCCCGGGCAAAGAAGAAGGAATGGCCGCGGGGGGACCGTTCCGGCCGGCTGAGGCATTCGACGCCCCTGGCCTGCAGGTAGTCGTACCAGCGCTGCAGGTGGCGGACGTTGAACGAGATATGGGTCAGGCCCACCTTGTTCCAGGGCACGGCGCTCGGGGGCAGCCGGGGCTCGAACGCGAAGATCTCCAGGACCGCTCCCCCCGGGACCCGGATCCAGCCGATCTTGCAGCTCCGGTTCTCCCCCTCGACGCCGAAGAAGGTGCGGACCCGCTCCGGATCGGTGTCGGCGACGCCGACCAGGGGGCAGCCGAAGACCTCCCAGTAGAACTGCACCGCCCGGTTGAAGTCCGACACGGTGATGCCGCTGTGGCTGAAGGATCGCGCTCTCATAGGTCGTGCTGGATGATATGGTCGGCGGCCCGCAACGCCTGCGCGACGATGGTGAGGCCGGGATTGACGGCGGCCGACGAGGGAAAGAAAGAGGCGTCGACGACGAACAGGTTCGGGACGTCGTGCGCGCGGCAGAACGGATCGAGCACCGAGCGGCGCGGATCGGTGCCGAAGACGATCGTGCCGCACTGGTGGGTGGTGTTGCGGTTGCCGTGCGAATGCTTGACGACGAGCCAGTAGCCGAGACGCCGCAGGATCCGCGACGTCTCGCCCACCAGCTCTCGATGCGCCGCCAGATTATTCGGCTGGTAGTACAGCTGGATGCGGCCACGGCCATCGATGGCGACGCGGTTCTCGGGATCCGGCAGATCCTCGGACATGACCAGCCAATCGACACCCCGTGACACCCATGCTTCATAGGCCCAGAGCGGGATCCACGGCACGACCGTCTGCGCCATCACGCCGTGCGTGCGCCCCTGCGACTGGATCTGTCCCAGCGGATAGTTCTGCTTCGGGCCGCGCAGGTAGAAGTCGTTGATCGCGACCGTCTTCTGGAACACGGTCGCGTTCGGACGGAACGGGTGGAATCCCTGCATCATCGTCGCGAGGTGCGCCATGTAGCGGCGGCCGACGAGGCCGGACGAATTGGCGAGCCCGTTCGGATGCGTGTCGCTCGTCGATCGCAGCAGCAGCGCCGCGGAGTTGACCGCGCCGCAGGAGACGACGAACAGCGGCGCCTCGACGCGCGTCGTGGTGCCGTCGCGCTCCACTTCCACGGCGACGACGCGCGTGCCGGACGCGTCGGTGATCAGCCGGCGCGCGCAGGCGTTGGTCCAGAGCGTCACGTTCGGCCGCTCGATCGCCGGGCGCACGCCGCAGACCTCGGCCTCGCTCTTGGCGTGGATGCGGCACGCGAAGGAGTTGCAGGTGTTGCAGAGAAGGCAGCCGTCGCGTTCGCCCGGACGAAGGACGCCGAGCGGCAGCGGCGACGGATGCAGCCCCTGCCGGCGGAGCTGCTCGACGATGTCCGCCATCCCCGCGGCGTGCGGTACCGCGTCGTAGGGATAGGCGCCGCGCGGCGGCTCGGTGGGATCGCTGCCGATGGCGCCGCGCACGTGGTACAGCCGTTCGGCGCGCTCGTAGTAGGGCGCCAGCGTGTCGTAGTCGATCGGCCATTCCGGCGACGTGCCGTCGCGGTGCTCGACGGCCTGGAAGTCCTCGCGGCGCAGGCGGTAGAGCACGCTGCCCCAGAACTTGGTGTTGCCGCCGACGTTGTAATGCGTGTAGGGGCGGAACTCGCGGC
>Ga0136846_1213376_pt1 | contig 14210 bp, 10 predicted proteins | sample HopSoiMetagenom2_FD_96841 | JGI IMG/M metagenome (GOLD analysis project Ga0136846, IMG submission 96841) | Grasslands soil microbial communities from Hopland, California, USA - 2 Assembly 2016 (version 4) | ecosystem: Environmental > Terrestrial > Soil > Grasslands | place: USA: Hopland...
CATGACACGAATGCAGACGCAGCCTCGCACGTACAACCAGGTGCTCGTGCCGCGCCGATACACACCGGGCAAGCGGCGGTTCAGCATTTACTGGACGTGGAGCTATCCCTGGGAAGCCAACCGCGACCTCACCGAGTTGGACAACCGCTTCTCGACGATGACGGAAGTTCGGCGCGTCCTCTGGCCATCATACGAGTCGATCGAGTACTCCGAAAAGATGTTTCTCCAGGGAATCGCGGGCACGCTCGAGCTCTTCCACCTCGGCCTCGTTAGGTTCCAGGACAGCGTCGGCGAGATCACGGGACATCCCGTCGCCGTCTATCAGCGCATCGATCAGGCGGGGAAAAGGCAGCAGCTCGACCATGGACTCCTGGATGACACGGACACCCTCATGGTGTTCGGTCTCGATCACATGATCACCGAGCAGGAGGCGGAGCCAGAGGAGATCGAGGCGCTGAAGGACTTCCTCTCGCGTGAGGGGACGTGTCTCATCCTGGGGCCGCACCACGACGTGGGCTTCTCGCAGGATGTGGAGCAGCGCACGATGGAGTATGCACATCACGGCGACCCGCTCGTGCCGCGCCAGCAACGCTTCGGTAAGTACACGCGGTCGTTGATGAAGGGACTCGGCGTGCCCGTTGAGAATCAATACGGTCTCCGGCCTGCGACCGTCACGGGCACCACGAAGCTGCAGCCGCTGCTGAAGGCGAGCGACCACGACGCGCGCGGATGGCTCGAGGGCGTCAGCACCTTCAACTTCCATCAGCACCTGCCGCACTATGCCGTCACGACGAAGGAGCCGGACGCCATCCACGTGCTCGCCCGTCAGCCGATAGATCTTTCGCATCCGCATCCCTTCAGTGAGGCGGGGAACCGCGAATTCAACATGTTCCTCTGGATGCCACCACGTGCTGAGCGTGCCGGCGACATCCTCCTCGCGGATTCGACGATCTTCACAACGTTATTCGGCGGCGACGAGAGCCTGGATCGCTTCTGGAAGAACATCGCGATCAAGTAATACGAACTCGTGTGAGCGCGATGCCCTGGCGATCACTGGCGTGCCTCGTCGCGCTCGCCACATATGCCGGTCGAATGGCGGTCGCACAGACATCGACACCCGTTACCGGACACTATCCGCCGGGGCAGTCCGGGATTCGGGGCGCCAGTACGCCCGATCCGGGATTCGCGTACACGAACTTCAGCAGGTTCTTCACCAACGTGCAGCTCGTCGCGGCGTTAGGCACCGACGCGCGGCCGGTAAGCGAATTGCGCTTCGCGAACATCAGCATGTTCACGTGGACCACCGACTGGAGGGTCCTCGGTATGCGCTACGGCGCGCTCGCGGGGATCCCTGTCGCGACGGGCGATCTGTCGGCGTCGGAAGGTGAATCGGGTTTCGGTCTCGGAGACATTCTCGTCACGCCGATCTCGCTGTACGGAAAGAGCGCGCGGTTCGACTATCAACTGCAGCTCACGGTGTGGTCGCCGTCGGGCCACTTCGTGCCGGGTTCGACGCGCAATCGCGGCACTGGCTTCTGGGCGCTCGTCTACTCGGTGGGCGGCGTCTACTATCCCGATGGCGACCGACGCGCATGGAGCATCTCGGCCGTCGCGCGCACGGAGCAGAATTTCGAGCAGCGCGGCTCAGGCATCAGACCGGGCGTGGATGTCGTCGCCGACTGGGGGGTCGGACGCATGACGCGAGTGGTGGGGCGTTCGCTCGACATCGGCGTCTCAGGTTTTGGTGCGTGGCAGTTGAGCGCACAGCGCGGCGGCAACGCCGTGATCGACGACGAACGGCGCTATCGGCTCATCGGTGTCGGCCCCGAAGCCAGTCTGTCGCTCACCGATGCGCTCAGTGTGCGGTTGCGCGCGCAGTGGGAGTTCGGCGCGCGTGATATCCTGCGCGGGAACAATCTCTGGATCATCTTCAACTACAGGTTCCAGGCGAGAGTCTCGGCATGACGGTGGCGCATGCGCGTCTCGTTGACACTCCAGGGCGACCGGTGCACATTCTCGTTGCGCTGTAGGGCGCAACGGCCGTCGAGCCGGATGGGCATCGCCCGCCTACGTGACGTCCCGTGGAGTGCGTCGCGATGCCCAACATCGAACATCTGCGAAAACAGGCGAAGCTGTATCTGCGCTGGCACCGGGAGCAGTACTATCCCGTTGCGGCGCGGATCCGAGCCGTGCTGCCTCGTTACAGCCGCCTGACCGACTGTGAAATCCTGGCGCGGCCCTTCCGGCTGTCGGACGCTCAGGAGCTCGTTGCGCGCACGGTCGGATTCGAAAGTTGGGACGCGCTCCGTCGGGGAACTCATTACGTGACCCGCACCGGTACCTACCCCATGCCCATCCTCACCGCAGCTGAACCGCAGTTGTTCGTCCGAGACATCGCCGCCGCGTCCGAGTTCTACTCACGGAAGCTCGGTTTCTCCGTTGCCTTCATCTACGGTGAGCCGCCGTTCTACGCCCAGCTGTTCCGCGACGGGGCCCGATTGAACTTCCGCCAAGTCGACGGCGCTGTCCTCGACGCAATCCGGCGCGCCACCGAGCAGTTGCTCGCCGCCACGATCACGCTGGAGGATGCCAAGCCGCTGTTTGTCGAATATCAGCAAGCAGGCGTCGAGTTTGTTCAATCGCTAAAGAGCGAACCGTGGGGCGCACGGACGTTCATGGTGCGTGATCCTGACGGCAATCTGTTGCTGTTCGCTGGCCGAGGGGAGTAACGCTACTGGCCGTCGGGATCATCGCCCTAGCTTCGGAGTGCGGTCATGGGATCCACCCGTGACGCGCGCCGGGCCGGAATCCAACTCGCGACGAGCGCCGCCGCGAGCACGATGACGGCAACGGCAGCGTAAATGCGCAGATCGGTGACGCTCGTGCCGTGCAGGAGCTCGCCGATGTAGCGGGAGGCAATGGCGGCAGCTGGGAGGCCGAGGCCCAGGCCGATCAGCACCAGCACCATGGCGTCGCGCACGACCATGAGACGCAACGCGCCGCGGCTCGCGCCTAACGCGCCTCGAATACCGATCTCTCGCGTTCGCCGACTCACGGTGTACGACAGCACGCCGTGGACGCCGATGAGCGCCAGCACGAGGCCGATCGCGGCGAAGCCGAGGATCTGGAGCGCGTTCGTTCGCACACCGCCGAGCTGACGCGCGATCTGCTCGGATGCGAGCTGGGTGAAGAGCGGCCGATCGGGAACCGCGCGAATGAGCGCCTGACGAGTGGGGCGGAGCAGCGCTTCCGGCGCGAGACCATTCGTCGAACGGACGAGGAAGCTGGGGAACGCCGATGGCGCCTGCTCGAACGGTCGGTACAACTCCGGCCCCTCGGCGGCGAGCAGCACGTTGGGCTGCGCCGCCTTGTTGTCGCGGACGACTCCGACCACGGTCACCGTTAGGCCCGACCCGCGCGCGGTGTCGATCACGAGGCGCTGGCCGACTGCATTTCCATTCGGCCACCAACGTCGTGCCGCCCACTCATTGACAATGGCGACTGGCACCGACGTCTCGCGGTCGCCACCGTCGAAATCCCTACCCGCCACGAGGCGCACGCCCGCCGTGGCGAAGTAACCCGGACTCACCGCGATCGCGGCGTTAGGCACTGCACTGGGCGGCAGCGGTGACGATTCGCCAGCGAGACGAATCTCGCCCGGGGCGCCGGGCGAACCGAGCCGGTTCGAGGCGCGCATCGCCGCCGACGCCGCGCCCGGCAGCGCCGCCAGATCGACGAGGATCCGCCGTTCGATCGGGAGATACGTCTCCTTCACTCGCCAACCGTGCGGAAAGCTCGGCGTCCCCTGAACGAGGCGAGCCGCGTCGAATCCGAGATCGACGCGCGAGAGGCGGAGCACCGTCGCCGCCATCAACGTCGCGCCGACGAGCAGCACGGCCGCGCATGCCGTCTCGGCGACGACGAACGCGCGCTGGGCGATCGCGTGGCTGCTGCCGGCGGAAGCGCCGGTGGTACTCTCACGGAGCACGCGCTGCACGTTCATCGAGCGAATGACCTTGAGGGGAACGAGGCCGAGGCAGATCGCAATGATGACGGCGAGCAGGATGGCGAAGACGACGACGGTGCCGTCGACGCGATACTCCATGCCGAGCGGCCGCAGGGAATCGAGAACGGCGAGCGACGCGAGGACGCGGAGAAGCCAGCTCGCCAGCGCGATGCCGAGCATGGCACCGGCGGCGACGAGGAGCACTTGTTGAGAGAGTAAGTAACTCGTCAGGTGGCGGATGCCGCCACCGAGAGCGGTACGCACGGCGAGCTCGCGCTCCTGTTGCAGCGTGCGGACGAGGAGGAGCGTCGCGACATTCGCGACCGCGATGAGGAGCACGCACGCAATGACGCCCGTGAAGACGACGTCGTGCGACTGCGTCGACGCGACGTAGCGGTCGCGAAGCGGCGCGGCGATGAGCGTCGCTGTGGCGGGTTTGCCGCGCGCCGTCGCCACGGCGGCTGGCTCGATCGTCGACAGCTCGCCGCGGAGCATCGCGAGCGTCGCGCCCGGAGCGAGTCGTCCGACGACGGTGACGTTCCGAATCGAGGGCCGCGTGCTCGGGTCGAGCGTGGGCACCACGGGCAACCAGAACTGCGCTCCCGCCTCGAACTCGAATCCCGGCAGCATCACTCCGACGACGGTGTAGCGCGAGTCGCTCAACTTCACCTGGCGACCGAGGATTCCCGGATCCGCAGCGAATCGGGAGGTCCAGAGTCCATAGCCCAGCACCACCGCGAGCGGCGCACCGAGACGGTCGTCCTCCGCGGTGAGGACGCGTCCGATTGCGGGTCGCGCGTTCAGGAGCGCGAAAGCGTTAGGCGACACGACGCCGCCGAGCACGGGCACGATCTCGTCGCCGAGCACGAGTCCCTTGCCGCCCGACGTGTAGCCGACGACCGCGTCCAGCGAGTGGAAAGGGTGAGTCCGCAGCACCTGCGCGAAGGTCTCGTACGACGGATCGCATGTGGCGAGGCAGGCGCCGGCCGGGGCGCCGGCAGCGATGGGACTCTCCTGGATCGTCACGAGCCGCTCCCCGTGCGGAAAGGGAAGGGCGCGAAAGCGCACCGCATCGAGGACCGCGAACGCCGCCGCGCTGGCGCCTATGCCTAACGCGAGCGAGAGCACGGTCGTCACCACGAAGAGCGGACTCCGCGCGAGGGACCGCGCGGCCACGGTGAGATCCTGTCGAACCAGCTCCAGGCGACCGATCATGAGCACACCTCGAGAGCGTTGACGGCGCTGATCTTCCTGGCGTCGATGAAGCAGTACAGGCCGCAGTGGGTCAACCCCGCTGCCTTGAACTCGCGCCGATAGGTCGCCGCCGATCGGTAGTTCCACCCTTCCATGTCGCCGACCATGTCGTCCTCGCGCGCGTAGGCCTCGATGTAAGCGGCTCCGCCTAACAAGCGCCGGATCTCCCGCAGTCCGGGTCCGAGGTGCTCCTTCGACACGTACTGTAGCACATCGGCGCAGACGATCAGATCGAACGGCCCTTTGAGCTTGAGGCTGCGAAGCGTCCCGAAGCTGCCGCGGCGGACGTTGCGACTCTCGCCGAAAGTCTCCACGGCGTACTCGCTCGATTCGACCCCGGTGTAGAGGATACCGGGCCGGAGCCGGCGGAGCGCGACGAACCACCGTGCCTCCCCGCACCCGATGTCGAGCACCGTTCGCGCGCGCCGCCCCAGCATGTACTCCGCCGCCGAGAGCGCGAGATGCACCTTCCGCTCGAGGGCGCGATCAGAGGTGACCCGCGTTCGGGGATCGCGATACCAGCGTTGGAAGTAGTCGGAATCGTAAGACTTGGACATGGGACGTGGGGCGCGGGATGCGGGACGCGGGATGCGGGACGCAACCACTTCCCACTTACCACTGGCCACTTTTTCACTGACGGCTCTCGCAGTTAACAACGAGAGCCATCAGTTCAGAAGTGGGTAGTCGCGTGTTTGAAGTGTTAGTCCGGCGTACCGCGTCCCATGTCCCCCACGTCCCGCGCCCCTCCCGCATGTTGCAATCCCGCGCTCCTGAGCGTCCCTCATGTGATGCGTATCTCTCATGAGAGCCCGGTCATCCGTCAGACGGGGCTCGATCGTGCCCGGTGGTTCGTCTTCGAGCACTTCGAGCTCGTCCTCGTGCTCCTGCTCGTCGGGTCGATGCTCGCCATTCACTGGTTCATCGACGAGAAGATCGCGTTTCTCAACTTCTACTATCTGCCCGTCATCGCCGCCGGCTTCTATCTGGGCCGGCGAAGTGCTGTCTGGTCGTCGGTTTTCATCGTCGTTCTCGTTGCCTTCTTCGAGGCGTTCGTCGGGCTGAACGGCGCCGCTGCCATCGAGGGAGGAATCAGCCCCCGGCATCTCTTCACGATGATTCCCTGGGCGGGCTTCCTCATTCTCACCGGCTATGTGGTTGGTACGTTGGCGGATCAACGTCGCGCGCGACTCGAGGACCTCAAGGGCGCGTACATCACGATGCTCGAGCTGATGACCTTTCATCTCGAGTCCAGCGAGCGCCACAACACCGGACACAGTTTCCGCGTCGCCGAGAGAGCCGTCACGCTCGGCCGCGAGCTGGGGATGCGCAGCGAGGAGCTGGAAGACCTTCGTGTCGCGGCACTCCTCCATGAGCTGGGGCCGCAGGACCCACGGCTGCTGCGACTCTTCGAGCAATTCCCGGGCGACGTCCGTCAGTTGCCCATCGCGACATCAATGCGTGCCGCGCTCGATCTCGTGGCCGAGTACAGCCACTATCACGAGCACGTCGGCGCCGACTGGCCAGTCGACCTGGTGCGCGGATCACTCGGCGTGAAGATCATCGCCGTCGCCGACGCGTTCGAGACGCTGCAGATGCCGAGTCCCAACCGACCGCCCTTCTCTCCCTGGGGCGCTGTCGAGGAGATCGAGCGGGGCGCTGGCCAGATCTTCGCCACGGACGTCGTTCGCGCGCTCCGCAAGCTCGCCGCCGCGCCCGAGCGGAGCGTCGAGCAGCAGATGGCTCGGCCGCTGAGCGTCGTTCGCGGAGCATAGCTGCGTCGCGCGCTCAGCTCTTGAGCGCGACGAGTGGATCGACCTTCGCCGCACGCCGCGCCGGAACGTAGCAGGCGGCGACGCCGCACGCCGCAAGCACCGCCGTGAGCATCATATAAACTCCGGGATTCGTCGCGCTCACTCCGTAGAGCGCCGACCGAATCACTTTCGTGAGTGCCAGCGAGCCGAGGAGTCCCGCTGCGAGTCCGATCGCGGGAATGGTCATCCCGTCCCGTATGACCATCGCCACGAGGTCGCGCGGTCTCGCGCCAAGCGCGATGCGAATGCCAACCTCGCGGGTGCGCTGCGCCACTCCGTGTGCCACCACCGCGTAGATCCCCATCGCTGCCAGGAGCAGCGCGATCGAGGCGAAGGCCGCGAGCAGCATCGTGTCGAATCGCCGCCCCGCGGACGCGTAGCCAAGCTGATCCTCCATGGTCCGCACCTCGCGCAGCGCGACACCGGGCGCGGCGCGGGCCACCGCCGCGCGGATCGCCGGCGCGAGCGCCGCCGGGTCGCCTAACGAGCGAATGATCACCGCACGCGCCGCATAGGTGAACTGGGCGTACGGCGTGTAGAAGTCCGGCTGCATCGGTCGCTCGTCGAGCGACTGATAGGCGACATCGCCGACGACGCCAACGATCTCGGCCGCCGAATCCGGGCGATCGAAGCTGCTGCCCCCGCCGAACCAGACGCGCTTCCCGATCGGATTCTCGTTCGGGAAGAATCTCGCTGCCGCCAGGCGATTGATGATCGCGACGCGCTGACGACCCCCCCGATCGCTGGCGTCGAAGGTCCTGCCGCGGAGAAGAGGGACTCCGAGCGTGCGGAAGTGCTCGGGTGCCACGTAGTGTCGCAGGACAGGCGGCGCATCCTCCGGCCGTGGCTGCGGCCGGCCAACGACGTACAGGGTGCTGTTCGCGCATCCGGTGCTCACCGGCGTGCACCCGTCGACGGTCGCGGCGATCACGCCCGGCACGCGCCCGATCTCCGACAGGAGGCGGTCGATGAGCGCCGGCGCTCGAGCGGGCGGATAGGCCACATCGGAGGGCATGATCCAGAAGGTGAGCAGATGCTGCGGCTCGAAGCCGAGCGGTGCGCTCCGGAGCCGCCGATAGCTCTCCACCATCAGCCCGCCCGCGACGAGGAGCATCAGCGCGAGCGCGGTCTCGATCGCGACGATGAGCGACCGTATCGTTAGGCGCCGCGGCGATGCCGTCGCGCTCGTCAACGGAGCGCCGTCCTTGAGGTCGCGCGTGAGATCGATCGCCCGCGGCAGGAGCGTGGGAAGGAGCGCGCAGGCGATCGTCGCCAGCAGGGCGACGCTAACGGCGAGCGCGAGGAAGCGCGCGTCCACCGCTGGGTCCGCGAACGCGCCGATGCTGCCGTACATGTTGCGCGGCGCGATGAGGCGCGCCGGCATTACGAGTGCGGGGAGCACGAGCGCAGCGAGTGCCGCACCGGCGGCGCCGCCCAGGGTCACCAAGCCCACGCCTTCACCTGCCACGGCGCGCGCGATCGCCATTGGCGACGCGCCGAGCGCGGCGCGGATCGCCAGCTCGCGACGGCGCGCCAGCGCACGCACGATGAGCAGATTAGAAACATTGGCGCACGCGAGGAGAAAAAGAAAGCCGACCGCCCCGGCGAGGAGCAGAACCCACTGTCGCTCGCTGGGATCGACGCGTGCCTGGTTCAGTGAGAGCGCGGTCGCGCTGAAGCGATCGTCGGCGGCGTCGCGCTCGGTCGGCGCCGCGCGATCGATCGCCGTGCCGATCGCGCGCAGCGCCGCCGTCGCCCTCTCGAGCGTGACGCCGGGCGCGAGCAGGCCGGCGACGCTGATGAAGTTCTGGTTCGTCGTCAGATAGTCCGCGTAGGTGATCGACGCCGCCATACCCGGTCTCATCCAGATCTCCGCACGTCCCGTTAGGCCACGAAAGTCCCGCGGCGTCACGCCGACGATGGCACACGCCAGTCCGTTGATGCTGACGCGCCTGCCCAGCACCGTTGGATCTGCCCCGAACCGGCGCTGCCAGAGATCGTAGCCAATGATGACCTCGGCGCGACGGCTGCCGTCTGGCTCGTCCGTGGCGAAGCTGCGGCCGAGTACCGGCGTAATCGAAAGGAGGGGGAAGTAGCTCGCTGAGACGACCTCGCCCTCGACGGACTCTGCCTCGACCCCGTCGCTCAGTGTCAGCGCGGAGACTCGCGTGAAGCTCGCGAGCTGGGTGAACAGTGCCGGCCGTGCCGCGCCTTGAAGCAGCTGGAATCGAGGAAACGACCACCGCTGGCGCGTGAGTCCGCCGCGGGGCGACAGCCTGGTGACGTAGAGGACGGCCAGGCGATCGGCCTCGCGGAATGGCGGATTGCGGAGCAGCGCGGCATCGACGAGCGCCGCGACGATCGTACACGACGCCGTCGCCAGGGCGACCGTCGCGACCACCGCGATGCCGAGAGGCGTTCTGAGCAGCCGAGCCGTTGCGCGCACGGTGATGAGATGCCGGATTCCTTGGCTTCGCTTGAACACTCGGGGACCGTGGCGCGCGATATCTCCGCGCCGCGGCCTGAAGAGCACTGGGAATACGATTTTACGGATTTTGCGGATTGAACGGATCGGTCTTGGTGGCGCGAGAGCACCGCGGCGCACGAGCCCGGACGATTCTCATTGTGACGACCTCGGGAGGTTTCTCGCGCGGGTGCTCGGCTGGTGTGCTGTTCACAGAGTCTTCATCTCGGCTCGTCGTCAGCGGAGCTCTCGCGGCCGAGGAGCGATCAGTAAAATCCGCCAAATCCGTAAAATCCGTACTCCTTTGCTCTTCGGGCCCCTCAAGCGGGTGCGGCCTCCCATCGACAGCCCTGACAACGTACAATCGATCTCTGGTCAACTCGAACTACTCCCAGGATGCCTCGGACGAAGAAGCCAGCGAAGAAGAAGCGATCACTCCTCTCGCGGGTTCGTGGGACGAAGGGCGCCGCCGGCGCCAGGCCCGCGACACTCGCGATCGACGTCGGTGGATCGCACGTGAAGGCATCCGTGCTCGACGAGCGCGGCCGCATGCTGCACGACCGGGTGCGCGTCGACACGCCGAAGCGACTCACTCCGCAGAAGCTCGTGTCGCTCATCGGCGAGCTCGTGGCTACGCTGCCCCGCTTCGACCGCGTCTCGGTCGGGTTTCCCGGGGTCGTTCGCGGCGGGGTCGTCCGCACCGCGCCGAATCTCGGCACCGAGCGCTTTCACGGCTTCAATCTGGCGCGCGCGATCGAGAAGCGGCTCGGCAAACCCGTCCGCGTCGAGAACGACGCGGACGTTCAGGGACTCGCGGTGGTGAAGGGGAAAGGTGTCGAGATGGTGATCACCCTCGGCACCGGCTTTGGCTCGTCGATCTTCGTCGATGGCCGGTTAGGTCCGCATCTCGAGCTCGCTCATCATGCATTTCGCAAAGACAAAACATACGAAGACGAGCTGGGCGAGGCCGCTCGCGAGCGTGATGGCAACGAGCCGTGGCAGAAGCACGTGTTCGAGGCGATCGAGTCGCTGCGCAATCTCACCAACTTCGATCACCTCTACATCGGCGGCGGGAATGCTCGGCTGCTCGACGAGAAGCTGCCCCCCGACGTGAGCATCGTCTCCAATACCGCCGGGATCATCGGCGGCGTCCGTCTCTGGGCGTAGTGCGTGGCGAAGATTCGCGAGTCGCATCCGAAAACGGCATGTGGCCTGCGGAATCCTGGACTCCCGTCACGACGAAGGAGATGTGGCCCATGGACGATCGCATGCAGCCCGGCCGCGAGAGTACGCCCGATCGATCCGCTCCGAGCGCACCCAGCACCGACGAGCACTTGCCAAATACCCGCCGCAGCTCGAGCGGCGACGAGCGCTCAACCGCTGACCGATCGTCTTCGTGGAAGCCGGCTCTCACTGACCGGGAGCGAAAGGAGCGCTGGCCCGTGGGCTGAGAGAGTAGAGAGTGGAGAGTGTGCAGTTCACCCTCTACTCTCTACGCTCTACTCTTAGCGTCCCTTCCGCACGAAGCCGATGTAATCCGTGTACACTGGCTCGCGGCCGGCGGCGCGCATTGCGCGCGCGATCTGGCCGCGATGATAGTGACCGTGCATCGCGACGTGGGTGAGGATCTCCTCGACGTCGTTCTCGAAGTCGTTGCCGGCGCTGTTTCGGTATCGCACGCGACGGAGCCGCGTGCTGTCGTCCGGGCGGCCGAGCAGGTCGCGGAAGCGCGTGCGATTCTCGGATTCGAGCGCGACGATCTCGTCGAGCGTCAACTTCGGCCACACGGCGACGCGCGGCTTCACGTCATCGATTCGCGAGAGCCAGAGGTGTTCAGCCGCGACGATGTGCGCGAGAAGCCGCAGCGTCTCAGCATCGGGCGTTGCACGACGGAGCTCCGCGACCATCTCGTCGTGCGCCCACCAGTTGTGCTCGTAGAGCTTCTCGAGCAGATCGGTCATGAGATCGTTCGCTGCTACATCCGGAAGAGATAGCTCGCCTTCACGAAGAACCCGTCGTTGACGCGTCGGAGTTTAGAGAACGCTAATGGATCGTCCTCGGTCAGGCTGCTCCCGTACCCGGCGAAGAACACGGTGCCAGGCGTCGGCCGATAGGAGAAGAGCCAGTCCACACGAAAAGCGGTCACCGGCGTGCGCAGGACATTCTGAAAGCCGGCCGAGCCACCGGGTGTGAACAGCGGCAGGCTGGTCCGCGGATCACGAACGAGCGTGTCACCCGTCGTCGTGGCGTACTGGCCAACGAACCGGACGAAGACTGGGCGGGCTAGCTGATATTCGAGCTTGACTCGCGGGATGCGAATGCGCGTCGTCACCCGATCGTCGGCGCGGCGCGTGAGCATCGAGCTCACGTATGAGCCGTTGACACGCAGCTTGTCCGTCGGTCGCCAGTTGAACGACGCTCCAGCGTCGAGGCGGTGGACGCGCGACGTCTCGGTGAAGTCCACGTCGCTGCCCGTCGACGTGCTCACCGACGCGTCGAACTGTTGATAGATCGGCGTGTTCACACGCGCGCCAACGACGAGCGTCGTTATGCGCGGCGACGGCACGAATGGCGTGTATTGGAAGGGTTGCGTGCCCGGTACAACCAACGATGCGTACTGCCGCGGATCGAAGGCGAAGCTCGCGAGCGTGGGATTGAGATTCAACGACCATCCGCCGTGCAGCAGGAACTCGTTGCTCGCCGAGATCTTGTCCTCGAGCAGACTCTTCCCCTTGAAGAAGTCGTCGTACAACCAGAGGCCACTCGTCGACACGAAGACGTTGTAGCGCTCGAAGAGCGCGCCCGGCCGGCCGTAGATCGTGAAGCGGTTCGCGAGGCTCGGCTGCACGTACCCAGTACGCGGCACGAAGCCGTTCCACGCGGAGAAGTTCTGGTGGATGCCAATGACGTTGTAGTGAAAGCCGAATGCGCGGCCGGTCCGGTCCAGCACCGCTTCCCACATCGGTCCCGTGTGCACCGTGCCGTCGAGAAGCGTCGTGCTCTGCACGAGCTGGAGCTGCGCGAAGTAGAGGCGCCCGAAGACCAGTCGCAGGTCGCCGCCGGCGAGCCGATTGTACGCGGCCGCTCCTTCCTCGCGGTCGCTCACGAGCACCCCTGCGGTCGATTGGCCGGCGAAGTCGCGTCTCACGCGCAGGATCGTCGCAACGGGATTCGTCCCGGGCGTGCGCGAGATCTGCTGATCGTCCACCGCGGAGAGGAGCGCGAGGTCGGTGCCCCCGACTTTGCCGGTGACCTTCGCCGCCGCCGTCGGATGCACGATCTGTCGCGTGTAGACGAGCGTGTTCGGGACGTTGAACTGATCGCTTCCTTCGACGAAGAAGGGTCGTTTCTCGGGATAGAAGAGTGCGAAGCGGAGATCGGTCGCGATCTGCGTCGCGTCGGCTTCCACCTGGGAGAAATCGGGCTTGATCGTGCCGTTGAGGACGAAGTTGCTCGTCATCCCCCATCTCACGTTCCCGCCTAACGCGTCGGTGCGAACGTAGCCCCACTCGCCCGGCACGCCGCCCGCGGGCGCCCTCCGTGCCCCCGCAGTCGTCGACGTGAGCTCCGGGTTCAGCTCGAGCACCTCGCCGTGATGCATGTCGGTGAGGCCGGCGAGCCTTCCCTCCTGGCCGATGTAGGACGCCGACGCTTTTCGAGCCGGAGTCCACGTCTCCTGATAGCCGGAGTGCTGGACGTTGCGCTGAATCTGAAGTCCCCAGTCCTGCACGTCGCGCGCGGCGTATCGCAGCGACTTGAATGGGATGCGGATCTCGACCTCGAATCCCCACGGCGTGACGCGTCCCTTCGACTGCCAGAGGAAGTCCGCGCTCAGGTCGTTCTGGCCCGGCATGACGTTGGAGCCGGGAATGAACCCGCCGCCTTCGCTCTTCATGCCGTCGGCTTGCACACCGAGTGGATTGACGATGAAGACGAATGCGCGTCGCCGGTCGAGAAAGGTGTCGAGGTGCAGCTCGACGTTGTCGTCGCCGCTCACCCGGTCGCGATCGGCCAGCGTCGCGTGGACGCCGGCGTCGCCGCCGTGTGGCTCGAACGCGCGGATCCCGAAATACATTGCGCTGCCCGAGTACCAGACGAGGACTTCCGTCGAGTCGGGAGCGGGGCGCTGATCGATCGGCGCGTAGAGGGAGAAGCCCGTGAGGAGCGCCGCGTCGCGCCAGACCGGCTCGTCGAGCGAGCCATCGATGACGACGTCACCCTGCCGCGTCTCGAGCTTGGGTGCGCGCACGGAGGTCGCGTTGGCGCGGCCGTTGTACACAGCACGCTCGCCCCCGCGGCGCGGCTGCGCCTGTTCGAGGGTCGTCGGGCTTTGAAGGAGCGCCAGCAGGGAGAGGACGGCGAACATCGGGTCGGTAGGGGTCGCGAGCAGCGATCAAGATAACGGCGCGGTGACGAACCGGGGGGACGCGCGTATCTTGTTGCCCGCCAGCCCCTCGCCGCCGCCCCTGCCCAATCGCGACACGTGCGTTACGACGATCCCATTCTCGAGACGATCGCGCGTTCGATCCACACCTTCTTTCCGCGCTGCCTGAAGTGTGGTGAGCCGATCGATTCCTTCGAGGACGCAGATATTCGCATCCTGACCAACCGGGTCGTGCACCGGGTGCAGTGCGGGACGCAGGATGAGGGACGCGGGACGCGGGGTGAGGGACGC
>Ga0136846_1236745_pt1 | contig 14203 bp, 13 predicted proteins | sample HopSoiMetagenom2_FD_96841 | JGI IMG/M metagenome (GOLD analysis project Ga0136846, IMG submission 96841) | Grasslands soil microbial communities from Hopland, California, USA - 2 Assembly 2016 (version 4) | ecosystem: Environmental > Terrestrial > Soil > Grasslands | place: USA: Hopland...
ATAATCGGGACGGTGTCTGAGAGTGGCCCCGGGTTCGCGGGCGGCCGTGCCATCGGCGGAAAGCACAAATGCATCTTCGCTTATCAGGGACGCTCGCGTCCAGGCGGTGTTTTCCGGCGCGGAATATTACTCGAACGCAGTAGGGCCACTCGACAAGGACGAATTGGCAGGGTCACTGTCGAACGGGTTTGGCTGATGCTGTTGTTTGAAGCGCTATTCAAGCTCCGCGGGCGGCGAACCCGCCATAGTCGCGTTTCCAAAAAATCATCGGTTCAGCGCCGTCGTTATGTTCTAAGTCCTGGACCAGGCCCAGCGCCAGAAGGTGGTCGCCGGCATCGCAGGTCCTGTAAAGTGTGCAGTCTATCCAGGCCGCCACATCGCGAAGCACCGGGGATCCGTTGCCGGACACACTGTGATCCAGCGTTCCGAACTTATCGCCGCCGCTCGCCGCAAAGCGATGACAGACGTCGTTCTGATTGCTTGCGAGGATGTTCACGCAGAACTTCCCCGAGCGCTCGATGTGCGGCCATGTCGATGATCGTTTGTCGGGAAAAAACCCGATCAAAGGCGGATCGAGTGACACCGATGAGAAAGAACCTACCACCATACCCGTCTTAAAACCGTCCGCATCCGCCGTCGTTACGACGCAGACGCCGGTCGGGTAGTGGCCGAGCACATGCCTGAAGGTTGCGACATCGATCATTTGAACGTCTTTCACTATCTGTCGGATTATTCCGCGTCGGGTTGGTTCGCGGGCAGCGCGCGGGCGAACGCCTCAAGTGACAGGCACGCGGCCTCCGCCGCGGCTAATTTGGGCCAGCGCAAGGGCACGCCGAAGCGGCGCGCGTTTACGAGCTGCGGCACCAAGAATATGTCGGCCAGCGAAACCTCGCTGCCGAAGCAAAACGGGCCTTCCTCGTTGGCAATCAGCTGTGCGCAAGCATTCAAACCCTCGTCGATTGTCTCAGCTCCCCAGGCAGTGACCTGATCATCGCTGAGGCCAAGTCGACGCAGGCGGTTCAGGACCCCGAGATTCTGAACGGGATGGACCTCGCAGGCGATCACCTGTGCGAAACGGCGCACTTTTGCGCGCATGATAGGATCGCTCGGCAGTAATGGAGGAAACGGGTGCGTCTCCTCGAGATACTCGCAGATCGCGAGGCTTTGAGTCAGAACCGCGCCGTCTACTTCGAGAGCCGGGACAAGTCCTTGCGGATTGATGCTAAGAAAGGCTGACGCATGCTGATCGCCCTTGCCGAGATGATGGAATGCATCCTCATAACCGATGCCTTTGAGATTCAGCGCGGCGCGCACCCGAAAGGACGCGCTCGAGCGAAAGTAGCCGTGCAGGACGGGTTCAGTCACGCGCGACTGGTCCGATCGTTATGACACAAGAAGAGAGGCCATCGATGGAGACCTCAACAACGTCGCCTATCTCTACAGCGCCAACGCCGGCAGGAGTTCCTGAGTAGATCAGGTCGCCTGGTTCAAGTCGGTAGAAACGGGAAACGTAGGCAATGATCTCCGGCACATCCCAGATCATCTCGGCGAGGTCGGCGTCCTGTCTGAGCTCGCCGTTCACCGTCAACGCGATCCGCCCGCGTTCGAGGTGTCCCACCTTGCTCGCGGGATGGATCAATCCGAGGGGCGAGGAATATTCGACGTTCTTGCCGGTATCCCACGGCCGACCCTTGTCCCTTGCTTCGAACTGCAGGTCGCGGCGCGTCATGTCGAGGCCGGCCGCGTAGCCGAAGACGTAGTCGAGCGCGTGGTCGGTCGAAACCGAGCGGCCTCCGCGTCCGACAGCGATCACGAGCTCAGCTTCATAATGAAAATTGTTTGTTTCGGTGGGATAAGGAATCGTGGTGCCCGAGGACACGACAGTCTCGGCCCACTTGGTGAAGAAAAACGGCGGCTCGCGATCGGGGTCCTTGCCCATTTCCCGCGCATGCGCGGCATAGTTTCGTCCGATGCAGAAGACCCGTCTCACCGGTAACTGGGTGCCGTCGCTGCATGCCGCGATCGTCGGTGGCGGCGGAGCAAATTGCGTGGTCATTTCCTTGTCCTTCAAAAACCCGTTCGCGTTGCCGAACCGGCGCGTGACCGGTTTGGACCCTTATTGCCGCCGCGCGCCAACACCAGAAGGCCCTGTGCACCAGGGCCACCACATATCATATGAATCTGGGAAGACTGCAACATGGAATTTTCTATTTCGAAATTAGTGGCGTTGATGTATTTCAGCTGAAACCGCCGACGCTTCGATGGCGATCGCCCAGGAGAGACTGATGCAACGATCGATTCCGCCTTTTGCACCTACCAAAAAGCCAATCGCAGCAGGCGCCAAGGCGACCCGGCGACTCCTTCCCTACGTACCGCAAATGTCGCTCGCTGAACGCGACCGCCGTTGGGACCGCGCACGCAAGCGCATGATCATGCACGGCTACGATGCCCTGATTTTGCTCGGCAATGATATCTATTGGGGGATGGGGATGGCCAATCTGCGCTACCTCCTCCAGGTCGATTCACAGATCGGCGCTGACGCGTTGTTTCCATTGGACGGCGATCCCGTGGTCTGGAACGCAGTGCCGCACATGAACCGACCCACCAGCCCTTATCTTTCGGTACAGGAATGGAGCACTGACTTCAGATCGCGCGGCGGACCCCGCGTCATTGCCGAAGAGATCAAGACCCGAGGCCTCGACAAGAGCAAGATCGGGCTGGTGGGCTATACGTCGACAATCCAGCCCTCAACATTGCTTTATGGCGACGTGGTCGCCCTTAAAGAGCTGCTCCCCGGCGCGCGGATCGACGACGCGAGCGGTCTTCTGCAGGAAATGCGGATGATCAAAAGCGATGAGGAGGTCGATATGCTCCGCGGCGCCGGGCGAATTGCCCGAAAGGTGATCGACACGATGCGCGAGTCGGCGCGGCCAGGCGTCACTGATGCAGAAGTCTTTGCGAATATGACGCGGACCCATCTGGCGAACGGGGGCGAGCCTAACATCTTCAATCTATTCTCAGCAGGCCCGGTCGAGCATCCGGCCGACGAACTCTGGCATCTCCTTCACGGCTGCGAACAGCCGCTTTGGCCCACGATGCGACCGCTCGAGGAAGGCGACATCGTTCTGGCCGAATGGCATACGAAATACGGCGGCTATCGGTGTCACACCGAATATACCGTTTATCTCGGCAAGAATGCGCCAAAGCAATTGCGGCACATTTGGGACGTCGGCGTCGAGTGTCTCGAAGCGAGCAAGGAGGCTTTGACGGCAGGTCGGACGATCCGAGAAGCGCTCGAGATCATTCGAGCGCCGGCTCGGCGCGCGAAACTCGATTGGGTCGAACTCGGGTTTCACGCGATGGGCACCGCGTCTCCCGAATTCCCCACCGTCGTCTATGATTGGGATACCGGCACCGATACGCTGAACGGCTACCGTATTGGTGAGATGGTACTCGAGGAGGGCATGTGCTTCGGCAACAATGTCGATCTCCACGATTCCGAGTGGAAGCCCGACGTCGGCACGATGCTTTCGGACTTCATGGTCGTACGACCAGGCCGTGCGGAATGCCTGGTCGGCACGCCCACCGAATTTCCAGCGGTCTGGTGAAGCCCCCTTTGACTGTCCCGCCATTCCATCAGCTGAGCAGCGTCTGCGCGCAGGCCGTGCGCCGGAAGGCGCCATGGGCCGCCCTGGCGCGCTCAGGGCTTGCGGTGCGGCGTTCACTTGCTGGTGCTTGATCCGGGCAGAGCACAGCTGATTGAGGAGCTGCGCGCCATCTTGGGCAAGCGCGGGCTCCTCGTGCGAGATCGCGATACAGCACCGTTCCGCACCGGCTACCGTTTTGGCGGCGGGCCGGTTCTGGCGGTGGCGGTACCGGCCACTCTTGTAGAGCTTTGGCGCGTGGCGCGTGCCAGTCACGATGCAGGCGCGATCGTTATTCCGCAGGCGGCGAACACCGGACTGACGGGCGGATCGACACCACTTGCAGGCGGGTACGATCGTCCTGTCGTGATCGTGAGCACACGCCGGTTGGGGGGAGTTGTCCCTATCGACGAAGGACGGCAGGTCATTTGCTTGGCTGGCGCGACATTGTTTCAGCTTGAGCGGGCACTTTTACCACTTGGTCGTCAGCCGCATTCCGTCATCGGATCGTCCTGCATCGGCGCCTCCGTGATCGGAGGGGTGTGCAACAATTCGGGCGGCGCGCTTATTCACCGCGGGCCGGCGTTTACCCAATGGGCGCTGTTTGCTCGCACCAACCGCGATGGTGAATTGGTGCTGGTGAATCATCTTGGCGTGGTTCTGGGCGATACGCCGGAGGCGATCCTCGCTCGTTTGGAAGCCGGCGACTACACGATCGACGATATCGATCGCGACTCCGGCAAGCGTGGATCCGACGTTGATTACGCATCGCACGTGCGTCAGGTCGATGATCCGACACCCGCTCGCTTCAACGCTGACCCCAAGCGGCTGTTCGAGGCGTCCGGCAGCGCCGGCCACATTCTCGTGTTTGCCGTGCGACTTGATACGTTTCCACAGGATCGCGCGCCAAGCGTTTTCTATATAGGCACCAGCGATCCCGGCTCCCTGGCAACAATCCGCCGAGATATTTTGTCGGGTTTTTCCAGCCTTCCTGTCTCTGCGGAGTATATCCACCGCGCTGCGTTCGACTTGGCCGCAGAGTATGGGAAGGACGTGTTCATCGCCATCGAACGACTGGGGACCGCTCGGCTCCCCTTGTTGTTTGCGACAAAAGCGCGCTTGGACCGGGTCGCCGAGACGTTTTCGCGAAGCGCTAAGAATTTCAGCGACCGGCTGTCCCAGTTTGTCAGCCGGCTTCTCCCTCAGCACTTACCGACCAGAATGCTGGAGTATCGCGAGCGGTTCGAGCACCATCTCATCCTCAAGATGGAGGGTGACGGTGTCGCCGAAGCTCGCGCTTACTTGGCAAATAACATTGACAAGAGCCGCGTTGATTTTTTTGAATGTACGGCCGTCGAGGCGCGCAAGGCCTTTTTACATCGGTTTGCGGTCGCTGGTGCCGCCGTGCGCTATCAAGCCGTTCACGCCCGCCGGTCGGGCGGCATCGTTTCGCTCGACATTGCGCTCCCGCGCAATGCTGAAACCTGGCTGGAAGACCTGCCCGAACCGCTTGCGAAGCGGATCACCCACAGGCTGTATTACGGTCACTTTTTTTGCCACGTCTTTCATCAAGACTATTTGCTCGCGCATGGTGAGGATGCACACGCAGTTGAGCAGGATCTCCTGGAGCTGTTGGACACTCGCGGCGCTGAATATCCGGCCGAGCATAATGTCGGGCATCTTTATGCCGCAAAGCCCGATCTCGTTGCCTTTTATCGCGAGTTGGATCCGGTGAACTCGTTCAACCCGGGCATTGGGCAAACATCCACGCGTCGAGACTGGTCATAATCGGAACTCGGGCTGGTGCCGACATTCCAGGGGCTTTCCCTGCGCCGTTGGATTGTGTTTGCAACAGTCCCATTTTCATATATATGATTGCGCCATCAGGACGGTGTCGCGGCGCCACGGCCCCGACGCCGATCCAATGAATGCTGGAGGGGTCAGCTATGTTGCTTACGGGTTGCGATGTGGCAGAGCGGCCAACGTATAGCGGGATTGGTCGCGCGTCGGCCCGCTCATCGGCATCCCCGGCGCCAATTGCCAATTTTGCAGGTCAGCATCAGGCAATAGTCTCGATCCTCCTCGACGTTGCAGTCGGCGATGCTGCCTCGCACAAGCCGACAGCAGGGGTTTGTACCGATGATCACTGACCTTTCGACTCGCATCCAAACATTGATCGAGGACGAACGCGTGTCGCTCGCGGGTCTCGCGCGGGCCGCGGGGGTCTCCTTTTCACGCCTGGACGGCGTGAATACGAATGAGTGGGCGCCGTCCGAAGAGACAGCGCAGGCGCTTCGCGATTATCTCGACCGCCGCGAAACAGGCGGTGCGGTGGCCACGCCTGAAGAGCTCATCAATGAGGTCCGCAATGGCCGAATGTACATTCTGGTTGACGATGAAAATCCGGAGAATGAAGGCGCTCTGATCATCCCGGCCCAGCTGGCCACCCCAGACGCAATCAATTTCATGGCCACCCATGGGCGTGGGCTAATTTGTTTGGCGCTTACCCAGGAACGCGTCGAACAGCTTGGGTTGCAGCGAATGGTGAAGGGCGAAGGTGCGCGTCATGACGCCGCCTTTACCGTCTCGATAGAGGCCAAAGAAGGTATCACTACCGGAATCTCGACCGCAGACCGGGCGCAGACTGTTGCATATGCGATCGACGTTTCCAGGGACGCGAGCGACATTGTGACCCCCGGGCACGTCTTCCCGCTCGCTGCTCGACCGGGAGGGGTGCTCGTTCGCGCCGGCCGCACCGAAGCTGCAGTGGACCTCTCTCGACTCGCCGGGCTCAACCCGTCGGCGGTTTTTTGTCGGATCATGAGCGATGACGGAGGAATGGCTCGGCTCGGGGACCTGACGGAGTTTGCGCGCCTGCACGGATTGAAGATCGGCACTATCCGAGACCTCATCGCCTATCGCCGTCGCTACGATCGCCTCATCGAGCGCAGGTCGGAGACGTCGTTCCAGAGCATTTGGGGTGGTGAGTGGAAGGCGATCGCGTTTCATCACCAAACAGCGCAGGCCGAGCAGCTCGTGCTGCAAAAGGGTACGGTGGTCCCAACCGAGCCCACGCTCGTGCGAATGCACGTTCTTTCACCGCTGCCTGACTTGTTCGGCGAAGCAGGCGAGCGCAGGCTGCTGTTGCAGCGCTCCATGGAACTCATAGGGGAGCGCGGCGCGGGCATCATCGTCGTCCTCGGCGCGTCAATCGAGGCTGCTTGGCGAGATTTGTCCAGCGTGCTGACGAGCGACTATAAGGCGGAGGAGCTGGACACGCTACGCGATTATGGCGTCGGAGCCGAGATCTTGGCGGAACTGGGCGTCAACGACATGACGCTGCTGACCAATTCAAATCCCAGCCTTGTCGCGCTCGATGGCTACGGGCTAAGCGTAATCGGCAGACAACCAATCGGGAATGGCGGCTGATCGGGGTGTTGCGATTTTGCCTTGCCAGCGGCGACCACTCGAGCGGCGCTGACAAATGGCGAGAGTATCTTCGGGCAAGGGAGCTCACCGACAGCCTCGACGTGTAGCCAAGCGCCGATGCTGCGGCTGGCGCTTGGAGCACTATTTATGTAATTGCATTTGGGACGATGGTTTATAGCGTGCCCTTGTTCGGGCTAACAATCCGTTGAATTCGTGTGTCAGGAGCTACCTTGTCCAAATCGAAGAAGGCGTTGCCCCTCCCAGACATCAGCAAGGTTGATGAGGACCGGGTGGAGATCAGTGATCGCATCACGATTCTATTGTATCGAATTATTATGCCGGCAGCGGAGACGACAAACGCAGAGATCAGCAAGTTCGGGATCAACATCTCTGGAGCGCGCGTTCTGGACGCGCTCTTGGCGATGGGGGAAATGCGGGTCGGGCGGCTGTGCGAACTCACTGCCGTTGATAATTCGACGCTATCCCACCTCCTGAAGAGAATGGAGACGCTCAATTACATCGAGCGTAACCGTATCATCAACGACAATCGCTCGGTCATGGTCAGCTTGACCCCCAAGGGTCGGGAAATCGCCGCGTTCGTTTCATCATTGTCGAACGAGACCGAAAAAGCGTTGCTGACGGGTTTCACAGCCGAGGAAGCGAGCCTGCTCCGAACCAGTCTCAAACGACTGCTGGCAAACTCCCTGAACAGGTTTGCATAAGACCGCTCGAGAAACACCGTAAGTCATGGATCGAGCGCTTGCTTGGCTCCCTCGTGGCTGTGACTTCGTTCGCTCGCGATGAGAGTAATCGTAGCGTGCTGCCCATTATTTCCAAGATCGCATTATGCGTGGCGGGCGCGTCGCCTCGTGCCATCCCTGGCGAGTGCAGGGGCTGCCTCATAGCCGAATGATCGGCAATGTGGGCGAGGGCTGAGCGTTGGACGGTCGCGTGCCGTCGTGCTTCGGTATTCCGGTCTTACTTTGACCCGTTCGGAAATGGTGCGCGGTCGAGCCGACACAAGCCACCATGTTTGCAGTTGCAATACTCCCACTTTCATATATTGTCTGGATACGAGTCGGGTGGGGGGTCTTCCCTTGGCCAGGCTGCTCCACGCTGGAAGGCGATCAATTCGACGGAAAAGGGCACCCGTAACCGAGTGATGAAGCCTGGCGATCATCTGTCGCGCACAACAGGTGTTGGGCATTACCTAATAAGCGGCAATCAAAGCCAGGAAAAAGGCAGAGGATCGGAGACTGATATGAGCCGAGCAGACGCATGGATTTACGGGCAAAAGAGCTTCAAGTTCGGCTTGTTCGTGATGAATTGTTCAGGCGGAGGTGCGTTGAGTACTGCGCCCGAATGTTGGATGCCAACCTGGGACGATAGTCTCGCTGTGGCCAAGATGGCAGACGACGCCGGGGTGGATTTCCTTCTCCCGGTCGCGCGGTGGATCGGATACGGCGGCGCCAGTGACGCTCAAGGCGTCTCATTTGAGAGCCTGTCCTGGGCCTCGGCGATGTTGGCGTCGACGAAGCGCATGAAGGTCTTTGCGACGGTTCACGTTCCGCTCCTTCATCCTGTGTTCGCGGCCAAACAGGCTGTCACTGCCGACCATGTCGGGCATGGCCGCTTTGGCCTGAATATCGTCTCCGGATGGAACGACGCCGAGTTCAAGATGTTCGGTGCGCCGCTGCTCGAACATGACGAGCGCTACAATTACAGCGAGGAATGGCTCGAAATCGTTCGCAAGATCTGGAGCGAGGATGAGCCATTTGATTATCACGGCAAACATTTCAACATTAACGGCGTCATTTCCCGCCCGAAGCCTTTCGGCGGTACTCAGCCGCTGGTCATGAGTGCTGGGTCGTCGGGGACGGGCAGGGCGTTTGCTGCCAAGAACGCCGACTGTTTGTTCATGACGATCATTCGCCTCGAGACGCTCGCGCAGGAAACGGCGACGCTTCGGCAGGCTGCCAACCGGCCCGTCGGTATTTTCGGCAGCGCGCACATCATCTGTCGGCCCACCGAGCGCGAGGCGGATGAATTCTATAACTACCTGGTGCACGAAAAAGGTGACTGGGAAGCGGCTGAAAATGCCGTGATCATGCGCACGGACTCACGATCGATGTCGGTCGACGCGATGCGGCAATTCAAGCAGCGCTTCATCAGCGGGTCCGGCACTTACCTATACAAAGGCTCGCCGGACCAAATCGCTGAGCAGATTAAGCAAGTTAGCGACGCAGGTGTCGATGGGGCGGCGTTCGCAATGCCAAATTACCTCACCGACTTTCCGCTTATCCGCGACGAAGTCTTCCCGCGCCTCGAACGCTTGGGCGTGCGCGTCCCGGTCTCGGCGGACCAATTTGAAGGTGCCGAACGATGAAGATCTCTATTGTGGGCGCCGGCATCGGCGGGTTGACGCTGGCACTAACTCTGCACCGCGCGGGTCTAGCAAAGAATTTGCGCCTTTTCGAAGCAGCTCCGGAGTTCAAGCCGCTCGGCGTCGGCATCAATTTGATGCCGCATGCCGTCAATGCCCTATCTGAACTCGGGTTGCTCGATGAATTGCGCGCCGTCGCCGTCGAGCCGCGGCAGATCGGCTATTACACGCACCTCGGACAGCTGATCCACAATGAGCCCGTGGGCCGGAGCGCGGGCTATAAGGTGCCTCAGTTTTCGATCCATCGGGCGGCGTTGCACCAAGTCTTGCTGGAGGCTGTCTGCGATCGGATCGGGCCCGACGCGATCGTGATGGCGAGCACCTGCAGCGGTTTCGTGCAGGATGAGGCCGGCGTGACCGTCGCCTTCGAAGGCCCGGGAGGCGCCCGCTTCGAGGAGCGGAGTGATGTCGTCATCGCCTGCGATGGGATCCATTCGGCGATCAGACGGCAGCTTTATCCCGATGAAGGGGCGCCATGTTTCCAAGGGATCAACATGTGGCGCGGGGTCACGCGGATGGAGCCCTATCTTGAGGGCGACACCGTGGTGCGGGTTGGAGCGCTTTTCAGGACCGGTAAGCTGGCGATCTACCCGATCCGCAATGACATCGACGCCCAAGGGCGGCAACTCATCAATTGGGTCGCGGAAACCGCCGATGATCACGCCGCCGCGGTCGATTGGAGCGCACCTGGTCGGCTTGAGGATTTCTATGACCTCTTCAAGGATTGGTCGTTCGATTGGCTCGACTGCGCTGCCATGCTGAGAGACGCCGACACCGTATTGTCCTACCCGATGGTCGACCGCGACCCGATCGACCAGTGGGTCTTTGGGTCCGTCGCGCTGCTGGGCGACGCGGCGCACCCCATGCATCCCCGGGGCGGTAACGGCGGTGCACAGTCGATCCTCGACGCCGTCGAGCTCGCACGCTGCCTATCGGAATTTCCCGATGTGTCCGACGCACTTCATGCGTACCAGGAGGCGCGGTTGGCGACGGTAAACGCGCTGGTGCTCATGAACCGGTCTGAACCACCTGATGTGATCATCGAGAAGGTCGAAGACCGAACCGGCGGTGAAAGGTTCTCCAACATCGAAGACGTGATGAGTGTCGAAGAGATAAACGAGCTGATCAACGGCTACAAAAAAGTCGCTCGCTACGACATGAAAGCCGTCAATGGATAGGAACCATAATGCAGGATTCCGCGGTCTGAAAAGTCAGTCGCTGCTCTGTGTCGAGGCCTGAGGCAGGGTCACGTGGCATACCTGAATGACACTTGGTACATGGCCGGATGGTCGCACGAATTTGCGTTGCGCCCGATCTCGCGGCGAATATGCGATCTGCCTGTTGTCTTGTTTCGAGATACGCCGGCGAGCATCGCAGTACTCCACGATCGCTGCCCCCATCGGTTTGCACCGCTTAGTTTTGGACATGTGGAATTGGGAAATCTGCAGTGCCGATACCACGGGTTGCAGTTCGACCGGAGTGGGGCGTGCGTCGCAAATCCGCATGGCCCGATCAATTCGCAAGCGCGTGTCAGAGAGTTTCCCGCCATTGAACGCGACGGCGCTGTCTGGGTGTGGCTTGGCGAAAAACCGGCTGACGCCGCCACAGTGCCCGATTTGTCGTTCATCAGTCGGCAGCCGCAAACCGCAACCAGCCGGGACTACCTTCATACGCGCGCAAACTACCTGACGCTCGTCGACAATATTCTCGATCTTAGTCACGTCGATTATCTTCATCCCGACACACTGGGAGGGGGAGGGCCCAACGGAGCCGGGAGCTTTACCGGCGTAGCGCCCGAGATCTCCCATGAGCATGGGGTCAGGCTGATCCTGCGGTGGATCGTCGACCGCGCCGTCCCCCGCCCGCTGGAACAGAGGACCATGGCACTCAAGCCAGGCGAGAGGGTGCGTCGGAGTACCGAGATCGTGTGGAGGGCGCCGTCGGTCATCACGTTGAGCACAACCGTCGAAACAGGCTCGGGCTCAGCCGCGCAGCGCTTCGAGAATACCCATCTTATCACGCCGGAGACGGCGGCTACGTCGCATTATTTCTTTTCCAGCACCCGAGATTTTGCGGTCGATGATGCGGAACTGAACTCGGAAATCGCCGCTAGTCGCCGACGGATCTTCCTCGAAGAGGACGAGTGGATATGTCACGGTATTCAGGAGCGAATGGAGGGGAGCGACTTCTGGGCGCTTCGCCCCGCGCTGCTGACGACCGACACGGCCTCGGTGCATATGCATCGTATGTTGGGGCGTCTTATTTCGGCCGAACATGGCAACGTCATCTAGCGCGTATCGGGGCGAGGCGATGCACGCGCTTGCCGGGCTTGCTGCCCGATGATCCATCGCGGGGGGAGGTTTCGGTGAGTGACGTTTCGACCACCGGCAGCAAATTCGATTGGTCACTCGCCACCGTGATCGGCTGCTGTTTTTTAATAATGCTATGCGACGGCTACGACTTGACGGTGATCGCTTTTGCAATGCCGGCGATCGGCAAGCAATGGCACGTCCCGACGGCCGACTTCAGTTATGTGTTCAGCGCATCGATTGTCGGTGTCATGATAGGCGCCCCAATTTCGGGCTGGTTGGCCGATCATTTTGGGCGCAAGCGGGTGCTGCTGTGGTGCATCGCGACGTTCGGCGCAGCTGTGCTTCTGACCTGCCTCACACGGTCGCTGCCGCAACTGGTCGTTGCGCGCGCCGTAAGCGGACTTGGCCTCGGAGGTGTCATGCCCTTAGCGATCGCTCTGGTTGGAGAGCAATCGCCGCGCCACCTGCGCGCCACGTTGATCTCGGTGGCCACAACCGGGATGACGATTGGCGCTGGGTTGCCGGCCTTGGCGGCGGCGCTGATGCTGCCGACATTCGGTTGGCCCGCGCTATTTTTCATCGGCGGCATTACGCCGTTTGCGATTGGCCTGCTTGCGCTATTCTACCTTCCAGAGTCGCGCCAGTTCAGCGACCTCAGTTCAAAAAGCGCCGGGCGGAATCGGCCTGATGCCGAGAAAAGCGAACTGAGGGAGCTTTTCTCGCACGGCTACGCCCGTTTCACGCCTTTGTTGTGGGTGGTCTTTTCTGCGATCGGTTTTGCCAGCTATTTCATCCAGACATGGACGCCGACCTTGTACCTGGGGCTCGGCCGACCGCTGCGGGATGTCGCTTTTTCGGTTTCGATGTTCCAAGTCGGCGGTGCTCTCGGCGGGCTATTGGTCGGCTGGGTCCTTGACCGTTTCGGGCCCAAGTGCATTCCCATATTGTTTCTGCTTGCCGCGCCGAGCGTAGCGATCCTCGCTTTCCCGAATGCATTTGCCGGAATTCTGCCTCTTGCTCTTGGCGTCAGCGGTTTCCTGCTGTTGGCGCTGCAGCTGGCCGCCAACGCGCTGGCAGCGATCAGCTACCCCACCCGGATCAGGGGACTAGGCATCGGCTGTGGCCTGGCAAGTGCTCGTCTTGGCCAAATCCTTAGTTCCACAACCGGGGGAGCACTTGTTTCAAGAGGTGCCGATTTGCTTATGATATTTGGGTTGCTTGCGGTCATCATGTTAGCTGGGGCAATTGTCGGAACGGCCCTGACTTCTCGAGCCCCGCCTGCAACAAATTTAGATAATTAGAGCAAGCATTTCAGCTAGTTGGTCTACTACACTCCCCAGAAACGCATCGATACCGTCCGACCAATGCCGCATCATCCACACGCGCTGCTCCCCATGCTCGCGCGCGTGTGCATGTTGGATCTTGCTGCAATAAAGAGGAGCGAGATCCGGCCGAGCGTCCGGGTTCCTGCTGGTCGCTTCATTGATCAGGTCGCTACCAGCGCGCGTGACCCTTACACCCAACCAGTCCGCCGCGGCCTTTACCCGCGTTATGGAACTCGCCTCATAGCTAATCGCGATACGACCTGTTCGCGCCTCGAAGATACCTGCTGTGCGCTCGATTTGGCGCAACAGCCCCATTTTGTTCTTGCTAGACATCGGCGAGCTTCGCCGCGGCCGGCCCTATCGGTCTTCCTGCTCGACGGAGGTCGTGCACGGCACGTGCGGCCAGAAGGGCGAATTGAAGGCGCCTCGAAGCGGGTCGCTGCGGAGGCGGGCGACCCCAAAAGCATTCGCTTATTCGAGAGACCGGCAAAGGAGACGGATCCCGACCGCATCCGAAATATGCGTGGGTTGCAGTGATCACGAGCGGGCGCCGAATGGTTCATTTTGAGGCGAGCGACTATAAATGTTGGGATAAATGGCGCACCGCAGCCGCTAGCGTTTTCGCGCGGAAGAAACGTGGTGGGGATATCGTACGAATGAGACTGTGGTGCATCGCGGCGTCGACAAAGCGATGGTGCGATAGATGACGGCGTCGGTGACGGGCTCGCGCTGGATTACTCTCAATGCCGAACTCGGCAACATCAGGCAGGATGATCGTCGTTCGCTGCGGGATGCGATTGCTCTTGTCTATGAAGCGATCGCAGCAACGCCTGAGCCGCTACTTCAGGATTTCGATACACTCGACGAAGAGGTTATCACGGACGGTCGCGCCGAGCGCGCTGAACGGGTCCTGGATGGCGAGCTCGTGGTCCGGCTGGGTGCAGACGAGTTGGAAACCATCCTCGATGCCGCACGCTTGCTTCGCACGCTTGAGAGTATCGCTGCGGAAGGTGATTGGTATTTGGAGAGCGATCTCGGGGAGGATATCGA
>Ga0136846_1238975_pt1 | contig 14202 bp, 9 predicted proteins | sample HopSoiMetagenom2_FD_96841 | JGI IMG/M metagenome (GOLD analysis project Ga0136846, IMG submission 96841) | Grasslands soil microbial communities from Hopland, California, USA - 2 Assembly 2016 (version 4) | ecosystem: Environmental > Terrestrial > Soil > Grasslands | place: USA: Hopland...
ATGGATTTCGGGATCAGTTGCAGGATGTGATGGCGCTGTGTCTGTCACGTCCGGACATTGCACGTGCGCACGTGCTTCGTGCTGCCGGGAGACAATTCGTCGATGGGGACGTTCAGCATTGGTGGCTGCCGGAATCGGGTCGCGGCATACGTGGACGCGTGACCGACGATCGTGTCTGGCTCCCGTACGTGGTTGCATTTTATGTGCAGGTCACGGGCGATACCGCCGTTCTCGATGAGGTAGTGCCGTTCCTCGACGGTCCTACGCTCCGCGAAGGTGAGCGCGATCTCTTCCTTCAACCCGCGGTTTCCAGCCGTGAGGCAAGTCTGTTCGATCATTGCGCCCTCGCACTCGACAAGAGCATGGCAACCGGCGCGCACGGGCTGCCCTTAATGGGCGCCGGCGACTGGAACGACGGAATGAATTGTGTGGGCGAAGACGGCAAAGGAGAAAGTATTTGGCTTGGGTGGTTTCTTTGCACAACCCTGAACTCTTTCGCGCTTCTGGCTGACCGCAGGGGAGAGTCGGAACGCGCCGCCGACTGGCGTCAGCAGGTGGTGGACCTGCGACGTGCGCTTGAGCGAGACGCTTGGGACGGCGACTGGTATCGCCGCGCGTTCTTCGACGACGGAACTCCGCTAGGCTCAGTTTCGAATACCGAATGCCGCATCGATTCAATTGCCCAATCCTGGTCTGTTATCTCTCGCGTGGCAGAACCCGCACGCGCTATGCGCGCTATGGCTGCATTGGAAAAGTATCTTCTGCGCCGAGATGACCAGCTGTCGCTGCTGTTCACGCCGCCGTTCAACAGTCCCGCGCACGACCCCGGCTACATCAAAGGGTATCTACCAGGCGTGCGCGAGAACGGCGGGCAGTACACGCACGCGGCGTTGTGGACGATCCTGGCGCTCGCGCGTCTCGGCCTCGGCGACGAAGCGATGGAACTGTTCCACATGGTCAATCCGATCAATCACACGCGGACGCCAGAGGCGCTCGAGCAATACCGCACCGAACCGTATGCCGTCGCCGCGGACGTCTACGCGCATCCGATGCACCTCGGTCGCGGCGGGTGGACGTGGTACACGGGCTCCGCGGGATGGATGTATCAGGCGGCCGTCGAGGGACTCGTCGGCCTGCGCCGCGCGGGTTTGACGTTCAGCATTGCTCCGTGCGTGCCTGCGATGTGGCGCGAGTTCTCGATCGATTGGCGGGTGGAGAGGGCGACGTATCACATCGCGGTGCACAATCCGGATCATCGATCGTCGGGAGTGCGATCGGTTGAACTAGATGGAGCGGCGGTCGATCCGGATTTTATTCCCGTGTTGGATGATGGTCAGGCGCACAGTGTGGTCGTGGTGCTTGGGGATCCAGCGGCGCGGGTTGCGCCGGGCGTGGGGCGGGCGGCTACTGGATCGACGGTGCGGTGACCCGCGCGGGGACAGGTTAGCGGGTGATCGGGCCACAAAGTTGCGCTGGTGGTATCAGAACGTGAAGCTGAATTGCTGATTTGTCAATGCCAAACAATCAGCAATCAGCATTCACAAATCAGAACTTTCACTTTTCACGCTGATACCTGCCGCGAGCGACAGCTGTGGCCATGGCCAGCAACACAAGGGTTGTCGCCGCGGAGCTGTACTCGCCTCGCCTCAGATGAAAGATCGTCGCGCACACCATCACGATCACGAGCCCTACGGCCGCCCACGCCACCAGCCGCCGCTGAACGCCTGTAATCGCGGGGAGCGTCAGGCCGACAGCTGCCAGCACTTCAGAGATGCCGATGAACAGCTGAAACCATCGTGGCAATTCCTGGTTCATGAGTTTTGCGATCTCGGCCGGCGGGAACAGCATCATGGCGCCGTGCGCGAGGAAGACGAGGGCCAGGAGGATTTGAAGTGTCCACATGAGCCTGTTTCCCCAGACTCCTCCACGAACTGAAGCGTCGTACGCATCGCCAGTGTTGGTTGTTGGATTCATGACACCGCGCCTTCTTTTACAGGGAGAGGACCGTTAGCCGCAATTCTATTTCCTCCCGCCTCGTACTTACAGTCGAACCGCCAAGCGTTCGATCGACACCGTCCGCGATCATGACGCCTTTGGGTGTTCGACGAGGAGCGGCAGGGTTGCCGCACTCTTGTCGCCCGCCGGCATCCGCAGCATTTCGAACTTCAGCCGCGGCCGGTAGTGGTCTCTCGTCTCGTCGATCGCTTCGAAGATCCCTCGCGCGAGGTTAGCCGGCGGCACTACGCGTGCGAGGGGTCCGAAGCTGAGTATCCAACTTCGCAGTGGGCGATCGTTGCTGACGCACAGGCGAAGGCGCAGCGATCCATCTGGAAGATCTCCCACTGCCGAATCAACTCCGCGTTACGTGCCATATCGCCCTTTCTTCTTGGTAATGCATTGGTGCACGACGGAGTTGCTCGAAGCCGCGCGTCGTCGACCACTGTCGGCTGAAGAAGCGAACGCCCTTGCAGAGGCCCTCCGGCGCCACGAACCGTGGCTGGAATGGAGCGGAAAGCGCGAGAAGCCCTGGTTTGAGGTCGATCCTGTTGCACTGCACATACACAAGCGCGTCTCGACTCAGGCGATCCTCAGAGTTTTAGCGAGGGAGGATGTCGAGCGCGATCTTTTTGCCGACCCGCAGCAAGATTACGCTCAGGCCTTGCAGTTCTACCAGCACGACGTGGACTGGTCGAACCGTATGATCCTTGGCGACTCGCTCCAGGTGATGGCCAGCCTCGCCGGCGGGAAGCCCGATGTGCTCGAACTCAATCGAACCGCAGCGGTCAAAGCTCACACATGCGGTAGGCTACTGAGTGGCTGATATCTGTTGTCGTCGTCTTGAATACCGCCGGGCCTCGTCGGCAAAAATCTCACCGCATCAAAAATCATGGCTCGTGGATCGCTGACCGTCGAAGAACTCGCGCCGTACCACCGTGACGGCTACATCCTCGCACGCGCACTCTTCGACGCACGCGAAATAGGAAACCTCCGCCGCGCCGCAAAAGAGGACAAGGCGCTCGACGACCACGCGGTCGGTCGCGCTGACGGCGAGGGCGGCGTCGTCCGGCTGTCGCTCTGGAACCATCCGGGCGATGGGATCTACGGCATGTTCGCGCGGTGCCGCTCAATCGTGGACACGTGCGAGCGGATCCTTGGCGACGAGGTCTACCACTACCATTCGAAGATGATCATGAAGGACGCACGCGTCGGCGGTGCGTGGACCTGGCACCAGGACTACGGCTACTGGTACGAGAACGGTGTCTTGTTCCCCGATCTCGTCAGTGCGTTCATCGCGGTCGACCCCGCCACGCGCGAGAACGGCTGCCTTCAGGTTATTCGCGGCTCTCACCTCTGTGGTCGCGTCGAGCACGTGAAGACTGGCGATCAGTCGGGTGCCGATCCGGAACGCGTGGCGGAGATCGCAAATCGCCTGCCTCTCGTCCACGTTGAGATGGAGCCGGGCGACGCGCTCTTCTTCCACCCGAATCTCCTGCACCGGTCCGATCAGAACCGGTCCGAGCATCCGCGCTGGTCGCTGATCTGCTGCTACAACGCGAAACGCAACGATCCTTATCGAGAGGGTCGCCATCCCCGGTACACGCCGCTGGTAAAAGTTGACGACTCGGCTATCGCAGAGGCCGCCTCGAAGCGCTTCGCTGATGCGGGAGAAGTTGACTGGCTGGATCAACGCCGGTAACGAAGTTCGCCACCTCTTCTCATCTCCGCTCGTACGTTTGTGAACTCGGCCTGCACGTCTTTGAACTTGCCCTGGATGTCCTTGAACTCGGCCTGCATCTCCGTGCGCAGTTCATTCATCGTCATGGCGCCTCCATCGTAACATCGTCCAGTGATGCGAACGGCGGACCACGTGGATCATCGCAGGATCGTGCGGACAAACGCGTGAACAAAGCGCCGCGTCGCAATATTTGCGCTCTGCGCGCCGGGAACCCTGTCACGTATTGAACGGATTGGCGCGGGATATACTCCCGCGCATGCGGCGAATCAGTGGGTGCCTGACCGGCTGTCTGACGAAGCTGCTGCTATTGGTAGTGGCTGGTCTCGCGTTTATGTGGGTCCTGGTCGTGGCGCTCAATCCGTGGGCGCTGCACATCGGCGGACGGTCGACGCCGCTACTCTATTGGCACGGAGCCGGTGTCGTGCTGGCCAAGGGCGGCAAGAACTTTCCGTTGTACGTGTGGTTCGCGCCAGGCGGCCCGGGCGGATTCAGCGCCGGCGGCCGGCGCGACGGCAAGCGCGTAAGCGCGCAACTGCAGGGCGATGGCTGGCTCTGCATCGCGCCGGGCACGGTGCAACGCCTGAAGTTGAGCGGGACGATGTACGGCGGGTACACCACCGATGCGGATAGCGTGCTGGAGTTCCGGCTACTGGAATGGAGAAAGGCGTTCTCGATCAACCCGCCGAATCGCGGCTTCTTCGAGGTGGCTGGGCGGTGGCGTGGCGCGGAGCTGGTAATGGACCGCCCGAATGAACAGGGCGTTCGGTTCAACACAGGACCGTTCATCGACAGTGCGGTGGTGACGCTGCGGTGGGCGAGCTACGAAGAGTTTCAGTCAATTTGCGGGGCGAGCCGATAACAGAAGCGATCTGATGAATGGAAACGGCATTTGTCAGCGCAAGCACGAAGCGAGCGAGCGCGCGAGCGAAGCCACGCGAACGGAGCGAGCCGGGGAAGCGGCGAGCGAGAGAGCGTGTAGGGGAGTCCGATGGGCGAAGCCCCTCGGATTAATGTCGGATCAATCCTGCCGCAGTGCGACGAGCGGGTCGATGCGCGTCGCGCGGGTGCCAGGGACGAGACAGGCGACGATGCCAGCGCCGAGAAGAATCGCGGCAATGGTCAGAAACGTTGCCGGATCCGAACGGGTCACGCCCCAGAGGAAATTCTCCATGAAACGCGTCAGGGCCAGCGACGCGGCGACGCCAAGGACGATGCCGATGACAAGGATGATCAGTGAACGGCGCATGACCAGCCCGAGCACGTTGCTCGTACCGGCGCCGAGCGCACGGCGAATGCCGAACTCGCGGTAGCGATCCGAGACGGCGTGTGCGGTGACTCCGTAAATGCCGATGACGCCGATGCCGAGCGCGACGGCGGCAAAGATCGCGAACAGCGTCGCGATGAAGCGCTCCCCCTGGAGCTGCGCGCTCAGGTACGAATCCACCGTGCGCACCTGGGTGACCGGGATTGCGGGATCGACACGCGCGAGAGCCGCACGGACTGACGCCGCGAGCGCCGTCGGATCTCCATTCGCGCGGACAACGAAGGCCATCCGCATCCGCATCGTCTCGAGCGACGCACGTTGTCGCACCAGCTGCTGGCGATGCAAGGCGTACACGAGCGGCTGCGACCGGGTCTCACCCCGGAACTGACGCGTGTCGGCAGCGACGCCTACCACCTCACGCGGCAGTTCGCCATCCTTGTTATAGAACTTGAACGTCACGTGCTTGCCGAGCGGGTCCTGACCCGGCCAGAACGTCCGCGCGAATGCCTCGTTCACCACCACAACCCACGGTGTGTTGGCGCGATCGCCGTCGTTGAAGTCGCGGCCGACGAGCAGCCGGCTGCCGAGCGTCGCGAAATAGTCAGGGGTGACCATCTCGTACGACGTGAACGTCGGCCTTCCGGACGCAGGCGCTCCCTCGAGCATGAACTCGACGCCCGGGTGTCCAGTCAACGGTGGAAAGATCGCGCCGGTCGCTCGGACGACGCCCGGCACGTGCTGCAGCGCTTCGTGAAAGCGATCGATCAGCAGCGGGCCGGCGGCGCTGTAGTCAACGAGCGTAATGCCAGGGGCCGTGCCGGCGTTGTCCTTCATATAGATGGCGCGCGGCAGCTGGATCTGGAGGCTCAACAGCTTTGACGTATCGATCCCGAGATTGACTCCCTGCAGGCGAACGAGCGTCTTGATGGCGAGACCCGCGCCAATCAACAGCACGAATGCCAGCGTGACCTGCACGACGACGAGACCCTGCAGCTGCAGCATCCGTGACTTGCCGCCGCTTGCGCGCGCACTCGACTCCTGCAGCCCGCGTACGAGATTGGGCCGCGACGCCTGCAGCGCCGGAATCAGGCCGAAGATGAGACTCGCCATCACACACACGCCGACGCAGAACAGAAACACTCGCGCGTCTACGGCGACCGACTCGAGACGCGGAAACCATGCCGGCGTAAGCGCGACCATCGGGCGGAGTGAGATCCATGTGGCGAACGCGCCGATAGCCGCCGCGGCCAGTGAGAGCAGGAGGCTCTCGATCATCAACTGCCTGACGAAACTGCCGCGGCTCTCGCCAAGCGCCGCGCGTACGGCGAGCTCGCGCTGACGGCTGACCGCACGCGTCAGGATCAACGCCGCGACATTGGCGCAGGCAATCAGCAGCACGAGCCCCACGGCAATCTGCAACAGCATCAGCGGCTGACGCATCCCTCCGAACAACGCCTCGGCCAGCGGCTGCAGGGTCACCGTCCACTTTCCGCGATCGGGAAACATGCGTTCGTATTCGTGAGCCACGTTCAGGACATCCGCCGACGCTTGTTCGAGCGTGACATTGGATTTGAGCCGCGCGACTCCCCGCAGCCAGCGCTGACTTCCCTGTGCTGCGGCCGGCGCGAACCCGAATGGCATCCATGCGTCAGACGATCCGTCGAACACTTCGAACGACGCGGGCATGACGCCGATGATGGCCGTGCTCTGGCCGTCGATCAGCGCGGTCTGACCGACAATGTCAGGACGGCCGCCGAAACGGCGCTGCCAGAGAGCGTGGCTCAGGAGGACGGTCGGCTCGGCGCCGCTGAGATCCTCGGCGGGCGTGTGGAACCGGCCGAGGATCGGTTTCACTCCAAGCGCCTGAAACGTCGTTGACGAGATGCGATGTCCGGATAGACGCTCGGCGGCGAAGCCGCTCGCATCATCGGTGAGGTTGACCTGCCGCCCGCCGTCGTAGGCGCCGACCGCGTCGAACGATTGGCTGTGATCGCGCACGAGAAAGAACATCGGGGGTGAGAGCTGGCCGTACTGACCGGGATTGTCCGGCGGCGACATGTAAATCATCACCAGTCGCCCGGCGTCCGGATACGGCAGCGGCTGCAGCAAGGCCGCGTTCATGAAACTGAACATCAGCGTGTTGACGCCGATGCCGAGCGATAGCGAGAGAAGAGCAACCGCCGTGAATCCTGGCGTCCGTATCAACCGGCGCACAGCCAGTCTCACATCCCGGGTCAGCATTTCGAACATGGTCTGCCCCCCTTGCGTGATGCGGAAGGTTAGATCAAATTAGTCCTTCCCGGTATTCCACGGGCCCGCTTCGCCCGGCGCGCGCGTCGCCGCTGCATAGAGCGCCCGGTGCGTGAGGATGAAAAGAGTCCGGCGATCGGGCCCGCCGAAGATCAGCTGTATAGGCCGCTCTGGTACGTCGATCCGACCGACGATCGTTCCACGGCTGTCGTAGACGAACACCTGACCGTTGGCGACGTAGCTATGGCCGGTAGTGTCGACAGCGACACTCTCGCCGCCGCGTTCGGCGACTACCTGCAGATCGCCTAGCGTGCCGTCGGCGTGCAGCATCGCGCGATAAGTCTTGTTCTCGGCACCACTGATGATCGTGACGTGCCGACCTGGGACAGCCGCCATCAACCCATACGCGTCCAGATTGTGCGACCAGCGCCAGCCGGTGTCGTCCATTCCCGCGTAGCTGTCGTCCGGCGCCTGCTGAAAGACGCGCACAGCGGGCACGAAGAGGCTGCCGTCGGGCGATACGTACTGACGTGACGCCGGTGTCGAAACATCGCGGGCGAAGAGCAGCCCGAGCGTGGTGTATTCGCAGGTCTTCGGATCGAGCTGGTCCTCCAACTCGCCGTTGACCCAGATGTTGACCGGCACGACCGCAGCCGCGCCAGGTCTCGATGTGGCAGGGTGCGGCGTGAGGACGGTCATCTCGTCGGCTGGCTTCTTCGGATCGAAGACGTACACAGTGCCCTCCGGTCCGGCTGACGAGATGACGAGAATCTCGCCCGACTTCGCCGCGACCAGGTCCACCGGATCGTTCGGCGCGTCGCGCACGACCGTGAGTCCGCGCGCGGCAGTCCAGGAGAAGATTCGCTGCTGGTGACGATCGACGAAGTAGAGTGTCCCGGCCGCGTCGACTGTGCCGCCCCCCAAGGCAGAGAAGCCGTCCTCCAGTTTTCGGACCGACGCTCCCGGCGCGAGCACCTCGGCGGCGTCGCGCGGCGTCTGCGGCGCCGTCACCGTCGTCGTCGTCGTTCTTGGCCTTGCATCGATATCGAGCACGGCGAACTCTCGCTCGCGGACTTCGAGATGATGCGAAACATCCTGGACGGCACTCTCGAAGGCATACTTGCCCGCGCGCAGAAAACGGCCGCAGCCATTGGCGTCGCAGACGGCATAGCCGTTCTCAGACTTGATGTGCACATTGCGTAAGCGGATATCCGACGAGTTCGTGATCCGCACCGCCGTGGCGGACGGCTGACGGCTCCGCGTCACCCGATAGCCGTGATAGTTCGCGAACGTGATGTTCTTCGAGGCATTGATTTCGATCGGGACCGCTTCAGGGCTGGTCTGCGCTTCTTCCTCCGTCTGCGGCGCGTTGAAGTCCCAGTTCTCGACGCGATCGAGTTTGATCTCACGAAACAAATGGTGCTCGACCGAGAGCTCATACACGTGTCCGGGCGTCGTCGTGTCCGAGATGTAGAACCCCGACTGCGCGAACGTATTCGGCGACCAGATGTTATTGAAAGTTCCGCCGCCGCGCGTGACCCATAGGCTCGCGTACTGCGCTCCCCATCGTCCGGAGGCGAACTGGCCGCGTCCGCCGCCCGGCGGGTACAGCGCCTGACGAGCTGCGGGTGGCAGCAGAGTGCCGCCGAAGCCGTGGAACTGGATGTCGTCGAGCAGCGAGTCCTCACTCGCCATCCACTGGATGCCGGTCGCGCGCGGATTGACGCCGCCGGTGAATATGCCGAGACCCGAGACGATGTTCCGTCCACCTTCCGGTGCGAGCAGCAGCGGCTTCGGCGCGCCCACGCCCTGATAGCCAGGACAGCGATCGGGTAGATCGAGCTGCGTCAGTCCGGGGTGAAGCGCGATCAGCACCGTGTCTGGCTTCAGCGCGATCGTGTCGCGAACGACGTAATAGCCGGTGGGGAAGTAAAGCACGCGATTTCCGTCGATCGCCTTGCGGATCGCCTCGGTATCGTCGGTCTCACCATCGCCTTTCACTCCCAGTGTGCGGACGTTCACCCACCTGGCGCTGTCGGGCAGCGCGTGGATCGCAGGCGGCGGCGGGGCAGGCGAGGAGGACAACGGCTCGAGCTCGTAGCGAGTGTCGATGGTTCCAGTCTCGCCGAGGCGGACGACGAGACCGTGGTTGAAGCGGCTCACGCGATAGGCCGCACCACGACCCGCGAAGCGGCGGCCAGTTTCGCGCAGACGCGCAAATGTTGGCACGTCGATGCACACGGCGTTCTCGACGCCGACTTGCGTCATCGCGTTCCGCTCATTGCTGACGAGAACAGCGGCGCTCGAGACATGCTCGAACCGCGAATCCTTCACCCAGACCTCGTCCGAGTACTCGCGGGCGATCTCGATCGCGATCGGCACATCTTTGAAAGTGGTGCGGACGATGGTGAGGCCGGCCATGTACTCGCGGATGGCGGCGTCGCGTTGACCTTCGAACACGGAGTCGAGGATCGTGAACTGCCAGTACGGCGACGTGTTCTCGGTCAGGATGCCGAAGCGGCCGCCGACGACGTGCAAGTCCATGACCTCGTTACCGATCTGCGTCAGGCCAGCGAGACCGGACCCGACGTCGATCCGCATGTGGCTGAGGATGCCATGCTGCGCGACGTGAAAGCGGATCGCGATTGCCGCCGGATTACCGTTGCCGATCTCGATGTCGATGTTGGTGATGCCCGGATAGAACGTCGCCTGGTTGGCGTCGGCGATGCGATCGTTGGGGGGCACGCTGCCGGGAGGCGGGAAGGGGATGCGGCCACGTCCGCCACCTGGTGCGAAGGCCCCCGGACCGCTGCCGCTGAACATGACCAGCACGCCGAGGCCGGTGTGGAACCCCGGCGTGTCGTCCGGCAGCGCGAAGATCGGGCGCGTCGCCCCGTACCCAATCAGCCGAACGCCGCGCCAGACGTAGAGCGTACGGGTCAGGCGGTAGCGGCCAGAGGGGATGAAGACGATCCCGCCGCTGAACGACGCGCCGGCCTTGTCGATCGCCGCCTGAAGCGCCGCGCTGTCGTCATCATTCTCTGTGCCGCGGCCGGTGAAATAAACGCCAGCCGGATCGTCAGGGCGAGTCGTGAAGACGGATTGCGCCGCGGCAGCCGAGGGCAGCACGGCCGCGAGGCCGACGCAAAGGGCGAGCACGCGTCGCAGCGCTGGCCAGACTGAAAATCGTTCGGACAAGACGGATGTCATGGAACGACATCCTACCGCGACAGCGTCAGTCGGAATCCGACACGACGTCGGTGGTCGGCGGCGGCCCACCCCGCTCGTCCGCCGATCCAAGCCTCAGGCAGGATCTGACTGGAACTGGTCTCAAAACCGTGTCAGGCGCGGGTCCTGCCCGCGAACAGCCCCACGTGGTCCTCGGGCCGAAAGGCACTTGTCACGTGAGACGGCCCCGCGGCGCCAAGTGGGGCGCCCCGTTCGCGGTCACCCGCTATCGGTTTTGAAACCAGTTCTAGGTAGTGCTGAAACTCAGTGATCGTGGTCAACCGCAGGGAATGGCTGGAGTGGTGACTTGTCGCCCACCAACCAGACGTGACCGAAGGGATCGCGGAACCCTCCCTGCCGGTGGATTCCCCACGGCGTCTGATGGTCGCGGATCTGGTCGAGGGATCCGTCCGCCCCGGCGCCGACAGCGCGCCCTATGAACACGTCCGGATCGTCTACGAAGACCTCGACTCGAACGGTAGTGCTCCCAGCCGTCGCCGGACTGAGGAATCCCATTTGAGTTGGCTCGTGAAGGAAGAACGGCGCATTCTCGATCCGCAGTCCAATGACGGAGCCGAGGTTCCACAACTCAGTGGCGCCGAGCGCGCGCGTGTACCACTCGGCGGCACGGCCTGCCTCCTCGACGGCGAGCATGAACGAAATTTGTATGGTCAAGGGCGCCGATTATAGAGGAACCAACACTACCCAGAGCCTTCAACAAAAGTGATTCGCTTCTCGTGATCGTCGAGCCTCTCGGTGTTCCGAGCGATGCCGTCGGCGAGGACCTTTGTGTAATCTCTGAACTGCTCGGCCACGACATCAAAATGGCGCCGCGTCGTCTCTCCTTCAGCCGACATCGCGGTCATCAGCTCGATCCGCAAATCGCTGATCTCGGTTCGCACGTTCTTGAACTCGGTCCGCATCTCTGTCCGTACGGCTTTGAACTCGGTCCGCATCTCCGTCCGTACGGCTTCGAACTCGGTCCGCATCTCCGTCCGTACGTCTTGGAACTCAGTCCGCATCTCCGTCCGTACGTCTTCGAACTCGGCCCGCATCTCCGTCCGTACGTCCTGGAACTCGTCCCGCATTTCCGTGCGCAGCTCATTCACGGTCATAGCGCCTCCATCCTAACATCGTCTGGTCGATGCGAACGGCGGGCCATCTGCATCCAACGCAGGATCGTGCGGAGAAATGCGTGAACGAACCATCGCGTTGCAGCAGTTGCGCTCTGATTGGCCGGGGAGGATGTCATGCATTACGACGCGCGATCAAGTTCAATTGCTAAATATCTTTCGCAGCCGCCGAAGATGCGCGCCGGTTTTACCCCTCGCGCAGCACTTTCGCGGGATCGATGCGCGATGCGCGGCGCGCGGGGAGCCAGCCGGCGAGCAGGCCGATGGCACCGAGGACGGCGGCGGCGCCCGCGAGCGTCGCTGGGTCGCGTGGCTGCACGCCGAACACGAGCGGTGCGGCAAAACGCGCTGCCCAGATCGATAGGCCAGTCCCGAGCACGACCCCGATCGTCACGAGCGCGGTGGCGCGCTGCAGCACCAATCGAACCGCCGCTGACGGTGCCGCGCCGAGCGCCATTCGAATCCCGATCTCGGTCCGCCGGCGGCTGACGGCGTACGTCATCACGCCGTAGAGCCCGAGCGCGGCAAGCAACAACGCGAGCGCACCGAAGAAGCCGGACAGCATCGCCACCATGCGTTCCTGCACTGTGTTCGCGCGAATCGCCTGCTTGTAGACGCTTAATGTGAAGGTGACGTCCTTATCGACACGCTGAAGCGCGTCAGCGATGCTGCGCGACAGCATCGCCGGGGACGTGCCAGCGGCACGTACCGCCATATCGATTCCTGGACCTGGTGGTCCTCCCTCCACCTGCGGCAGGTATTGATACATCGTCGGTGGGATCGGCTCCTTCAGCGAGAGGTACACCGCGTCGCGGACGATGCCGACAATGTGCAGTTCGGGCGCGGCGACGCCCGGCCGGGTGATTTCGCGCAGCGTCTTTCCGATCGCGTTCCCCCCGCCGAAGTACTTCTTCACGAGCGTTTCGTTGACCACGACTGCGGCGGGCGCGCCCTTCCTGTCCTCGCCGGTGAAGTCGCGTCCCGCGACGAACGGAATGCCTTGCGTCGCAAACCAGTCGCGGCTGACAGAGTTGACGTTCACGAGCCGCTGATCTTCGGCGAGCGACAGCCCCGGCGGGTTCTCGATGATGGTGTTCCAACTCGAGAACATCAGCGGCGTGATGTTCTGGAGCGCCGCGCTCTGCACGCCGGGCACGGCGAGCGCCGCCTGTCGCATCCGCTCCCACAACTCGGGACGGTTCTCGGCCGCGATGCTGCTGCGCTTGCTGTTCATATCGACGATCAAGAGTGGATCGGGATTGAACCCAAGGCGCACGTGGTTCAACGACGTGAAGGTGCGGACGAACAGCGCGGCTCCGACGACGAGCACGAGCGACAGCCCGACCTGAAGGATGACGAGCAGGCTGCCGAACCCGAAACGCGATTCGCCGACAATCGAGCGCCGCTGTTCCTTCAACGCGTCGTTTGGCTGGACGCGCGTCGCGCGCATCGCCGGGACCGTCCCGAAGAGCAGCGCGGTGGTCATCGCAATGAACGCGGTAAAGCCCAGCACGATCCAGTCGACCCCGACGTCGAGCGTCATCGGGGCATCGTCGACCGAGAACTCACCGACGAGAAGCGCTGCGCCCCAGCGCGCCATCACGAGCCCGAGCACGGCGCCCGCCGCCGATAGGAGCGTGCTTTCGACGAGCAGCTGCCGCGCGATGCGCCACCGCGACGCGCCGAGCGCGACCCGGACGCTCAGCTCGTGGCGGCGCGCGTTGGCACGGGCGAGCAGCAGGTTCGCGATGTTCGCGCATGCGATCACGAGCACGAGCGCCACGACACCCATGATCAGGAAGAGCGGATCGCGGTACTGTCGCCCGAGGGTGGCTGGCCCGTTCGCCGCCGGCCGGAGATTGAACGGATCGCTCAGGTAACGGGCGACGTTTTCGGGCCGCGACTTCAGCGGCAGCGTCGCCTCGCGGATCTGCGGCTGCACGGTCCGGAGTGCCACGACCGAGTGGTCGAGCGACTCACCGTCTTTCAGCCTCGCCATGATGCGCAGCCACCACCACGTTCGCTGATCCAACGCGCTTTCCTTGGCGCCGCGGATGAGCGGCTCCGTCCCCAGCGGAACGGCGACGTCGAAGTGGTTCCCCTGGTCAAGTCCGGTGAATTCGGCTGGCGTCACACCGATGAGGGTGAACTGGATCCGATCGAGCATGATCGGCTTTCCGACCACGTCTGGTGCGCCGCCGAAGTGGCGCCGCCAGAAGTTGTCGCTGATGACGGCCACCGGTCCATCAGGTCCGCCGCCCCGCACATCGTCGGCCGGGCTGAAGGTGCGGCCGATGACGGCGCGCACGCCGAGCACGTCGAAGTACTCACCACTCGCCATGACGCCGCTGACGAACTGCGTTTCACCGCCGGCCGCCAGGTTGAACCGGGGCGTCGAGTAGGCGAAGGCTCCGTCGAAGATCTGCCTGTCGCGTTCCCGGATCTGTTCCCACATCGGGTTGCTCCAGGATGGCCGCTGTTCCGCCGACAAGACCTGGACGAGCCGCTGCGGATCCTTCACCGGCAGGGACGGCAGCATCAGCGCGTTGATGAGCGAGAAGATCGCGGTGTTGGCGCCGATGCCGAGCGCG
>Ga0136846_1210633_pt1 | contig 14201 bp, 15 predicted proteins | sample HopSoiMetagenom2_FD_96841 | JGI IMG/M metagenome (GOLD analysis project Ga0136846, IMG submission 96841) | Grasslands soil microbial communities from Hopland, California, USA - 2 Assembly 2016 (version 4) | ecosystem: Environmental > Terrestrial > Soil > Grasslands | place: USA: Hopland...
GCCGACCACCGGCTGGCCGGGCGTTAAGACGACGAAGCTCGGCAGATTTTCGTTGAGCGAGCCGAGGCCATAGCTGACCCAGGAGCCGAGCGAGGGGCGCGTCGGCTGCTGATTTCCCGAGTGCATGAGCAACAGGCCCGGCTCGTGGTTCGGCGTGTCGGTGTGGAGCGAGCGGATCACGCACAGGTCGTCGGCGCGCGCAGCCAGGCGCGGGAACAGCTCGCTCATTACGATGCCGCTTTCACCATGCGGCTGAAAGGCGAACGGCGAGGGCATGAAGCCGAGCTTCGCGTCGCGGCCTTCGGGTTTTTGGCCTTCGTATTTTGTGAGGGCCGGCTTGGGGTCGAACGTATCGACGTGCGACGGCCCGCCGTTCATGAACAGAAAAATGATTCGTTTGGCTCTCGCGGGCGGTTGGCCGGACCGCTGCAACTTATCGGCCGCCTGCAGCGCGCCCGCCAGACCGATCAAGCCGAAGCCCGCGCCCGCGCGGCGCAGCAGATCGCGGCGAGAGATTTTCATCAGGTGGCGATCAATGTCCATGGTCGATGATCAAAAGGAATCGGTATTGACCGTCTCGCCATCGGCGCGGGTGATCAGATCGGAAACGGTCTGCAGCGGGATGTTCGCCCGCATCGATCGCACGGTGGCATCACAAAACAGCACGCTGGCGCTGCTCGGATGAAAGCTGTAGATCTCGTTGTTGTTGGTGCAATCGACGGCGCAGGGCCCGGGCAGACTGTTGCTGGCCGGATTGAAGCCCGTGAGGTTGATGACGTTGCCCGGATTGCCCCAGGAGCCGCGGCCGCCGCCGGAGAGCGAGACGAATTTGCCCATTTGATAGAGCGGATCACGGCCGGCCGATTCGGCGAGCAGCAGCGTGTTGGATGTGCCATCGGTCACGTCGGCCATGCGGCGGCGAACGTCCTTTCCGAGCACACCCGGGAAGGTGTTGTCGGGGTTTGGCAAGCGCGTGAGGAACGAATTGGGAGTGGTGATTTGGTTCGGTGGTGGATAGTCGAGCGGGGCACGATCGGACTTGCGGTACGGACACGAAGGACAAATAAAGGCTTTGATCGTCGTCTGGATCACGCCTTTGTCGTTGGTATTGGCGTCGTCCCAGCGGAGGTCGAAGCGGTAGCGTTCGAACAGGGCGTTTTGCTCGATGTAAGGCAAAATGAACGGCGGCCACGAGCAGGACGTCGCGTTGGCACTCACGCGCGCCGGCGGAAAACCAGTGTAGGCGTCGTGGAAATGATGCAACCCCAGACCGAGCTGCCGGAGGTTGTTCTGGCAACTCGTCCGCCGGGCCGATTCGCGGGCCATCTGTACCGCGGGGAGGAGCAGCGCGACGAGCACGCCGATGATGGCGATGACCACGAGCAATTCGACAAGCGTGAATGCGGGGCGATGGCGAAAACACCTAGGCATGAGATCCTCCTGACTGGAGGGCAAATCTGATCAGCCGCTCTGGGGGGCGCTGAGATATCGAACGTCCGAGCGCGGTTTGGCCCGCGGCGTCTTTTTTCAACTCGATCCGAGGCAGGTCTGTGGGCTGAGGAAGCACCGTCGCCCGGAGCGTGGAACGTTGCGGCTGGCTATAGCGACCTTGCAGCTTGTCGGGCAGCTCGGTGTTGGGACGCTTGCTCAGATACTCCTTCACGTCCGCCGGTAACCAGGCAATTGTGACAATATATTCACCTGCCGGCGCGCCGTCGTGGGCGACGCGGCTGGCCGCGATGTAGCTCGTCAGCTTCAGGTTGCCCGCATCATCGACGTGGCCCGAGGGACGGATTGCTGCGGGACTCTCGTCATCGATCGGATGCAGGACAACAAGCGCGCCGGTCGCCGGCTGGCCGTCGTAAAAGACCTGGCCGTGAACCGGATAGAGCTTTTTGCCGCCGCTGCAGGCGCTCGCCGCCAGAACTGATAGGGCCAGGGCCGCTATGGCAAACTTCGTTCGCACGGATAAAAGGGGTCGGGAGTCTTTGGCGGTGGAAACTATTGCGCGCGAAAACGGCTGCATTCCGCCAAAGACTCCCGACCCCATCTGCATTCTCCGATCCATGCGTCAGTTATCCTTCCTTGTGACGACGAGCCGAGTGTTGTCGGGCAACAATGGAAATGTGCGGGAGGCGTAACGGAAGCTGGTCATGGCAAATGAAAGGGGTCGAGAATCTTTGGCGGCGAAATCTATTCCCTGCGAATCGAACTTTGTTCCGCCAAAGATTCCCGACCCCATCCGTATCCCGTGCGGGCTTAGTCGGACCTGCGTGTCAACGGAGGGGGTAATGATCAGTTGCGGCCGCAAATTCGGATCGCCCTCGCGAGAGCCATACTGCACATAAGCGCTGCCGCGTTTGCGGTTCGGGGCAAAGATTCGCAGAGCGAGCCGCTTATCGCCCGCCAACGCCTCGCGAACTTGCTGCGTGATGCCGAACTCGACGGGCGCGAGGCTGCTCACGTTCCAGGTGGTGATGGTCTGGCCGGACGGCGGCCTGGTATCCCAGGTAATCGCCTGCTCGCTCCAAGCGTCGTTGCTGGCGACGGTTGCCGCGGAGTTTTCCATCGGCTGGCCAACTTTCAGGGGCATGAGCCGCACCGCGGCCTCGCGAATCGGCCCCTTCACACCCGAGAGGTCGAACCGCAGGAACGTTTCCCAGCTATAACCGGCGATACTGTTTTTCACGACAAGCTCCGGGGCAGCGCCGAAATTCTCGCTCGCATGCGCGCCGTCGCGGACGGCCGCATCGATCAGCCGAACCTCGGGCCGCAAGCGAGCAAAGGCCACCGCGTTGATCGGGAGCGGAGCAAACGTCCGCTGCGAAGGATCGATGGCGGCGGCGGCATTTTCGATCAGCTGGCCGCCGGGCAACGCGGCGCCGCTGGCGTCGGTAGGATCGGCCCGCACTTCGCCGGCGAAGACATGCACCTCGGCATGACCGGTCGAGTCGTAGAGCAGACCACATTCGCCTTCGATATTCGTCACGGCACCCGGCATGTTTACGAAGAACGACGAACCCGGCTGAGAGCTCTTGGCCGTCAGCTTGCCGCGATGGAGGAAACCGCGATCGACGGCGCTGACGTCGAAATCGGCGGGCCCTTCGAGCAAGATGTCGCCGCCGCGGTCAAATGCAATTTCGACGATACCCGACTTCAGCCTGAGCCGGCCGGGCAAAAGATAGGAACCCGTTTTCATCGGGCCGCTCGTGCCCGCTTCCCAGACTGGCGCAGAATTGTCGATCAACACCGCGACCGAACCGGCCGGCTTAAGCGGCAGATCGGGCGTCTCCGCATCTTCGGGTCCGCGGCGTGGGAGCGAGATCGTTAAGAAAACAATTGCGGCTGTGGTTAGTGAGCAGATTGCCGCCAGCGATGACCAGAGCAGACGGCGGTGAGATTTGACCGCAGATGTCGCGGTGCTAGTTTCGACTACTGTGACGACCGCAGCCGACTCTGCCGCTCGATCCGATTTACCGCGCGTGCGCCATTGCAATTGTGCGTGCAGATCCAGGTAGGCCACATAAAACTGTCGGACCGATTCGTCGCTACGGAGATGCGTTTCGAGTCTTCGGCATTGCTCCTCCGTGGCTGTGCCTTCCACGAACGATTCGACGAGCGACCACACTTCGGCATCGACCGGCGGCAAATCGGCCCGTGGCTTGTTCATTGACCTTGCTCCGCGGCAATACGAACGCTGATGCAATCAAACAGCTTGCGACGCAATCGCTTGAGCGTCATATAGAGTGCATTGGGACGCAGCCCCAGATCCTCCGCAATTTGCTTGATGCTGTCTTTGCCTGCGTAGCAGCGTTCGAGCAGTTCGCGGCTTTGACGCTGAAGTCGGCCGAGGCATTCGAGCAGGGCTTTTCGCCGCTCTTCGAGGACGTCGTGTAGCTGCAGCCGCGCCTCGGCCACTTCGAGGAGCACATCTTCATTCAAATTGACGCGCGTGCGGCCGGCATGCTTTCGCAGAAAGGTGCAGACCTCCAGATGGGCCATACCGCAGGCCCAGCGGACAAAGTCGCGCGTGGCATCGAATTCCTGCCACTTTTTCCAGAGCGCGAGGCTGGTTTGCTGGAACACTTCTTCGGCGTCGTCGCGATTGGGCAACAGCGTCACGACGTAGGCATAGATTCGGTCTTGGGAGCGAAGAAACTGCTCGATGAATGCATCTTGTTGAGAGCCCGGTTCCATCGCTCCCCCGCTGGTTTAACGGCGGCTGTGGGAAGCCGCCGCTACAGAGTATCAGCGGCAAGCGGCCGAATTGGTCGCTGGACGGATGAAAAAATCTGAGAATTCGCTCCGAGCCGTGAAAAAGCCCTTGGTTGCGGACCACGCAGTAATAAGGGATGCTCGACGGTAATACGCAAGGAGACCTGACATGCGCTTTGCAGGATCGCTCGTTTTGGCAGTGTTTGTGGCTTGGCAATCGCTGGGCGGCCTGGTGATTGCCGACGACTGGCCGCAGTGGCTGGGGCCGGGGCGCGATGATGTGTGGAAGGAGACCGGCATTGTCGAAAAATTTCCGGCAGGCGGGCCGAAGATTTTGTGGCGCGTGCCGCTGTCGGGCGGATATAGCGGTCCGGCGGTCGCGGGCGGAAAGGTGTTTGTCACGGACTATGTACGGGAAAGCGGTGACCCGAAGAATGACCCCGGGGCGCGGGCCAATCTGACGGGGAAGGAGCGTGTGCTGTGCTTGCGGGCGAGCGACGGCAAAGAGCTGTGGAAGCACGAATATGATTGCCCGTACAAGATTTCGTATCCTTCGGGACCACGAACAACTCCGGCAGTGAGCGGGGGGAAAGTCTATGCGCTCGGCTCGGAGGGCGATTTGGTTTGCCTCGACGCTGAGAGCGGCAAGCCGCTGTGGTCGAAGGATTTGAAAAAGGAATATCAGATCGACGCGCCTCATTGGGGCTTTTCGGGGCATCCGCTGGTCGATGGCAACAAACTATTCTGCACGGTCGGTGGACCGGGCTCCGTGATCGTCGCATTCAACAAGGACACGGGTAAGGAAGTTTGGCGGGCGCTGTCGTCCACGCCGGACGCGGGCTACTGCCCACCGAAGATCATTGAGGCCGGAGGCAAGAAGCAATTAATTGTCTGGCATCCACAGTCGCTGAATTCGCTCAATCCAGAGACGGGCGAAGTTTATTGGACCGAAAAGCTGGAGCCGCAATATGGCATGTCGTGCTCGACGCCGCAAAAGTCTGGCGACTTTTTGTATGTCAGCGCGATCGGCAAGTGCGCGGCGCTGTTCAAGTTGAATCGCGAGAAGCCGGCGGCTGAGGTAGTCTGGATCGCCAAGCCGAATGAAGCTGTGTTTTGCTCCAACAGCACGCCACAGATTGATGGCGACGCGATCTATGGAAATGATTGTGAGCTTGGAAATCTGCGCGGCGTAAAACTGGCCACCGGCGAGCGGCTGTGGGAAACGTTCAAGCCCACGACGGGCGGCGATCGCCGCGAATCGCACGGCAACACGTTTTTGACGAAAAACGGCGATCGCTATTTTCTGTTCAGCGAAACGGGCGACCTGATCATCGCCCGCCTCACGCCGGAAAAATATGAAGAAATCAGCCGCGCGCATCTGCTGGAGCCGACGAATGAAGCTTTTGGCCGACCGGTCGTGTGGAGTCATCCGGCTTATGCCAACAAGTGCGTCTTCGTGCGGAACGATAAGGAGATCGTGTGCGCGAGTTTGGCGAAGTAGGAGACTTTCCGCCACGAACGTGCTATAATTGAAGTTGAACTTGAAGTTCAACTACGGGCCTGCGGCGAAAGCAATGAAAACTGTCTCGATGCTCGAATTCCGAAAAAAAGCGGACAGAGTGCTCAAGCAAGTCGTCAGAGGGCATTCGTTTGTCCTGACCTATCGGGGCAAACCCATTGCGCGGCTCGAGCCAATCGCCCAGAACCGAATCGATGCCAACGATCCCATCTACGGTCTGGCCGATATTGCCGAATCGGGCGGATCGCTGACCAACGAGGAGATGGATAAGATCCTCTATGGCGGATGAATTGTTCGTCGATACGAGCGGTTTCTTTGCGATGATGAGTAAGGACGACGCGTGGCATCCGGCCGCCGATCGGGCTCTTCGCAAAGCGAAGAGAAGTAATCGCCGGCTTGTCACAACGGATTACGTCCTCGACGAAACGGCGACGCTGCTCAAAACGCGTCGCCTTGGCCATCTAGCGGCCGACCTGTTCGATCGCGTGTTCAACTCCATGGCCTGCCGCGTTGAATGGACAGATGAAAATCGCTTTCATTCGACACGAGCCTTTTTTCAAAGGCACTCTGACAAGTCGTGGTCGTTCACTGATTGTTTAAGCTTTTCTGTGATGAAGGCATTTCGCCTTTCGGATGCGCTCACGAGCGATCAGCACTTCGGGCAGGCTGGATTTACCGTGCTCCTGAAGTGAGTGCTTTGGGTGGGGCGGTGACGGGCGATAAGATTTCCGCGGAGGTCGCGGAGAGCGCGGAGCAGACCTGTGGTGCGTTTCACGCACCCTACAGCTTAGAGGAGATAAATCTTGGCGATCGTGAAGTAAATCACGATGCCGGTGACATCGACGAAGGTGGCGACGAAGGGGCTGCTGGCGTAGCCGGGGTCGAAGCCGAGGCGGCGGAAGATCATCGGGAGGAGCGAGCCGACGAGGGTGCCCCAGAGGCAGATGATGGCCACGGCTTGGGCAATGACTAGGGCCAACATCCAGCGATCCGCACCCGCGAGAACCGAAGCTGGCGTGGCCGCGGCGCGCAGGAAGCCAATGGCGCCGAGCGTCAGGCCGAGGATGACGCCCATGATGAGCTCGTGCCGCATGACGCGCAGCCAATCGTGCGGGCCGATCTGGCCGAGGGCCATGGCGCGGGTGATCAACGTCGCTGCTTGCGATCCGGAATTGCCGCCCGTCGAAATGCAGAGCGGGACGAACAGGCTGAGCGCGATGATCTTTCCGAACTCATCTTCGAAGTGGGCTAGCGCACTGAAGGTAAAGAGCTCCGCAATGAACAAGCAGGCGAGCCATACGGACCGCTTCCGCCACACGGTAATAATCGGCAGCGCCATATAATCTTCGCCAAACGGGACGACGCTGGCCATACGCTGTGCTTCCTCGGTCGCTTCTTCGACAACTACGTCCATCACATCGTCGTGCGTCACAATGCCGACCAGCCGGCCTTCGTGATCGACGACGGGAATCGCGAGAAAATCGTATTTCGCCAGCTGGCGAGCGGCCTCGTCCTGATCGGCATCGATGGGCACCGAGATCACCTCGTGATCCATGATGTCACTCACCAGGCTGGCCGGCTTCGCCACGATCAAATTGCGTAGCGATACGGAGCCGATGAGCTTGCGGTCGGAATCGAGGACGTAGAGATAGTAAATGGTCTCGCGGTTAGGGGCCTGATGACGCACTTCGGCAATGGCGTCGGCGACGGTCATGTTTGCGGGCAGGGTCGCGTAGTCGGTCGTCATCACCGCGCCCGCGCTGTGCTCGGGATAGGTAAGCAGCTTCTTGATATCCTCGCGATCGGCTTTCGCGACCAGCGGCAAGAGCTCTTCGACAATTTCGGGACTGAGTCGGCGAACAAGCTCCGCGCGACTGTCGTGCGGCATGGCCTCGATGAGCTTGCTCATTCGCTCACGGCCAATGCCACTGACGAGCTCGACCTGACGCTCGAGGGGCAAATAAGAGAAGACCTCGGCCTGGCGATGCAAATCGGCGTGATCAAGCAATTGCCATGTTTCTTCGACCTCCAAGCCCTCGGTAATCTCAGCGAGCATCGCGGGATGCAAGTCGTTGGCGATTTGCGCGAGGCCCGCGTCGTCGCGCTCGGAGAGCATCTCGCGCAGATCAGGCAAAATCAGCGGGTTCACGGTCATAGGAGGGTTCAGCGTTCGGGGTTCAGGGTTCAGCCCATGCGGCATTGATCTGGCCGGCATGCGAAGCCGCGAGCAAAAGTGGCTGTAAGGGTGCACAAACGGGCGTTTGAATGGACCAGACTAGTCCATTCTGTTTTCGCCGCTGAAAAAAAGTTGCGCCGCGTGGCATTAGCCGAAAGTGCTAGCAATTACTGACTTGCGTGGCGCGGAGTGTACATAAGTTTCCATATACTGAACAAAGCGTGTACAAGTTCGTTGACCGACCCCGCTTTGATTTCTAAAACTGCCACGTCGTTGACCCGCAATTTGCCGTGGCCAAAGCGGCGGTGAAATGCGGGCGCGGAAGGTCCGTTTTTAATCTTTCGAAGGAGGCTGGAAAAATGAGCGCTACCAGTGCGCGCGTGAATGGGCCGGAGACGGCCGATACCGCGCCGCCAGCGGCGGCTGTCGTGGGTGAAAACGCAACGAGCGAGGTTACCGGTGGAGAGGGGGAAGCGGTAAAGGCGGGAATAGCGGAAGACCCCGCCGGGGCTCAGCCGGAGTCGAAACCGGTGGAGGTTGCTCAGCCGGTCGGTGGATTGCCGCTTCAAGAAGAGGATGCGGCCGAGCGGCATAAGGGGCTGACAATTGCGCGGATTCGATTGTCGAAGGCGCCGGCGGCGGTTAAGGAGCGATTTGCCGAGCTGGCGGAGGCGGCGAATAACGCGGCGACGGTGGAGGCGTGCTTGAAGGCGGTGGAGGAATCGCTGCCCGAGTTCTTGCGAGAAAAAGGGGAAGAAGTCGCGCGCGAAAAGCATCCGGCGGGCGAGGTGTTTTTCCGCGGGAATGCGGAAGAGATCACGGAGGAGCAGGCGGAGGAAGTGGCGCGGACTCAACTGGCGCGCAGCGGGCTGTTGCGGGGGCAGAGGGTGCGGGTGGCGGACTAATTGAGTTCAAAGTTCAAAGTTCAAAAAGAGGAGATGAAAAATGTCGGAATATTCGACGGGAAATGCGCCGGGGTATCAGGCGGCGGTGGAGGCGCAGGAGAGCGAGGTGCTGTGGAGCGGAAGGAAGGGTCAGGACCTGGTCGCGACGAAGAAAATCGCGCTGGTCAGCTCAGCGAGCGACAGCGGCAACACGCCGGCGACAACGATCCGCGGCGGGAATTTGCTGAGTATTGCTGATTCGAACGGAAAGGCCGATCTCTACTCGCCCGATGCGAATGACGGGCGGCAAATCGCGGTTGGAATTCTGGAACACAACCAGGACATGCTGGTCAACGGCACGGCGACGGATCGCTTCACGCAGATGCTGGTGCACGGCCTGGTGCGGGACGGCGAATTGATCAATCTCGATCCGCGGGCGAAGCAGCAGCTGGGCATGCGGTTTCTGTTCGATCGCGAAACGTCGCCGCAGGCGGGCGCGCTGATGCACCCGCGGGGCATCTATCGCAAGAGCGCGAACTACACTGTGACCGTCAGCGATAACGGTCTTCTATTTCTTGCCACGGCGGCGGTGACTTTCACGCTGCCGGTGAAGCAGAACGGGCTGGCGTTTCGCTTTGCGCAGACGGCGGACTTCAACCTGGTGATCTCGGGCTCGGCGGACCTCATCGCCAAGGGCAACGCCGCGGCGAATACGGTCACGTTCAGCACGGCGAATGAAAAGATCGGCAGCCACGTGCTGGTGGAGTGCCTTTACGTTGGCACGGGGACGCTGAAGTGGCTGGTAACGAATTTGGGAGGGACGACGCCGACGGTGGCGTAGCGGGAGGGATCAGGGGTCAGGAGCCAGGAGTCAGAAAAGTTCTCCGGGACCAGATTAGGTCCCGGCTAATGGGAATTCGCGATTCATTTCAATTTGGAGAACAAGCAATGACATTGGCTACATCACAGATTTTGGCGCCGAAGACGATTGAGAAGGCGATTTCGCAGCTGGAGCTGCCGGGGACGAGCCTGCAGACGCTGTTTGGCTGGGGAATTGGCGGGACGAACGTCGCGCGGCAGGGCGGGCGAAACTTTGCGTACGACATTTTCAATGTCACGCGGAAAGTGGCGACGGGGCGCGTGCCGGCCCAGGCGCTGGCGGTTGCAAAGCCGCAGGCGGTGGGCCAGCGAACGGGGACTTTTCCGCGTGCGGCCGAAAAAATCACGCTGCTGGATGAAGAGCTGCTGAATCGACGGCCGATCGGCGGTCCCGGCGCGGGGCTGGACCGGGCGGAGACGTACGTCACGCGGCAAGAGGCTTACCTGGCGCAGCGGTTCGCGAACCTGATCGAGTTTCAGACCGCGGCGATGATCCGCGGCACGTACTCGTACGCCAGTGACGGCGATCTTCTGCGGCACGGCTTTACCGGCAGCGAGACGACGATCGATTATCAGATTCCCGCCGGAAATCTCACGCAGCTCGACATGCTGGGGAGCGGGAACATTCTCAACGCTGACTGGGCGACGGCGGCGACCGATATTCCGGCGCAATTGCACGCGGTCAACGCGGCGATGATCCAGCTCACCGGCCTGGGGCTGGCGCATGTGATTCTGACGAGCGCCGGCTGGCAGAAGGTCGTCAACAACACGAAGGTGCAGCAGCAAGGCGGCTCTGCCGGGCCGGTGTTCGAGCGGCTGACGCGGGTTAGCGCGGGCGAATTCACGGCGACGCTGCGTGGGCTGCCGTGGCTGACGTTCCACGTGATCGATTACGGCCTGGAGATCTACAACGGCACGAGCGAGGTGTTCACGAAGCTGATCGAAGACGATCACGCGGCGTTTCTGCCGGAGCCGAGCCCGAGCTGGGTGCAGTATCTCGAGGGCTCGGAGCTCGTGACCGAAGGGCCGAACGGACCGAAGCACGAGCGGTACGGATTTTATGCGTACGCGTTTGCGACGCACGATCCGAGCGGGTGGGAGCTGTGCGGCGTGTTCAACGGGATTCCGGGTCTGTTTACGCCGAGCGCGGTGGCGTATGGGCTGATTACTGGCGGGTCGTACTAAACAAGGCCGCGACCGGTGGTCGCGGTTTGCGGAGGAAATAGGAGTTAGGAGTCAGGGGTCAGGAGTCAGTCGGACAAAAGCGAAAGGCTGTCGGCTGCACTGATCACTGGCTCCGGGCTCCGGTTTCAGAAATGACGAATGACGAAATCCGAATGACCAATGAAATCCACCAGCGCGTTTCGTCATTGGTCATTCGTGCTTCGTCATTTGATCGAGCATTTTTTCGGTGGGACATATATGACTACTCAATTTTATTGCACGCGAGCGGATATTGAGGCGATCTGGCCGCCGGCGGATGTGGTGGCGAGCGTGGATGACGATGGCAGCGGCACGCTGTCGGCGACGGAGTCGAGCTATATCGACCGGGCGATCGAGCGGGCGGCGAATTTCATCAATGCGCGGCTGGAGATGCGCTATCGATTAAGCGATCTGGCTGCAAACACGTGGTGCCGCGATGCGAACGCAGCGATTGCAGCGTATTGGCTTTCGACGCGGCGCGGAGCGGCCGCGCCGGCGCAGCTTCAGCAGCAGTACGACGCGTATGTCGCGGAGCTGGTGGCGATCGTGGCCGGAAGCATCAAGCTGCCGCAGCAGGCGGAGAGCTTTGATGGGATGCCGGGCGTGAGCAATTACGCGATTCGGCTGGATGAGCCGTGGAGGAAGGCGCAGGTTGTTGATGAGGCCAGTATTTAACGGATTAACGCAGAGGCACAGAGGCACAGAGACACAGAGAGGGCATTTAGACAGAGGGACAGAGAGACAGAGGGAATGAGAGACGGAGTGACAGAGCGAGACAGTGCCCATTTCAAATCCCTCCGTCCCTCAGTCACTCCGTCTCTCCGTCATTTTTCAAATCGAGGAAACGATGAATTTACTTCATAAGCTACGGCACGCGCTTCTGGGAACGCCGCAGCCGAGGGTGACGCGGTTGGAAAGCCCGGAGGCGAGCGGGATGCGGATCGATGAGCTGCCGCCGTTCACGCTGAAGACGGCGGATTTGATGCGGTATGACCCGCAGGTGCGGATCGGCTTGGGGGCGCGGAATGGGTTGTTGATGGCGGCGCAGGTGGAGGTGACGAGCTCAGCGTTTCAAGTTCCACGTTCCAAGTTTCAAGTTGGACCGGAGGGCGACGGCACACGGAGTGTGCCTACTACTGACGAGGTGGGCGGTGGAGACACACGTGTGGTGCACTGGGTACAGCATCAATGGGACGCGCTGTGGAACTCCGCCGCTCACCAGCTTTTGCGGGCGAAGCTGTACGGGTTTCTGCCGTTCGAGGTCGTGTATCGCCGCGCGAGGAGCGGGCGGTTCAGCGGGCTGATCGAGGTGGAGCGGTTGATTGATTATCACCCAAGGGATACACGACTGCTCGTGGCGGGGGACCGGGTGGTGGGATTCTCTTACGAGGGCAAGGAGTCAGGAGCCGGGGGTCAGGAGTCAGGAAACAGGGGACAGGAAACAGGAGACAGGCAGCAAGTCGTCAATCTCTTTGCGCCGCAGGCGCTGGTGTGCACGTTCGATGCGGAGTGTGGGAATCCGTATGGGTGTGCGTTGCTGGCGCGGGCGTATCCCGCGTGGTTCGAGAAGTGGATGGAAGGCGGGGCGAAGCGGACGCTGCGGCTGCGGATGATCAAGGATGCGTACATCGGGGACATCTTCTGGTACCCGACGGACCGGCGGTTCGAATTGGCGGATGGACGCGAGGTTTCGTATCGCGACCTGGCGAAGGAGATCACGCAGACCCGGCACAGCGGCGCTTCGCTCGTGCTGCCGCTGATTCGCGATGCGATGGGCAACAAGCTCTTAGATTATTCGCCGCCGCAGGGCGTCGCCGGGTACACGCAGATCTTCAAGTGGAAGCAGGATCTCGATCTGGAGATTCTCAAGGCGCTGGAAGTGCCGCCGGAGGTGATTCAGGCGCAGACGAGCGGCAGCGGCTTTAGCGGCAGATGGATTCCGTTCGCGATCGCCCTGTCGGCCGTGCATCAGGAGCTGGCCGAGCTGATTCGCTGCATCGATCGCGACATCTTGCGGCCGATCGCGGAGCTGAATTTTGGGCGCGGCGTGCAGTATCAGATTCAGCCGCGAAGTTTGGTGGAAATCTACGCCGAAATGTTTGGGCGGCGAGAGCAGGTGAGCATTCCGCGGTCGGGGGAGCCGGTGAGCAGGGGAGAAGCCAAGTTTGAATGACAGCGACGTCGTTGGATTTTAACGCAGAGGCACAGAGGCGCAGAGGCACAGAGAGGACAAGGGGACGAGGAGAGGGGGAGACAAGGGCATTTTGAGCTGACATCGCGTCGCGGTTCTCCTTGTCCCCGTGTCTCCTTGTCTCTGTGTCTCACAACACCGAGGTGGCGATGGTAAAGCGAGTAACACCCTGGGAGCTGGTGAAGGTAAGGCGGCTGTTGGCCGCGCAGTGGCGGTTTGTAGAGATTGCGCGGGAGCTGGAGCTGTCGCTGTGGACGGTGCAGCGGATCGCGAATGACGCAGATTTGCAAGTCGATCCACTGCCGGAATGCGCGCTGCCGGTGGATGACGCGCCGCCCGATTATGTGGCGGCCGATCTGCGGCGGTGCCCGGGGTGCGGCGGAATGGTTTATCACTGGCCGTGCATCGCCTGCGAGGCGCTGAATGGGCCGCGCGTGCCGCCGGCGCCGGAGGCGGTGGACGAGCTGGTGGATCGCGTGGGCTGGGACATGGCGGAGATCTCGCGGTGCGGGCGGCGGCGGAGGACGAAGGGGAATGCGGCGTATCGGGCGAAGTTGGCGCGGCGAGGCGGGCAGGAGCATCGGTCGTGATTGAAGGGGAGGATCACTCGACTTAAACGCAAAGGCGCAAAGGCGGCAAAGGCGCAAAGAATGCAGGAAGAGATCTCACACAGAGGCGCGGAGGCACAGAGAGGACAAATCGGACAAAGGAGTCACAGATCAACACGGATTTTCACAGTTAGGAGTGATCGAGATGGCTGATGGCAATTCACAAACGCGCAAATCTGTTCCAGGGCGCGATGAGACACACAAGCGCATGCCCGAGCTGTATCAAGTCGTCATCGAGTGTCGGGATGAGGCGGAGCAGCGGGAGGTGTTTGAGCGGATGAAGGGCGAGGGGAGGAAGGTGAGGCTGCATGTTTTGTGAATGACCAATGACCAATGACTGAATGACCAATAGCTGCGGCTTCGCCAACCGTGCTTGGAAATTGATGCTTGTTTGGTCATTGGTCATTGGTGCTTGATCATTAGTCCTCGGGAGGTTGGCGGTGTGAACGGCGGTAAAGCGGGTGAGGGGCCGCTGAGCGTCGGGCGTCCGGGGATAGGAAATGACGAATGATGAAATCCGAATGAC
>Ga0136846_1215275_pt1 | contig 14200 bp, 12 predicted proteins | sample HopSoiMetagenom2_FD_96841 | JGI IMG/M metagenome (GOLD analysis project Ga0136846, IMG submission 96841) | Grasslands soil microbial communities from Hopland, California, USA - 2 Assembly 2016 (version 4) | ecosystem: Environmental > Terrestrial > Soil > Grasslands | place: USA: Hopland...
ATCACGTCGGCCACCTCGTAGCGGCGCCCGCGCCACTCGAACGCCGCCGGCATCCCGGCGTCGCGTTCGACGAGGACCTCTTCGTCGAAGCGCTTGGTCATCTGGTTCCCCGGCCAGTCGTCGGTCCTGTTGTCGTGCCTGTTGTATCCGGCCTCCTGCTGTATCGAACATATGTTCGAGGAGGGAAGACGACGCTACTCCCCTCGTCTGACATCCGTCAAGACGACGATCGGCGTCATCGAACCTCGACCTCCCGGCGGCGAAGCACCGATGCCGCGACGGTACGCTCGACGGTATGGGGGGGATGATCGGCACCGACGTCGGCGACGCTGTCGTGCCGTTCGAGCCCGGCACGACGGTGGCGATCCGCGAGCTCTGGGACGGACGTGTCTGGTTCGCCCGTCCCGCCACCGTCGTCCGCGACGATCCGAACCTCACGATGCTCGTCGTGCACCCGGGAACGACCGCAAAGGAGCCCATCGATCCTGCGGGTGTTCCCCTTCGGATCCCCACGACCGACTGGACGCTCCGGGACCTACGGCGCGGCGAAACCTGGAACCTCTCGTTCGCCTTCCCCGACACGCCGTACGCGGTGATCCTCGGCTACGAGGCCACGGGCGATCTCCGCGAGTACTACGTGAACCTGCAGACACCGCTCGCTCGGTCCGAGACCGGGTTCGACCTGGTCGAGCACATCCTGGACGTCACGATCCCGCCCGACCGATCGACGTGGATGTGGAAGGACGAGGACGAGCTGGCGGAGGCGATCGATGGCGGGTTGTTCACCGAAGAAGACGCCGCCTGGTTCCACTATTGGGGTGAGCGAGCCGTCGAGCACATCTTGCTGCGCGAGCCACCGTTCGACGAGGACTGGGCGTCGTGGCACCCCGACCCGGCCTGGGCCGAACCGGAGCTACCCGCCGGCTGGGACCTCGTGTCCGTCTAACGCCTCCGTCCGGCGCGCTGCGCCTCCCACACCGTTCCGCCGACGGGCGTACTATCCGGCGGTTCCCTGAGACCCTGAGGAGGGCTGGGTATGTCCGGGTTCGACGACGGCGGGATGACGCCCCCGCCACCACCACCCCCGAGCGCCGGCGGCGGCGGGGCGATCCCGCAGCGCGGGCTCGGCGACATCTTGACGGCCGCCTTCGAGCTCTACCGCGCCAACGCCGCGAAGCTGATCCAGATCGTCGCGATCGTCGTGATTCCGCTGACGTTCATCTCGGCGTTGCTGACGAAGGTCATCTTCAAGCCGACGTGTACCTCCGCGGACCTGCAATCGGCCCAGACGCTGCAGGACGTCGTCGACCGATGCACCGTGGGGTTCTTCCGCGGGGCGCTGGTGTCCGCGATCGGGTTCTTCATCGCGATCGCCATCCAGCAACTCCTCGCCGGTGCGGTGACGCGGGGCGGGGCGGCGGCGACGCTCGGCCGCGACGTCGACGTGAACGCGAGCTATCGCTACGCGTTCTCGCGGATCGGCGGGTTGATCGGGTTGGCCTTGTTGATCGGCTTGATGGTCGGGATCGGGTTCATCCTGTTCATCATCCCGGGGATCATCTTCCTCGTGTTCCTGTCGGTTTCGGTCGTCGCGTTCATCATCGAGCGACTCGGCGCCGTCGATTCGATGAAGCGGTCATGGGCGTTGGTGCGCGGCAACTGGTGGCACACGCTTGGCGTGATCATCGTGACCGCCCTCCTGGCCGGCATCGTGAACGGGATCTTGACGGCGATCGGAGGCGATTCGTTCCTCGGCTCGTGGATCTTCTCGAGCATCGCGCAGATCATCACGGCGCCCTACGTCGCGGTGGTGTACGTGCTGCTGTACATCGACCTGCGCGCGCGACACGAGGGACTGTCGTCGTCGCAGCTCGGAACGGAACTGGACGCCGCGCAGGCCTGACACAGCACGCCACACGATGTGAAGGGCGCCCCGACCGGGGCGCCCTTCGTGTTCCCGGATATGGGAGGCTGCGGCCGTGGCAACCACCGAAACGTTCGATGTGACGGCGATCCGGGCGCGGTTCCCCGCACTCGGACGGCGCGCACCGGACGGCAGGCCGTTCGTCTGGGCGGATGCGCCCGGCGGGTCGCAGATGGTCGACGCAGCGATCGAGGCGGTGACCGACCGGATGCGCGCGGGCGCGTCCAACACGCACGGCGTGTTCGCGGTGAGCGACGAGATCGACGCGGTGATCGCCGACGCGCGTCGCGCCGGCGCCGATCTCCTCGGCTGCGACGACCGTGAGGTCGTGTTCGGCCAGAACACCACCTCGCTGCTCTTGCATCTGTCGCGATCGATCGGACGAACGTGGGGGCCGCACGACGAGATCGTCGTCACGCGCCTGGATCACGACGCGAACGTGCGGCCGTGGGTGCTGGCGGCCGCCGACGCCGGGGCGACGGTTCGCTGGATCGACGTCCGGCCCGGTGACGTCACGATCGATCTCGACGACGTCGCGGGCGCGATCGGCCCCCGAACCCGGCTCGTCGCATGCACGCTCGCGTCCAACGCCGTCGGCACGATCCCGCCGGCCGCGGACGTGGTGGCCCTCGCCAAGCAGGCCGGGGCCGTGGTCGTGCTTGACGGCGTGCACCTCGCGCAACACCGTGCCATCGACCTCCACGAGCTGGGCGCGGATATCGTCGCGACGTCGCCGTACAAGTACTTCGGCCCGCATCAGGGCATGGCGGCGGTGCGTGCCGAGCTGCTCGCATCGCTCGAGCCGTACAAGCTCCGCGCGGCGCCCGACGACAACCCCGATCGGTGGGAGTCGGGCACGCAGAGCCACGAGGCGCTCGCCGGCACGATCGCGGCGATCGACTACATCGCCGGGATCGGTGGCGGCGGTGACCGCCGCGCCTCGATCCGCCGTGGATACGCCGCCTTCGAGACACACGAACGCGAGCTCGCCGCGCGGTTCATCGAGGGGGTCGCGCGCCTCGGAAGCGTCCGCCTGATCGGGATCGACGATCCGGCGCGGCTGGACGAGCGCACACCGACCTTCGCCGTCCTCGTCGGGGACCGACACCCGATCGAGGCGTCGCGGATGCTCGGGGAACGGGGCATCTTCACGTGGGAGGGGCACTACTACGCGATCGAGGTGTTCGAACGGCTCGGGCTGCTTGAAACAGGCGGGGCGTTGCGCGTCGGCTTTTGCCACTACCACACGCTCGACGAGGTCGATAGGGTGCTGGAAGCTCTGGCCGACCTCACGAGGTGATGCAGCCCGCAGCCGGTACCATCGATACCTCTCCCCCGAGCGAAGGACGTCTGACATGCGCATCCTGATCCTTGGCGGTGACGGATACCTGGGCTGGCCCACCGCGATGCGGTTCTCCCAGCGCGGCCACGACGTGCACGTGGTCGACAATTACCTGCGACGCCGTGCCCACGCCGAGGCCGGCACCGACTCGCTGACCCCGATCCTCGCCGACCTCCCGGCCCGCGCGGCCGCCTGGCTCGACGTCACCGGCCGCACGATCGGCGTCACCGAGGGCGACCTGACCGATCCGCAGATCGCACAGGACGTGATCGGCGGCTTCCATCCCGACGCGATCGTCCACTACGGCGAGATGCCGAGCGCCCCGTACTCGATGAAGGACCGCGATCACGCCGTCTTCACGCAGACGAACAACGTCGTGGGCACGCTGAACGTGCTGTGGGCGATGCGTGACCTCGCGCCCGACTGCCACCTCGTGAAGCTCGGCACGATGGGCGAGTACGGAACGCCCGACATCGACATCGAAGAGGGCTTCCTGGAGATCGTCCACAACGGACGCTCCGACTACCTGCCGTTCCCGAAGGTGCCCGGCTCGATGTACCACCTGTCGAAGGTGCACGACTCGCACAACATCCATTTCGCCTGCCGGGTGTGGGGCTTGCGGGCGACCGACCTGAACCAGGGCGTCGTCTACGGGATCCAGACCGACGAGACGCGGCTGGACGACCGGCTCGCCACGCGGTTCGACTACGACGACGTGTTCGGGACCGCGCTGAACCGCTTCTGCGTCCAGGCGGTGGTCGGCCATCCGCTCACTGTGTACGGCACCGGCGGCCAGACGCGCGGCTACCTGAACATCGTCGATACCCTTCGGTGCATCGAGCTTGCGGTCCTGCATCCCGCCGACCCCGGTGAGTTCCGCGTGTTCAACCAGTTCACCGAGTCGTTCTCGGTGATGGATCTCGCGGAGCTCGTGCAGAAGGCGGGCGTCGGCGCGGGCCTGGACGTCGAGATCAGGCCGCTCGACAATCCACGCGTCGAGTCCGAGGCGCACTACTACAACCCGGCACACACCAAGCTGCTGGACCTCGGTCTCAAGCCGCACCTGCTCTCGCGCGAGCTGGTCGGATCGATGCTGTCGGTGATCGAACGGTTCCGCGATCGCGTGATCACGGCCCACATCGACCCGCAGGATCGCTGGCGCCCGGCCACGTGAGCAATCCGTGACGACGATCCGGTTCGTCGGCGTCGTGGCGGCGCTGGTCGTCCTCTACCTCGCCGCACGGGCCTACGATCGTCGCCGCATCAGCAGGCTCACCCTCTTGATCGCCGGGGCGCTGTCGATCGGCGTCACGATCCTCGCGATCCGCCCGTCGTGGTACGGCCCGTTGTTCGGCTGGTTCAACATCGCGCCGGGCAACGAGCGCCGCGAGCTGTTCATCGTGGTGCTCGCCGTGATCGCGCTGTTCTTCCTGGTTTTGCGCGTGCAGTCGGCGAGCGACACGAACGACCGGAGCATGCGGCTGTTGGTCGAGGCGCTCGGACGCGAGCGGTTCGACTGGGCACGGGCGGCCGCCTTGCCGGCCGGCTCGCGTGTGGTCGTCGTCCTCCCGGCGTTCAACGAAGCGGACAACGTCGGCGCGGTGATCGATGCGATGCCGGAGTCGGTCGACGGCCTGCGGGTGGTGCCCGTCGTCGTGAGCGACGGGAGCACCGACGGCACGGCGGCCGCGGCACGCGAGGCGGGTGCGCTGGTGACCGAGCTGCCGATCAACCGGGGCGGCGGCCTGGCGCTCCGCGTCGGCTACGAGATCGCGCTCGAGCTCGGCGCGGAGGTCGTCGTCACCATGGATGCCGACGGCCAGCACCTGCCGAGTGAGCTGCCGGTGATGCTCGCGCCGATCGTCGAGGACACCGCCGACTACGTGAACGGCTCCCGCCTGCTCGGCGCCTTCGAGCGAGAGAGCACGATCCGCCACGTCGGCGTCCACGTCTTCTCGCGCGTCGTCTCGGTGCTGACCGGCCGTCGGATCACCGATCCGTCGAGCGGGTACCGGGCCGCGCGCGCCGACCTGCTGGAGCGGCTCGTGCTCGAACAGGACCGGTTCTGGACGAGCGAGATCTTGATCGAGGCGCTGCGGCACCGCGCCCGGGTGGTGGAGGTGCCCGTGACGATCGTGGCCCGCGCGAGCGGGACCACCAAGAAGCCCGCCTCGCTGCGCTACGGCTGGCAGTTCTCGAAGGTGATCATCCAAACCTGGCTGCGGTAGCGGGTCAGCCTCTGCTCCATCGCTCCCGGATGTCGCGCGCGACGGCGCGCTCTCGCGCGACCTTCTTCCAGTCGCTGGACTTCCGGCTGAAGGCGACGTCGGTGACGATCTGCACGACGCCGAGCGCGAACAAGACCCAGGCCGCCCATGCCGGCGCGTTGGTCTCGGGCCAAAGCGCCAACGCGACGAACGGCGCGAGCTTCGTCGCGATGGCGCCGCTCGCGTGGAACACCGCCCGCATCGACGGCTCGGCGCGCAGGTACGTCCCGTAGTCGGTCTTGAGGCCCGGCCGTGGCGGCGGCGGGCCGCCGAGGAACACGTCGGTGAACCGGATCCCCGCGAGCCAGCCGGCGAAGACGTGCGCCGGGAGGTGCCAGCCGATGGACCACGCCGCGCCGGCGGCGACGAGCGCCGCGCCCGCCCAGAAGCCGGCCCAGATGCTTGCGGCGACCACGGCGACGGCCCCGCCCGCCGACAGCAACAACAGGGCCGTGATCCCGATCCATGGTCGAACACGGGTTCGGACGGCGGTGCGGAACACGTGCGTGTCGATCCGGGCGACCGCGTTCGCGTACCGGCCGATCGCCACCTGGTCACGCTTGATCCGCCCCACGACCCGCCAGAACCCGAGGGCGCGAAGGTCATGGTTGCCGGCCGCCACCGCCCCGGCGATCCGGTCGACCTCGTCGCCGAGGTCCGCGAGGGCCGATTGGGCCGGGGTTGGTTGCAGGGGTTCCACGGTTGGGGCGTTCCTCCGGTCTAGGATTTCCACCGACGCGCTCCCGTTGCCGCCGAGCGCTTCCCCGATGGGAGTTCGATGTCGAAGAGCATGACACAGGCCAAGGCGACCGCCGCTGCCCGGGCGGATGCCTTGGTGACGCTTGACGGTCGGTATCACATCACCGAGCGCATCGCCGTGGGCGGCATGGGCGAGGTGTACCTGGCCCACGACGCCGTGCTGGCGCGCGAGGTCGCGATCAAGGTATTGCATCGGTCGCTCGCCGGCGACCAAGGCTTCGTCGACCGGTTCCGCCGCGAGGCGCGTGCCGCCGCGACGCTGAACCACCCCAACATCGTCACCGTCTACGACTGGGGCGCCGTCGACGGCATCTACTACATGGTGATGGAGTACGTGCGCGGCCGGTCCGTGCGCGAGATCCTCAACGCGCGCGGTGCGCTCGCGCCGGCACAGGCCGCCGCCGTGCTCGACCAAACGCTCGCCGCGCTCGAGCACGCCCATGCCAAGGGCATCGTGCACCGCGACCTCAAGCCCGAGAACATCCTGATCACGACCGAGGGAGTGGTGAAGCTCACCGACCTCGGGCTCGCGCGCGCGTTCGCAGACGCGAAGAGCACGCGCGCCGGCGCGGTGACCGGCACCGTGCAATACCTGTCGCCCGAGCAGATCCGCGGCGAGCCCGCGGACCCCCGATCCGACCTCTACGCGCTCGGGATCGTCGGGTACGAGCTGCTGACCGACCACCTGCCGTTCACCGGCGAAACGCCGATGGCGATCGCGTACAAGCATCTGTCCGAACGCGTCCCTGCCCCGTCAGAGGCCGTCGCGGGCGTACCGGCCGACCTCGACGGGTTCATCGCGAGCGCCACCGACCCCGACCGTGAGATGCGCCACGAGTCTGCCGTGGAGATGCGACGAGACCTCACCACGGTCGCGCCGCAGCTCGAGCGGGCGCGAACGCTGGCCTCGCTCGTCGCAGACGTCCCGCGGATCGTGCGCGAGGGCGAGACGGGCGGCGAGGGCGCAACGGCAGCGATGCCGGCGTCGCCGGGCAACGCCGCGATCACCCAGACCATCCCGCAACCGGGTACCCACCGTCGACGCCGGCGCGGCGGGCGCGTGCTCGTCATCTTGCTGTCGATCGCTCTGATCACGGCCGCGGCATGGGGCGCATGGACCTATCTCGTCCCCCACAGCCACGACGTGCCGGCGGTGGTCGGCGCAACGGTGCAAGACGCGACCGCTCAGCTCAACGATCTCGGGTTCACCGTCATCGTCGCCGACGGACGGTACAGCGCCGAGCCGAAGGGAACCGTGCTCAGCGCCGACCCGGCGCCCGGAACGAGCCTACGAGGAGGGTCGACGGTGACGCTGGTTCCCTCCCTCGGTCCCGCGCCGGTCCTCGTGCCCGATCTGACGGGCATGACGCTCGACAAGGCGACCGCCGCCCTGCAGGACGAAGGGCTCAAGCGCGGTGAGGTCAAGGAGGTCTACGACGACACGATCCCCGACGGGTCGATCGTCCGCCAGGTGCCCGCGGACGGGAAGGCGCCGAAGGGCTCGGCGGTCGATCTATGGGTGAGCAAGGGCCATGCGCCCGTCGCCATCCCGGCGGTCATCGGCGAAACGCAGCAGGCCGCGGAGAAGGCGCTGAGGGGCGCCGGGTTCCGGCCGGTGGTCAAGGTGGCGTATTCGAACGACGTCCAGCGGGGCGACGTGATCTCGGTCGACCCGGCGGAGGCCACGCTGACGCCCTACGGCTCGTCGGTCACTATCACGGTGTCGCTCGGACCCGAGACGTTCGCGATGCCGTCGTTCGCTGGGTTATCACGGAACGCGGCCGAGGCCAAGGCGAAGGACTACGGTCTCCATGTCTCGTTCTTCGACGTGCCGGGCACGTCGGCGGGACTCGTGATCGGGCAGGACCCCACTGCCGGCACCACGGTGCACGCCGGCGACGCGGTCACGCTGTTCGTGGCGTAACCGCTACGGGGCGCCGTGGCAGGTCCCGCTGCCGGCGTCGACGTATCCGGTTCCCGAACCGTTCTTGAAGATCTTGTAGCCGCGGCGCGACGAGTACACCCAGCGGCCGGGACTTCCCTGGACGGGAACGAATCGGAAGGAGTAGCCGTCCGGCTTGAGGGTCATCGACAAGATCCCGAACGCGCGGTTGCTCGCCGCGGCGAGCTCGTTCGGCAGTTTGCTCACCGGCGGCAGCGGCTGGAGGGTGTCGCCGCCCGTTCCCACGATGAACTCCGTGAACCCGTGCGCGTTGTCCCGCTTGCCGAGCGGGTTGATCGGCACCGTTCGCTGGTAGTAGTGCTCGTGCCCGTTGAGCACGACGTCGCCACCCTGCCGGTAGAGGGCTCGGTACAGCGTCCGCGTGTGCGAATACACGCCGTGGAGCAGCGAGCCGGCCCCGCCGGGCCAGCCGTTCCCAACCCCGAAATAGGACGGGTGATGGAAGTACACGAGCGTGCAGTCCTGTTGGTGCTGCTTCAGATCGCGCACGAACCAGTCGTACATCGGGTCGCCCTTGTGGCATCCCCACGGCGAGCCGCTCCCCCACGCCGGCACGGTGTGCCACCGGCCGCCTTTGAACACCGACGTGTAGCTCCAGCACCACTGCGAGTTGAGCGACACGATGTGCCAGGCGCCGAGGTTGTACGAGTACGACCCGCCGAGCCGGTTCTTCCAATGGGCGCGAGATCCGAAGTACTTCCGATAGCCAGCGTACGGGTTGCCCTTGGCGTCCACGGTGTAGCTCTCATGGTTTCCCGGCGACGGCATCGTGATCCGCATGACCCTGCCGTAGGTCGGGTCGTACCAGCGTTGGAAGTCGCGGTACCTGCCGAAGTAGTACTGGAGGTCGCCGAGCGTCAGGAACCGGTCGTAGCCACCCTTCGCGACGAGGTTGGCGACCTTGCCGTACTGGCAGAACCCGCGGATATACCGGCGATCGTGCGACGTCGGGTCGGCGCCCTTGTTCGGCGGACCCGAGCACACCAGGTCGCCGGCCGCCGCGATCTTGACGGTCTTGGACGACGCCGCGGCCGGACTCACGGGTCCGGCGATCAGGCCGGCGACGACGAACAGCGTTGCGAAGGTGGCAAGGATCCGACGGACGCGCATACGCGCATCTTGCCCTGTGCGCGGGTCGCCTGTCGACCTATGGTTCGAGCTCGGCGCCCGGTCCCTCCTGGTGGCTGTATCGCTCCTCGGCGAACGGCTCAGCGTGGATGTGGTAGCCCCGCACCTCCCAGAACCCGCGGACGTTCTTGGCCGAGAACTCGAGCCCGGTGAGCCACTTCGCGCTCTTCCACGCGTAGCGCTTGGGGACCACGAGCCGCAGCGGCCAGCCGTGCTCGGGCGTGAGGTCCTCGCCGTCCTTGCGCCACGCGACCAGGACGTCGTCGTCGTTCATCGCCTCGAGCGAGAGGTCCGACGTGTAGTTGTACACACTCTTGGCGATCACCCACTTCGCTTCCGGTGTCGGACGCGCACGGTCACGGAGCGTCGCGAACGACACGCCCTCCCAGGTGTTGTCGAGCTGGGACCAGCCGGTCACGCAGTGCATGTCGGCGTCGACGGTGACGGTCGGAAGCGCGCGCAGCTCCTCGTAGCTGAGGGTGTAGGGCTCTTCCACGAGGCCGGAGACCTCGAGGTCCCAGTTGACCCCGTCGAACGTCGGGATCGGACCGTAATGCAAGACCGGCCAGGTCTTCACCAGCCGCTGACCGGGCGGGACGCGCTTCGCGATCTCGGGCGGATAGCTCTTCTGGAACAGGCTCACGAGGCCTCCTTCGGCGCGTCCCCCGCGATCGTCTTCCATGCGTCGATCGCGGTCGAGACGCCCTCGTCGTCGATGTCGACATGGGTGACCATCCGCACCCCGGATGGGACGGGGACGGCGCCCACACCGGATGCCGCGAGCCGGTCGAGGATCTCGGCGGCGGGCAGCCCCACCGCGTCCGTGTCGACGAAGACCATGTTCGTTACGACGCGGTCCAGATCCACCGTCCCCGGCAACAGGTCGGCGATCGCCTCGGCGAGCCGACGGGCTCGGACGTGGTCTTCGGCGAGCCGGGCGCGACCGGTGTCAAGGGCGATCAAGCCCGCCGCAGCCATGATCCCGGCCTGCCGCCAGGCACCGCCGTAGAGGATCCAGATCCGTCGGGCCTCGCGGATCATCTCCGCGGGCCCGCAAAGCACCGAGCCGATCGGCGCCCCGAGCCCTTTGCTGAGACAGAACATCATCGTGTCGACCTGCTCGGTCCATACGCGGACGTCCTCGCCCGTGGCCGCGACCGCGTTCCAGATCCGGGCGCCGTCGAGGTGGACGCCGACGCCGGCCCGCCTCGTCACGTCGCGGATCGCGCGGATGTCGGCGCTCGGCAAGATCGTCCCGCCGTAAGCGCCGACCGTGTTCTCGACGCCGAGCGCGTCGACGACCTCGACGTCGAAGTAGTCGTCCGGCTCGAGGAGCCGTTCCGCCAGCGCCGCCGTCATGTAGCCGTGAGGATGATCGTGCCCGGTGCGGTACGCGATCCCGGCAAGAACCGCGCTCGTCATCACCTCGGTCGTGGCGATGTGCGCCGAGGTCTCCGCCGCAACCAGGTGGCCCTGACCGCCGGCGTGCAGCCGTACGCCGATCTGGTTGGCCATCGTGCCGGTCGCGACGTAGAGCGCCGCCTCTTTCCCAGTCAGCTCGGCTGCACGATCCTGAAGCCGGTTCACGGTCGGGTCGTCGCCGTACCAGGCGTCGCCGACCTCCGCCGTGGCCATGGCGGCGCGCATCGCCTCGGACGGCGTGGAGACGGTGTCGGAACGCAGATCGACGCGGAACCGCGGCATGAGCAGGCAGTCTAGCGGCGGCTACCCGAAGAAGAGCTCGGCCTCGCGATAGAGTTCGTGGCCGACCACCCTGCGGGGGCCGGTCGCCTCGGCCAGCGGGACATCGGCGATGTCCTGGCCATCGCGCGAGACCATCCGCCCCCACCCCCCCGCCGCCGCGAGCTCGACCGCCGCGATCCCGAACCTCGTTCCGAGCATGCGGTCGAACGCGACCGGCGTGCCGCCGCGCTGCACGTGGCCCAAGATCGTGACACGTGTCTGGAAGCCGGTTCGCTTCTCGATCTCGGGCGCGACCATGTTCGCGATGCCTCCGAGCCGCGGGTAGCCGTTGTCATCGAGCGGGTAGTCCGGCAGCGGCATCGACCCGTCCGTCGGCTGCGCGCCCTCGGCGACGACCACGATCGAGAACGAGGCGTAGTTCATGTGGCGGTGCCGCAGGTGCGCGCACGCATCTTCGATGTCGAACGGCTTCTCGGGGATCAGCAGCATGTCGGCGCCTCCGGTGAGCGCGGCGTAGAGCGCGATCCAGCCCGCGTGGCGGCCCATCACCTCGATCACCATCACGCGGTCGTGTGACTCCGCCGTCGTATGGAGGCGGTCGATCACGTCGCTCGCCACCTGCACCGCGGTGTAGAACCCCAGCGTGACGTCGGTGCCGGGAAGGTCGTTGTCGATCGTCTTCGGGACGCCGATCACGGGGATGCCGAGTTCGGCGAGCGCGGCACCGGCGCTCAGCGTGCCCTCCCCGCCGATCGCGACGAGCCCGTCCAGGCCGTGGCGCTCCATCGCCACGCGGACGCGGTCGGGACCGTCCTGGAAGCGGAGCGGGTTCACGCCGGAGCTCCCGAGGATCGTCCCGCCCCTGTGCAAGATCCCCCGCGCGGTCACCGGGTCCAGCGGCGTCGTCTCGTCGTCGAGCACGCCGCGCCAGCCGTCTTGGAACCCGACGAACGTCACGTCACGCCGCGCTCCGGTGCGCACGATCGCGCGGATGACGGCGTTCAATCCGGGGCAATCGCCGCCGCCCGTGAGCACGCCGAGACGCATGCAGGCACCCTACCTGCCGGTCGCGCCGGCGCCGGGAGCGCACCGGAGAGCCGGTACCATGTCGGCGTGCTTGCGCGTTTGATCCCCGATCACATCGGGATCCTCGAGGGGATCTTCCTCGTCGGGCTCACGGCCCTCGCGGCGTTGGTCGGCGTGTTCGCGCTCTACGTCGTCGGTCAGCAGTTCCGGAACCCCGGTCGATCCGAGCGCCGCTAGCCGCCGGTCGCGACGATCTCCGTACCGGCGTCGCCGGCGAGCGCCTCCGTCGCCTGCGCAAGGTCCGCGATCACGGCCCTCGTGCCTCCATCGCTCACGAAATGCACCGCGGCCTCGACCTTCGGTCCCATCGAGCCGCGGCCGAACTCACCGTTCTTGAGGAGCCGTCGGGCCTCGCCGACGTCCATCCGCTCGATGTCCGCGGGCATCAGCGACGCGAAGCCCCGCTGGACGCGCGGCACGTCGGTGAGGATCAGAAGGACCTCCGCCTCGACCTCACGCGCGAGGATCGCCGCCGCCAGGTCCTTGTCCACGACGCCTTCCTTCCCGATCAGCCGGGGACCCTTCTCGATGACCGGCACGCCGCCGCCCCCTGCCGCGATCACGATCACGCCGTCGGCGATCAGCTGTCGGATCACCGGCGTCTCGACGATCGAGTACGGCTTGGGACTCGGCACGACGCGGCGCCATCCTCCGTGTGGGTCCGGCTTGACCGACCAGCCACGCTGCTCCTCGCGACGGTGCGCCTGCGCTTCGGTGAGGTACGGGCCGATGTACTTCGTCGGGTTGCGGAACGCCGGATCCTGCGGCCGGACGCGTGTCAGCGTGAGGATCGTGGCGACGGGCCGCTCGGTGCCGCGCTCGAAGAACACGTCGCCGATCGTGACCTGGAGCAGGTAGCCGATCAGGCCCTGGCTCTCGGCGCCGCACACGTCCAACGGCATCGGGTGGACCTGCTTGGCGGCCGCTTCTTGCTGCATCAGGATGCGGCCGACCTGCGGGCCGTTGCCGTGCGTGACGACGACCTCCCAGCCGGCCGCGGCGACGTCGGCGATGCGCTCCGCCGCGGTGCGCGCGGCGGCGTACATCTCTTCGTAGGTGTCGGACGCGCCTCGGCGCAGCAAAGCGTTCCCCCCGAGGGCGATCACGACCCGGTGCATCGCGCTCCTTCCTGCGTTAGCGCGTCGATGGACGACAGGTCACGATATCGGCGGCCCGGCCGGTTCCCGGGAGCGGGGCTACGCGGGATCGCCGGCCCAATGGCCGTGTTCGATCGAGCCGAACGGCTCGGCGAAGTGGCTGACACCCACCCGGTACCCGTGGGACTCGGCGCGCCACAGCAGCAGCCGTCGCGAGGCGACCCCGAGCAACGGGTCGTCGTCGTGCTCCGAGAACCACTCGCGCTCACGGATCTGGATCGGCTGGTGCAGAAGGTCGCCGGTCAACAGCAGCCCCTCGTCTCGGTCGGTCAGCAGCACGGCGCGGTGGCCGGGCGTGTGTCCCGGCGCGTGGATCAGCCGCACGCCCGGCACGATGTGGTGGTTCGTGCCGTCGGTCCGCAGCACGCCGAGCGACCGCAGCCGCTCCGCGGGTCGGATCGCGATGTACGCGTCGTCGGGCGCGTCCGCGAACGACCGGAGGTCCGAGGGATGCAGGTGATACGTGGCGTTGGCGAACCGCGGTTCCATCTCGGCGGCCTCGATCCCGCCGGCATGGTCGGCATGCAGGTGTGTGAGCGCGACGTGCGACACCTCGGCGAGATCCTCTTTGGCCCATGCGTCGGCGTTGCGGTGCTCCCACGGCCGGTACGGGCCGAACGCGCCCACGCCGGTGTCGACGACGACGGTCGCCTCGGGCGTCTCGACAACGAACGCGTGCACGTGCCATGCCCAGGCGTCGGCGCCGTGGAACGCCCACGGGAAGGCCTGCCGCTCCGCTGCCCAGTCCACCGAGATCTCGGGGAACTCCTCGGCGGTGGGAAGGGGCGCGAAGCCTTCGCAGATCGTGCGGACCTCGAACCGGCCCACGTAGACCGGCGACACGTGCGACATGGGCACGGAGCCTACCCG
>Ga0136846_1232067_pt1 | contig 14199 bp, 12 predicted proteins | sample HopSoiMetagenom2_FD_96841 | JGI IMG/M metagenome (GOLD analysis project Ga0136846, IMG submission 96841) | Grasslands soil microbial communities from Hopland, California, USA - 2 Assembly 2016 (version 4) | ecosystem: Environmental > Terrestrial > Soil > Grasslands | place: USA: Hopland...
CCAGGATGGCGCGGCGCTCGGGCTGCGTCGGCAGCGGCACGACCACCTGGCGGTCGAAGCGGCCGGGCCGCAGCAGCGCCGGGTCCAGCACGTCGGGCCGGTTGGTCGCGGCGATCAGGATGATGCCTTCGTTGGATTCGAAGCCGTCCATTTCGACCAGCAGCTGGTTCAGGGTCTGCTCGCGCTCGTCGTTGCCGCCGCCGAGGCCCGCGCCGCGATGGCGGCCGACGGCGTCGATCTCGTCGATGAAGATGATGCAGGGGGCGTTCTTCTTGGCCTGTTCGAACATGTCGCGCACGCGGCTCGCGCCCACGCCCACGAACATCTCCACGAAGTCCGAGCCCGAGATGGTGAAGAACGGCACGCCGGCTTCACCGGCGATGGCACGGGCCAGCAGGGTCTTGCCGGTGCCGGGCGGGCCGATCAGCAGGGCGCCCTTGGGGATCTTGCCGCCCAGGCGCTGGAACTTCTGCGGGTCCTTCAGGAAGTCGACGATCTCGACGACCTCTTCCTTGGCCTCTTCCACGCCGGCCACGTCTTCGAAGGTGACGCGGTTCTTGTTCTCCGTCAGGAGCTTGGCCTTGGACTTGCCGAAGCCCATGGCCCCGCGGGCCCCGCCCTGCATCTGGCGCATGAAGAAGATCCAGACCCCGATCAGGAGCAGGATCGGCAGCGAGTTCAGCAGGAAGCCGACCAGGGTGAAGCCGCCCGCGGCCTTGACCGAGATGTCGGCGCCCTGGGACTCCAGCTGGCGCACCAGGTCGTCCTGGTTGTTCGGCGTCACCGCCGTATAGATCTTGTTGCCCTGGTCGGTGACCTCGACCGCGGCGCCGCGGATCTCGGCCTTCTTAACCTCGCCGGCCTTCACCTTCTGCAGCAGCTGCGAATAGGTGACTTCATGCGTGCTGGCGGCGCGGCCGCCCCCCGTCATCATGGAGTAGAGCCCGATCAGGACGACGACGATGACGCCCCAGATGACGAGATTTCGCAGGTTCATGGGATGGACCGTTCCTCAGGGCAGACGGCGGAAAGAGCAAACATAGGACGCCGACCGGTGTTGGACCACTTAACGCCGGCCCAGCGCGACGGAACACCGCGCCTGGACCATAATACGCAAAAAGGGCCGCGCCGGTGGCGCGACCCTTCAAATAAGCATCATTCGTGCCAGGTTTTAGGCCTGGATCCGCACCGGCTCTAGCGGGCCGGCTTCTTCGGCGCCGCGATCAGGCCTTCGCGCTGGGCGCGCTTGCGGGCCAGCTTGCGGGCGCGGCGCACGGCCTCGGCCTTCTGGCGCGCACGCTTCTCCGAGGGCTTTTCGTAGTGGACGTGCCGCTTCATCTCGCGGAACGAGCCCTCGCGCTGCATCTTCTTCTTCAGCGCCTTGAGGGCTTGGTCGACGTTGTTGTCGCGGACGAAAATCTGAACCAGAGCGAACTCTCCTGCCTACCGCTAGCCGCCCGCCTCGACCGACTAAGGCGGCGCGCGTGCAAAAATGGATCGCCCGAAGGTGTGACCCTTCGGGTTTGAGGGCGGGCAGATAGCAGATGAGGCTAGGTCTGTCCACGCAGTCCGCCTAAGAAGTGCAGCCATGACCGAAGCCGCCGAATGGGCCGCCGACACCGAGCAGCAGCTCCTCGACCAGGCGCTGCGCTTCGCCCCTGCGCACGGCTGGACCCAGCGGACCGCCACCCGGGCCGGCGCGGCCCTGGGCCTCTCCGCCGCGGAGACCGAGCTCCTCCTGCCGCGTGGGCCCGCCGACCTCGCCGCCCTGCTCTCCCGCCGCCACGACGCGCGGGCGCTCGAGGCCCTGTCCGCGGTCCACGCCAGCAACCTGAAGATCCGCGAGCGCATCCGCCGGGCGGTGGAGGCGCGGCTGGACGCCGCCGCCGCCGATGAGCCCGCCACGCGGCGCTGGATGGGGTTCCTGGCCCTGCCGGGCAATCTGGCCCTGGCCGGGCGGCTGGCCTGGGAGAGCGCCGACGTCCTCTGGCGCTGGGCCGGCGACACCGCCACCGACGAGAACCACTATTCCAAGCGCGCTCTCCTGGCCGGCATCCTCACCGGCGCCCTCGCCGTCCGCGCCACCCAGGGCCGCAAGGTGGCCATGGCGTTCGTCGACCGGCGCATCGAGAACGTCATGGCGTTTGAGACCTGGAAGGCGACGACGAAGGTGCGCCCGTCCGAAGCGGCGATGGCGGTCGCCCGAGTCCTTGGCCGCGCCAGATATGCCCGCTGATCAAGGCCCGGGCTTCATCGGCTCCGATCCCGTCCTGCCGGTGGAAATCGAGCACAAGGTCGACGAGATCATCATCGAGGGCGAGATCGTCGAATCCTACAATTTCATCGATTACTGGTTCGAAGACCCGCAAGGCCGCGCCCGGGCTCGGGTCTATCTGGACAACCCTCTGGAGGCGACGATCTATCCGCCGATCGCTCCAGGGAAGGCGCCGGCCCTCGATGTCGATTGGTCCACCCGTGACGCCATGATCAGCTATCTGGCGCGACGCTTTCTGGTGGTGAAGGCGCTGGGCCCGGAGGGCCTGAATGCGATCTGGATGGCCGCTCACGCCTTGCGCGCCTACAGCCATCGCGGCCTATCCCTCGATGACTGACTAGGCCGCCGCCGCCGCGTCCCAGACCCCGTCCCAGTCGCGGCCCGGCGGGCGGCGGGCCAGGATGCGGGCGCGTTCCAGCATCAGGGCGGACGGGCGGTCGGCCGGATCCAGGGCCACGGCGCGCTCGAAGGCCGCCGCCGCCTCAGCCCAGCGCCGCCGGGCCAGCGCCTCGCGGCCCTCGCGATAGGCGGCCAGGGCCGGGCTCGTGGCGCGCGCGGGGTCGGTCAGCACCTCGAAGATCCGCGCCGGCTGCTGGCGGCCACGCACACGGATCGTGTCCAGCTCGCGCAACGGATGCAGCCCCGCCACCGCCTCGGCCGTGGCCTCGCAGATCAGCACGCCCACCTCATAGACCTTGGTGATGTCCTGCAGCCGGGCGGCGAGGTTCACCGAGTCCCCGATCACCGTGTAGTCCATGCGCTTGGGCGAGCCGATGGTGCCGGCCACCACGTCGCCGGTGGCGATGCTGACCCCGAGGCGCAGCGGCAGGCGGCCGGCCGCCTGGCGCGCCGCGTTCAGCTTCTCGATCATGCGGCCCATGGCCAGGGCGCTGGCCACGGCGTTCTGCGCGTCGCGGCCCGAGCTCAGGGGCGCGCCGTAGACCGCCATCAGGGCGTCGCCGATGAACTTGTCCAGCACCCCGTCGTTGGCGGCCACCGCCTCGAACAGCTCGGTGAAGACCTCGTTCAGGGTGTCGACGGTCTGGCGCGCCTGCAGCTGCTCGGCCAGGGCGGTGAAGTTGCGGATGTCGGCGAACAGCACGCTGGCGCGGCAGTTGACCCCGAACAGCAGGTCGTTGCCGTGGCCCATTACCTGGTCGACCACCTTCTGGGTCATGAACCGGCGCATGGCGCCCTGCAGGCGTTTGCCCTCGGTGATGTCCTCCACCAGGATCAGCAGGCCCTTGGCCTCGCGCTCGCGGACCAGCGGCACGATGGAGAGGTTGGCCGAGATCGTGGCGCCGCGCGCCGTCGTCACGTCGGCGTCCAGCAGGGTCTTGGGCTGGCCGCTCACCGCCACGGCGTCGATCTCCGCCAGCAGGGCCGGATTGCTGGCCGAGAGCCAGGCGCGCACTCGCGAGCCGTCCAGGCTTTCCAGCGAGACCTCCAGGATGCGGGCGGCCGCGGGGTTCAGCTTGGCGAAGCCCAGGTCGCCGTCGAGGGTGATCACGCCGGCCGACATCGAGCGCAGAATGCTCTCGTTATAGTTCCGCTCGGCGGCCACCTCGCTGAAGAGGACGGCGTTCTCGATCGCCACCGCCGCCTGGGCCGCGAAGGCGCTCAGCCGTTCCAGGTCGCCGGCGGCGAAGGCGGGGCTGCCGTGGCGGTTCAGCGCCTGCATCACCCCCAGCCGCCGGCCGTCGTGACCGGTGACCGGGGCGGTCAGGACGCTGCGGGTGCGGTAGCCGGTCTCGGTGTCCACCGTCGGGTTGAAGCGCGGGTCGGCATAGGCGTCCGTGAGGCTGACCGGCTCGCCATGGGTGAAGGACCAGCCCGCCAGCCCGCGGTCGGCCGGAAAGCGCAGTTCCCGGGCCGACCCCTCGGCCACCGCCGACCACAGCTCGTCCGTCGCCGGATCGTGCAGGAACAGCGAGGAGCGGTCGGCGCGGATCACCTTGGAGGTCACCCGCACGATCTTCTCCAGCAGCGCCTCCAGCTGCATCTCGCTGGAGATCGAGATGTTCACGTCCAGCAGGCGGCGCAGGTCGCTGTTGGCCTGGGCCTCGGTGCGCAGCGCCACGCTCCAGCGCTCGGCCAGCAGCACCAGCTGCGAGAACAGCAGCGTCAACATGCCCACCGGCAGCAGGGTGACGCCGAACAGCCGCGGCAGGCCGGCGTTGTTGACGAGGTCGGTGTAGACGATGCTGGCCACCAGGGCCCCCATCCCCACCAGGAACAGCACCGCCCCTTCGCGCCGGCGGACGCAGGCCAGGATCACCACGCCCAGGATGTAGACGAAGGTGAGCGTGCGGAAGACCACCGCCATCTGCGAAAGGTGCGACAGGGTGACGATGTCGCCGGCGCCGCCGATGACCGCGTAGACCGCAAAGCGCACGGCGTTGATGCCCTGCAGGCTGAGGTAGAGCGCCCGCGGGCTCTCGCGGGGGAACAGCTCGTGCGCATAGGCCAGGGCCGCGCCCAGGGCGGCGGCGCTGGTCAGGAACTGCAACACCATCATGCCGGTGAAGCCGAGGCTGGGCATGGCGATGGACATCAGGTTGTCCTGGGTCAGCATCGCCGCCAGCGGCAGCAGCAGGAGGCATCCCGCCGCCAGGTAGGCCGAGGCGCGGTCTTGCGGCCGGAAGGCGAAGACTGCGGCGCTGAGGCAGGCCATCAGCAGCAGCGAGGCCACCAGGAGCAGGCTGCGCATCCAGGCCAGCAGGGTCCAGTCGCCCATGGCCTCGGTCAGCCCCAGCACCGGCGCATCGGCGAGCCCGTTGTCGCGGTGGTGGAAGGTGGAGACGTCGATCTCCAGCTCCAGCGGCGCGCCCGTAGTCTCCAGCGGGATCACATGGGCGCGGCCGACATAGCGGCTGGTCGCCGGGGTCAGGCCAAAGGCGCCGCGCTCGGAGAGCACCTGGCCGTTGACCAGCACCCGCGTGCCCGACCAGTTCTTGCCGAGATAGAGCACGTACCGGCCCGCCGGCAGGTCGCGGACGGTCAGAAGGTACGAGGCCGCCCCGCCCTCCGGCAGGACCCGGCCGTTCGCCTTCGCGCCGCGCCAGGGCCCGGGCACCGGCAGCGTCAGCTGGGCGCCGGCGGCCGGCCCGCTGCGCCAGACCACCCGCCAGGTCCCCCCGAGCTCGACTGGCGCCGTCAAGGGACCCCAGCCGGCGTAGCTCACCACGCCCGCGCGCGGCTGGGGGGCCCGATGGTCCAGGGTGTCGACGAAGAAAGGCGCGCACACCGCGCACAGCAGCGCCAGGATCAGGATCGCCAGGCCAAGCCGGGGAGTCTCGCGCAAGCTCGCGGGCGGCTGGGCTCCTGCGGCCTCCGGAACTGTCGGCGCCATGCTACTCCCCAGCGACGGCGTCACTATTGCAGCGCCGCCGGCCGGTGTCACCGGGGCGTGCAGGCCTGCAGACCACCGGTTGCGGCGATCAGAGCGCCTTCAGCTTGTTCACGTGGCCCATCTTGCGGCCGGGCTTGGCCTCGCGCTTGCCGTAGAGGTGCAGCCGCGTCTCCGGCTCGCGGGCCAGGCGCGCCCAGGCGTCGGCCTCGTCGCCCAGCAGGTTCAGCATCTCCACCCGCGCCACCGCGGCCGTGGGCCCCAGCGGCCAGCCGGCGACGGCGCGGATGTGCTGCTCGAACTGGTCCACCTCGCAGCCGTCCTGGGTCCAGTGGCCGGTGTTGTGCACGCGGGGCGCGATCTCGTTCACCAGGAGCCGGCCGTCGCGCATCTCGAAGAGCTCGATCCCCAGCACGCCCACATAGTCCAGGCCCTTCAGGATGCGGGCGGCGATCCGCTCGGCCTCGTCGGCCAGGGCCGGGCTGACGCGGGCGGGCGCCAGGCTGCGGCGCAAAATCCCGCCCTCATGGTGGTTCTCGGCCAGGGGATAGACGGCGGTGGCTCCGTCGCGGCCGCGGGCGGCGATGATCGAGAGCTCGCGCACGAAGTCGGCCGGCGCCTCCAGGATCACCGGGACCGAGCCCAGGGCGCGGAACACCTCGCCCGCCTGGGCGGCGTGCTCCACCCAGCGCTGGCCCTTGCCGTCATAGCCCTCGCGGCGGGTCTTCATCAGCAGCGGCGCGCCCATCTGGGTCGCGGCGGCGACCGCCTCGTCGGCGTCGTCGGCCGAGGCGAAGGCGACGGTGGCCACGCCGCTGGCGTTGAGGAACTGCTTCTCCGACACCCGGTCCTGGGCGACCGCCAGGGCCTCCGGGCCGGGGGCGCAGTCCACGCCCAGCCGCTGCAGCGTCAGCACGGCCTCGGCCGGTACGTTCTCGAACTCGTAGGTGACCACGCTGGCCAGGGCCGCCAGCTGTTCCAGCGCCACAGGATCGGCATAGGCGCCGACCAGGGTGTGGGCCGCCACGCGGCCGGCGGGGGAGTCGGCGTCGCGCTCCAGCACGGCCACGTCGAAGCCCAGGCGCGCGGCGGCCAGGGCCAGCATGCGGCCGAGCTGGCCGCCCCCGAGGATGCCGAGGGTCGAGCCGGGCGGAAGCGGGAAGCGGGCCATGGCGTCTCTTTATGCGTCCTCGCCCTAAGCGTCCTCAACCGTCTCGGCGACGCCGGCGGTCTGGCGCGCGGCGAAGGCGGCGACGCGCCCGGCCAGGGCGGGGTCAGCGAGGGCCAGGATCTTGGCGGCCATCAGCCCGGCGTTCTTGGCGCCGGCCTCGCCGATGGCCAGGGTCCCCACCGGCACCCCGGCCGGCATCTGGACGATGGAGAGCAGGCTGTCCATGCCCTTCAACGCCTTGGATTCGATCGGCACGCCCAGCACCGGAAGGTCGGTGAGCGAGGCGGTCATGCCCGGCAGGTGGGCCGCGCCGCCCGCGCCGGCCACGATCACCTTCACGCCGCGCGCCTGGGCGGTCGTGGCGAACTCGTACATGCGCTGCGGCGTGCGGTGCGCGGACACCACCTTGGCCTCGTAGGGCACCTCCAGGGCCTCCAGCATCTCGGCGGCATGGCGCAACACCGGCCAGTCGGACCGGCTGCCCATGATGATGGCGACAGGCGCGCTCATGCGTGCGGATATCCTGAGAGGGGCCCCGAAAAGGCGGCGGAGTATAGGCGCCGGCCTTGCCGGTACAATCGCCGCCGTTAGATTCCGTTAACCGCGGCGCAGTGGAATGGCGTTAACCATTGGGGGGATGGTCATGGAAGGCGAGACGCCATGAAAATCGAAGGCGCCCGCAACGAGCCCTTCGCTGCGATCCGTCGCCCCGCGCCGACGCAGGCCGGCGCCGCCGCGCCGGCTGTCGCCGCGCCCCCTGTCGCCGCGCCCCTTGTCGCCTCCAGGGCCGACACCGTCCAGATCCTGGGCGTGCCGCAGACGGAGATGACGCCGGCGGTCCAGGCGGCGATCCAGACCCTGCTGGCCGAGCTGGACGAGCTGCGCGGCGAGGTGGGCCGGTTGCGCCAGCGGCTGGCCCAGGCGGAAGACGCCGCCGACCGCGATCCGCTGACGGGCCTCCTGAACCGCCGCGGCTTCCTGCGCGAGCTTTCCCGCGTCCGGGCCTTCGCCCAGCGCTACGGAACGCCCGCCAGCCTGCTCTATGTGGACCTGGACGGCTTCAAGGAGATCAACGATCGCCACGGCCACGCCGCGGGCGATGCGGCGCTGAAGGCCGTGGCCGACCGGCTGGCCGCCCACGTGCGCGAGAGCGACCTGGTGGGCCGGCTGGGCGGGGACGAGTTCGCCGTCGTGCTGGTGCAGGCCGACCAGGCCACGGCCGAGGGCAAGGCCGCCGCCCTGCGCCAGGAAATCGAGGACCAGCCCCTGCGGTTCGGCGACTGGCTGGCGCCCATCCGCCTGAGCTGCGGGGTGCGCGAGATCACCGAGGCCGAAAGCCCCGACGACCTCCTCGCCGGCGCCGACCGCGCCATGTACGCCGCCAAGCGCCTGCGCAAGTCAGCCTAGGCGCCGCGAACCACACGAACAGGCGCCACAGGGGGCGAAGCCCCGATCAGATGCGCGACGCCGTGGGCTGAGGCCATCGCCTCCTAGCCGCGCGGCCCCGTTCGTGTTTTTCGTGTGGTTCGTGGACCAAAAAACAGCGCCCGCAGCGAGCGCCGAGCCGGCGAACAAAGCCCCGCCGCGGTGGCGCGGTCGCCGTCAGCAAGATTTGTCCACGAACCACACGAACGACACGAACGGGTCCTGCAGGGGGCGAAGCCCCGCCAGATAACGGAGGCCCCGGGTCTGGATCGCCGCTGCGCGGCGGGCAGGGTCGTTTGTGTGGTTCGTGTGGTTCGTGGTCGAAATGGTTGAACCTCGATGGAGGGCCGCCGCCCCGTCTGGCCTTTCGCGGTTTTCGTGGTTCAATCGGGGGCATGTCCAGCCGCGCCGACCTCGCCCGCATGATCGCCGACGCCCGGCGCGTGGTGGTGTTCACCGGCGCAGGGATCTCCACCGAGAGCGGCATTCCCGACTTCCGCAGCCCCGGCGGCGTGTGGAGCAAGATGAAGCCGATCTACTTCCAGGACTTCGTGGCCAGCGAGGAGAAGCGGCGCGAGGCCTGGGAGCGGGCGTTCAACGGCCGCGCCGGCTGGGTGGGCCGCGAGCCCAATGCCGGCCACTTCGGCGTCGCCCGCCTGGTCGCCAGCGGCAAGGCCAGCGCGGTGATCACCCAGAACGTCGACAACCTGCACCAGGCCTCGGGCGTCCCGACCGAGCGGGTGATCGAGCTGCACGGCAACGCCAGCTACGCCACCTGCCTGGAGTGCGGCGAGCGGCACGAGCTGGACGAGCTGAAAGCGCTCTTCCAGGCCACCGGCGACCTGCCCGCCTGCCGCCTCTGCGACGGCATCGTCAAGACCGCCACCATCTCGTTCGGCCAGGCCATGCCGGCGCAGCCCATGGCCCGGGCGGAGGCCGAGACCCTGGCCTGCGACCTCTTCCTGGTGCTGGGCTCGTCGCTGGTGGTCTATCCGGCCGCCGGCTTCCCGGTGATGGCCAAGCGCAACGGCGCGGCCCTGGCCATCGTCAACCGCGAGCCCACCGAGCTGGACGCCTACGCCGACCTCGTGCTGCACGACGAGATCGGCCCGGTGATGACCCAGGCGGCGCCGGCCAACTAATTTGCCCGCGCGGCGATTTGGTCACAGCCGCGCCTTGATCGACGCGCTATGCGACGCCCCGCACTGTGTCGGAGCCCTAAGTGATCAGATACCTCGTCGCGGCAGCCCTCCTGCTGCCGCTCGCCGCCTGCAGCCAGGGCGGGCAGAAGCCCGCGGCGGGCGACCTCAACGCCGAACTGCAGCCGCAGATGCTGGCGTGGCGCACCGCCCTGGAGGCCAATCACGTGGCCTGCAAGACCAAGGTCGACGGCAAGGGTTGCGAGAGCTTCGAGGTCACCTGCAAGGCGGCCCAGGACATCAGTCCCGAGGAGAAGGCCAAGGGCGTCACCGCCCAGGTGATCGCCGCCATGACCTTCAACGGCCGCACGGCGGACGGCTCGTCCGGCAAGCCCGGCTCGGCCTTCGCGCAGTTCACCAAGACCGGCGACAGCTGGACCCGCACCGAGGCCAAGCCGGTCAATATGTCGACCTGCGCCCCGCTGTAGGGCTCAGCCCGCGCGGGCGCCTACCAGCTTGCGGACCATGGCGGCCTGGCGCCGCGCCACCGGCACCTCGGCGCCGGTCTGCAGCACCACGGCGGACGGCCCACCCGGGCGACGGGCGAGACGCACGATCCGGTCGCGCCGCACCAGGGCGCCGCGGTGGACGCGGATGAACTCCGCCGGGTCCAGCTCGGCCTGCAGCGTGCGGATGGCCTTGCGCACCAGGAAGCTGCGCCCCCGGCTGTGGATGCGCACATAGTCGCGCTCGGCCTCCACCCAGTCGATCAGCGCCACCGGCAGGCGCACCCGGTCGCCGCGGTCCGGAGCCCAGATCTCGTCCACGAAGCCGTCCGCGGGCGCGTCGGCCTCGGCGGCGCGCAGGGCGGCGACCACCTCCTCCAGCTCGGCGATGCGCGAGCGCGCCACGCGCGAGGCCAGGGTCTGGCGGGCCCGCTCCAGGGCCTCGTGCAGGCGGTCGAACTCCACCGGCTTCAGCAGGTAGTCGACGGCGGCCAGCTCGAAGGCGTCCGCCGCGAACCGCGAGAAGGCGGTGACGAAGATGAAGGCCGGCGCCTCCTCGGGCTTGATCGCCCGCGCCAGGTCCAGGCCGGACAGGCCGGGCATGCGGATGTCCAGCAGCACGACGTCGACGCCGCCCCGGCGGATCAGCGCCAGGGCCTCGGGCCCGCTGGTGGCCTGGCCCACGACCTCGACATCGCGGGTCTTGGCGATGGCCATCTGCAGGCGGCGCAGCGCGGGCGGCTCGTCGTCCACCAGGGCGACGCGCAGCGGGGCGGCGCGGCCGGCCGCGCCCAACGGACTTCGGATGGAGGTCTGGATGTTCATGCCCGCTCCAGGGGGATTTCAACGGAGGCGAGGAAGCCGTGCGGCCGCAGGGGGCCGCAGGTGAGCTCGGCGGTTTTGCCGTAGATCAGGTCGAGGCGGCGGCGCACGTTCTCCAGGCCCAGGCCCAGCTTGGGCGGGGCGAGGCCCGCCGTGTCGCCGCCATCGTCGGTGACCGTCAGGCGCAGGCGGCCGGCCGCGGCGTGGGCGCTGATCTCGATGGTCACCGGGGTGTTGGAACAGGCCACGCCGTACTTCACGGCGTTCTCCACCAGGGGCTGCAGGATCAGGCTGGGGGCCAGCGCGTCGCGCAGCTCGAGCGGGATGTTCTCCACATAGTTCAGCCGGTCTTCGAACCGCGCCTGCTCGATCAAAAGGTACTGCCGCTGGGCCTCGATCTCGTCGGAGAGGGGCGCCTTGTCCGGCAGCTCCTTCTCCAGGGTGTGGCGCAGGAAGCTGGAGAGCGAAAGCACCACCCGCTCGGCCCGCTCGTTCTCGTTGGCCAGGATCAGCGACGAGAGGGCGTTCAGGGTGTTGAACAGGAAGTGTGGATTGATCTGGTAGCGCAGCATGCGGTTCTGCGCGTCCATCGCCAGGGCCTGGGCCGAGACCAGCCGCAGGTTCTTTTCCTTCAGCTCCTCCTCGTAGCGGATGGCGAAGTAGAGCGCGGACCAGGAGATGAAGGTCCAGAAGAACATCGAGGCGGTGAAGGCGGCCGAGATCGGCGTGAGCGGCTCGACCTTCCAGAGCGGCGCGACCAGGTAGAAGACCGCATAGTTCAGGTAGGAATAGGCGAAGGCGCCCACGACCGAGAGCAGCACCGCCGCCACCAGCCGCCGCCAGATCGGCTCGTCCGCCAGGGCCTTGAGGATGCGGCCGATGCCAAGGCAGGCCACGAAGCCGAAGCCGGCCATGACCAGTCGCCGCACCGCCATGGCGTCGGCGTGGGGCATGGGGTCCGCCAGCATCCGCGCCGTGACGATCAGATAGGTCAGGGCCCAGAGGACGAAATTCGCCACCAGGTAGTTGTTGGGCCGCTTTACGCGCATGCCGCCTCCCCAAGCTGCGACATTCTGGTGAAATTCCTCGCCCGACCAAGGCCGCTTGTCGACACACGGTCACCGTTCGCCGCAAAATCTGCCGTTCGCCGAGCATCGTCATGCCCTTCAACGCATTCCAGATGAAGACTTTTTACCGCGCTTCATCCTCGGCTTGCGGAAATTTGCCGGTGGGAACTTCTTCGGCGAACGCCGTGCGGCATGTTGGCGCGAAGGCCTGCTCCCCTATCCTTTGATAGTAGCGAAGCTTGACCGTTACACCGCAACTTTAGGGACAGACTCGCGCCCGCTCACCCCGGCGCCAGTTTGACGGGGGATATCTGAAACGTGCCGGTGCGACCGCCATCGCTGAGGGCTATCGCCGCCTTTGAGGCCGCCGCTCGCCATGAGAGCTTCACCAAGGCGGCCGACGAGCTGAACCTGACGCAGAGCGCCATCAGCCACGCCATCCGCTCGCTCGAGCTGCGCCTGGGCGTCGACCTGTTCGACCGCTTTGGGCGCACGGTGGCGCTGACCGAGCCCGGCCGCGCCTTCGTCAGCCGCCTGCGGCTGTCGCTCAACCTGATCTCCGAGGCGTTCGAGGCTCCGGGACGACCGGGACGCGCGCGCCTGGTGGTCGCCGCCACGGCCGGGGTCGCCGAGCGGGTGCTGGCGGCTCGCCTGCCCGCCTTCCTCACCAAATATCCCGACCGCGAGCTGGACCTGCGCACCATCGCCGGCCCCGCCGAGATTTCGGGCGGCGACATCGACGTGGCGGTGGTCTACGGCGCGGGCGCCTGCGCCGGCCTGACCCAGCGCCGGCTCGCGGGCGAAGTGCTGTTTCCCGTGGCGGCGCCCGGCCTGGAGCGCCCGCGGCGGCCGGAGGACCTGGTGCGCCTGCCGCTGATCCATCAGGCGGAGCACCCCTGGCGCGTCTGGCTCGAGCAGCTGGGTCTATCCGATCTGCCGACGCCCGCCGCGCTCACGGTGGACGGGCCGCTGGCGGCCCTCGAACTGGCGCGCAACGGCGCAGGCGTCTGTCTGGCCCGCGGCCTCTTGGTGCGCGACGACCTGCGGACCGGCCGCCTGGTGCGGCTGTTCGAGGCCGAGGCCCTGCTGCGCGAGGACTATGCCGCGGTCTGGAACCCGGCCTCGCCCCGCAGCGACCTGATCCGCCCCTTCGTGGACTGGCTGGCCCAGGCCATGGAGCCGACGGTGGTCACCCCGACCCTGCACGCGGCCTGAGGCCCTCGCCCCGAGGCCGCACGGCGGGGCGCCTTCGTCCGCCTCGATCTTCGAGCCCAAACGAATCCTCAGTTCAAACGAAAAAGGCCCCCGCTTGCGCGGGGGCCCCATCCTCGGGTCGTGTCGGACCTTAGAAGCCGGCTCTTTAGAAGTCGGCCTGCAGGCCGACGAACATGTAGCGGCCGAAGGAGTCGTACAGCTGCGGCCAGGTGTTCCCGTTGCAGGGACCGCTGGGGCAGTTGGACGCGCCGGTCAGCGGCGGATCGCGATCGAAGATGTTGTTGATGCCGGCCCGGAAGTGGAGGTTGTCCTTCACCACGAAGGTCGCCGTCAGGTCGAAGTAGTCGCGCGCGCCCAGCACCCGGTCGCTCTCGTACTGCTTGGCCTTGTTGAGCAGCTGCGGGTCGTCCGAATAGGCGTCCAGCGTCACCTTGTTGTAGTGGCGCCATTGGCCCGAGATCGCGAAGTTCTTCACCCAGTCGCCGTACTCGAAGGGCGTGTTCCAGGTCACGCGGACCTTGTGGCGCCAGTCGGGGTTCGGCGAGGTCAGGCCGGCGGACACCGAGCAGATGGTGCCGTAGAGGCCGGCGCAATCGTAGGCCGGCGCGCCCGGAAGCGGCGCCACCTTGAGTTCGTCCAGCCAGGTGCCGACGAAGCTGAGGCTGACGGCGCCCATGTTCTCGAGCCCGAACTTGTCGAGGTCGGTCCGATAGCTGGCGTTGAAGTCGATGCCCTTGGTCTGCAGCGAGCCGGTGTTGAGCGTGGTGTCCTTCACGTAGCCGTTGGTGGACAGCCAGATCGAGCCGGCGCCGTCACGGTGCACGAGGCCGCAGAAGAACGGATCCAGGGTGTTGACGCACTTATTGATGGTGACGTCGGCGCCCAGGCGGCCGATGTACTTGTTGACCTTGATGTCGAACCAGTCCGCCGAGAAGTTGAAGCCCGGCAGGAAGGTCGGCTGGGCCACGAAGCCGATCGAGTAGGTGTCGGACTTCTCCGGCTCGAGGTTCGGGTTACCCCCGGTCTGGCCGTTGTACTGGTTGGCCGGGTTCTTCTCGATCGCCAGCACCTGGGCGTTGGTCAGGTTGAACGCCTTGGCGCAGGCCGCGACCTTGGGATCGGTGGCCGCCAGGCCGGCGCAGGGGTCCTGCGTGCCGTCGAGCACCACGTTCTGCGGGCTGAACAGTTCCAGCACGTGCGGCGCACGCACCGCGCGCTGGTAGCTGGCCC
>Ga0136846_1224333_pt1 | contig 14198 bp, 19 predicted proteins | sample HopSoiMetagenom2_FD_96841 | JGI IMG/M metagenome (GOLD analysis project Ga0136846, IMG submission 96841) | Grasslands soil microbial communities from Hopland, California, USA - 2 Assembly 2016 (version 4) | ecosystem: Environmental > Terrestrial > Soil > Grasslands | place: USA: Hopland...
ACTCCGCCTGAGCGGGGCTTTTCTAGTGGGCCCGCCTGGACTCGAACCAGGGACCAACGAATTATGAGTTCGCTGCTCTGACCAACTGAGCTACGGGCCCGGCCAGGACACGCTACAGGGGAAACCGAACCTCCTCCCTCCTCCGTATCACTGGCGTGCGCGGCCTGCTCCTCCTGCTTCCGGTCGCCCTCCTCGTCGCCGCATGCGGCGGGTACGGCGGGGGCAGCAACAGCGCCGGCCAGGGCAGTGCCGCCGGCGGCGCCGTCGTCCAGACGATCAAGGTCTCGGAGAAGGAGTACTCGCTGAGCCCCGGCACGATCACGGTGCCGAAGCCCGGGACCTACGCCTTCGAGGTCACGAACGACGGCCAGATCAACCACGCCCTGACGATCGAGGCCAGCGGCGGCAGCGGTGAGGTGGAGAGCAGCCACATCAGCCCGGGCTCGAAGGCGACGGTCAAGTTCACGTTCCAGGCCGGCAAGCGCTACGAGATGTACTGCCCCATCGACGGCCACAAGGCGATGGGGATGGCAGGGACGATCAGCGTCGGCGGGGCCGCCGGGGGCGGCACGACGACCAACCCCGAGGGCGAGACGACCACCAGCGGCATGCCGGGCTATTGACGGTTCCCCCGTGACGTAGCGCGCCGGAACCCTCAGAATAGGGCGGGTCGTGGCACGCTCGATCGAGGAGGAGAGGGCGCCGTGAAGGTCTTCCAACGCGAAACCGAACTGCGGACCGCGGGCGGGCTTGCCGTCCGCGACATCACAGAAGAGGTCATCGAGGCCGTCCGCGAGAGCGGCATCAGCGAGGGCATCGCCTGTATCTACTCGCCGCACACGACCTGCTGCGTGCGGGTCAACGAGTTCGAGCAAGGCTTTCTGGAGGACTTCGCGGAACTGCTGCAGCGGCTCGTCCCGCGGGAGACCTACTACGCGCACGACGATTGGGACAAGCGCACGGAGTACATCTGCCCGGAAGACATGGCGGTCGGCAACGGGCACTCGCACTGCATGGCGATGCTGCTCGGAACTGCGGGCGAGTCGGTGCCGGTGCGCGACGGTGAGCTCTGCCTCGGCACGTGGCAGCGTGTGCTCTTCATCGAGCTCGATCGCGAGCGCGATCGCCGCTGGTTGATACAGGTCGTAGGGAACTAGACGCGGTCGTCGTCGGCGCAGGCCCGAACGGGCTCGCCGCCGCCGTCACCCTCGCCCAGGCCGGACGGGCCGTCCTCGTCGTCGAGGCGCAGGACACGATCGGCGGCAGCACGCGCACCCTGGAACTGACGCTGCCCGGGTTCCGGCACGACGTCTGCTCGGCCATCCACCCGCTCGGCGCGGCATCGCCGTTCTTTCGGTCGCTCGGCCTCGACGTCGAGTGGATCGAGTCGCCGGCCGCGCTCGCACACCCGTTCGACGACGGGACGGCACTTCTCGTCGAGCGTTCGCCGGACAGCCTCGGGCGCGAGTACGTGAAGCTCATCCGTCCGGCCGTCGACATCGCACCTCGCCTTTTGGGACCGGTCAGCTGCCTGGCACGAAAACCCGGAAGTGCAGGCATTTTCGCCGCGACTGCGGTGCGCGGAGCCACGAGCGTCGCGAGACTGCTCCCCACGCCGCATGCCCAGGCGCTGTTCCTCGGAGCCGCGGCCCACTCCGTCCTCCCGCTCGACCGCAAGGGCACTGCCGGTTTCGGCCTCGGCCTCCTCGGCCTCGCCCACACACACGGCTGGCCGTTCCCGCGGGGCGGGTCGCAGGCGATCGCCGACGCGCTCGCCGCACGGTTGCGCGAGCTCGGCGGCCGGATCGAGACCGGTCACGCGGTCGCCTCGCTGCGCGACCTTCCCCGCAGCAGAACGGTCATGTGCGACGTGACACCGCGTCAGCTGCTCGCACTCGCCGGCGACCTCCTACCCCCGCGCTACCGCCGCCGTCTCGAGCGCTGGCGCTACGGGCCGGGTGTCTTCAAGGTGGACTACGCGCTCGACGGCCCGATCCCGTGGCGCGCAGCCGAAGTCGCGCACGCCGCCACCGTCCACCTGGGCGGCTCGCCCGCCGAGATCGCCGACAGCGAGCGCGCGCCGTGGGAAGGCCGGAACGCGGAGCGCCCGGTCGTCCAGCTCGCGCAGCAAAGTCTCTTCGACGACACGCGCGCGCCCCCCGGCAGGCACACCGCCTGGGCGTACTGCCATGTCCCTCACGGCTCGACGATCGACGTTCGCGGATCCGTCGAGGATCAGATCGAGCGCTTCGCTCCGGGCTTCCGCGAAGGCGTCCTCGCGTGCCAGACACACGACACGGCCGCAATGGAGAAGGGCAATGCGAACCTCGTCGGCGGGGACATCTCCGCAGGGGCCACCGCGCTCGCCCGTCTGCTGCGGCCGCTCCCCTACCGCACACCGCTCCCGTGGCTCTACGTCTGCTCCGCGGCGACCGCGCCCGGGCCCGGCGTCCACGGCATGTGCGGCCACCTGGCGGCCCGCGCAGCACTCAGGCGCGCGGATCCCTCGTTCGAGGGGTAGCGCCCTTCCCAGGCCCGGGCGAAACAGGTAAATGGCGCCGCGGCACGCCGCCCCGAGGACATGACTGCCAAAGCCACAAAGCGCCTCTTCCCCCTCGCCCTCGCGACCGTCGTCGCGGTGGCCGTCTTTGCCGGCTCCGCGAGCGGACGGACGCAGAGCGTCGCGTTCACCGCAGGCCCCGAGCGCGTCGTGCAGGGCAACCCCGCCACCTTCTCCGTCAGCGTCTCGCCCGCGGGCGCACGCTGCTCGCTGTCTGTTCGGTACAAGTCCGGTGCCAGGCAGAAGGGACTGAAGACCGTCACCGCCGCCGCCGGCATCGCCACCTGGACGTGGACCGTCCCGCGGCGCGTGCAGCCCGGTCGCACTCGCGTCACCGCCTCGTGCTCGGGCGCCGGCAGCGCCTCGCGCACGATGACCGTGATCGGCCAGGTGCTGCCGCCGAAGATCGACATCGTCCAGTCCGGCTTTTCGATCCGGCCGTTCCCGTACGGCGGCACCGGCGTCAGCTGGGGCGCCATTCTCGCCAACAGGTCGAAGACACAGGACGCGCTGCAGGTCGAGGTGCTGTGCAACATGGTGATGTCCGACAACCGCCTGATCGGCACCGCGACGGCGAGCATCACCGACATCGCCGCGGACAGCAAGCATCCGGTCGGCGGCGAGCTGACGTTCCCCGCAGGCGCGCCGGTCGCCCGGCTCGAGATCACGATCAGGATCGGCAAGGCGGGCCCGGTGACCCACTGGAAGCCTGGCGTCTCCTTCCTGCGCGTCGAGCCCGGCGTCTACGAGCCTCAGTGGACCGGCGAGATCGACGGCGAGATCCAGAACGACAACCCGACGAAGACGATCCAGTTCGTCGAGCTCTACGGCGTCGTCTTCGACGCCGAGGGCAACATCCTCGGCGGCGGGAAGGGCTTCGGCTTCGCCACGCTGCCGCCGGCCGCGCGGATGGTGCTGAGGATCACGGACGGCATGCGGCCGATCCCGTACGCGAAGGCCGCGTCGGCGCTCGTCGTCGCCGTGCCGACGTACAAGACCTTCTAGCGTCCGAGAAGATGCGGCCGTGCGACGGCCGCTCGCCAAACGCGTGCTCGACGTCGTCGTCTCGGCGACGCTACTGCTCCTGCTCTCGCCCGTCGTGCTCGCCGTGCTCGTGGCCTTCGCGCTCGACGTGCTGCTCGAGCGGGAGGACCGCGGCAGCCTCTTCTACCGGGAGCCGCGCATCTCGCGCGGCCGGACGTTCGGGCTGCTGAAGTTCCGGACGCTGCGCGCGGATGCCGTCTTGCGCGCCGGCGGGCACGCACGGCTGCTCGAGGCGGATCCTGCGAACCTGACATGGCTAGGCCGCCGCGTGCTGAAGCCGTGGTACCTGGACGAGATCCCGCAGCTCTGGAACATCCTCCGCGGCGACCTCAGCCTCGTCGGGCCGCGTCCGTGGCCGCCCGAGCTCGTCGAGCAGCAGCGCGCGGAAGGCGTCACCTACCGCGACGAGGTCTCCGCCGGCCTGACCGGCCTCGCCCAGCTGACGAAAGGCTCGGACCAGCGCTATGCCGACCTCGACATCGCCTACGTCGAGCGCTGCCGCACGCTCGCAGGCTGGGCGCTCGTGCGGTACGACCTCGGGATCGTCCTCCGGACCGTTCGCGTAGTCGCGCGCGGCGAGGGCTTGAGCTACTAGCCCCTTCTTGCCGATAAGAGTCACCATGGAGAGCTCCGCAGCTGCATCCCTCTTTCCGTGGCGACAGCTCGGCACGTTGCTGGCCGACGAAGGCCTGCTGACCGGCACCGAGCTCGAGCTCGCGCTCGACGAGCAACGGCGCACCGGCCGGCTGCTGGGCAAGATCGTCGTCGAACGCGGCTACGTGTCGGCGTTCTCCCTCGCGCGCGTGCTCTCCGCGCAGCACGGCGTCGAGCTGCGGCGCCCCGATCCGGAGCCGGAGCCCGCCCCGCACCTCGCGGTCGTGCCCACGACGTGGCGCCCACTCGGCCGCGTGCTCGTGGAGAACGACCTGATCACGCAGACGGAGCTCGCCGAAGCGCTGCTCCAGCAAAACGACACGAACGGTCGTCTCGGAGAGATCCTGATCGAGCGCGGAGCCATCACCGGCTCCGACCTCGCCCATGCGCTTAGTGAGCAACACGGCGTCGAGCTGACGGGCGAGCTCGAGGCGACGCTCAAGCCGGCGGCGCCGACGGAGCCCGTCTACCGGGTGTACGGCGTCGCATTCCGCCAGGGCTTCCAGCAGCGCAGCAGCCTCTGCGAGAGCGCGAACTTCCTCGACGCGGCCGACTTCGCCATGGAGTACGTGCAAACCCACGCCCCCGAGGCGCTCGAGATCGAGCGGATCGCCGCGGAGGAGCAGGAGACGGTCTGGACGTACAGCGAGACGCGCGCGGCCGCAGCCGAGCTCGCGCGCAAGGATCTCGTCGACACGTTCGGGTTCGACCCGACCCGCTGGAACCCGAACCGCTAGCGCGCCGCGCGGTACTCGGCCGCGGCGCCGACGAGCTCTTCGAAGAGCTTCCGGTCCTCTCCGGCCTCCGGATGCCAGAGCACGCCCAGCGCGAAGCGATGCGACGGATCCTCGACCGCTTCGACCGTGCCGTCTTCCGCATGGGCCGCGACGCGCAACCCCTGGCCGACGCGACCGAAGCCCTGATGGTGATGTGACTTCACCGCGGCGCGATCGCCGAGCAGCTCCGCGAGACGGGTCCCGGGCTCGAGCGTCACGTCGTGGTCAGCGAACGTGCCCGGCGTGTGTTTGTGCTTGTCGTCGCCGACGACGTCGGGCAGATGCTGGACGAGGTCGCCTCCGCGTGCGACGTTGAGCACCTGGCTGCCGCGGCAGACGGCGAGCACGGGCATGTCCCGGGCGAGCGCCGCCTCGAGGAGCGCCAGCTCGGCGCGGTCCCGCTCGGGCACGACGCCGGCCGTCGCCTCGTGCGGTTCGTCGTCGTACAGGTCCGGATCCAGGTCGGAGCCGCCCGAGAACACCAGTCCGTCGACGGCCGCCAGCGTCTCCGCCACGCCGTCCTCGCTCGGCGGGATCAGCACGGGCCGGCCGCCGGCCTGCTCGACTGCCTGCACGTATGCGGCCGGGACGAGCGCGGCGTCCTCGTCCCAGTCGCTCCACCGGGCGGGAGTCAGGTACGTCGTGATGCCGATGAGCGGTCTACTGATTCCGAAAATCTACGATCAAACGCGACGGTGACGCGGCGGTCGTGACACGGAAGTCCGCTTTGCCGTCGAGGCCGACCGCCCAGCTGAGCACGGCCTCGAAGTCGCCGGTGCGCACGACCTCCTTGACGACGGTCGCGCCGGCGCTCGAGCCCGGGATGCGCTTCGGCCCCTTGTAGACGAGGTCGCCCTCGCCGCTGTTCAGGTCGAAGCCGGACGCGGGCTCCATGCGGACGACGACGAACGCGTTCCCGGCGACGTCGACGGGGTCTCCGGAGCCGTCCTCCGTCAGCGGCGGCTGCACGTATTCGACGCGATAGCCCGGCAGGCCCGCGTCGCGGAACTGGAACACGACGCGGTCGTAACCCTCGTGGTGGCCGATAGCGACGCGCTCGAGCAGGGCGGTCGCCTTGGCCGTGCTCGGCGCGACGACGACGTTCGTGCCGGCGCCGGCGAGCGGATCGGTCTCGGTCTGCTCGGCCGTCGTCGTGGGCGCAGCCGCCGTCGTCGTGCCTGCCGCCGGCGGCTCGCTCTCGCGCGAGGACGAGCCGCCGCAGCCCGCGAGCGCGAGCAGGGCACACGCGACGAGGAGCCTCGGTCCGATGTGCCGAGGGTACTCCGCCGTTGTTAAGAAACCTCGGTGCTCCAGCACTGGCTCCTGGTTCGCGGGACGGCGGGACGGCTCCTCCCCGACGAGGTCGACGCCTCGGCGCTGCGCGCACACTCCTCCACCCGTCGACCAGCCGTCCAGAAGGGCGATCTGGCCGTCTGCTACGCCTCGGGCTGGCAGAACGTCTTCGCCGTCGTCGAGGTCGTCGGCGACCCCGAGAACGACCCTGGGCGCGAACGCTGGGGGTGGCGGTTTCCCCTGCGCGTCCTGGCCGCCGTGCCGCGGATGTCCGAAGCGCCGCCTGTCGAGGTCGCCGGAGTCTTCCCGCGCAGCCTCGGGCGGCATTCCTACATCAGGTTGACGCCCGAGCAGTTCGCCGCCGCCCGCGACGCGATCACAAACCCCGAACAGTCCGCTTCGAATTCTCCAACGATTCCCTCGTAGGGTCTTCCACGTGCGCGTGTGCCTCGCAGTCGGAGCTCTGGGGGTCGCGGTCTGGATGGGAATCCTCGCGCACACGAGCGAAGCCGCCGCTCCCGCCGCGCACAGCCTGCGCCAGCTGCAGGGGGTGAACTTCGTCGGCGGGTGCGCGTTCAGCCACATGGCGATGGACGATCCGATCGTCTATCCGCGCCAGCCTGGCGCGTCGCACGACCACAGCTTCGTGGGCAACGCCACGACGAATGCGTTCTCGACGCTGCGTTCGCTGCGCGCCGGCTCGTCGACGTGCAAGCGCGACGGGGAGACGGCCGCATACTGGATGCCGACGCTGCTGCTGAACGGTCAGATGGTCGCCCCAGCCGGCGCAACGATCTACTACCGCCGCAAGACGCTCGCCCCGCTGCGCGCGTTTCCGGCGGGTTTCGAGATGATCGCGGGCGACCGGCACGCGACGTCGCCGCAAGGCATGCAGATCACCTACTGGAACTGCGGCGCCGCGAGCAGCGTGCCCGCGTCGACCGAAGTGCCGACGTGCCCCGACACGCGCGGCCAGAGCCTGCGCCTGCACGTCAACTTTCCGAGCTGCTGGGACGGCAAGCACCTCGACAGCGCCGACCATCGGAGCCACATGGCGTACGCCGTGCGGGGATCGTGCGACGCGACGCACCCCGTCGCCGTCCCCGCTATCTCGCTCATCTACCGGTATCCGATCACCGGCGGTTCCGCCGTGACGCTCTCGTCCGGCGGCCGATACTCGGCGCACGCGGACTTCTTCAACGCCTGGCGGCAGGGCACGCTCGTCTCGCTCGTCAACGGCTGCCTCAACGCCCTCCGCCACTGCGGGCGCGAGAGCTAGTAGCGTCCCCCACATCGACGAGCTCGCGCCAGGACTGCGCCGCTGGACGGCGTGGCACGACGAGTGGAAGCAGACCGTCGCCTCGCTGGCTGTCGACACGAGCGACGGGCTCGTTCTCGTCGACCCGCTCGACGCGCCGCGCGACGTGCGCCGCGCCGAGCACGTGCTCGTGACGGTGTACTGGCACGGACGTACGACGAGGGACGTCGACGCGGAGCGCGTGTGGGCGCCGAGCCGGTCGGCGCAGCCTCTGCGCAACCGCGGCATCGGCGTCACGGATGTCTTCCGCGCGGGCGACGAATTGCCCGGCGGGATCCGCGCCTTCCAGACGGCCCGGAAGGCGGAGGTCGTCTATTGGCTGCCGGAGCAGGGCGCCGTCGCGGTCGGCGACGTGCTGCTCGGTTCCCCGTTACGGCTCTGCCCCGCGAGCTGGCTCGGGAAGCAGACGCACGACGACCTGCGGGCATCGCTCCGGCCCGTGCTCGAGCTCCCGGTCGAGCGCGTGCTCGTCTCCCATGGCGAGCCGGTGCTCCGTGACGGACACGCCGCACTCGCGGCGGTGCTTTAGGTGCGCAAGCACCTCAGGCCCGACGAGCTCGGCGACCTGCTCGAGCGTCCGCTCGTCGCCGTGCTCGCCACGTACCGCGTCGACGGCACGGTGCTCCTGTCCCCTGTCTGGCACCGCTGGCGTGACGGGGGCTTCGACGTGGTCACCGGAAGCCGCGACGTGAAGGTACGACACCTGCACCGTGATCCGCGCGCGAGCATCGTCGTCTATGAGCACGTCCCGCCTTACCGCGGAATCGAGGTGCGCTGCGAGGCGCGGCTCGAGGCCGCGGGCGAGGCCGTGCGCCGGATCGCGGCCCGGTATCTCGGCGAGGGTGACGGCGCGGCATACGCGGACTCCTCCGGCGACGACACCCTCATCCGCCTCGAGCCGGGACGGCTGCGCGCCTGGGACTTCGCCGATCAGCTTTAGGCTGAAGGGGTGGTGTACCTCCCGTCGACCCGGCACCTGCTGCGGGCCAAGGACCTCGTCGACGCGCGCTACCGGGAGCCGCTCGACGTGCCGACGCTCGCGCGCGTCGCCCATCTCTCCCCGGCGCACTTCAGCCGCGAGTTCCGACGCGTCTTCGGCGAGACGCCGCACCAGTACCTGCTCACGCGGCGGCTCGAGCGCGCGGCAGCGATGCTCCGGAGCACCGACCACTCCGTCGCTGACATCTGCTTCGACGTCGGACTGGCGAGCGTGGGCTCGTTCACGACGAGCTTCAGGCGCGTGTACGGGATGACGCCCACCGAGTACCGCGCCGCGCACCCACCCGCTCGCGCGGCGCGCGTCCCCACCTGCGTGCTGCAGGCGTACGCACGACCGCACTCCAGCAGTTTTCGAGAAGACAGGCGTGTGGCGTCGGGCTAACGTCGCCGCGACGGTTCAACTCACACACGGAGGACGACATGCTCAAGCAACTCAGCTACGTGCAGGTCTGGGTCCACGACCAGGACGAGGCGCTCCGGTTCTACACGGAGAAGCTCGGGATGGAGCTGCGCGAGGACGTGACCGTTCCGGAGATGGGCAACTTCCGCTGGCTCAGCGTGGGCGTGCCCGGACAGGACGACGTCGCGATCACCCTGATGGACATCCCCGGCCCGCCGGTGTTCGAAGAGGAGACGCGCCAGAAGATCCAGGACCTGCTCGCGCGCGGCGCCTCGGGCGGGCTCTTCTTCACCACGGACGACGCGCAGACGGCGTACGAGGAGCTCAAGAGCCGCGGCGTGGAGTTCACGCAGGAGCCGACGGAGCAGCCGTATGGCATCGACGCCGGTTTCCGCGACCCGTCCGGCAACCATTTCCGGATGACACAGTCCCGCTCGTAGACTGGGCGCGTGCTCAACGGAAAGTGTGAATGCGGAGCCGTTCGCTATCGCGTCGCGGACGAGTTCCGGTATGCGGCGAATTGCCACTGCTCGAACTGCCGCGCAGCGACCGGCTCCGCATTCAAGCCCTTCGCCGGAATCGAGCGGGAGAAGCTCGAGGTCACAGACGGAGCCGACCGGCTCCTGATCTGGGGCGACGCGGACAACAACCACACGCGTTGCGGCGTCTGCGGGTCGCTGCTCTACTCCGTCGTCCGCGACGGCTCATACGTGCACGTCGCACTCGGCTCGCTCGCGGACACGCCGGCCGTCAAGCCGACGGAGCACATCTTCGTGGGCTCGAAGGCGCCGTGGTTCGAGATCACGGACGCTCTTCCCCAGCACGAGGAGCACGGCTAGCCGCAAGCCCCGCGGCACGCGCCGTCAGATAGCGCTGCTCGGCGAGATTCGTCGTGCGGCGCGCGGCCACTCGATAAGACGCCACCGCACCCTCGACGTCGCCGGCCATCTCCAGCAGGTGCGCACGAACGGCATCGACGCGGTGGTTGTCCGGCAGGCGCTCGTCGAGGCCGTCCAGCAAGGCGAGACCCGCCGCGGGCCCGTCCGCCATCCCTGCGGCGACTGCGCGGTTGAGGGTCACGATCGGGTTTCCGCTCAGCTGCTCCAGCAGCCCGTACAGGGCGTTGATCTGCGGCCAGTCGGTGTCCTCCGCGCGCGCCGCGCGGTTGTGGATCGCGGCGATCGCGGCCTGAAGCTGGTACTCGCCGACGGCGCCCGCGCGGATCGCCTCGTCGAGGAGCGCGAGACCCTCGGCGGCCGGTTCGCCGTCCCAGCGCGCACGATCCTGCTCGCTGAGCGGGACGAGGTCGCCCTCGTTGTCGAGCCGCGCGGCGCGTCGCGCGTCGAGCAGGAGCATCAGCGCGAGCAACCCGGTCACCTCCGGATCGTCGGGGAGCAAGCGCCTCGTCATGCGCACGAGCCGGATGCCCTCGTCGGACAGCTCCGCCCGCTGCGCGGTGTAGCCCTCGTTGAAGATCAGGTAGAGCACGTGCAGCACGCTCCGCACGGCAGCCGGCCGCTCGTCGGGCGTCGGCATTCGGAAGGTGGCGCCGGACGCTTTGATCCGCTGCTTCGCCCGGGAGATCCGCTGCGCCATCGTCGCCTCGTCGACGAGGAATGCGCGCGCGATCTCCACGGTCGTCAGCCCCCCGACCGCGCGGAGAGTGAGGGCGATCGCCGACGCCGGCGTCAACGCCGGATGGCAGCACATGAACAGCACGGCGAGCGTGTCGTCCCGGTCGGACACGGCTGGTGACTGGCACTCCTGCGCCGTCGCGACGGCCTCCCGCTCGCGGCGCGAGCGGTCGCTGCGGTACTGGTCGATCAACCGCCGCGTCGCCGCCTGCAGGAGCCACGCGTGCGGATGCTCCGGAACCCCGTCCCGGGGCCAGCGCCTCGCTGCCGCGAGCAACGCCTCCTGCAACGCCTCCTCGGCGCCGGCGAAATCCCCGTACCTCCGCGCCAGCGTGCCGAGGACCTGCGGCGCCGCTTCGCGCAGCAGGTCCTCGACGCCGGAGGGAACGTTCAGCGCTGGCCGCCGGCCGTCTGCAGGTACGCCTCCATCTCTGCCACGTCGGACGGGCTCTGCTCCATCACCTGCCGCACCTGGATCGGCTGCTGCAGCGGTACGCCGTCAGGCCCCGGAACGGCGGAGATCCTCGACGCGATCTCGAGCGCACGCGCCTCGGACTCCACGTCGACGACCTGGAAGCCTGCCAGCCACTCCTTGAACTCCTGGAACGGCCCGTCGGTCACGACGGGCGCCTTCCCGTCGGAGGTGACGATCTTGGCCAGGTCCGGGCCGGCCAGGACCTCCGACTGGACGAGCTCGCCGCTCGCGACGAGCTCGCGATGGAGCGCCTTGTAGTGGTCGAGGTGGGCCTGGATCTCCTCCGGCTTCCACTCTTCCATCGGCGTGTCGACCACGCCGCCTTCGAAGTTGACGACGAGCAGGTATCGAGTCATCTCACTCCTCCTTCGTGGACGCTTGCACCCGTAGGACGGAGCCGAGGCAGCGTTCTCGACATCAGTCGGCGAGGAAGGCCTCGAGCCGGCCGGCCTCCTCTTTGACGTCGCGCTGGACGGGACGCGACAGCTTCGCGAACGGGACCGTCACGACCCGGCCGTCCTCGACGCTCCAGGTTCCCGCCACGAACCCGTCGACGAGAAACGTCTGCGCGACGTCGCCGTTAATGCCGATCACCTGCTTCCGGTACGACTCCGGCAGCACACGCGTGCGATCCGCCCACGCGAGGAGCACGTTGTCCCACTTCGGCAGGAAGCGCACGGGCGCCGGCGTGTCGGAATCGGGCAGCGGCGCGCGCGGGACGTCGAAGAGCTCGCGGCCGTGCTCGTCACGAAAGCGCCGCAGCGGCTCGAGCAGCGCGAGTGAGGCCTTCAGCTCGGGCACGTGCATCATGCTCCACTGCACGACGTCCCGGAGGGACGAGGGCCCGAACGCGGCGAGGTAGCGGCGGATCATCTCGGCCCGTGCCTCGAGCGGAGCCTGCACCTCCGGTTCCTCGAGGAGCACGAACCGGCCCTCCGGCCGGGCGCGCCAGAGCGCCGTCTCGTGGTGATGAACCAGGTGCGCACGCATCCGCGCGGCGCGCCAGGCGCGCCGCGCGCTGATGCCCGTGATGCGGTGCTTCCCCTCGAGGTACGCAATCGCGTCGGCGGAGACGACAGGCCCGTTGGCGGCAAGCTTGCGCACGTCCGGCGCGAGCCGCTTCGCAACCGACGTCTCCCAAGGGAAGTTCGTCTCGCTCATCGCCGCGCGAAAGAGCGCGTAGTCGCGTGGCGTCACGAGATGCAGCGTCTGCCGCATGACGGTGGCCTTGACGACCGTCCCCTTCGCGAGCTCGCGCTCGAGCGTCGCGCGCTTGAAACCGGTCATGCGCGCCCAGATCCCGACGTACGGCGCCGGCGGCCACTGTGCCTGCATCCCCGCGAGCCGCTCGATCACCGCCACCGGGGAGAGCCGCTTGCGCTCGAGCAGCAGCTGGCGCGCGAGCGCCGCGCGATTCAGCTCGCGCACCGTGAGCACGCGGTCCGTCACGCGTCGACGTGATGACGCCACGACCACTGCGGCTCGTAACCGAGCAACCTGCGCGCCTTCTCGATCGAGAGCAGCGTGTCGAACTCGCCTGCCGTCGGCCTGTGCTCGACCGACGGGTACACCTCTGCCATCAGCTCGGCGCTCGGACGGTTCATAACCGTGTCCGCCGCCGCGATGACGAGATGCTCGGCGCCGAGGTCCGCTTCCAGCGCGAGCCTGCAGCTCAACGCGACGTCTCGCACGTCGACGTAGCCCCAGAAGTTCCACCGGCGCAGCTGCGGATCGTCCCAGAACGACGGAAAGCGCTCGTAGTCGTGAGGCTCCATGATGTTGGAGAAGCGCAGCGCGACGTGCGGCGTTCCCGTGCGGCGATGCAGCTGCCGCGCCGCCTCCTCCGACAGCAGCTTCGAGAGCGCATACGCGGACTGTGGCAGCGGCGGCTGGTCCTCGTCCAGGGGAGCGTACGGCGGCAGCTCGTTGTCGAACGGCAGCCCGAGGATCGTCTCGCTCGACGCCCACACGACGCGTCGCAGGCCCCCGACGCGCGCCGCCTCGAAGACGTTGAACGTGCTCAGCATGTTGGTGCGGAACGTCGTCTCCTCCGTGTAGATGCCGGAGGCGGGAATGGCAGCAAGGTGGACGACCGCGTCCGCGACGGCGAGGCATTCGACGGTCTGGCCGAAGTCGGTCACGTCGGCGCGCAGCGACGGAGCCGCTGACTCCGGCGGCGCCGTCACGTCGATCGCGAGGACGTCGTGGCCGTGCTCCACCAGGTCGCGCACGACCGCCCGGCCCGCCTTTCCACTGGCGCCGGTGACGACGACCTTCACCGAGAGCCGTCCCACTCCGGCTGCCAGAGTCGGAAGCCGCCGACGAAGGCGCGTGTGTTGTCGCCGCGGCGGCTGTTCGGCGGGAGCTCGTCGAGCTCCTTCGCTCCGCCGCCGCCGATGACGACGTAGTCGGGCTCGAGGGCTGCGGCGAGGCGGGCCACGACGTCGAACACGGTCTTGCGCCACTTCTTCTTGCCCTCCCGCGCGAGCACGCCTTCGGAGACGTAGTCCTCGAACGTCTTCTTCCGATACGGGAGATGTCCGAGCTCGAGCGGCTCGACGACGCCGTCCGCGATCAGCGCCGACCCGAGGCCCGTGCCGAGCCCGAGGAAGAGCATCCGGCCGCCGTCATAGCTCCCGATCGCCTGCATCACCGCGTCGTTGACGACCTTCGTGGGAACGCCGAACGCGGCCTCGTAGTCGAAGCCGACCCAGCCGTCGCCGAGGTTGACGGGCTCGGCGATCGGCTTGCCGCCTCGCACCGGCGTGGGTATGCCAACGCTCACCCGGTCGAAGCTCCACCCGTCCACGGCCGCGAGGACGCCCTCGACCATGGCCTGCGCCGTGAAGTCCGGGCCCGACGCGAACCGGCGCCGCTCGGCCTGCCCCTCGAGGAGGACCTTCACGTGCGAGCCTCCGACGTCCACTCCCAAGACCGGCATGTGCGGATTTCACCAGATCCTCACCACATCGACGCGGGTGCGGAACCCACCCGCGGCGCGCGGCGCGAGAGGCTCGCCGGGTCATTCGACCGGGGAGGAAGCAT
>Ga0136846_1231422_pt1 | contig 14198 bp, 8 predicted proteins | sample HopSoiMetagenom2_FD_96841 | JGI IMG/M metagenome (GOLD analysis project Ga0136846, IMG submission 96841) | Grasslands soil microbial communities from Hopland, California, USA - 2 Assembly 2016 (version 4) | ecosystem: Environmental > Terrestrial > Soil > Grasslands | place: USA: Hopland...
AACGACGCTCGCATGCTGGCGTTCTTCAACGCACTCCGCGACCGCCTGGCCGCCACGCCAGGCGTGGCCGTCGCAGGCTTCGCATCCGACGTGCCCCTCGCCGGTGGATACGGCTATCTGTCGTTCGACATCGTCGGTCGCCCTGCCCCGCAGCCGGGCCAGAATTCCCCGGACGCCGTCAGCAGCGTCGCCACGTCCGAGTATTTCTCGGCCATGCGGATCCCGCTGCTTTCGGGGCGGCTGTTTACTCCGAGCGACGCGCCTAACGCGCCGCGAGTCGTCGTCGTCAACAAGGAGCTCGTGCAGAAGGCGTTCGGCGGGCGCGACCCGATCGGCGAGCGCATCACGTTCGGCAACGTGTCGGACAGCACGAGCTGGCTGACGATCGTTGGAGTGGTCGGCAGCACGCGGCTCGAGGGCGTCGGTCTCGAGACTTACTCGCAGGCCTTCACTCCGCTGACGCAGACGCCGGTGCCGTACGTGTACGTCGTCGCGCGGACGACCGGCGATCCGCTCGCCCTCACAGGCGCACTTCGCCGCGAGGTGGTGGCGCTCGACCCGACGCTCCCGATTGCCAGCATCCAATCCATGGACCAGCGGGCGTCGGCATCCGTCGCGCAGTTCAAGCTCAACTCGATCATCGTGACCCTGTTCGCCGCGGTGGCGCTGGTATTGGCATCCATCGGTATCTACGCCGTGATTTCGTACGCGGTCGCGCAGCGGACGCGCGAGATCGGCATCCGCATGGCGCTCGGTGCTGCCAACGCCGATGTACTCCGCCTGGTGGTTCGTGACGGCATGACCCCGGCAGTCATCGGCGTGACGCTCGGCGCCGTGGGTGCCTTTGGGATCACGCGACTCATGCGGAGCCTGCTGTACGGCGTCAGCGCGACGGACCCGGTCGTCTTCGGCCTCGTCGCCACGGCGTTGGTCCTCGTCGCGCTGGGTGCCTGCTGGGTTCCCGCGCGGAGAGCGGCGCGCGTGGACCCCAACGTAGCCCTGCGGAACGACTGAGATGAGCGAACGGATTCGTCTTCGCGTTGGTCCAACAAGGCATCAACCCTAGGGTCACGCGATGGACACGCTCCTGCAGGACCTCAAGTACGCGGTGCGGACGCTTCGGCGGACGCCAGCCTTCACGTTGGCGGCCGTGGCCTGCCTGGCGTTAGGCATCGGCGCCAACACGGCCATCTTCAGCGTCATCGACGGGGTACTGCTGCGCCCGTTGCCGTTCAAGGACCCGGGCTCGCTCGTGATGGTGTGGGAGACCAACCGCGCCCAGGGACGGGATCGCAACGTCGTGTCGCCGGCAAACTACCTGGATTGGCGAGCGCAGAACTCCACGTTCAGCGACATCGGCTCGTACATCGACTGGCACGCAAACCTCACCGGGGTCGACGAACCGGTGGAGGTCTGGGTATCGATCGCCACGGCATCCTTTTTCACTGTTCTCGGCGTGGCACCAGAGCTTGGCCGCGTGTACACGACGGAGGAAGATGCGCCTAACGGGCCGCAGGTCGTGGTGCTCAGTCACCGCCTGTGGGAACGCCGCTTCGGTGCGCGGCATGACGTGCTCGGTGCGCGGCTCGAGCTCAATGGCCGGCCGTCGACGGTCGTCGGCGTCATGCCTGCGAGCTTCGGGATCGAGGGAAGCAAGGCGGATCTCTGGACGCCCATGCAGCTCAACCCATCCCTGGACTACCGGACGCGCGCCGGGCGCTATCTCACGAGTATCGCGCGCCTCAAACCCAACGTGACGCCGCAACGCGCGCAGGTCGACATGAGCGCCATAGCCCGGCGACTCGAGGGCGCACATCCGATCTTCAATGCAAGCTGGGGCGCGAACGTAGTGCCCATGTACGAGCAGGTCGTCGGTGGCGTTCGGCGCGCATTGCTCGTGCTCGGCGGCGTGGTGGCCTTCGTGCTGCTGATCGCCTGCGCCAATGTCGCCAACCTGCTTTTGGCGCGGTCGACCGCTCGCACACGCGAAGTCGCCGTCCGCGCCGCGCTTGGCGCCGGTCGAGGCCGGATGGTGAGACAACTATTGACCGAGAGCGTCGTGCTTGCAGCGTTAGGCGGCGCGGTCGGGCTCCTCCTCGCCTACTGGGGTGTGCAGGGTGTCAAGACGCTCGCCCCGCGCGGCGTACCCAGAGTCGCGTCGATCTCGATCGACGGTTGGACGATGGTGTTCACGCTCGTCGTCGCCGTGGTGACCGGCCTGCTGTTTGGCCTCGTGCCGGCACTCCGGACCGGCCGAGGGAATCTGCAGACGATCCTGCGCGAAGGAAGCCGAGGATCGACTGGGAGCGGTCGAGGACGCGCGGTGCTCGTCGCAGCGCAGGTCGCGCTGTCGCTGGTGCTGCTGATCGGCGCCGGGCTCATGATGCGCAGCTTCGTGCGGCTCCAGTCGGTGGACCCGGGATTCGATCCGGAGGGTGTGCTCACCGGGCGCGTTCAGCTCGCCGGAGACCGGTTCCGTTCACCGGCGGCGGCCAGCGCATTCTTCGACCAGCTCCTGGAGCGGGTCGAGAAAGTACCTGGCGTCGAATCCGCCGGGGCGATCAACTGGTTGCCGTTCGGCGGCGACGGTTCCGCGATGAGTTACTGGATCGAAGGCCGACCGGTGCCTCCTCCGACGAGCGAGTTCGTGGCCGATGTCCGGGCCGTCGACCCGCGCTACTTCCGCACCATGCGCGTACGAGTGAAGCGCGGCGAGCCGTTCGACGCCCGCGCTAACACCGAGTCGCCCAAGCAGGTGGTCGTGAACGAGGCGTTCGTGCGCGTGCAGTTCCCCACGAGTAACCCAATTGGCGAGCACGTGCTCATGCCCTGGGGCGACACGCTGCGCGGAGAGATCGTCGGAGTCGTCGCGGACACGAAGCACGCAGGGCTCGACTCCGCGACCGGACCGATGGTCTATTGGGCGTCGAAGCAATTCTCGTCGAATTTCATGACGCTCGTCGTGCGGACGAACGGAGATCCGATGCGCCTCGCACCAGCGGTTGCGCGTGAAGTCCACGCGCTCGACCCGAACCAGCCGTTCGCGGACCCGAAACCGCTCGACGCGTATCTCAGCCAGAGCGTCGCACAGCGTCGGTTCAGCATGACGCTGCTCGGGGTCTTCTCCGGCCTGGCGCTCGTGCTGGCCGCACTCGGCATCTACGGCGTGCTGGCGTACTCCGTCGCGCAGCGTACGCGCGAGATCGGCGTGTGGATGGCGCTCGGAGCGCCCGAAACGACTGTGGCCGCGATGGTGGTTCGCGAGGCACTCGGCGTGGTCGGCGTGGGCCTCGTCGCCGGCGTCGCGGGTGCGATCGCGCTGACGCGCGTGTTGGCTACGTTGCTGTACGATATCAGCCCGACCGACCCATTGACCTTTGGCGCCGTGACGCTCGCGCTCGGCGCGGTGGCCGTGGCCGCGAGCTATTTTCCAGCAAGGCGAGCAGCGCGCGTCGACCCGATTGTCGCACTGCGGCAGGAATAACGAAAACGATCAGCTTCAGCCGTTCCGATTTCCGATTCCCGATTCCCTATTCCCGACCACTATGTGGACCTTTCGCTCCAAGACCGCTGAAGGCGAGCCGTCGCAGACCGGCGCCGTGGACGCACCGATTGACCTGTCCCGGCCGCTCCTGGGGCTCAGAAACATCGAGAAGGTCTACGAGACGCCGGCGGGCAAGAACTACGTGCTGCGTCGGATCACGATCGACGTGCAGCCGGGCGAGTTCCTCACGATCATGGGGCCCTCCGGTGCCGGGAAGTCGACACTGCTCAGCATCCTCGGGATGCTCGATGGCGCGTGGACCGGCGAGTACGCGTTCCTGCACCATCCGATTCACTCGCTCAACAACAAGGAACGCGTCGCGATCAACAAGCAGTACATCGGCTTCGTGTTCCAGCAGTATCATCTGCTCGACGATCTCACGGTGGCCGAGAATCTCGATGTGCCGCTGTCGTATCGGAACGTCAAGCGGGATGAGCGAGCGTCGATCGTCGCGGACATCCTCGACAAGTTCCAGATGGTCGGGAAGAAGGATCTTTACCCTCGCCAACTCTCGGGCGGACAGCAGCAGCTCGTCGGCGTGGCGCGCGCGGTGATCGCGAAACCGAAGCTGATTCTGGCTGACGAGCCGACCGGCAACCTGCATTCAACGCAGGCGAAGGAGATCATGGAGCTGTTCCAGAAGCTCAACGAGGGCGGCACGACGATCGTGCAAGTCACGCACTCGGAGACCAACGCGGCCTTCGGGCATCGCATCGTGAATCTCAAGGATGGATGGGTCGTGAGCGACGTACGGCTACGCTAAGGGCAGGCTTGGTGCTGGCAACCAGCCGCTTCTGAGAGTCACCCTAACGAATGTCCCCAGCTCTGAAGCCCCGAGTTCTAATCGCCGACGACCAGCAGGACGTGCTCGAGGCGGTTCGTCTCCTGCTCAAAGGAGAGCAGTACGAGGTCGAAACGGCGAAGTCTCCCGCGGGGATTCTCGCGGCGCTCGAGGCGCGCGATTTCGACGCGGTGCTGATGGACCTCAACTACGCCCGCGACACGACGTCTGGCCAGGAAGGGCTGGACCTGCTGCACAAGATCCAGGCACTCGACTGGACGCTGCCGACCGTCGTCATGACCGCGTGGGCGAGCACGGCGAGCGCCGTCGAGGCCATGCGCCGCGGTGCGTACGACTACGTCGAGAAGCCGTGGGACAACTCGCGGCTGCTGGCGATCCTGCGGAACGCCATCGACATGGGGCGCGCGCTCCGCAAAAGTCAGCGGCTCGAGAGCGAGAACCAGACGCTTCGCCGCAACGGCATGCCGCAGCTCATCGCCGACTCGGCGAAGATGCGTCCGGTGCTGCAGCTGATGGAGCGGATCGGACCGTCGGATGCAAACGTGCTGATCACCGGCGAACACGGGACCGGCAAGGAGCTCGTCGCGCACTGGCTGCACGCGGCGTCGTCGCGCGCGCCCAAGAGCTTCGTCGCCGTCAACATGGGCGGCTTGTCCGAAGGCGTCTTCGAGAGTGAGCTGTTCGGTCACGTGAAGGGGTCGTTCACGGACGCGAAGGCGGATCGCATCGGTCGCTACGAGCTCGCTGACCAGGGCACGCTCTTCCTCGACGAGATCGCAAACATTACGCTGTCGCAGCAGTCCAAGCTGCTGCGGGTTCTTCAGACGGGCGACGTGGAGCGGGTCGGCTCGTCGAAGGCCCGTCATGTCGACGTGCGCGTGCTTTCGGCAACGAACGCCGACCTGCACACAGAGGTCGCGGCCGGTCGCTTCCGCGAGGATCTCCTGTTCCGACTCAACACAATCGAGATCCACCTCCCGCCGCTCCGCGAGCGACGCGAGGACATTCCCGCGCTCGCGCAGCATTTCCTGAAACGTCACGCGGGACGCTACCGAAAGAGCGTCCACGGCTTCGACGCCGGCGGCATGCAGTCGATGCTCGAGCATTCGTGGCCGGGGAACATCCGCGAGCTCGATCACGCGATCGAGCGATCGGTGCTGCTCGCGCAGGGTGACCTCGTGCGCACCGGCGATCTGGGATTGCGGGCCGCCGCGCCGGGCATGGTGCCGCGGATCGAGGATCTCACCCTCGAGGAGGTCGAGAAGCTCGTGATCCAGAAGGCGCTCACGCGGTTCGATGGCAACGTCAGTCAGGCGGCGAAGGCGTTAGGCCTGAGTCGCAGCGCGCTCTATCGACGCCTCGAGACGCATGAGATCTGACGATGCGATCTGACGAAGGCCGGCGCTTCGGGTGGCTGAACCACGAGCGCCGAGTCTTCGTTCTCTCCCTGGCCGCGGGAGCGCCGGCCGTCATTCTCGCGCTCGTCCTGCTTCGCCTCGGGGATTACTCGGCGAAGGTCACGTGGACGCTGGGGACGCTCGTTGTCGGCTGCTGGTTCATCGTGTCGCTCGTCATCCGCGAGCGAGTCGTGCGGCCGCTGCAAACGCTGTCCAACATGCTCGCAGCGCTGCGCGAAGGAGATTTTTCGCTGCGAGCCCGGAGCTCGCTTTCGGACGACGCACTGGCGCTCGCGCTGCTCGAGGTCAACAGCCTGGGCAACACGCTCCAGGCGCAGCGGCTCGGCGCCATGGAGGCGACGGCACTACTCCGCACCGTCATGGCGGAGATCGACGCGGCAATCTTCGCGTTCGACGCAGCCAACCAGCTGCGACTCGCCAATCGTGCCGGCGAGCGGTTGTTAGGCGTTCCGGTCGAGCGCCTGCTCGGACGGACCGCCGGCGCGTTAGGCCTCGAGCCATTCCTCTCCGGCGATTCCCCGCGCGTGCACGACCTCGTCTTCCCCGGGCGCAGCGGCCGGTGGGAGGTCCGCCGCACGACCTTTCGGCAGGACGGCCGCTCGCACACGCTGGTGGTGATCTCGGACCTCAGCAAGACGCTGCGTGAAGAGGAGCTGCTCGCGTGGCAGCGGCTCGTGCGCGTGCTGAGCCACGAGATCAACAACTCGCTGACGCCGATCAAGTCGATCGCTGGTAGCCTGCTGAGCCTTGTCAATCGCGCGCCGCGCCCGCCCGACGCCGACGACGACCTGCGCGGCGGCCTGGGGATCATCGGCACGCGATCGGAGTCGCTGTCGCGCTTCATGTCGTCGTACGCCCTGCTCGCCCGGCTCCCTGCCCCGAAGCCGGGGCCAGTGGACGTAGGCATCTGGGCGCGCCGCGCGGCTGGACTCGAGACACGGGTTCCCGTTCAGGTTAGCACCGGCCCTTCGCTCATCATCCAGGCCGACGGCGATCAGCTCGATCAGCTCCTCATCAACCTTGTGCGCAACGCGGCAGATGCATCACTCGAAACCGGCGGTGCTGTCTCGCTCTCGTGGACGCGTCAGGACGGTCATGTGGACGTCGAGGTGGCTGATGAAGGTCCGGGCCTCGCGACGACCGCCAACCTGTTCGTTCCCTTCTACACGACGAAGCCGTCCGGAACTGGCATCGGGCTCGTGCTCTGTCGGCAGATCGCCGAGGCGCATGGTGGCGTCCTTTCGCTGGAAAATCGCGGCGACCGGCGCGGGTGCGTTGCCCGCCTCCGTCTCCCCGTGGGTTTCCGTGAGATGGTGGGGTAGGCCCGCCCTTCCGCTCGCCGAGCCCAACGGAGTAGTGTTGCGCACCTCAATGAAGGCCTAACGAATACGTGCCTGCCATCCTGCTCGACCACGTGCTGCACCGCTACGGTGACACCACAGCGCTCCGCGATCTGTCCCTGGCTGTCGAAGAAGGTGAGGTCTTCTCCCTTCTGGGGCACAACGGCGCCGGGAAGACGACGACGGTGCGCATCGTAAATGGTCTGCTCGCGCCGGTGTCCGGTACCGTGCTCGTGTTCGGGCGGTCTCCACTCGCCGACGGCGCCATCGTCCGGCGACGGACGGCAGTGCTGACCGAGTCGCCGACGCTCGATGACCGCCTAACGGCGTCGGAGACGCTGCGTGCATTCGCGGAGATGTACGACGTGCCGCGCGTTGATATCGGACCGAGAGTCACCGCGCTGCTGGCCGAGTTCGGGATCGCCGACCGCGCCAAGGATCGCGTCGGCGGATTCAGCCGAGGCATGAAGCAGCGGCTGTCGCTCGCCCGTGCGCTCGTGCACGACCCCGACCTGCTCTTTCTCGACGAGCCGACGGCCGGGCTGGACCCGGTCGCCACGCAACAGCTCCACGATACGGTTCGCGAGATGGCGCGGGCGCGGGGGCGCACGGTCGTGCTGTGCACGCACAACCTGGTGGAAGCACAAGCGCTGAGCGACCGCGTGGCGGTGCTCGGAGGCGGCGAGCTGTTGGCGCTCGGGACTCCCGCGGAATTGGCCCGCCGCATAACGCCGCGCCTGGAGGTGACGTTCGAGACAGACCCGGCACGCCACGGCGACGCGGTTGCGCTCATCACTGCGCTGGACGGGCTCACCGTTGCGGCCGAGCGCAGCGGCGTCCTCCGCATCAGTGGCATTCCGCGCGAGCGAGTTCCCGACGTGGCCTCGCGGCTCGTGACTGGTGGAATCCCGCTCTACCGACTCGAGCCGCATGAGCCGTCGCTCACCGACGCGTACTTCGCGCTCCAGCACGTGAGCAAAGGATCGGCATGAACCAGCGCATCATCGCCGCCATCGTGCGGAAGGACCTGCGCGTCGTGAGGCGCAGCCGCGCGCTGATGACGCCACTTATCGTGCTGCCCGTGCTGCTCATGATCGTGTTCCCGACCGTCTTCACCTTTCTGCCACGCATCATCGGGGGTGCGCGCACGACGTTCTCGGAGATGTTTCGGAATCTGCCCGATCCGATGAAGCAGCAGTTCGGCGAGTTCACTGAAGCGACGTGGATTCGGGTCGTTCACACACAGATGCTGGCGCCGCTCATGCTGCTCGTTCCGTTCATGGTCGCGAACGTGATCGCCGCCGACGGTTTCGCGGGCGAGCGAGAGCGGAAGACCCTGGAGCCTCTGCTCTACACGCCGGCGACGGACGCCGAGCTGTTCTTCGCCAAGCTGCTGGCAGCCTGGATCCCGGCGGTGATGATCGCGTTTGGCGGAGCGTTCATTTACGCGGTGATCGTGAACGTCACCGCCTGGCCCGTCATGCACCGCGTGTTCTTCCCCGATCTCACGTGGACGGTGATGGTCCTGTGGATGGCGCCGGCATTCGCCGCGCTGGGGCTCGCCGGGATGCTGCTCGTGTCGCTGCGCGTCCGAGGCATGCAGGAAGCAACGCAGCTCGGCGGCCTGTTCGTGCTGCCCGTCATCGCCCTCGTGGTTGGCGAAGTCCGCGGCGCCGTCCTCCTCGGCCCACTCAGGGCCATCCTGATCGGCCTGTTGGTGTGGGCAATCGCCGCGGCGCTGCTCGCGTTCGGTATACGACGATTCCGGCGAACCACGCTCGTCGGCAAGCTCTAACGAGTCACAGCGAACGCCGACCTTCTTCCGTATACGTCTCGGCACCGGTAGCGTTGCCGGACCACATCCCGTTATGCGAGGTACCCATGCGCATGCGTGTCGTCGCGGCGAGCGGACTCATGTCACTCGCCATCGTTTTGGCACCGCTCGGTGCGCAACAGGCCGAACCGGCCCAGCCTCAGACCTCGAAGATATCACTCGATCAGTACTTCGATCTCGAGGACGTCCAGGACCCACAACTCTCGCCTGACGGCAAGCAGATCATCTACACCCGCCGGTGGGTGGACAAGATGAATGACCGGTGGGAGTCGTCGCTCTGGATCATGAACGCGGACGGATCTCGCAGCCGGCATTTGGTCGACGGCTCGAACGCGGTCTGGTCTCCCGACGGCTCGCGCATCGCCTACCTCGCGAAGGGCGAGCCAACCGGGACGCAGATCTGGGTGCGATTCATGGATGGGGAAGCGGCGCCGACGCAGATCACCCGCCTAACGGAATCCCCGGCCGACGTCGAGTGGTCGCCCGATGGCAAGTCGCTCGCGTTCCGCATGCTCGTCGTGCAGCGCGACGAGATGCGGATTCCGATGCCGGCCGCTCCGAAAGGAGCGAAGTGGGTCGAGCCGCCACGCGTCGTGACACGGCTCAAGTATCGCCAGGATCGACAGGGATACGTGGACGACGGCTACCGCCAGATCTTTGTGGTTCCGGCAGACGGCGGTACCGCGCGTCAGATCACGACCGGTGCGTGGGAAGCCGGCGAGCCAGAGTGGTCTCGCGACGGGAAGTCGATCGTGTTCTCGTCGCTCCGAACCGAAGGCGCGGAGTACGCGTGGCGTGAGTCAGAGATCTATGCGGTGGATGTCGCCACCAAGCAGGTCCGGCAGCTCACGAACCACAAGGGTCCCGACAACGGCCCACGCGTCTCACCGACCGGGAAATACATCGCCTTCACGGGCTTCGATTCGACGGACGCGACGTGGCAGGACTCGCACCTCTACGTTATGGACGCCGACGGGTCGAACCGTCGCATCCTGACCGAGACGTTCGACCGGTCGCCTCAGGGCATCCTGTGGGCGCCTGACGAGAGCGGCGTTTACATCAACGTCGAGAGCGACGGCTGGCGCAACCTGTACTTCGTGCCGCTCACGGGTGGCGTGCGTCTGGTCACCAAGGGCTCGCAGCTCCTAACCGTCACGTCGGTCAACAAGAGTGGCGAGATGGTCGGCGTGTCGTCGACGTCGCTCAAGCCTAACGACGTAGTCGCGCTGAGTGTGAAGGCGCCCACCATGCGTCAGCTCACCGCGGTGAACGACGACATCCTCGCAGGCAAGACGCTCGGGCAGGTCGAGGAGTTCTGGTACCCGACGGCCGACGGCATGAAGATCCAGGGCTGGATCATCAAGCCGCCGGGCTTCGACGCGAAGAAGAAGTATCCGCTGATGCTGTCCATCCATGGCGGGCCGCATTCGATGTACAACGGCGCGTTCAACTTCGCGTGGCAGGAGCACGCCGCGAACGGGTACGTAGTGCTCTACACGAACCCGCGCGGGTCCACGGGCTATGGCAGCGCGTTCGGCAACGCGATCAAGAACGCCTACCCCGGGAAGGACTTCAACGATCTCATGGCCGGCGTCGATACGGTCATTGGCCGAGGCTACGTCGATCAGCGGAACCTGTTCGTCTATGGGTGCTCCGGCGGCGGCGTGCTCACGGCGTGGACTGTCGGGCACACCGACCGCTTCGCCGCGGCGGTGTCTCAATGCCCTGTGATCGACTGGATAAGCTTCGTCGGCACGACCGATGGGCAATCGTGGTACAACAACTTCAAGAAGTATCCGTGGGAGGATCCGAGCGAGCACCTCGCGCGATCACCACTCATGTACGTGGGCAACGTCAAGACGCCGACCATGCTCATGACCGGCGTGAACGACCTGCGCACGCCGATCTCACAGACCGAGGAGTTCTACGAGGCGCTCAAGGTGCGCAAGGTGCCGACCGCCATGATCCGGTTCAATGACGAGTGGCACGGCACGTCATCACGCCCGTCGAATTATCTGCGAACGCAGCTCTACCTCCGGAGCTGGTTCGAGAAGTACGCGACGAAGGACGACAAGGTGGCGGTGCAGTAGCGTTAGGCAGTCGGCGACGATTCGGGCTTGGCCGGCGCCGACGGTGCCGGCTTGGGCTTCGCGGTCGAGTCGGTCTTCGATTTCGCGGCTGAATCGGCCGGTGGCGAGGCCGTACGCTTCGCCGCCGGCTTTTTCTTCTTCTTCGCCTTGGCGACGGAATCCGCGCGAATGGAATCCGCACGGGCGGAATCCGCAGCGATGGCCGTGGTGTCGGTCTTTTCCAGCAGTTTCGCGGCCTGCGTTTCCGCCTTGCGGATGATCGCCACGAACACGTCCGCCTCTTCCTGCTCGATCGGAACGGTGAACGACGACTGCGGGTTCTCCGAGAACGCGAGGGCGTACTGCGACTGGCCCGCGTCGACAGAGCGCGTCATCGCCATCGTCGTCGTCGACCCGTACTCGACGACGTCGGAGCGGAACGTTCGCGGCGGGTCCGCCTTGCGCACGCGCGCCTTGAGCATGCGCTGCGTCGAGTCGATCCACGCCCGGGCCGCGGCCGTGCGGAGCTGCAGATAGATCGTCTTTTTTGGTCCCGCCGCCGCAATCTCGATGAAACCGTCATCGCGGGCATTGACGATCATGCCCGCATCGCCGAACACGGCTTTCGAGATGGGAACACGCTTGGTCGTTGGGGCCGGGGCGAACGGATTGGGCGGCGGAGCCTGCGCCGGCGGAGGGCCACTCTGGCCAATCGCCTGACGAGGCGACGCCAACAGGCTCGCTACCGAACACGCCACTAGGGAGCACCGAAGGAATTTCTGAATGGACACGCAGACCTCGTGAACTCGATCACCGTACGCTGACGTTGGGCGCCGTCGCGGTCGTCGGACGTCGGCTTCTCGTCGTAGTAGAATCCAGGCCCCCGACCTGCGCAACCCCGGGGGGTCAGCAGGGTGATACCCCGAGACGTCCCACCAGCTCCCCGGACGAGCCCGGCCAGTCACGCCACGGTGCGTTGATTCAGCGCACGTCGGTCGCCTCCATGGACGCGTCGCGCCTACGTAGCGGCTCTGGCGCTTCTACGTCATCGTCACGATTTTGTGCGTCATTCGAGGCTCATACCTTCCTGCGCACACGACGCACAAACGGCGGCGGCTTCAGCACCCGACCTTACCACCGCCAGCTCGGACACACTCGGGACCGGGGCCACTTCGCCGGTCGTCACCCAGTCGACACGAGGTCAGGATGACCCCACGTTCGATTTGCCGCTTCCTGTGTCTCGCTCTCATCTCCGCCACGCCCGCCCTCGCGCAAACCGGCTCCATTGGCGGCCGGATCACCGACAGCACGACATCCGCCCCGGTCGTGGGCGCAGACGTTCGTGCAGTTTCCGGGACGTCGGTCGCCGGGACGTCCATCGCGGGCAATGACGGTGCGTATCGCATAACGAATGTCCCGGCCGGGACCTATGACATCGTCGTCAAATACATCGGCTACGCACAGCGCCGAATCCCGGGCATTCGCGTGGCCGCCGGCCAGAACGTGCAGCTCGATATCCGGATCGCCGGGACCGTGACGGCACTCAACCCCACGGTCATCAGCGCGTCGCGACAGTCGGAGAAAGAGCTCGATGCGCCGGCCCATGTGGGTGTCGTCGAAGCCCAGGAGATCCGCGAACGCTCGTCGCTGACCGTAACCGATAACATCCGCAGCGTACCGGGCGTGGACGCGACGACCGGCGGCATCGCGCAGACGAACATCGTCACGCGCGGGTTCAACAACGCGTTCTCGGGAGCACTGCTCACGCTCCAGGACTATCGTTTCGCGGCGGTGCCGTCGCTCCGCGTCAACGTCCCGTTGCTCTTCACCGGCACGAGCGAGGACATCGAGCGCATCGAAGTGCTGCTCGGCCCCGCGTCCGCGCTCTATGGACCGAACAGCTCGAGCGGCGTGCTGCACGTCATCACTAAATCGCCCTTCGAGTCGAAAGGCGGGATCCTGACGCTCGATGGAGGTGAGCGGTCCATCCTGCATGCGTCCGGGCGCTACGCGACCACGGCCGGCCAGAAGTTCGGCTTCAAGCTTTCGGGCGAGGCGTTCACGGGGAAGGATTGGGAGTACATGGATCCGGCCGAGCCGGCGACGATTCCGCGGCCTAACGGGACACCCGGCGAGCGCGACACGGTGGCCAACACGCGCAACTTCGACGTCAAGCGGTACGCCGGCGAGGCGCGGATGGACATTCGTCCGCGCAACGACATGGAGCTCATCACGACGTACGGCGTCAGCAGGATCGGGAGTGGGCTCGAGCTCACGGGCACCAATGGCACCGCGCAGGCGAAGAACTGGACGTATCAAAGCATCCAGGAACGGTTCCGCTGGGGTCGGCTATTCGCGCAGGTCTTCGCGAACTTCAGCGACGCCGGCAACAGCGACAGCCTCGACACGCGCGGCACGTTCCTGCTGCGCACCGGCACACCGATCGTGGATAACTCGAGAGTCTTCGCCGCGCAGATCCAGCATGGCCTGGGATTCGGTGGCGGAAAGGAAGACCTCGTCTACGGTGCGGACTACATCTTTACGAATCCGCGGACCGGCGGAACGATCAACGGTCGCAACGAAAACAACGACGACGTCCACGAGATCGGCGCGTACATCCAGTCCACAACGCACCTGTCGCACATGTTCGACGTCGTCGCAGCGATCCGCGTCGACAACCACGACGTGCTCGATCAGACGTTCTGGTCTCCGCGTGTGGCGCTGATCTACAAGCCGTCGGAGACACAGAACATCCGCGTGACCTACAACCGCGCGTTCTCGACGCCCGCGAACTTCTCGTTCTTCCTCGACCTGCCACAGGCATTCATCCCGATCACGCCCACGATCGGCTATCAGGTGCGCGGCCTCGGCGTGCCGTCGAGCGGGTTCACCTTCAGTCGCAACTGCGCCACTGGCGCAGGTGGCTTGTGCATGCGGTCGCCGTTCCCGATCGTCGGGCCAACGGGTGGTGTGACGGGCGCGCCAAACACGGTGGTCGATGCCAACGCCTCGCAGTACTACCGCACGCTCGTGGGCGGAAGCCAGCAGGCGATCGTTGCCGCGCTCCTGGCCGCGGGTGTCAGCCCGGCGAACGCGCCACAGGTCTTCGGTGCGCTGTTCGGTGCGAATACTGCTGCGATGCAGACCACACTGCGGCTGTTCCGCCCACCCAGCGGCGGCCAGGCCGCGAC
>Ga0136846_1212313_pt1 | contig 14196 bp, 14 predicted proteins | sample HopSoiMetagenom2_FD_96841 | JGI IMG/M metagenome (GOLD analysis project Ga0136846, IMG submission 96841) | Grasslands soil microbial communities from Hopland, California, USA - 2 Assembly 2016 (version 4) | ecosystem: Environmental > Terrestrial > Soil > Grasslands | place: USA: Hopland...
ACGCGCTGGCGGCGTTGCCGACGCTTCGAAGACGCCCAGTCTGCGCGCGCGCCGGCGCCTTGCCAACGCGCGCCTGGACGACGCCGGCATCCACCACGAATTGGGAGACTCGCCCTAGCCCCGCAGCGGTCCGGGAGAATCTCCCGGTGAGCAGTTCGCGGCTGCCCCGGGACCTGCATCCCGTGGCCTGGTGGCTCTGGGCGCTCGGCTTGGCGACCGCGGCGTCGCTCACGACGAACCCGCTGGTGCTGCTGACCCTGGTCGGCGTGGCGACCCTGGTGGTGCTGGCCCGGCGCTCGGCGCAGCCCTGGGCGGCGTCGTTCCGGCTCTACGTCGTGGTCGCGGTGGTCATCGTGGTGTCGCGGGTGCTGTTCCGGGTGCTGCTCGGCGGCGCCGACGGCGGCACGGTGCTGCTCCACCTGCCGGAGGTCCCGCTGCCCGGCTGGGTGCTCGGGCTGCACCTGCTCGGGCCGGTCACGCGTGAGTCGCTACTGGCCGGGCTGTCCGGCGGGCTGCGGCTCGGCACCATCGTGATCTGTGTGGGCGCGGCCAACGCGCTGGCCAACCCCAAGCGGCTGCTGCGGTCGGTGCCGGCGGCCCTTCACGAGATCGGCTCGGCGCTGGTCGTGGCGGTCACCATGCTGCCGCAGCTCGTGGAGAGCGCCCGCCGGGTCCGGGCCGCCCAGTCGTTGCGCGCAGGCGATCCGCGGCGCACCGGCCGGCTCCGCCGCTACCTGATCCCCGTCCTCGAGGACGCGCTCGAGCGCTCGCTGAGCCTGGCCGCCGGCATGGACACCCGCGGCTACGGCCGCTCGGCCGGCGCCCCGGCCGGCGAGCGCCGGCTCACGGGCGGGCTGATGCTGCTCGGGCTCTGCGGTGTGGCGGTCGGGGTCTACGCCGGACTCGACCACACCGCGCCGCGCGTGCTGGCCACCCCGATGCTGGTCCTCGGCGTCGCCGCCGCGGTGGCCGGGCTGGCCCTGGCCGGTCGACGGGTCGGCCGGACTCGCTACCGCCCCGACCCGTGGCAGTGGCCGGAGGTGGCGGTGATCGCCTGCGGCGTAGCCACTGCACTGGTGGCCTGGTGGGTAGCGGGGCACCAGCTCTTCATCGCCTATCCGGACCTCGCGTCCTTCCCGCAGGTCACCCTGATCGCGCTGCTCGGCTCCGTCCTCGGGCTGCTGGCCGTCCCCGCGTCCCCGGAGCCCCGGGTGCTGCGGCGATGAGCCTGCTCGAGCTGGACCACATCTCGTTCTCGTACGCCGAGGGCCAGGTGCTCTCGGACGTGACGCTCTCGGTCGAGGAGGGCGAGCTGGTCGTGGTGACCGGTCCGACCGGGTCCGGGAAGTCGACGCTGCTCGGCGTGGTCACCGGGCTGGTCCCCCGGTTCTCGGGCGGCACGCTCAGCGGCGACGTACTGCTGGACGGGGTCTCGGTCCTCGACGCTCCGCCTCGCGAGCGGGCACACCTCGTGGGGTACGTCGGGCAGGATCCGCTGGCCGGCTTCGTCACCGACACCGTGGAGGAGGAGCTGGCCTACGGGATGGAGCAGCTCGGGCTGCCGCCGGAGACCATGCGGCGGCGGGTCGAGGAGACGCTCGACCTCCTGGGCATCGCCGAGCTGCGCGACCGGGACCTGAAGACGCTGTCCGGCGGGCAGCAGCAACGGGTGGCCATCGGCTCGGTGCTGACGATGCACCCGCGGCTGCTCGTGCTCGACGAGCCGACGTCGGCCCTGGATCCCACGGCCGCCGAGGACGTGCTGGCCACGATCACCCGGCTGGTGCACGACGTCGGCGTCTCGGTGCTGCTGGCCGAGCACCGGCTCGAGCGGGTCGTGCCCTTCGCGGACCGGATCTGCCTGGTCAGCGACGGGTCCCTGCTCGTGGGTGACCCGGCGACGGTGCTGGCCACCTCGCCCGTCGTGCCACCGCTGGTCGAGCTGGGCCGGGCGGTCGGCTGGTCGCCGCTGCCGCTCACCGTCCGCGACGCCAGGCGCCGGGCATCGTCGCTCTCGCTGCCCGCGCCCACGGACGACCCGCCGAGCACCGCTCCGGCAGGGGTCGTGGTGACCGGCCTGACCGTGGTGCACGGGAGGACGGTCGCCGTCCGGGAGCTGTCGCTCACCCTGTCGCGGGGCCGGGTCACGGCGCTCATGGGCCGCAACGGGTCGGGCAAGTCGTCCCTGCTGTGGGCACTCCAGGGCAGCGGGTCGCGGCGGTCGGGCGGGGTCGCCGTCGACGGCATCGAGCCCGCCGATCCGGCCTTGCTGCGGCCGGCCGACCGGCGGTCCGTGGTGGGGCTGCTTCCGCAACAGGCGGCCGACCTGCTCTACCTCGAGACCGTCGACGAGGAGTGCGCGGCCGGCGGACCCGAGTCCCGGGCCATCCTGGACTCGCTCGCGCCCGGCATCCCGGGCGACCAGCACCCGCGTGACCTGTCGGAGGGCCAGCGGCTGTCGCTCGCGCTCGCGCTGGTGCTCGCGACCCGGCCGCCCGTCGTACTCCTCGACGAGCCGACCCGCGGCCTCGACTACCGGGCCAAGCACGTGCTGGCTGCGGCCCTGCGCCGGCTGACGGCCGAGGGTCGCACCGTGGTGGTGTCCACGCACGACGTGGAGTTCACCGCCCTGGTCGCCGACGACGTCGTCGTGCTGGCCGAGGGGGAGGTCGTCTCGTCGGGACCGGTACGCCGGGTGGTGGCCGAGTCGCCGGCGTTCGCGCCACAGGTGACCAAGGTGCTCGGCCCGCCCTGGCTGCGGGTCGACGAGGTGCTCGGGGCGTTGGTCCGGTGACCACCTCCGACCAGGGTTCGAGAGCGGTTCCTCTCTCGCGTCGGTCCGCGGTGATCCTCTCGGTCGCCTCGCTGGGCGGACTGATGATGCTGGTCTGGCCGCTGCTGCTGCGGGTGCAGCCGACCGACCGCGTGGACCCGCCGTTCCTGTTCCTGGCCCTGCTGCCGGTGGTGATCGCGGTGATGTTGGCCGAGCTGAGCAACGGTGGCCTGGACACGAGGGTGCTCGCGGTGCTGGGCGTGCTGTCGGCGGTCATCGCGATCCTCCGCGGCCTCTCCGCGGGCACCGGCGGCATCGAGCTGGTGTTCTTCCTGCTGGTGCTGGCCGGACGGGTCTTCGGCGCCGGCTTCGGCTTCGTGCTCGGGGTGACCTCGCTGTTCGCCTCGGCGCTGATGACCGCCGGGGTCGGGCCGTGGCTGCCGTTCCAGATGCTCGTCTCGGCCTGGGTCGGCATGGGCGCCGGGCTGCTGCCGCGCCGGGTAACCGGCCGGGCGGAGATCGCCATGCTGGCGACGTACGGCGTGGTCGCGGCGTACGTCTACGGGCTGCTGATGAACCTCTCCGGCTGGCCGTTCCTGCTCGGCATCGTGGTGGCGGGCCACGAGCAGACCCCCCTGTCCTTCGATCCCGCAGCCCCGATGTGGGAGAACCTGCACCGGTTCGGCGCCTACACGCTGATCACCTCGACAGGCTCGTTCGACACCGGGCGGGCGATCACCAACGCGGTGGCGATCGTCTTCGTGGGCCCCGCAGTGCTGACGACGCTCCGGCGCGCCTCGCGGCGGGCCACGGTGGTCGGTCAGATCCACCCCGAGGCCGACCCACCGGTACTGAAGGGGCGGGTCAGCGGTCCGGATGACGGGTGACGGGTGACCCGCGGTACTGAAACGGGCGGGTCAGCCACCGCCGGGGTCGATCTCCAGGATCCGGTCGTCGCCGTCCTGCGGGTCGCCCCGGCCGTCACGGTTGCTGGTGGTGACCCACAGGTTGCCGCCCGGGGCGACGACCACGGTGCGCATCCGGCCGTACTCGCCCACGAAGTACGCCTCCGGCTGGCCGGCGGTCTGGCCGGCACCGGTGCCGGTGACGGGGACCTTCCAGAGCCGGGTGCCGCGGAGCGCGCCGAGCCAGAGCGCGCCGTCGGCGTAGGCCAGCCCGGAGGGCGAGGCGACGTCGGTGCCCCAGGTGGCCTGCGGGTCCGTGAAGCCCTCGGACGCTCCACCGCTGCCCTCGTGGATCGGCCAGCCGTAGTTCTGGCCCGGCTCGATCTTGTTCAGCTCGTCGAAGGTGTCCTGGCCGAACTCCGAGGCCCACAGCTGGCCGTCGACGAACGCCAGCCCTTGCACGTTGCGGTGGCCGAAGGACCAGATCGCGGTGCCGAACGGGTTGCCGGGCGCCGGGTCACCCTGCGGAGTGAGCCGGAGGATCTTGCCGCCCAGCGAGTCGCGATCCTGGGCCAGGTCGCCGTTCCCGGTCTCACCGGTCGAGGCGTAGAGCATCCCGTCGGGCCCGAAGGCCAGTCGGCCGCCGTCGTGGATGCTGCCGAGCGGGATCCCGGTGAAGATCGGCGTCGTCTCGCCGAGCTCGTCCCCGTCGAGGGTCGCGGTCACGATCCGGTTGTCGTCCTGGCTGCTGACGTAGAAGTACAGCGTGTGGTCCTTGTCGAACGACGGCGAGACCGCCACGCCCAGCAGCCCGCCCTCGCCCTGGGGCGCAGCATCGCCGACGGTGCCGACCTCGGTCACCTCATGGTCCGTGCCGCCGATGACCAGCACCGTGGCCGAGTCGCGCTCGGTGACGACGGCGTCGCCGTCCGGGAGGAAACCCAGCCCCCACGGCACCTCGAGATCGGTGGCGACCGTGTCGACCACCACGGGTTCTGGTCCCGAGGCGCCTGCGGTCGCGGTCGACGTCGCAGCGGCGTCCGGGCCGTTGCTGACCTCGACGGTCACGTCGTCCCCGCCCTGCGAGCAGCCAGTCGCGCCCAGCGCGAGGAGGGCTGCCACGAGGGCGGTACGGCGCATCAGGCCAGCCGTTCCAGGAACTCCTGCAGCAGCGCGTTGACCGCATCGGGCCGCTCCATCTGGATGAAGTGGCTGCCGTCGAGCTCGGCGTACGTCGCGCCCTGGATCCGCGCAGCGGCGGACGCCATGTCACGGGCGCCGGCGAGCACGTCCCACCGGCCGGCGACGAACGCGGCCGGCACCGAGATCTTGCTCAGCGAGACCCGGCCGTGCTCGGAGGTGGCGATGGCCAGGTTCATGTACCACTCGATCGGGGTGACCAGGAACTCCCGCACGGCGTTGGCCGCTCCCAACGGGTCGGCCACGGGGAACATGAGGCCGCTGTGGCTGAGCACGGCGATCCCGCGCGGCCCGACCGGCAGCCGGGTGCTCACCGGCGTGATCACCCGGCCGGCCACCTTGAGCGCGCGGGCCATGCTCACCGTCAGGCTGCGGGCAACCAGGCGCGGCAGCCTCAGCGGCGCCAGCATGGTGGCGAAGGTGTCGCCGGGGACCCCGGCCACCGCGAACAGTCCCGTGACCCGCTCGGGGTACCGGAAGGCCAGCTCGAACATGGTGTTCACGCCCATCGACCAGCCCATCACCGGCGCCTGGTCGATGCCGAAGTGGTCCATCACCGACAGCGCGTCCTCGACGAAGGCCTCGATCCCGCAGTGCGTCAGGTCCGCGGGCCGGTCGGAACCGCCGGTCCCACGGTGGTTCCACGAGACGATCCGGACCCCGCAGTCGGGCCGCAGGAACGCCGGCCACCACCACGGCCCGGTCCCGAGCCCGTTGCACAGCAGCACCGTGGGCCCGTCGATGCGGCCCTCGGAGTCGTTGGTCCACGCCGTCAGACGGGTCCCGTCGTCGGACTGCACGTCGCGGTAGTCGATGCTCGGCGCCGGCGCGACCCGCGCCGCTGAGGTCGGCATGGCTCGATTCTGCCGGAGCAGGCCCGGGTGGCCCGGCTGGACGTGCCGGAACCCGCTGATCGAGCCGGAAAGTCAGCGGTGTGCCGACACCGGCACCCTGAGCACGCGATCGCGGGGCTTCAGGGCCGCGAAGAAGGCCTCGACGTCCTCTCGTTCAGCTCGTCTCGCGGCCAGCGCGGTGCTGGCGACCATGGCGTTGCGGCGTGCGCCCTGCTGGGACTCGACCGACCACGCGCTGACGCGGCCGAGGAGTGGGTTGAGGGGGTTGAGCGAGGTCATGGGGGCACTCCTGACTGGGAGAAGAAGGAGTGGGTACGACGTTAGCCACGTCAGGCCCGCGACGCATCACCCAGTAGTGAAGAGTGCGTAAACAGTTTCGTGAACGGATGCTGAGAAATGCCGTCGGGCCGTCAGTCCGGCGCCGGCTCGGTGAAGGTACTACCGGCCCGGGTGGCGCCGACACTCGCCACGACCACGCAGGCCATCGCCAGCAGCTGAACCAGCCCGAGCCGCTCGCCCAGGACGACGAGCCCGGCCAGGGCCGCCGCGGCCGGCTCGAGGCTCATCAGGATGCTGAACACGGCGGGCTCCAGGGTGCGCAGGGCGATGAGCTCGCAGGTATAGGGGATGACCGAGCTGAGCAGCCCCACCAGCGCGCCGATCAGCAGGATCCGGCCGTCGGCCAGCTGGTCGGCGTACCGTCCCATTGCGAGCGGGGTGAGCAGCAGCGTGGCCACCACGCTGGCCACCGCCAGACCGTCGACGCCCTGCCAGCGGCGACCGGTCCGCGCACTGAGCAGGATGTACGCCGCCCAGCACGCGCCGGCCAGGAGCGCGAAGAACACACCGGCCCAGGTCAGGTCGCCCGGCTGGACACCGAGCAGGACCACCCCGAGCCCCGCCAGCCCCACCCAGACCAGGTCCCGCAGCCGGTGCGAGCCGAGTACGGCCAGCGTCAGGGGGCCGACGAACTCGAGGGTGACAGCGAGCCCGATCGGGATCCGGGCGAAGGACTGGTAGATCGACCAGTTCATCAGCCCCAGGACCAGCCCGAACGCCACCACCACCAGCCAGTCGCCTCGGGTGCGGCCGCGCATCGCGGGCCGGGCGATCGCGAGCAGGACCACGGCGCTGGTGACCAGCCGCAGCCAGACGATCGTGGTCGGGGTGACCTCGTCGAACAGGGTCTTCGCGACGGCCGCGCCGAACTGGACCGAGAGGATCCCGAACAGGACCAGCCAGACGGGGGAGACGCGCAGCGATGAGTCGCGCCCGGCCACCGGGTCAACCTATCGACGTGTGTCGCCCGGCCCGGGAGACTGTCCGAGGAGGCTGCTAGCCATGGGTGGAACAGTGTTGATGGTCGGGACCCGCAAGGGTCTCTGGATCGGGACGTCCGACGAGGGCCGGGAGGAGTGGCAGTTCACCGGGCCGCACTTCGACATGGAGGAGGTCTACTCCTGCCTGGTGGACACAAGAACCGACCAGCCGCGGCTGTACGCCGGCGCGTCGTCGAGCTGGCTGGGCCCGCGGGTCCGGCGGTCCGACGACCTCGGCGCCACCTGGACCGAGGGCGACATCCGGTTCCCGGAGGGGAGTGGAGCCTCGGTCGAGCGGGTGTGGCAGTTGGTGCCCGGCCACGAGCCGGACAGCCTGTGGGCGGGCACCGAACCGGGCGCGGTGTGGCGCTCGAGCGACGGAGGCAGCTCGTTCGCGTTGGAGCAGAAGCTGTGGGACCACCCCGACCGGTTGGAGTGGGGCGCCGGCTTCGGTGGCCAGGCGTTCCACACGATCCTCCCGCACCCAAAGGACCCAGAGTCGGTCACGGTCGCGATCTCGACGGGCGGCGTCTACCAGACCGCGGACGGGGGAGACTCCTGGGAGCCGCGCAACCAGGGCATCCGCGCGGAGTTCCTCCCCGAGGGCCAGCAGTACCCGCCGTTCGGGCAGTGCGTCCACAAGGTGGCCCGCCACCCGGCGCGGCCGGAGCGGATGTTTCTGCAGAACCACGGGGGCGTCTACCGGTCCGACGACCACGGGGGCTCGTGGACCTACATCGCCGAGGGCCTGCCGGCGGACTTCGGCTTCCCGATCGTGGTCCACCCGCACGAGCCGGACACGGTGTTCGTCTTCCAGCTCAACGGCGGCGACCGGCGCTACCCGCCGCACGGCCGGGCGCGCTTGTGGCGCTCGAGGGACGCGGGCGAGACCTGGTCGGAGCTGGGCACGGGCCTTCCCGACGAGTTCTGGGTGGGCGTGATGCGCGACGCCATCTGCGCCGACGACCACGAGGTTGCCGGGCTCTATGTCGGAGCCCGCAACGGTGCCGTCTGGGGCTCGGTCGACTCCGGCGACAGCTGGCGGCAGGTCGTCGCCAACCTGCCCGACGTCATGGCGGTCCGGGCCGCCGCCGTCTGACGCAGGCCCTGGCCGTCAGTGGCTGGCGCCCTGCTCCGCGCCCGTGCGCCATCGCATGCAGTCGTTCGACTGCCCGGGGACCTTGCGCGGGCCCAGGTGGAGCCACAGAATCCCGCGCATGGGTACCCCCTTCGAGGTCGTCCGAACGACCTCCATCGCGGCCGATCCGGCTCGCATCCACGGGCTCATCGACGACTTCCACCACTGGACCGAGTGGTCGCCCTGGGAGGACGTCGACCCGACGCTCAGCCGCACCTACACCGGACCGACCTCCGGAATCGGCGCGCACTACGCCTGGCAGGGCAACCGGAAGGCCGGTCAGGGCTGGATGGAGATAACTGACTCCTCTCCCGACCGCGTCGAGATCGAGCTGGCCTTCATCAAGCCGATGCGCCACACCCAGCAGGTCGAGTTCACGATCATCCCGACCAGCACCGGCTCGGACGTCACCTGGCGGATGTCCGGCCAGCACGAGGGGCTGATGATGAACCTGGTCGGCAAGGTGATGTCGATGGACAAGCTGGTCGGCAAGGACTTCGAGAAGGGGCTGGCCCGGCTCAAGGCCACGGCCGAGGCACCGTAGGGGGATTGCCCGTCCCCGGCCGGGCCACATCCTGAGGCTGCGACCGGAGAGCCCCTCCGCACGCCGTACGCTCGCCCCATGGCACAGCTTCCAGGTGGCGGCCGGGACCTCAAGCCGCGTTCCCGCGATGTCACCGACGGCCTCGAGAAGGCGGCCGCCCGGGGGATGCTGCGGGCCGTGGGCATGGGCGACGAGGACTTCCTCAAGCCCCAGATCGGCGTCGCGTCGAGCTGGAACGAGATCACGCCGTGCAACCTCTCGCTGCAGCGGCTGGCCCAGGCGGTCAAGAACGGCGTGCACGCGGCGGGTGGCTACCCGCTCGAGTTCGGCACCATCTCGGTCTCCGACGGCATCGCGATGGGCCACGAGGGGATGCACTTCTCGCTGGTCTCCCGTGAGGTCATCGCCGACTCGGTGGAGACGGTGATGATGGCCGAGCGGCTCGACGGCTCGGTGCTCCTGGCCGGCTGCGACAAGTCGCTGCCCGGCATGCTGATGGCGGCGGCCCGGCTCGACCTGGCCAGCGTCTTCCTGTACGCCGGCTCGATCATGCCCGGCCAGGTCGACGGCCGGGACGTCACGATCATCGACGCCTTCGAGGCGGTGGGCGCCTGCCTGGCGGGCAAGATCAGCCGCGAGGAGGTCGACCGGGTCGAGCGGGCGATCTGCCCGGGCGAGGGCGCCTGCGGCGGCATGTACACCGCGAACACCATGGCGGCGGTGGCCGAGGCGATCGGCATGTCGCTCCCCGGTAGTGCCGCCCCGCCGGCCGTGGACCGCCGCCGGGACGGGTTCGCGCACCGGTCCGGCGAGGCCGTGGTCAACCTGCTGAAGCAGGGCATCACCGCGCGGCAGGTCATGACCCGCGAGGCGTTCGAGAACGCCATCACCGTGGTCATGGCGCTCGGCGGCTCGACCAACGCTGTCCTCCACCTGCTGGCCATGGCTCGCGAGGCCGATGTCGAGCTGACCATCGACGACTTCAACCGGATCGGCGACAAGGTGCCGCACCTGGGCGACCTCAAGCCGTTCGGCCGGTACGTCATGAACGACGTCGACAAGGTCGGCGGCATCCCGGTCGTGATGAAGGCGCTGCTCGACGCCGGCCTGATGCACGGCGACTGCCTCACCGTCACCGGGAAGACGATGGCCGAGAACCTCTCCGAGCTGGCCCCGCCGGCCATCGACGACGACGTGATCCGCTCGCTGGACCGGCCGATCCACAAGACCGGCGGCCTGACCATCCTCAAGGGGTCGCTGGCTCCCGAGGGCGCGGTGGTGAAGACCGCCGGCTTCGACGAGTCCGTGTTCACCGGCACCGCCCGCGTGTTCGACGGCGAGCGCGCGGCGATGGACGCCCTGGAGGCGGGCTCGATCACGGCCGGCGACGTCGTGGTGATCCGCTACGAGGGGCCCAAGGGTGGCCCCGGCATGCGCGAGATGCTGGCCATCACCGGCGCGATCAAGGGCGCGGGGCTGGGCAAGGACGTCCTGCTCATCACCGACGGCCGGTTCTCGGGTGGTACGACGGGTCTGTGCGTCGGGCACGTCGCCCCCGAGGCGGTCGACGGCGGCCCGATCGCGTTCCTGCGCGACGGGGACCAGATCACCCTCGACGTCCTCAACCGCAGCCTTGAGGTCGAGATGGGGGAGGACTGGGACGCCCGCACGGACGGCTGGGAGCCGCTGCCGCCGAAGTACACGACCGGTGTCCTGGCCAAGTACCGCAAGCTCGTCTCGTCTGCCGCCGACGGGGCCGTCACCGGCTGACTGGCGGCCCCCACTTGACCGGATCAGCGCAATCGCGCTGATCCGGTCGTGTTTCACGCGTGAAACACGACCGAACGGGCGCAATTGCGCTGGTTGGGGCCACCGAGATTCATCAACCAAACGGTTGACAAAGGCCGAGCTGCCTGCCAAGGTTCCTCTTATTCAATTGATCGGTTGAACAAGACAAGAGGGTCAGATGCCCGATCCGCTGTCGCAGGCGTTCGCCGCCCTGGCCGACCCGACCCGCCGCGACATCGTGGCCCGCCTGTGCGCGGGCGACGCCACGGTCGGCGAGCTGGCCGCGCCGTACGACGTCAGCCTGCAGGCCGTGTCCAAGCACCTCAAGGTGCTCGAGGGCGCGGGGCTGGTGTCCCGCGGACGGGACGCGCAGCGTCGGCCGGTGCACCTGGAGGCGGAGGTGTTCGACCTCATGACCAAGTGGATCGAGCGCTACCGCCGTGAGGCCGAGGCCCGCTACCAGCGCCTGGACGCGGTTCTCGCCCAGCTCGACGAGCACACCACCGATCCGCACGAGCCGACGGAACGAGGAGAGACCGCATGACCACCACCACCACCACCACCACCAAGGACGGCACCACCACCATCGAGGCGCCGGCCGACCTGCCCGTGATCCGGATGAGCCGCGAGTTCCGGGCCACTCCCGCGCAGCTGGTCCGGGCGCACACCGACGCCGACCTGTTCGTGCGCTGGGTCGGCCCCGACGGCAGCGAGGTCAGGATCGACCAGTGGGACCCGCGCACCGGCGGGAGCTGGCGCTACCTGAACGTCGTGAAGGGCGAGGAGTACGGCTTCCGCGGCTGCTTCCACACCGTCCGTGAGGACCGCCTCGTACAGACCTTCACCTGGGAGGGCATGCCTGACGGTGTGTCCCTGGAGACGCTGTCCTTCGAGGACCTCGGCGACGGTCGCACCCGGATGCTCGCCGAGTCCCTGGTCGATCGCTTCGAGACGCGCGACGCGATCCTCGCCTCCGGCATGGAGGTCGGCCTGAACGACGGGTACGCCCGGCTCGACGGCCTGCTCGACGACGGCGAGGTGTAGCGAGATCGCGGCCCCGCGGCGGCGGGGTCGGCGCGGATCCCACGCAACCGAAACCGATCCCCTATCGTCTTCGTTCCGATGGACAAGTCCGCTCGCCCCGCCCTGATCTCGTGCCTCCTCGCGATGGCTGTGCTGATCGCCATCGCCGCCGTCGTACCGGATGCCTCGTCCCTGCCCGCCTGGGAGGCCATGCCGAGCGCGAGCCAACGCGGGGCAGGCGTGTCCTCGTCGTCCGCATCGTCGGCGCCCGCGCCCGCGGGCTCGGCCGGCTCGGCCGCCGTCGGCGCGCCCGCTGGTCCGGCAGCCCCGGTCCAGCCTGGCCCTCCCAAGACCCTCCCCGGCGGCGCCACCAGCATCTTCGGCGACGGCCGGTTCCTGGTCGCCTACTACGGCACCGCCGAGACCGGCGCGCTGGGCGTCCTCGGCGAGACCGACCCCGACGCGATGCAGCGCCGCGTGCACCGTGCCGCACAGCCGTTCGCTCGCAAGCACCAGCCCGTCCAGCTGGTCTACGAGCTGATCGTCCGCATCGCCGACCGCTACGCCGGCCCGGGTCGCGACTACTCCCACGACATTCCCCGCGCCGAGGTGCAGAAGTACATCGACGCCGCGCACCGCCACGGAGCGCTGCTGCTCCTCGACATCCAGCCGGGCCGGTCCGACTTCCTCACCAGCGCGAAGCGGTGGGCCTGGGCGCTCAAGGACCCTTACGTCGGGCTCGCCCTCGACCCCGAGTGGCGGATGGGCAAGCACGGCGTGCCCGGCACCCGGGTCGGGTCCGTCGACGCCCGCGAGGTCAACCGGGTGTCGGCCTGGCTGCGCGACCTGGTGGCCCGGCACCGGCTGCCGCAGAAGCTGTTCGTGCTGCACCAGTTCCGGGTGGACATGATCCGCGACATCGGCAGCATCGAGCCGCGGCGCGGGCTGGTCATGGTCCAGCACGTGGACGGCTTCGGCACGCCCGGCCAGAAGCTCGACACCTTCCACGCCGTGGCCCGGCCGCGCCAGTTCCTCCTCGGGTTCAAGCTGTTCTACGACGAGGACGTGCACCGGATGTCGCCGGCCGACGTACGCCGGATCGACCCGAAGGTGCGGTTCGTCTCGTTCCAGTGATGTCGGTGGCTGGGGTGCGAAGGCGTTCTACGCCTGAGCCTCGAAGCCAGGTGACACGATGCTGGGACTCGCCTGGGTGCCCTCCTCGCGGAGGCTTCGAGGCTCGGCCCTTCGAGGTTCGCTGCGCTCGCACCTCAGGACAGGCGCGGCGGGCCCCGCACCTCAGCCACCGTGGGCGGGCGGGCCGATAGCCTCGCTGGGTGCCTGACGCCGCTGCGCTGGATGCTACCGACCCGCTTGCGGCCTACCGCGACCGCTTCGTGGGTGCCGAGTCACCGCTGGTCTACTTCGACGGCAACTCGCTGGGGCGGCCGCTGAGGGCGACGGGTCCACGGCTGGCCGGGTTCGTCGACCAGGAGTGGGGCGGGCGGCTGATCCGCGGGTGGGACGAGCGGTGGTACGACCTGCCGCGCACGCTCGGCGACCGGCTCGGCCGGGTCGCTCTCGGGGCCGCCGAGGGCCAGGTGGCCGTCGGCGACTCGACCACGGTGCTGCTGTACAAGCTGATGCGGGCCGCGGTGGCCGCGCGGCCCGACCGGAGCGAGATCGTGCTCGACCGCGAGCAGTTCCCGACCGACCGCTACGTCGCCGCGGGCGTCGCCGAGGAGTGCGGGCTCACGCTGCGGTGGATCGAGGTCGACCCGAGCGCAGGTGTGACCCCCGAGCAGCTGGCCGGGGCGGTCGGGCCGCAGACCGCACTGGTGGTGCTCAACCACGTGGCGTACCGCTCCGCGTACCTGGCCGACGCACCCGTCCTGACCAGGGTCGCCCAGGACGCCGGGGCGCTGGTGCTGTGGGACCTGTGCCACTCGGCCGGGGTCGTGCCGGTCGAGCTCGACGCCTGGGGCGTCGACCTGGCCGTCAGCTGCACCTACAAGTACCTCAACGGCGGACCCGGGTCGCCGGCGTTCCTGTACGTCGCGGAGCGGCACCAGGCCGAGCTGACCCAGCCCATCCAGGGCTGGATGGGAGCCGACGAGCCGTTCCTGATGGGGCCGTCCTACGTCCCCGCCGCCGGCATCCGCCGGTTCCTGTCCGGCACCCCGGCGATCTTGGGGATGCTGGCCCTCGAGGACATGGTCGACCTGGTCGACGAGGTCGGCCTGACCGCGGTCCGGGCCAAGTCGATGGCGCTGACCGAGTACGCCGCCGAGGTCTCGGCCGAGCTGCTGGTCCCCCTGGGCGTGGTGCTGGCGTCGCCGCCCGAACCCGAGCGCCGCGGCGGCCACATCACGCTGAACCACCCGCTGATGCGCGAGACGACGGCGACCCTGTGGGAGCGCGACGTCATCCCCGACTACCGCGACCCGAACGGCCTGCGGATCGGCCTGTCACCGCTCTCCACGTCGTACGCCGAGGTCCGGGCCGGGCTGAGCTCTGTTCGCGACGTGCTCGAGGGACTGACAGCCTGAGCCGAACCCCTAGGGCATGTCTCCCAATTCCTGGCGGCGCCGGACGCCGCCCAGATCACGCGCTGGGTGCGTTGCCGACCCTTCGAAGACGCCCAGTCTGCGCGCG